>JAEIGA010020767.1_pt1 | contig 10012 bp, 5 predicted proteins | sample 9270691 | NCBI WGS metagenome assembly JAEIGA01 (sample SAMN17057246, study PRJNA624740) | gut metagenome | biome: biome; isolation source: fecal sample | host: Bos grunniens | place: China: Xizang | collected 2019
CGTTGCCGTTCAAAGGCCGTTCAGAATGTTTTCCGATCGCGTGTCCAGAATCGGCAACGTCTACGGTTTTTCCGAGAATACGATGGTTACGACGTGCACCAACGATCTCGACTGTCTGCACTGGTGCGCGAAAGGCGCGCTCGATTATGACGACGGGCGCGAGGTGGTCGCGCGCAATATGACGGTGAAGCTGTTTGATGTTCCCGTTTTCTGGTGGCCGTACTGGTGGCAGCCGCTCAATACCGATTACGGATGGCGCGTGATGCCCGGTTACAGGAGTCGCTGGGGGGCATACCTTCTGACGAAATACGTTTATGACATAACCGACGATTTTGCCGTCAGCGACTGGGGGCTTCGCGGCAGCACCCGTTTTGATCTGAGAACCAAGAACGGCGTTGCCCTCGGACAAAGCATCCGTTGGAAGATGGGTGATTACGGCAAGGGCAAGTTCAAGGTCTATTATCTCTGGGATCAGGATGCGGACCGCTACGACAGGAACTGGAACAACGGCCAAAAATACAACTACAAGAACTGGGGCTCCGAGATTCCGGACGAACGCTACGCTCTGGAGTTTTCGCACGGCTGGGAAATAACGGAACGCGATACGCTTCGGGCGCGCGCGACTTATTTCAGCGATTCCAGTTTCGCTTACGATTTTTTGCGCGACGGAATGATGCGCCTCGCGAATCCGTACGCCGATTCTGCATGCAATGAACTGGCCTGGGAGCATCTTGAAGATACCGTCGGATTTGGATTGAGCGTTTCCGGACCTCTTTGCGATTTTAATATGGGTGTGGCGAGATTGCCGGAGTTCTACTTCGATGTCGCCCCTCAGAGCGTGTTTTCGCTTCCCGTCAACTATGAATCGGCATCTCGGCTCGGATGGTTGAATCGCGATTACGCCCGTTACGGAGATCACGGAACATATTCCGGTTATCGCTATTCGCCGGGCCTTTGGGCCGATTACCAGACGTTCCGTGCCGATACGTATCACAGGTTCACTCTTCCTTTCAAGATTGCCGATGTTCTGTCTGTCGTGCCGCGCGCCGGTGTGAGAGGAACGTACTGGTCTTCGTCCGGAGAGGAGAATCTTTCCGGTTACGGCCGTGTTTCCCAGCGCGACGCTGATGTAGCGCGTTCCATCGTAGAAGGGGGAATAACCTTATCGGCCAGAGGCGTCGCCCCCATAGGCGACAAGTGGCAGCATATTATCGAGCCATACGCCGATATTCTCGTGCAGGAGGCGAATTACACGGGTCTGAAGAACGGACGCCGCGCGCTTTATTTCGACGCGCTCGACGGAAGCGCCGAATGGCTCGATCAGTTTGCGGGCAGAAGCCGCAATCTGCCGTATTCATGGCACGGCATCACGCCCGGCGTCCGCAATGCGTTCAGAAAGGCCGGAGAAGACGGCCGCATGCGGATGATTTTTGATTTTGATTTGTATGCGGCCGTTCAGTTCAACGACAGCTCGTGGACCGGCGGCGACCGGTATCACAGGTTGAGCGCAAGCCAGGAGGATCCCAACTACGCCAGAGAAAACGACATCCTCGTAAATCCGGGATTCAGAACCAGATTCTATCCGGCTTCCGATTGCGCCTTGACGGCTCGCGTCGAATGGGACGGCCAGAACGATACGGTGGCGTACGCCGACGTCGAGTTCGCAAAGCGGTTTTCGAAGACCTTTAAAGGTGCGCTCTCCTATGCGGCGCGCGACCACCGCTACTGGGATTTTTCTTCTACGCCGTTCGATCCCGTCTACATGCGCAACGAGGATTTCAACTGGGCCAAGTATTCCTATCTCGGCGTTGAATTCGAACACGAGATCTGCGATGCGGTGGCGTGGGGTCCTTTCATGCGCTGGGATATGCGCGAGAACGAGCTGGACGAGATCGGCGCTTGGCTCGATCTCAGGACCGACTGTCTCGCGTTTCGCTTCAGTCTGTCGTATGAAAACGATTACATGCGCATCGACGGATCAGAATTCGATCATGACTGGAGTTTCAGTTTCGGCATTTATCTGAGAGCCCTCGGCGATGACGCCGGATCAATGTTTGGAGACTAGTCCAAGGTGCGCAAGGCAAGACAAAACGGAATAGAACGGCTGGAGAAATACCTCGTAAAGGTTATTCTCGAGAAGGGGGCCGATCAAAATCAGCCTTTCCCGATGATGTTGCTTCTGGCTTTTCTCAAAGCGCTCAGCGTTGTTTTCGCCGGCGTCGTGGCCGTAAGATATTTTTTCTACCGTATCGGTCTTTTGCGTCGTTATCCTATGGGTATTCAGGTGATTTCAATCGGCAACGTCACCGCCGGAGGAACGGGCAAGACTCCTGTGACCGAAATGTTCGCCCGCGCGCTTGCGGCCAAAGGCCGCAAGGTGGCCATTCTTTCGCGGGGCTACCGCCGCAAGGAGGCGCCCTGGTGGCAGCGGATGTTTACCCAGGTAATCGATCCTCCGCTCGTCGTTTCTGACGGCAAGCGCGTTCTTTTGGACTCTGCCGTCGGAGGTGATGAGCCGTATATGCTGGCCTCCAATCTGCCGGGCGTCGCGGTCGTCGTCGACCGCGACCGCGTCAAGGCCGGGCGGTATGCCATAAAACGTCTCGGGTGCGACACAATCATTTTGGACGACGGATTCCAGTATCAAAAGCTCAAGCATTCGGTGGAGGTGGTTCTTGTCGATGCGACCAATCCGTTCGGGAACGGCAATATGCTTCCCCGAGGGATTCTGCGGGAGCCGGTGCGTCACATCAAACGCGCGGATCTGATCTTTTTGACCAAATGCCGCGGCGACACTTCCGAAGTCGTTTCGGAAATACGGAAATACAACAGGCGCGCAAAGATCGTAAAATGCATACACGCCCCGAAAACTCTTAAAGACGTTTGGAGCCGCGAGGAATTTCCGCTTGACTGGCTCAAGGGAAAGACATTGTGCACGCTTTCCGGAATCGCATCCCCGAAAGGATTCGAGAATTCCCTGAGACATCTTGGCGCCAAGGTCGTATGGTGCGAGCGGTATGCCGACCACCACCGCTATGATCCGTCCGAAATCCTTTACGCGCTTAACCGTACCGCAGACATGGGGTCTGACGCGCTCGTTACGACCGAGAAGGACGCCGTCCGTTTTCCGCGTTTTGAAACGGTCCCCGTCAAGTGCCTGTATCTGCGCATTGCGATTGAGATTCTTGACGGTGCGGAGAATTTCGAAAAGATCATAAAACGCATAAGTTATTGCAAATGAAGCACCGCGGCATATTGAAGAACGCTTTTACCGTCGGAGCTTTTACGGCTCTCTCGCGCGTTCTCGGGTTAGTGCGCGAGATGATGCAGTCGCGTCTCATCGGCGCGGGGACTGTTCAGAGCGCTTTTACGATCGCGTTCGCCATACCGAACATGGCGCGCAAGCTTTTCGGCGAAGGGGCTTTGACGGCGGCGTTTGTCCCGATATTCAAAGACGAGGTCGAGAACGGTTCGCTCGAGAAGGCCGCTGAGCTTGCGCGGGCCGTGATGACGACCGTGATGCTGATGCTCGGCGCCATTCTTGTCGTCGTGACATGTTCGCTGGAGCTGGCGGTGAATTATCGCGATTGGCTCGGCATCGCGGACGGAAGTCGCTTTACGCTGACCGTCGGCCTCATAAAGACGCTTTTGCCGTATATGCTGTTCATTTGCGGCGCCGCGTTCGGAATGGGAGTGTTGAACGCGTTAGGCCGCTTTAAGGCGTCGAGCGCGATGCCGTGCCTTTTGAACGTCTGCTGGATCGCCATGCTCGGATGGATTTCGTTTTTCCCTGAAATGCGTCCCGGTCAGCGCATACACCGCATCGCCGTCGCGATTCTTGCGGCAGGGGCGCTGCAGATGGTTTTCATGTTGTGGACGATGGCTCGCGCAGGTGTGGTTCCGTGGCTTAAATTTTCCGGGTGGCGCGATTCAAAAGTCGTTAAGGTGTGGCGCAATATCGGCATAGGCGCGTTAGGAGCCGGCGCCATACAGCTCAATTATCTTCTCGATCAGCTTCTCGCGCAGCTGGCCAGCCCCTGGGCCGCCGGCGTCATCGGTTATGCCGAGCGGCTCATGGATCTGCCTTTGGGAGTCGTCGGTGTCGCGTTCGGCACCGTCCTTCTGCCGACATTTGCCGGGTTTTTCGCGAATAAGGATTTAAACGGTGCGCGTGAAGCGCTGGGTTCCTCGTTGATATCGCTTTCGTTCGTCATGATCCCCGCCGCGGTCGGACTGTTTATTTTGTCAGGTGAGATTACCGGTGTCATATACGAGGGCGGCGAATTCGATTCTTTGGCCACGCTGCGCGTTTCGCGTTCGCTCGCCGTATATTCGGTGGGCCTGGGTTTCTTCTCGCTCCAGAAGGTGCTCGTCCCCTGGTTTCAAGCCCAGAGCGATATGAAAACCCCTCTTAAAGTTTCGCTTGCGACGGTGGCGATGAATGCGGTTTTGAATATCGCGGCCGTTGTGATTCTGCCTGTCGAATGGCGGCATGTCGGACTGGCCGGCTCTACGGTTTTTTGTTCTTTTGTCGGCTGTCTGATGCTTTTGGCGCTGGCAAGACGTCGTAATTCATCGTTGGGTCTCTCCGGAGTCTGCGTGCCTATTCTGAAGATTTTCGTCTCTTCTTCCGTCATGGGCGCGGCAGTATGGCTGACGCGTGAATTTCTGTTTTCCGGGGGAGCGTGTTTCGAAAATCGCATGAACCGTATTCTTGAGCTTGCCGTCCTTATTGCCGCCGGCGGAACGGTTTATCTGATTTCTTCGTTTTTATTTGTGCGAAAAGAGCTTAAAGCGATGAGAGTGAAGCGAAGGGCTTGACGGGTTGAACAGTTGTATATGAATAATTTTACAATGATTAAGCTATGAAAAAACAGATGAATGTAGTTGAAAAAATTCTCGCCGACCATCTTGTGGAAGGTGACGCCTCCAAAGATTCAGAGCTCGGCATCCGTATCGATCAGACTCTGACACAGGACGCTACCGGTACGATGGCGTACCTCCAGTTCGAGTCGATGGGCGTAAACCGCGTAAAGACGGACGTGTCGGTTTCTTACGTCGACCACAACACCGTTCAGATAGGTTTTGAGAACGCCGACGACCATGACTTTCTGCAGTCTGTCGCGAAGAAATACGGCATCATCTATTCCAAGGCCGGCAACGGCATCTGCCATCAGCTCCACCTCGAGCGCTTCGGAAAGCCGGGCACAACTCTTCTCGGCTCCGATTCTCATACACCTACCGGCGGCGGCATCGGCCAGATCGCGATCGGCGCGGGCGGCATCGATATCGCGGTCGCTATGGCTGGCGGAGCGTTTCATATTCCCACGCCGAAGGTCCGCGCCATCGTTCTTAAAGGTAAACTCAAAAAAGGCGTGAGCGCCAAGGACGTGATTCTCAAGGTTCTCGAAAAGTTCGGGACTAAGGGTAATGTCGGCTGGATATTCGAATATACCGGTCCCGGAGTCGCGACGCTCGATGTTCCATCGCGCGCGACGATCACGAACATGGGCGCCGAGCTCGGAGTTACGACGAGCGTATTCCCTTCGGACAAGATCACGAAGCAGTTCCTCGCCGCCCAGGGGCGCGCAAAGGATTTCGTCGAGATTCTGCCCGACAAGGGTGCAAAGTACGACGACACGTTCACCGTCGATCTTTCGAAGCTCGAGCCTCTAATGGCCGCGCCGCACAGCCCGGGTAACATCGTTACGGTAAAGTCGATGAAGGGCAGGAAGGTAAATCAGATAATGATCGGCTCCTGCACCAACTCGTCTTACCGCGATATCCGCACCGTCGCTCTTTATCTTAAGGGCAAGCACGTGGCCGACGATGTCGAAGTCGGTATCGCTTGCGGATCCAGGCAGGTTATCGATATGCTCGCCAAGGACGGTTCGCTCGGCATTCTCCACCGCGCGGGCTGCCGTATGCTCGAGAACGCGTGCGGATTCTGCATCGGCGCTCACATGTCGCCGAGGACCGGCGCAATTTCGCTCAGAACGAACAACCGCAACTTTGAAGGCCGCAGCGGAACAAAGTCTGCGGGCATTTACCTCGTATCTCCGGAGACCGCCGCCGCGTCGGCTCTTACAGGCAAGATCGAACTTCCTACGCTTAATCCCGTCGCGGGCGTTCCCAGCCCCAAGAAGTTCCCGATCGACGATTCGATGTTCCTCTACCGCTCCACTTCCGGAAAGGGCGTCAGAGCCGCGAAGATCGTACGCGGACCAAATATCGCCCAGGTTCCGAAGGGGGAGAAGCTCGCTGGGACTTACGACGCCGTATGCGCGATCAAGGTCGGCGATAAAATCACGACCGACCACATCATGCCCGCCGGCGCGAGACTTAAGTTTCGCTCCAACATTCCCGAATACGCGAAGTTCGTCTTTGAGTCGTGCGATCCTAAGTTCCACGACAACTGCCTCGCAAACAGGGAGGCGGGTGCGGTAAACGTTATCGTCGCGGGCGAAAGTTACGGTCAGGGCTCGAGCCGCGAGCACGCGGCGCTCTGCCCGATGTATCTCGGCGTAAAGGCCGTTTTCGCGAAGTCGATCGAACGCATCCACCGTGCCAATCTGATCAACTTCGGCATTGTGCCGTTCGAGTTCGTAAATCCTTCCGATTACGACAAAATCGTCGCCGGCGAGAAGTTCGAACTTAAGGGTATCCGCGATGCCGTCGAGGGCGACGGAGTTCTCGAGCTCAAGACGAGTAAGGGCGCTATCGCTCTCAAGACGCGTCTTTCGGACCGCGAGAAGCATCTCATTCTCTGCGGCGGCCTCCTCGCTTCGCTGTAACGGCGCGACATGACGTTTGAATGCCGCCAGTGCGGCGCGTGCTGCCGCATAAAGAACGGAATCGTCCGTGTGGATGAAGCCGAGATATCGCGAATCGCGAAACATCTCGGCTTCACCGAAGACGATTTTATCGCCACCGAGACCGAAATCGCGCCCGACAGGAAGGGGCTTGTCTTAAAAAGCCGACCGGACGGATCGTGCGTTTATCTGACCGAAGACAATCTCTGTACGATACACGCGGTGAAGCCCGACAAGTGCGCTTCTTTCCCGTACGAATGGACGAATCCGGATTCGAATGAAGTCTGTCCGGGTCTCGGCGGATAGCGTCCGTCGGCCGGCAGAATCAGTTCGCAATACTCAGGAGCGAGGCGATGTCTTCCGACGAGAGTTTCTCCATTATTGCGGAGTCCGTAGTCGAAACCGTCGCCGATATGATCGCCTCCTTCTTTTTCTGAAGCGCTAGGACACGTTCCTCGATGGAGCCGGACGCGATCATCTTCATTACGTAAACGGTCTTTTTCTGTCCGATGCGATGGGCACGGTCCGTCGCCTGGGCCTCAACGGCGGGATTCCACCACGGATCGTAGTGGATCACCATGTCGGCCCCCGTCAGGTTAAGTCCCGTTCCTCCGGCCATGAGCGAAATCAGGAATACCGGAATCTTCGGATCGCGGTTGAAGCGGTTGCATTCGCCGAGTCTGTCTTTGGTCGATCCGTCGAGATAGCAGAACGGTACGCCTTCCTCCTGAAGTTGCGAGGCGATTATCTGGAGCATTTTGACGAACTGCGAAAAGACGAGGATTTTGTGCCCGCCCGCTATCGCCGATTGGAGCTGCTCCATGAAAGCGTTCAGTTTTCCGAGAGAGGCGATCTGCCTGAGCTTCATCAGCATGGCGAGAATTTCGAATTTCGATTTCGTGAAGCCTTTCGCCTTGATCATGTCTCCGGCCTGACGGCGTGTTTTCATCAGAGCCTCGTTGTATTCTCTCTGCGTGTCTTCGTCCATCGGGCAGTAGGATACCTTTATGATCTTGTCGGGCAGGTCTTTCGCCACGGTCTTCTTGACGCGACGGAGAATGAAGGGATGGAGCTTTCTCTTGAGTCTGGCGAGCGCATCCTCCGCGCCTGCGCCTCCTTCGGCGATGGGCTCTTCATAGCCGAGCTTGAAGCTTTCGTAATCGCCCAGATAGGTCGGCATCAGGAAGTCGAAGATCGACCACACGTCAGCCACCGAGTTCTCGACAGGCGTTCCCGTCAGAACGAGACGCTTCTGCGAGGAGAGCATCTTCACCGCCTTTGCGTTTTTTGTCTGGCGGTTCTTGATGTGCTGCGCTTCGTCGAGGACGACGGCGTTGAAGTCGCGTCCGAGCCACGCCCCGTCGAAATCTCTCTGCAGGAGCGCGTATGAGGTTATCACGATGTCCGCCGAATTGATTTTCGGGAAGTCGTCGGCGCGGTTCGGCCCTGAAATGACAAGCGTCTTCATCCACGGAGTGAATTTTGCGGCTTCGGCCTCCCAGTTTCGCACGAGGCTCGTCGGGCAGACGATAAGAGAAGGGCGGTGCGCACCTTCGGTCTTCCCGGCGAGGCTCAGCCACGTCAGCGTCTGAAGCGTTTTCCCGAGGCCCATCTCATCGGCCAGAAGCCCCGACATTCCGGCGTTTTCGAGAAAGCGCATCCAGTATACGCCTTCTTTCTGGTAAGGACGCAATATCGTTTCAAGTCGACCTAGGTCTACCGCTTCATATTTCGAGGCTGCCTCGCGGTTTCTGGCGATGGCGGTTTCGCGCCAGCGCGGGGCGAGCGCGTCGTCTGTTTCGATGACATCGGCGAGCGCGTCGAGAGAGCTTTTGACGTAAGGGGCGTGAACGCCTTTTACGCGAAACCAGCCGGGAGCCGCGCCGCCCTGGCCCGCGGCGGTATCGCGAAATACGTCGTGCATCGTTTCAATCGCCTTTGCGTCTAGAAGATACACTTCGCCGTCTTTCAAAATGTAGCCGTCGCCTCTGTTCAGCGCCGCCTGGATTTCTGCGGGAGAGATTTCTTTGCCTTGAGCGTCGAAAACGTAGTTGATGTCGAAATTCCCGTCTGCGGCGTCTTTGACTCTGACGAGCGGCAATACGGAGCGCATCGAATCCGTTACGTTTTCGAGCTTTTCCGCCAGATCGAGTTTCCAGCCTCTGCGCCTTAACGCGGGCAGACCGCCGCCCAGGAAGTTGAGTATTTTCTGCGGGTCTGTCGTATAGAGCTTCAGATCGCCTTTTCGGTATCCCGGCTCGAAACCCCATTCCTTCAAGGAGTCTACGGCCTTGCGTTCCTCGTCGATGCTTCTGGTGCGCCGTACGTAAGGGTCGTCGGAATCTTTGATGCGGACCGTCCGGTCGCTCTGAACCGAGCATGCGGGAAACTCGATTTCGCCGTACCATGCGTCGACGGCGATCGAAAGGGCGGCTCTGTTGCCGGAGATGTATGCGTAGAATCTCGGCCTCATCGGAACTTCTATCGCATCGTCGTCGGGGGGTGTCTCCGCGTCCGGCGCGGCATCGGGGGATTGAATATTCCGGGGTTCGCCCAGTTCGTCGTCTTCCATCTCTTTCACCATAAGAGCAATGGCGACGGCGACGACATGGGGGCAGACCTGTCCGAGTTTCTGGTTTGTATAGCACGGACAGTGTGATTGAATGCGTCCTTGGGCCTTGAGCGTGAAAGATACGGGCATCTCCCAGCCGTCTGGCTGTTCGATCTTGCCGCTGATCAGAAGATTTTCATCGTCGTACGAGACGTTTTTGACGTCACCTGAATTGCATAGGGCCAGCGCCTGATTAAAAACCTCCGCGCCGCCCCATTTAATCAGCTCTTCCTGAGTTATCCCGCTTTTGATCATAGTGGTGGTTATTATATCATTTTGCGGTCGCGGCGGCTTGCATATATTGAACCAATCGAAAATAGGGGGTTGCTTGGCGTCAGTTGCATGTGGTATCATATCGTCATGAAGATCAAAGCCCTCATGATTCCGTTTGTCGCTTCTGCGTTTGCCGGCTGCATCACCTTTTCGGAAACGCAGTTTCCTGTTGCGGCTCCGGCATCCATAGATGCGAACAGGACTCTGTCCGTCCAGCTGTCGGGCTTTGAGGCGACGGTGACGACCTATGTCCCGATATACGGGTGGGAGACCGTTCATGATTCGACTCCGTGCCGCCGTCATCGGCACCACACCC
>JAEIGA010020768.1_pt1 | contig 10012 bp, 11 predicted proteins | sample 9270691 | NCBI WGS metagenome assembly JAEIGA01 (sample SAMN17057246, study PRJNA624740) | gut metagenome | biome: biome; isolation source: fecal sample | host: Bos grunniens | place: China: Xizang | collected 2019
CATGTCTCCTTCCGGAACAAACAAGCCAAGCATATGAGATGTGTTCGTATTCTGCAGCGAACCATATTTCATTTCTCTGTTACAACGTGGACAATTCATTCTTTTTCCTCGTGCTCAGTGACTGCTTGCTGTAGCCTTCTTTTACCATACATGTGCCTCCAACATCTCATCAATTGCCATGCTGACCCGTGGATCCGATTTTTCCTCTTCGCTGATGCTGAGAGCAACCGTCAAAGGATCGACTGCATCTCCATTTTCAAAAGGAACCTGATATCCCAGTTCCTGTATAATACACGCAGGATCTTCTCCGGCTGGCACAAGCATATCCTTCGAAATCTCTGTGGCATATAGTTCCTTTTTAGTGATCGCAAACACTGGGAACGCTCCGTCATCTAGCATAGAATAGTGAGCCAGTGCCGTTAATCCAGACAGTGGGAAGTTTCTGACCGGCAGCTTCTTAAGAGCATAGCTTTTAATAACAGGATTTCTCAGGATTCCCTGGAGATTTTCCCACATTGCTTTTTTATTAACATCAGCGGTAATGCTCCTCGCACGGCTTCGAACCGCTAGATATGAAACATTAAATGCTTCCAGCTCATCAAAACAGCGGGTGATGGACATCTTTGAAACTTTCAGCAATTGAGAAGCCTTTGTCACTGTAACTTTTTGCCATCCCTCATACAATGCTGTAAGCAACAGCCTTTGCGTCAGATAAGAGATCTGTGCACAGGCTACAATTGCCTTCCTCTTGTGATCATCAAGCAAAGCTCCGATAAAGGGCAGGTAAATCTGGTGTCCTTCCCACACAAAAGGAATTCCTTCTTCTAACATAACATCCCTGGTATAATAATTCATATCTGTCATATATAATACACAGGGCAGCCCTGTATAAATCATCAGCTGATGTTGCTGTTTTCGTAAAGACGCCAGCGGAGTCTTTTCTGCTGGTGCCGCAAGCAGTGCGCTTTGTCCTCCAACAGTCATCAGCTTAAGATCATAGCTGCTTCTGTAAGAAAGAGGGAGTCGATCTATATCTGCATATGGTAAAATCTGAATATCCTGATGCAGGATTTTCTCGATATATTCCTTCATAATGTGCTCCTCTTTTTCTTTAAATAATCTTTTTTGAATTGTAACCTATTTTAAGTTACAAGTCAAATATGTTGTTTGAAAGATTTATACTATATTCACACTGATTAAATAAAACGGCAGATTGTCTTGATTTCCTGACATCCTGCCGTTCCTTCGATCTTCCTGTTTGATCTTGTTTCTGTTGTAGCCTTTGCCATTTGGAACCGTCCGTGTAACCGGATTGATGTTCCAGGTGGCCCGCTGTTGCTTGTGATACTCTTTTTGCTGTTTCTTTGTCCGTTTGTTGATTGGAACATAGTTTTTCATAAACAAATTCCTCCTTAATAACAGCAGCTGCAGATATAGGATGATCAAGCAGTCTAAGCATCAGAATGGGCAAAAGAAAAGCCCAGGCTTTAACCTGGACTTTGTCTTCAGTCTGAAAGCACCTCAGAAGAGGTGCTTTCAAACATCAGCTATGGTTCATCTCTAGTTCTTTACAGGTCATTTTCCAGTTCCCGGATCGGTTTTGCCGGCACGCCGCCGGCAAGGGTATTATCCGGAATATCAGTCGTAACCACCGCTCCCGCGGCGATCACCACGTTATTGCCTATCGTCACACCCGGCAGAATGGTGCAGTTTCCGCCAATCCAAACATCATTCCCAATGCTTACGGGTTTCACGATGGCCAGATGTTCACGCCTGCCTTTTGGTGTCAGGGGATGGTTGAAGCATGAGATCAGCGTATTCGGTCCGATCCACACATGATCACCCATTGTCACGGCTGCGCCATCCAGTATCGTTACATTATAATTGGCAAGAAAGTAGTCTCCTACATGGATATTTTTCCCGTTATCACAGGTAAAGGTCGGCAGAACCTGCGGCTCCTTTCCCACAGTTCCGAAAAGATCCCTGATGGCTGCTTCTTTTGCTTCCGTATCTGTTACTTCAATGGCATTTAATCGCTGGCATCCTTTTACGGCATGCAGCTTAAGAGCATCCACTTCCGGATCCCGTACGGAGAACGGTTCCCCGGCAAGCATTTTTTCCAGTTCTGTCATCGCATTCACCCCGCAACCTTCTCATACATCATATCCGTCAGCGCTTCCCCCATCAGATCTTCCGGTTTTGTATCCGGGCGGATCCATTCGTTCACCAGCCTCTCCGGTATAATAAGCGGCATCCGATCATGGATAAAGCGGATCTCGCCTTCTGATTTGATCCCCGTTGTCTGGAGCCATTTACGTATCAGCGTGGAACGCTTCATTTCTTCTACGATGGGTCGGAGTTCCGGAGACTCCTCCATCCAGTAACGACAGCACATATGCATTCTCCTCGATCAACTGGAATTGTTACTTCTTTCGGCAACAATAACTGCTCTTAACCTATCGTATCAAAAACCTCCTCTTTTTCCCCGCCACCATGGCATCATCATTTGTGAGGTGCCGAAGGCGTCTTGCCTGCTTTCCTCCGCACCGCGAAGCGGTATCTAATCGGCGGCAATCCTTGTTTGCCCGGTGTGCGTACTCATGAGGAATCTGCAAAAATGCCGTTACTGCGCCAAAACTTCGATATGTTTGTACCGGTTCGCCCGCTTCAAAGAGGATCGCGCCGATCTCCAGGATCCGATCCTGATCCGGATCAAACCCGATCGTTTCAGTGTCAAACGCGATAAACCGGTTCTCCGGCTACCCCGAAAGCATCTCCTCCGTTGTCATGCGGGTTGCCTTCGCCTGCCCGTATTCAATGTTTTCCACAATACGCATATCTGCCATTTTACTTTTTCTCCTGATACATGATGCTGTAACATCTGCCGACTGTTCGCATCCGGAATCCCTGCAGTAAATTGTACAGTGCTCTATGGAACATTATAACGTATTGGAGATAAGATTGGGATAGTGAACTTTGCTATGACAGATTATTACAGCGGTCATAGCGTTTTCCACCCCAGTAAATATGATCTGCAACTTCCGCCTTATCCGGTAATTCAACGCCTTCCATGATCCATTTGAGCAGTTCTTCATACCCGGTCCTGTCAACGATATAACCGATGTGTTCCTTCCCTTCGATCGCATCCCGGTCGATGTATTCCTCAATATAGGCATATACGTTCTTTACCATCTTCAGGATACTTTCCTCATCTGCCCAGCGGATAAAATCTTCTGCAAGACGCGGATTTTTCTTGCCGGTCCTTCCCATGATCACGACTCTGAAGTAATGTTCTTTGCTCCGGGTCCAGGCCCTGGTCGGACAGTAAGTAACACATACGCCGCAGCCGACACACAGATCTTCATTTCTGACCACTTTCCCGTTTACCATGGACAAAGCGCCCACCGCGCGCTTTTCACAATATTTTACACACTGCTCACAGCTCACGCACCGGTTCGGATCATACTGCGGTTCTGTCATCCCAATGATTCCGAAATCATCCATACGGACCTTGCCGCAATCGTTCGAGCAGCCTGTAAATGCTACTTTCACATGCAGATGATTCGGGAAAATGGCTTTATCCATCTTTCTGGCAAACGCTGTCGTATCATAGCAGCCAAAGGGACAAAGGTTCTTTCCCGGACAGGCTACGACATTTCTGGTTCCGGATGCAGGATATCCCCCGTTTGGTTCCTCCTGGTTTACCCCGCTTTCATCGATGATCATCTGCAGTCTTTCATTCACTGCATCCATATCTTCCAGAGATATTCCGGGAATCTCCACACCCTGGCGGTTGGTCAGAAAAATCGTTCCGTTTCCGAATTCCTCCGCGATTTCCGTGATCCGCAGCATGCTTTTCGCATTGATCACGCCTCCCGGAATACGAACCCGGCTGGCGGTCTCACCGCGAACCTTGGAGTACCGGAACGCATTCTTTTTCGCTTTCTTTAAATTAATATCAGATCCCATTTCCGCACTCCTTTCTAATCGATCATATCCTTGCTTTCCGTATAATTAAAGACCGGGCCGTCCAGGCAGACGTATTTCTGTCCGATCCTGCAGTGACCGCATTTACCGAGCCCGCAGCACATTTTCCGTTCCTGTGAAACCCAGATGTTTTCTTCACGGAACCCTTTGTCCAGAAGACCCATAACGGAAAACCGCATCATTGCGGGAGGTCCGACAACGATCGCCTTCGCATTTGCCACATCCTTCAACGGAAGATCCGGAATATAGGCGGTCACGAGACCGATTTTTCCTTCATATCCATCCGGTGCGCCATCCACAGTCAGGATCAGATCCAGCAGATCATCCCATCGTTTTAAGTCATCGCGAAACAGCATATCGTCCGGACTTTTGAAACCGACGATCACATGCTTATCTTTTGGCTCGTTCGTGTGCGCCAGCGCCTCGATGACGCCGCGCACAGGGGATACTCCCGTTCCGCCTGCGATAACCACTACTTCGCCTTCTTCATAGAGGGACGTGTCAAAGCCGTTTCCATATGGCCCCCGGAGCAGCAGGCTTTCTCCCGCATAATGTTCAAATACTTCGTCAGTAACTTTCCCGACTTTCCGGATCGTCAGGTCTACTGTATCCGGACCGATGCCGCTGACAGAAATCGGTGCCTCACCGTACTTCGGAATGGATACTTCAAAGAACTGCCCCGGCTTCACATCTCCATGGTATTCCATACGGAATGTATATTCCTTCTCTGTATGCGGAACGACTTCACGGATCAGAGAAACATAAGGTTCATACGGATTATTTTTCATCGATACATTCCTCCTCTATTGTCCGGTTCAGTTTATTGATACAATTGGAAAACGAAATATACTCCGGACAGACCATATCACATCTTCCGCAGCCGACACACATATCGTAGCCAAAACGGCGTCTGAAATCATAGACCTTATGCAATACCTTAAAACGCATACGTTCTCCGTTTTTCTTCCGGTACTGTCCGCCGCCCGCGACATTTGTATAACCGTCTACCATACAGGAAGCCGCTACTCTCCGCCGCTCACCCACTTTTCCGTTGTCTGTATAGAAAATATCCTGCATGGTATAACAGGTACAGGTCGGGCACACAAAATTGCAGCGTCCGCAATTAATGCATCTGGTGGTATATTCATCCCACATTGCTGACTGATAGATTGTATTCGGCACCACTTCTGGCACATTGACACGGGTTTCGTTTTCTGTTACATAACATGCCGTATGCGGCAGCTCCTCCTGCGCATTTCCGGAGAAAACCGGTTCAAAAGAATCCTCGCGCACATCGATGCAGTATGTTCCGTCCACTTCATCAACGGAAAAGACAAAACCATCTTCCGAATGATTGCTTTTCATATCCACGCAGAAGCAATCAGCATAGGAAGTCTGACATCCGATCAGAACAAATAAAAGCTGTTCCCGAATCCTTTCATAATACGGATCCTTTTCCCTGCCATTCTCCAGATAGATCTGATCCAGCCGTTTTACGGCATGCAGATCGCAGCTGCGCAGAAAGACAAGTACTTTTTTATCTTTGATCCCCGGCACCGTTACTTCATTCTCAGTGAAGTAAAAAATCGTTTCGGACAGCGGTGTCAGGATCTCCTTAAACGCATAATCCGATTTTTCCCGAAGTTCCATCTCTGATGCTTCCGTAATCTCATCGTAGCGGATCACATCTACATCCGTAAATCTTCCTTCTCCGGTTTTCCGCACAGGCGCATAGATCCGATAGTCCTTAAGCAGACTCCCGATCACTGCCGAAAAACCGTTTTGATCAAGCTTGTACCCCACTATTTACCTCCTTTTCATTTCTTCATGTTTTCCGTTTCTCACTAAATCAAAGTTAATATAGCAACAAGGGGTATCCGCACACTGCCAGGCAGAATGCGGCACCCCTGTTACGTACCAACTATTATTCTCCGAAGAAAAGCTTCAGATCGTCCTCTACTGTACCGATTCCCGCAATACCGAAATTCTCAACCAGAACATTTGCCACATTCGGAGAAAGGAATGCCGGCAGTGTCGGTCCAAGATGAATGTTCTTTACGCCCAGATACAGGAGTGCAAGAAGAACGATGACAGCCTTCTGCTCATACCATGCAATGTTGAATGCCAATGGCAGATCATTGATATCTTCCAGCTCAAAGATTTCCTTCAGTTTCAATGCGATCAGCGCAAGAGAATAGGAGTCATTGCACTGTCCGGCATCCAGCACTCTCGGGATACCGCCGATATCGCCCAGATTCAGTTTGTTGTATTTATACTTTGCGCAGCCTGCTGTCAGGATCACCACATCCTGCGGCAGTTTCTCAGCAAACTCTCTGTAATAGTCTCTCGTCTTATGACGTCCGTCACATCCCGCCATGACAACAAACTTGCGGATGGCGCCGGATTTTACGGCATCCACGACCGGCCCTGCAAGCGCAAAGACCTGCTCGTGCGCAAATCCGCCGGTGATCGTTCCAGTTTCGATCTCTGTCGGTGCCGGGCATCCTTTTGCCTGTTCGATGATCGCGGAAAAGTCTTTTGTTTCCCCATACGCTCCTTCGATATGCTTACATCCGGGAACGCCGGTTGCACCGGTTGTCCACAGGCGTTCTTTATAGCTTTCTGCGGGCGGAACCACACAGTTCGTTGTCATCAGGATCGGACCGTTAAACTTATCGAATTCTTCTTTCTGCTTCCACCATGCATTGCCGTAATTTCCTGCAAAGTGCGGATACTTTTTGAATGCCGGATAATAATGTGCCGGCAGCATTTCAGAATGTGTATAAACATCCACGCCTGTCCCGGCAGTCTGCTCTAACAGCATCTCCAGATCTCTTAGATCATGTCCGGAGATCAAAATGCCCGGATTGCTGCGGACGCCGATATCCACGGAAGTAATCTCCGGATTTCCATAAGCCTCCGTATTGGCTTTGTCCAGAAGCGCCATGCCGTCGACGCCGTATTTCCCGGTTTCTAAGGTCAGTGCGATCAGATCATCCACGGAAAGCGAATCATCCAGTGTCTTTGCCAGGGCACTCTGAAGAAATGCATCAATATCTTCAGAATCCTGAAGCAGTGCATTCGCATGCTTTTCATATGCCGCCAGACCTTTCAGTCCGTACGTGATCAGTTCCCGCAGGGAACGGATGTCTTCATTTTCCGTTGCCAGAACACCGACCGTTTTTGCTTTCTCATCAAAGTCATTTACAGACCCTGTCCAGATCGCAGCTTCAGGAAGACTGTTCTGATCTGCAAGCTGTCCCAGAAGTTCCTGCTTTACGGCAAGTGTCTTTTCAATGCACCCAATGATTGCTTCGCGATCAAAGTTCGCATTGGTGATTGTGACAAAAAGGTTCATTGTCACAAGATGGTTCACATCTTTTTCCACGTTCTTTCCTTCCGCCCGAAGCTTTTCTGCAACCGCAGACAACCCCTTTGTAACATAAACAAGCAGATCCTGCATAGCAGCTACTTCAGGCTTCTTTCCGCAAACACCCGAAACCGTGCAGCCCGTACAGCCTGCTGTTTCCTGACACTGGTAACAGAACATTTTGTTTTCCATCATGAATTCCTCCTTTGTGTTCTCATCGACATCTCGCACTTATCGTAATGATTTTTCTTTAATCCAAAATCATTCCATCATGTCCCCTTGCGTTTCTGATTATATTTTAGTATGATAAATCCAACTTGTATGTTTGAATTCCAACAAAGAGGTGTTGTTTTGGAAAAATATATACCGGTTTTTAAAAGTTCTCCTTTTTTCAGCGGTCTTTCTGATCAGGAAATATTATCTGCCCTGCACTGCATCAACGGGAGTATTCTTTCGAAAAAAAAGGACGCCTACATCTTCCGTTCCGGAGATGCAACGTCCGTTATGGGTATGGTTCTTTCAGGTTCCGCGCTGATCCTGCAGGAGGATCTATGGGGGCACAGAAATATCATGTCAAAATGTCTCCCGGGGGATTTTTTCGGGGAGCCTTATGCCGCCACGCCCGGTTCGGTTCTGAACATCAGTGTTGTTGCTAATGAAGACTGCAAAGTCCTTATGATCGACATCAGCCGTGTGCTTTCCACCTGCCCATCCGCCTGTGAACACCATAAACGGCTGATCAGAAACCTTGTTGCCGTGCTGGCAAATAAGATCTTGCTCTTTAATGACAAGATCACACATATGAGCAAACGCTCCACACGCAACAAGCTTTTGTCTTATCTGTCAAGCGAGTCGCTCCGTCAGGGCTCACTCTCCTTTGACATTCCCTACAACCGGCAGCAGCTGGCTGATTTCCTTTGTGTGGAACGCGCCGCCATGTCCGCGGAACTGTCCAAGCTGCAAAAAGAAGGCCTGCTTATAACCAAGCGCAATCATTTCACGCTCTCTCTTGAAATTTGAGCCAACGGGGACGGTTCTTTTGACTCATTTATCATCACATTTATCATCACACCACTCCGATTTCAGTAAACCGTATCTCGCCGCATCCTCCGATAGCATGTTTTCCGGTTCTGTCATCGCATTCACTCCACAGCCTTCTCATACATCATATCTGTCAGCGCTTCAACCAGCAGATCTTCCGGCTTTGTATCCGGGCGGAGTTCCGGAGACTCCTCCATCCAGTAACGACAGCACATAAGTATTCCTTCTTATAATCAAAAGCCATAATCCCGTTATTTCCTCTTTCTCAGTTTCAGCTCCACATTGCTTTTTTCTCTCAACCGCTTCTCCATAAGCCTTAGTATGTATTAATTCTGAGAATTCCGGAAAACAATTAAACTGATCTATATTACGACAGACAAGATAAATCTGTTCAAAAGCATCGATCATACGGAGCGGTTTTTCATTGTCTGCATACTCAGAGTATTCTTTTAGAAGACGGAGACAGACAGCATGAAACGTACCGATATACATCTCATTGATATTGATATGTATATCGGAAGCAACAAATTCGTCTGAGATTCTGGTCAACAGTTCGCGAGCCGCCTTCTCAGTGAATGTAACGGCCATAATCTCACTCGGAGCAACATGCTTCTCTAATACGAGATACGATATTCTTTTTACAAGTGTGAATGTTTTTCCGGTACCCGGACCTGCTATGATCAGAACCGGTCCCTCAGTTGTGGTAACTGCTTTTTTCTGGTCTTCGTTTATACGGGAAAAATCAAACATAAGCACTACCTACACTATTTCAAATGATACTCCGATTGCTTTCATAAAATCAAAAACCTGATTCAAACGTGCTTCAGATGCATAGATCCTGATCAGGGTTCCTTCAGTTTCATCTGTGACAGGTTTCGCCGAAATACTTGTCGGAACAGACGCTTCAGATTCCGCACCTGCCTTCCCGCCTCCTGCGAGTCCGGCTTTTTCCGCTGCTTCTTTCAGTTCTTCGTTTTTCTTAAGAACCGAATCCATAGACAGCGTCTCCAGATACACTTCTTTTAATGTATCAACAAACGGAGAGTCTAAGTTTTTGATATCTTCCATGCCACGTACTACTGACGCCACCGCAACCTGAATCTCTTCGCGGTACTTTGCAACATTAGTCGATGCATTCGTCCACTTAGGATCAAAGACCTTTTTATAGATCTTCTCCGAATCTGCCCCAAGATCTCCTGAAACACGGTCATAATACTCCCGGACTTCTTTTTCCTTAGCCTCTTTCTGTCTGTTCTCGTACTCTTTTACAGTCTCATCTATCTTCTGACGTCTTTCTTCGATCAGACCGGTAAGCTCTTTGATCTGCGGCTCAATTGCGTTATACGGTTCAAGGCAACGAGCTTTATATGCTTTTCTGGCATCATCGACTGCCTTTTTCGCTTTGTTCAGAGTCGTGCGATCCTTCTTCGCATCCTTAATCGTTTCATCAGTATAAGCCAGGCCTTCATAATCAGACAGATGATCAAGAAGTTCTGCTTTTAAAGCAGCGAAATCCCAGGTAGTAATATCTGTGTTTTCAAGGCCAATGACCTGTAACTCCTTCATATGACTCCTCCCATATTCGGTTAATGTTATTATCAGAATTTATATAAC
>JAEIGA010020769.1_pt1 | contig 10011 bp, 7 predicted proteins | sample 9270691 | NCBI WGS metagenome assembly JAEIGA01 (sample SAMN17057246, study PRJNA624740) | gut metagenome | biome: biome; isolation source: fecal sample | host: Bos grunniens | place: China: Xizang | collected 2019
GGAAACAAGACCAGTGTCGCGAAGGCTCGGGCAATATCTGCTCCAAAGCATACACGCCGCACCGTTTGAGGACATTATCGCCAAAACTATGCAAACTATGTTAACTACGGGATTTTTCACTAAATATGTAAGCGCGAAAAATACAGTGGAGCTGACAAACATAATAAGCACCGTCTTTTCGATATCTCTCTTAAGCCGCTCAAATATAAACACAGCAATAAATGCAGTAGCGGAAATAGCCAAAGTAGCCACCGTATATATACCCGCCGATGCCTGCGAGGAGAAATTCAGATGTTGAGATATATACGTGGGGAGCCAGAATACAACAGAGGTTCTGACGACTCCCGTTATTATGGATATCAAGGAGTATTTAACGATTTTATGCTTGAAAAGCACCTTTATATTTCCGCTGCCTTTCTCGGTAGGCTTATAGTTACCGTACTGAACGATACCGCGCTTTTCAAAAAGGCAGAAAAAGGAGAAGCATACGACCGCCATAGAGAACAGGAATATACTGCTTGTGACAAACACGCCCTGCCACGTAAGGAATACGGCAAGAACTCCCGCCATAGGTGAGCCAAGAAAGGATGCAAAGGTATATCCTAACGAGCATCTCGTAGTATGTATTGGGTCTGTGTTTTCGGACACCACCTTAGTCATAGGTCCATATATCATAGATAGGAAAAAGCCTGTCATCGCATATACAACCATCGCCCCGAATCGGTATTGCGCAATTAAGGGGAACAAAAGGTTAGTGACACCCGCTAAAAGCAGTCCGAAGCTTATCATATACTTTGCCTTTATCTTATCCCCTATCGCTCCGTTAATAAGCTGACCTACGGCGTAAAAAATAAAGTACAGAGAGGATATGCTTCCAATATATGGCTCAGTATAAGCTCCGCTCTCCACCATTCGAGGTGTAACAGCACTAAGAACATTTCTTGCAACGTACACGGCAAGATAGGACACCGAGCAAAGGGTTCCTATAAAAACAGCGTTTCTCGCTCTTTCACTTAATTTAAACATTTTTCGACCTTCTTTATTGTAATCAACAGAAATGTATTATATCACAAATTTGACAAAAAAGCAAGATGTTTCTTTTTTTACACAAAGATATAAGAAAGCACACTAATCTGTGTGCTTTCTTATTATTTATACGTTTAATTGGCGTATCTTTTTTATATTCTTCTTAGGTCTGTAAAGATACTCATAGCAGCTTTCTCTACCATCTTCGGAATCAAGCTTAAGTATCAGCTTGTCAGTACCGTCAATATCAGGAAGAACAAATCTCACCGTAGGACCTCTGCCATTGGTATTTCCCTGCACCTCGGTTCTCCATTCTCCAAGGTCAAAGTGAGCACCGCCTATCTCAGCGCTTACCTTAACGCTTCCCTTTACGCTCTCGGGAGCATCATTGAGAAGCCAAAGCTCCGCCTCAAAGGTCTCCCCTCTCTTCCAGTCAAATTTCGGCACTCTCGCGCTAAAGAGCGTAGGACGCATAGCCTTCTGTACGTAATAATACGAAGGTCTTGGGGTGGAAGGATATGCCAACAGATTATTTCCCGCCGCGGTCTTCCACGGCTCATTGTAACACCAATTTATTCCCATACTGCATCTGGGCCACTGACGGCGTATCTCCTCAAAGGCTCCTCGGTATCCTTCGCACTGTAGCCAATTTGAGCGGTCTACCATTTCCCTCATAGAACTCGGTTCATCAAAATATTTGTCAAGGACGTTTTTGCATAGCCATCTTTCCATACCCCAAGCACCAAAGCCGTGATGAGCTATCCACGCGGGAGTAGGCTCAGGCGGAAACATCTCATTTTCGGGAATTATGGTCTTAAGCGTATCCATCGACGCGATAGCAGGTACTCCGAACTCGGTATAAGCGGTACAGTTAGAGCTTTGGAACTGCTGGAACACGTCGCCGCCCTGGTCATCCGAATAGAAGGTATATCCACCGTGCGCCATACCTATAAGAGGTGAGGTGAACAGGAATGGACGCTTATAATCAAGCTCATAGCAAAGCTTGTCAAGCAAGCGCAACGGATGGGATTGCTGATCCATACCTGACCAAGAATTGAACAGCTCGTTTCCTCCGCACCAGAAAACGAGGCAAGCGTGATAACGGAACTTGCGTATGATTGCCGAAGCCTCGCTCTCAAGGGTCTTCATATATCCTTCAAGTCCTATGTACTCATTGCACGCAAGCATAAATTCCTGCCAAACCAGCATACCCTCTCTGTCGCATATGTCGTAGAAGCTCTTCTTTGGAGCGCCCGCGCCTCCCCACATGCGAAAAATATTCATATTGCAGTTCTTTGCAAGAAGTATCTGCTTCTCGTAGAGCTCAGCGGTTATATCTCCCCAGAAAAGCTCGGGATTTACCCAGTTAGAGCCCTTACAGAATATACGTCTGCCGTTAAGCTCAATAGTTATAGGCGCTTCATACGGCCCCTTAGGGAATACCTTTGGACCCTCAAACTCAAGATTACGAAGCAAACGCAGACGGCGGAAGCCTATATATCCCGTGCGCTCCTCTTTTGCATTGCGGATCACCCATTTGTAAAGATAAGCCTCTCCCTGACCGTTACACCACCAAAGCTTAGGTGCTTTCACCCTAAAGCTCTTGTCAGTACCGCGATATATTTCTGCTCCATCAGCATCAAAAAGCATTATTTCGCAAGGAAGTGCGCACTGAAAAACACAGCTAACAAAACCTTCCGTCATATCGTCGGAAAGCTCTGCCAACACCTCGCACTTATCTATGTAAGTCTCATCTCGAGTTTCGATATACGCTTCATCCCACATACCCGAAATAAGAAGTCGGGGATTCCAGTCCCATCCGTAGTAGACAGGAGGATTGCAGGATTCGTTCGCCTCGTCGCGGGTACCCGCCTCACCTCTGGTGCTCTTGGGGTGAGGATAGATATGAACAGTAAGCATATCATCCTTTCCCGTAAGCTTATCGGTAATATCAAGCTCAAATCCACGGAACATGCCCTCATAGGAATATATATTATCCCCGTTAAGAAGCACATCATATTTATAATTTATACCCTCACTTACAAAGAACACGCGCTCCCCGTCCTTCTTGTCATAGCAAAGGGATGTGCGGTATTCCCAGTGGTCGTCCTCGAGCTCGATAAATTGCTTGTGGTTATCCGAATACTGCCAATCCGCAAAATTATTAGCTATCGCGTAATCCTTCTGTATGTTTCCGGGTACAGTTGCCTCAAACCACGCGTTTCTTTCGGGAGAGCAATTTCTTCCCTGCCACTTCTGGTAAAATTTCATATTCCTTCTCCTTTTATCTTACACCTAAGCCCTTAAGTATCTCAAGTGCCGCTTTAGGGTCATCGCTGGTAAACATACGGCAACCTAAATCAAGAGCCATTCTGTACTGCTCCTCGGTATCCGCTACAAGTATACAAGTGAGTATATCCCTCTCCTTGGCAAACACGTAATCCGCTTCAAAGCCCGCGGGGTGTGCCTCGTCCTTATTCCATATTGCCGACCAGTCAAGGAAGCTCTCCATAGGAACGGAGGAGGGGTCATCGGTATATTTGTTAAGATAGCCGTGTATCGAGAATCTGTGGGGCCACTTTTCGTCCACATACTCAAGATTTCTGTTGGCGAAGGAGTTCATAATACTACGCTTAGCCATACCGTATTTATCAATAAGCTCAACAAGCTTATCTATACATCCAAACGCACGCTCCTCACCAAGCTCCGCGGGATATTCCTTAAGCTCCCAGTTAACTATAAGAGATGTCTTGCTTACAAATTCGAGGAATTCCTCAACCGTAGGTATTTTCTCACCTGCAAAACGCTCATCCTTCCAAGAGCCCGCATCCAAGGCTCTAAGCTCCTCAAGGGTCATCTCGTCCACAAACCCTTTTCCGTCTGTAGTCCTCTGAACGTCCCTGTCGTGAATAAGAACCAAATACCCGTCCTTAGTCATACGCACGTCTGTTTCAATAGCGTCTGCTCCCATCTCCTCCATAGCCCTAAAAGCAACCATTGTGTTTTCGGGACAATTTTTTCTGTCACCTCTATGACCGCCGAGAAGTATTTCTTCACCATTTAAAAGCTCATTATAGGTTCGCATATAAAACCTCTCTATTATTACATAAAACAAATATATCACATTTTTTTGTTTTTTTCAATACATTTTAATATTTTTACCGAACTCATATATGAAAAGAGCAGAAAAAACTCAAAAAAACATTTCTGCTCTTTTACCACGATTTATTTACCGATCACATGTCCGGATAAAAAAATCCGGTATTCAAGGTTTTATAAGATAACCACTCAACTCCTTGCTGTTCAAAGCCCTCTCTCTTATAGCTGTAGTACATTGACCATCTGTCACAAACAAACGCGTAACTCATAAGTCTGTTGTACTCATCCATATAGCTCGTATAGTAGACGCTTTCATCACCCGCGAACTTTTTTGCCGCATAAAGCTCAGCCTTCAGGGCAATATCCTTATATTCCTCATCAACCTCTATTCTGTCAATGCGAATGATATCCTGTTTTCCCATCTCCGACTCCACCTTTTTGTACACAAACCGTCCCGCATACTTTTCTTCCACCGCCCAAGCACTTTCGTTCATTGGCAACAGGTGGTCGTGGAGTACAATTTTATATCTATCCTTAGGAATGTCGGGAATTTTAATTAACGTTGGGGTATTAAGCAGTGCAATGACCTTCTGAATGTGTGTTTTCTTTAGTCCCTTTTTTCCTATATGTATCCGAGGATATCCTATGCAACCACATCTCATCTCATAATAATCAAGTATCACGTAGGACTCTAAATCGGGATGCTCAAAAAAGAAGTATTCCATCTCATATTTAATAATGGCGTTGGCATGTCTTTTGAGCTTCCCGCTTATTTTTAACCCCACTGCCTCAAACTGCGCATTCAAAAAACACCCCTGCTCTGTACATAGATTCTCATCCTCATACCAATGCTCTCTCCAGCTTTGAAACAGATATATCTCCGCACCAGTCTTATCCACTATCCTTTTAATATCCAAAAGTCTTTTCCTATCGATAGTCCATCGTAGCTCCACGGGACTTTTCCAGCCCCTATAACCGTTTAAAACTCCTTGAACCTCAATTAAAAGTGCCTTCATCCTTACTCCTTTGTTAAATATCAATATAGCCTAATCTTCATTTGGAAACATAGGAGAAATTTCATTTATAACTATATCATATAGAGATTGATTATCAATAGGCGATAGTCTTACTAATCCGATCTGTGCACAATCAATACATGTTTCTGAATTTTTATTGAATTCAGCTTCAAAGCCATTCAAAATTCGGTCACAAATAGAATCTATAGTGTCTTTCATCTCTTTATTCTTTTTAGAATTCGCTATCATAAAATAACTCATAATACGACATTCTTCGGGAGAAAAAGGGATTTCTAAAGCACACTCTTTCGGGCTGTTAAATTTGGAAACATCCAAACAAGCATTTTTCGCTTTTAATAACGCACTTTCTACAATAGAAGTTATTACATCTATACCATATATTTTTTTATATTTCAATAATATTTCTATTAACAATAAATTCAAGTTAATAATACCATATAAATGTTACCATAACGAAAGAAGGCTACTCCCCGCTAATAACAGAAATAACTATTGATGTTCAATGGCTTTTTGTTGTTTCATTTTTTCGAACTTGAACTCTGCTAAGCCTCGCGCATGCGCTTTCAAAAAATCCTGTAATATTAGGTAAAAGTGAAACGGTAATAAGTAAAAATCTCGCACTTTCGTGCAGGATTTTCTGGCTCCCCCTGCTGGGCTCGAACATTTTTTAGTCATGCTTACTCCCGAAAATATAGTCGTCTATCCGTCCTCGACGCTTAGCTTACACTCGGACGGCTATACTCCTTATTTTCGCAATCTCCCGTCGAAAAAGGATACTCAATCCTTTTTCTCGGTCGCCTACCGACTTCGCGTTTAGCTCAATCAGGAAAGAGCGTGTGAATATTAGTTATAATATTGTTGATCGAAGATCAACGTGGAGAGCCAACGAAAAAAAGCAGGTCAAACGACCTGCTTTTTTTGTTGGGGTCATAGGACAAAATTGCAACTTCAAACTTCAAGAAATCAATCTCAAACGCAAGCTCTGCCAGCTTTGAATGACGATCCTAATCTTTTCTTATTTAGTAATTTTATTTATCAAATCATTCATCAGTGCATCTCTTTTTATATGGTAAACATACGTCATCGGATATCCATTATGATTCATTGCATAAAAATTGTCATAAGTCGGTATTGGAGTCGAAATGATCCTTGACAACATAAATTTATCGTCGTCATTAAGGAGCCACGCAACAGCCGTAACGTCCCATATCACTCTGGTCCACGCCGTTCCTTTGGCGTAGCTCTCTGCCTCGGCAATTGTATTTGATGCCAAATAGTCAGCCAAATCGCTTTTGCCCTTGAACCAGTATTCAAGCTCAGGCTTGGAAATTCTAAAATTATCTACTACGCCGTTGCACGGCAACTGCACGAAAGGCACCCCACATTCCATAACCACCCGAGCAGCAGCGACATCCTGCTTCATATTAAATTCTTTGGTGTCGTGAAAATGCTGCGAATGACCTCCAAGCCACACTACAACGACATTATTTTTCATTTCAGGATTTAAGAGCAATGCTGAAGCAACGTTCGTTATAGCGCCGATCGCTACCACATAAAGCGGATTTTCGGGTGAATATTCATTAGATAGTTCCGCCAACATTTTTGACGCATCGGAAATGATCGGCTTTTTTTCATCATCAAGATATTTCTCCGATCCTTTAAAAACGTCAACATTTTCTCTCATTAACGAAAGTAGCTTCAGAACTTCGTCATAGCTTTTTTCCATGCCGTCCTTTGGACTTTCCGAATGAGCATTATAAAACGGAGCGGCGCATATCGCCTTAACATGAATCTTTTCTTTCGATTTTATCATATAAGAAATTGCAAACTGATCGTCGATTTCGTTGTACGCATCGGTATCTAAAACCACATCAATTTTCCCTGAAGGCACGGATAAATTTTTCATTCTCTGCTCATTATTCATTTTATTTAACCTTTCTTTTTCTGTAATTTAACGGAGTCGTACCGTATTTTTCTTCAAATATCTTTCTAAAGAAGCTCGCATTTTCATAACCCACCTTTTTTACGATTTCATTAATCGACAGATCTGTTTGGAGCAGCAGTGTTGCCGATACCTCCAATCTCTTTTTCTGTAAAAATTTCTTATAGGTTTCATCTGTGATTTTCTTTACTAAAGAGCTGGTATAAATGGGTGAATATCCAAGAAAATTCGCTAAGCCATTCAAAGATGCGTCCATCAGGTTTTCATCAAAGTACTGCTCAATTTTTATGCGCAGTATTTCAGCTTTCATATCCACCTCGTTTGTTTTCAAGCAGTTTATCTGTTCCATAACCTCGTCCATATATGGAATAGACGGTGCAGCACCTTCCCTTGTAACGCTGATTGCCGAGGCGCAAGAGGCAATCTCCAATATTTTTTCAATTTTATTTTCGTTAGCTATACCTCCAACGAAATATCCAGTAAATGTGTCACCTGCGCCTGTCGTATCGACGGCATCGACCTTGAATATCGGACAAAATTTCTGCTCTTTTTCGTCTTGATAAATGCAACCCTTGCTTCCGAGGGTAAGCATCACTTTAAGATCAGGAAATTTTTCTCTAAAATACGCCAATGCTTTTTGTGCGTTTGCGCATTTTGAGATTTCTTTTGCTTCGATTTCATTTAAAATTAAATAAGAAATCATATTAAGATCAATCTGCTGGATTTTATCGTTAAAAGGAGAAGGATTTAGGATAATCTTCATTCTCGCTTGATATGCTTTTTTTACAATGTAATCAAGATTGTTTATCTCGTTTTGCAGCAGCAAGATATCATCCTTGGAAAATGCGGATAAAACTCTGTCCACCTGCTCAGTTGAGATCATATGATTTGAACCAGAACATAAAAATATCGCATTATCTCCCGACTTGCTAACTTGTATAACGGCGTGCCCGTTCTTTGTATTTACGTAATCAACGAACGATACGTCAACGCTATTTGCCTTTAAAAGATCAAGAAGAAATTCCCCTCCATCTCCAATACAGCCCGCGTGGTATACGTTATTTCCTGCTCTTGTTATCGCGATGGATTGATTTAACCCCTTCCCCCCCGGAAGAATACTCAATCCTTGTGTTGCTTCCGTTTCTCCAATGACCGCAATGTGATCCAACGAATATACATAGTCAACATTACACGAACCAAAATTCAAAATTTTCAACTTCATCCCCCCAATTCAATCTTATTATAGTTATTATAGCAAAACAAAAAATAAAAAACAAGCTCTTTTTTCAATCAAAAACAGACCAAACTAAATATTTTCTTCGTTTTCGATACGCTATATATCAGAATATTGTCGAGGGTTCAAGCCCCGATGGTTCGCAAGGAGTTGTCACAAAATATTTTCTCAAAATTTCGCCTAAAAAACCAAAAAAGTCCTTGAAAATCAAGGACTTTTGTGTTAGGGTGCAAAATTGTTGCCCCATTATGGGCTCGTAGTACAAAAATGCAACTCACTGTTCAATTTCATCCAAAGCATATGCTCGTGTATTGGCGTGACGTCCACGCTCGTCTATAACGTCAAAGCGCATATAACTCTGCCCTTTGGGAAGATCAAATACCGCCTCGGTCAAATATTTGCCTTCCTCTGCAATCCGAATACCTCCGAAAGGACGGTGTTCAGTGTTCATCGCAATGTATTTTACGGGGGAACATTTGATATGAACCTTTCCGTCTTCCACATACAACTCATCAATAAGCGGGCCCTGCGAAGCGTAAAAGTCCCCCCGCTCAAGCGCGCCGATGATCTTGTCATAGGTAAGCTCTTTTGCCTTTATCATGACGAATCCGCCGTATCTGTCGCAGTTTACAACATTGTCGGGTCTGTCGCTATGGCAATCGTCAGCCGCAATACAGTACAACATCTTTCCACGGCGCAGCATATCTTCATACATCGCGGGATTATAGTCAAACACACCCGAGGACACAAAGGATATGTGGTTATATATCTCCATCGCGAACAATCCATCAAGCTGACCGAAAAACTCAGGAGACTCCATAGAATAACCGGGATGATTGAGACTTACCAAAAAACCGTTAGCATTTGCCTCGTCAATAACCTTTTGGATGCATTCAATGGTGTATTCCCTTTTAAACGGCGCACCAACACACTTAACCAAAGGTGCTCTCCACTTCTCACCGTGAATAACATATGACGGATCATAGCATACATGCGTCGTGTTATGCTGATCCTTGGCAAACAGATTCAGCTCAATAGTTCTACTGGAAAAATAATCCTGCTTTTCAACAAAAGCATATTCCATACTCGTGAGCGTCAGAAAATCCTCGTCGTCGAGATCAGAATGATCAACCAAAAGCTCGTGGTCAGTTAACGCCAGCACACTGTAACCTTGCGCTTTATATAATTCCTTTAACTGCACAGGGGTAAATTTACCGTCAGAAACTGTGCTATGGGCGTGAAGATTTGCTTTGTAAAAAAATCCCACGCTTGGAAGAAGATAGTGTATCATATTTTTATATACCTCCGCTTGCCAGAACTATTATAAAAAGTTATATTCATATTGTATCACAAAAGCCAAACAAAGTCAATTTAATTTTTGACAACCACTCATAGTTATCCCCATAAAGATTCAAAAGGTGCAACGGTGAAAGGGGGGTGTTTTTTACCACTAAAAACACGAAATGCCCCCCGAAATCAAGGGCATCAACGCAACTCGCCATAAAATCACGCCGATAGGCGTGGAGGAAATCCGCAGCTTGTCTGCGGTATGGAATCAACACGAAGTGTTGAATGTAATCAATCCGAAGGAGGATACACGCTGACGCGTGATGCCATACGCCTTCGGCGATTACATACTCACCTGCGGTGAGATTACATGCCAATCCTTCGGA
>JAEIGA010020770.1_pt1 | contig 10011 bp, 9 predicted proteins | sample 9270691 | NCBI WGS metagenome assembly JAEIGA01 (sample SAMN17057246, study PRJNA624740) | gut metagenome | biome: biome; isolation source: fecal sample | host: Bos grunniens | place: China: Xizang | collected 2019
AGTTGTAAGCTTCTTCTTCTCCACTACCTTGAACTCGCGGATCACGTTGACAGTCGCGTTGGGAGCTATCAGCGCAAGCTTGTTGAGTTCCTCGTCCTCGAAGAATATATCTGCAATCTTGATGATGCCCTTCTTGCCGTGGATCTTGCTGGCGAGGTTGATGCCGATCGTGATCTGGCTCTCGATGTCCTTCAGGTCAAGGAGGTCAAGTGCCTTGTATACGTTTTCAGCAGGGATGTGGTCCAGTACGGTACCGTTCTCCAATGCGCTTACTACTAATTCTTTATGTGACATGGTGCTGCTATTTTAATGGGCGGTAGCCGAGTAAGTATGAAATGATTGCCATGCGGACATAGAGTCCGTTCTCTGCCTGCTTGAAGTAGTAGGCGTATTTGGTGTCGTCGACATCCTGGTCGATTTCGGTTACGCGAGGGAGCGGATGAAGAATCTTCATGTTGTCCTTCACGTTGCCCAGCATGGAAGCGTTGAGGGTGTAGACGTCCTTTACGCGCTCGTACTCCATAGGGTCGGTGAAGCGCTCCTGCTGAACGCGGGTCATGTACAGGATGTCGCAGTCGTTGAGGTATGCGTCGAGAGAATCAGTCTCGATATATTCGATGCCTCTTCTGTCAAGGAAATCCTTGTATTCCTTCGGCATCTTGAGTTCCTCTGGTGCAGTGAATATGAATCTTGGGTTGAAGTGGGACATCGCTTGAAGAAGCGAGTGTGTCGTACGGCCATACTTAAGGTCGCCGACCATGTTTATGGTCAGGCCTTCAAGTTTTCCCTGAGTCTGAAGGATAGAATAAAGGTCAAGCAGTGTCTGGGAAGGATGCTGGTTGGCTCCGTCTCCGGCGTTTACAACAGGTACGGTTGCAACTTCTGAAGCATATCGCGAGCTGCCCTCGAGCGGGTGGCGCATCACGATCATGTCCACATAGTTGTTCACCATCTTGATGGTGTCTTTGAGGGTCTCACCCTTGCTCTGGCTTGTGTTGCTTGCGTCGGAAAATCCGATGACTTTCGCTCCAAGGCGGTTAATCGCAGTTTCAAAGCTTAGGCGTGTCCTTGTTGATGGCTCAAAGAAAAGGCTTGCGATGACCTTTCCCTCAAGGAATTTCTGTTCTCTGTTCTGCTCGAACTCCTTTGCGGTTTCGAGCACATGCAGGATTTCCTCTTTGGTGAAATCCCTGATTGAAATTAAACTTTTGGCCATATATGTCTAGTTTTAGATCTCTTCTACATTACAACCCTCAACATCTCCGATTCTTTCCAGGAATGTGTCTACCTGTGAAAGGCGTACGCTGGTGTCCATGCTGCACTCCATGTCGAATTTCTGATTCTTCTGCTCAAGCCCCATATCCTTGAACACCTTCATGACGCTGTTCATGCTCATGTATCCGAAATGTACGCGGTACATTTTAGAGGCGATCTTCTCCACGATTTCAGCGTTGGCCAGAGCATCGGCAGTAGCTGTCTTGTAGGCTCTGATGAGTCCGGGGATACCGAGCTTTATGCCTCCGAAGTAGCGGACTACTACCACTAGTATGTCGCTCAGGTTGTTTGAGTCTATCTGACCGAGGACCGGCCTTCCTGAGGAACCCGACGGTTCTCCGTCATCATTTGCCCTGAATTTGTCACCTAGATATCCAAGCCTGTAGGCATAGACATGATGCCTTGCGTCGTAGTACTCCTTCTTGAGTGCTGCGACGATTTCCTTGACTTCTTCTTCTGTTTCAACGGGGTATGCATGGGCAATGAATCGGCTTCCATTGTCCTTGAACAAGCCTCTTGATTCGGCGGCTATGCTCTTGTAAGAATCTTGGATCTGAGTGTTATCCATACCGAAAATCAAAATTAAGAAAAATCTGGGATCTAAAAAATAATTTTGTCACAAAAAGAGAAAATTTATTATCTTTGACTTCGCTTCCGGTGACACTGGAGGCTATTTTTAACCCTAGAACAATTCTAACTATCTATGATACTGAGATATAGAGTATCCCTTCCAGGTATAAAGGGATTTGCACGTGTATATGAGGTGAAAGATACGGCCTCGCTTTACAGCCTTCATAAACAGATGAGAGCTGACATGGACTTCCCGCAGGATCAGGTTGTGCTTTTCAAGTCTTTTGATGCAAGAGGAGAAGTTGTTGCAAGATATAGTGTCTTCCAGGACTTCGGCTTCGGAACCATTGATGACGTGACTGCAGGTCAGTGCCACAAGAGGGGAGAGGACAAGTTCATATATTTCTATGACACAACCAATGTGAAGAGCGTCATCGTTACATTTGATGGAGTCGGCGAGGAACGCCGCAATGTGCTCTATCCGCTTCTCGTTGAGACAAAAGGACCTAATCCGATAGATTTTGAGAATGGATATGTTGCTTTCGAAGACCTTCCGGATGAGAAGAAGAAGGATCCGGATGATGAGGACTTCGAGGATGACGATTTTGATGATGCAGACGAGGAGGATGACGACGATACCGAAGAGATCTACGGTGAAGACGACGATGAATAAAAAGCTGATTATCATACTTGGCCCGACAGCTGTAGGCAAGACTGACTACAGCATTGAGATGGCGCTCAAGTATGATTCGCCGATAATTTCCTGCGACTCGCGTCAGATATATAAGGAAATGACCATAGGCACGGCTGTGCCTTCTGCTGAGCAGCTTGCAGCTGTTCAGCATTATTTTATCCATTCCCATACGGTTGAACAGCTCTATACTGCTGGAAAATATGAGCTGGAAGCGCTGGAACTGATAAACCGCTTGTTTGAAGAGGGGCATGAGACCCTTGTCATGGCCGGCGGTTCTGGCTTCTATGTAGATGCCCTGGTGAACGGACTGGATGACTTTCCGTCAGCTGACCTTCAGCTGCGTGACGAACTTATGGTGCGCCTGCGTGAAGAAGGGGTGGAGTCGCTCAGGATGGAACTCCAGAAACTCGATCCTGAAAGCTATGCGACAATAGATATTGCCAACGGTCAGCGTGTCGTGCGTGCACTTGAGGTGTGTCTGATGACCGGCAGGCCGTTTTCGTCATTCAAGACGGAAACCCGCAAGAAACGTGATTTTGAGATTGAGAAGGTCGGTCTGACCCGCCCCCGCGATGTGCTTTACGATCGCATCAACCGACGTGTGATCCAGATGATTGACGACGGTCTTGTCGATGAGGTCCGCTCATTGGTGCAGTACCGCGACCTGGCTGCGCTTCAGACTGTCGGATACAAGGAGATCTTTGACTGGTTTGACGGCACGAATGAAACCCTGGAGCGCGCCATCGAACTGATTCAGCGCAATACCCGCCACTATGCCAAGCGCCAGCTTTCCTACTGGGGCCGCGACAAGGACATCCGCTGGATGGAACTGTAAATGAAATATCGTTATAAACTGTCCCACCGCCCGAAAGAAACATTTCCCTTATTCTTTGTTTCTTCGGGCGGTGGGACAGTTATATAGTATCCTTTGCTAGTTGGCTACTTCACAGAGGAATTTTATGCGGACCAGGCGAACCTCCTCCTCGTCGTAGTCGCTGCCTAGTTCTTCCATAGCTTCTGCTAGAGAGTCAGACTGCGCATCATCATGGAAATATGCGTAGATGTCATCGATCACGTCATCGTCCAAGGTCTGCTCCAGATAGTAGTCGAGGTGGAGCTTGGTACCGGAGTAAACGATTGCCTCTATCTCGTCAAGCAGTTCGTGCATCTCCATGCCTTTGGCATCTGCTATGTCTTCCAGAGGCAGTTTCCTGTCGATGCTCTGTATGATGCTGACCTTGTTTACTGATTTGGTCACCATGGACTTCATCACGAAGTCGTCCGGACGGATTATATCGTTTTCCTCAACATACTTTGCTATCAGTTCAAGGAACTCCTTGCCGAATTTCTTTGCTTTGCCTTCTCCCACACCCTGGCAGTTCTTCAACTCATCCACTGTGGTCGGGTACATGATGGACATGTCTTCCAGTGACGGGTCTCCGAAGATTACCCATGGCTGCAGACCTCTTTTGCGTGCGACATCCCTGCGCAGATCCTTGAGCATTGCAAGGAGAGTCTCGTCTCCGCCGCCACCTCCGCGTACGCCTCCTGCTGGTGCGTCGTCATCATCGTCCTCGCCGTCTGCGAATTCTCGATCCTCAGTCAGCATAAGCTGGTATGGCTTCTCGTAGAAAGCCCGTCCCTCTTCGGTTACTGACATGAGTCCATAAGCCTCTATATCCTTATACAGGAAGTGCAGTATCATACCCTGATGGATCACTGCCTGCCAGAAACGTGTCGAATGCTCCTTGCCGGCTCCGAAAAGTTCCAGCTTGTCGTGGTGATATGATTTTATTATAGAATTGGATTCTCCTGCGAGGATATTCGCCAGGTGCTCTATCTTGAATCGCTCTGGCAGAGACTCTATGAGTTCTATTACTGTGGCCATCTCCTCGCGTCCGTCGAACTGCTTCTTCGGATGCAGGCAGTTGTCGCATGCGCCGCAGTTCTCCTGTGTGTAGTCCTCGCCGAAGTAGCTGAGCAGCAGCTTTCTGCGGCATGAGTTTGACTCCGCATATGCTACGGTCTCCATCAGGAGCTGCTTTCCGATCTCCTGCTCGGCGATCGGCTTGCCCTGCATGAACTTCTCCAGCTTCTGGATGTCCTTGTAGCTGTAGAATGTGATGCACTGGCCTTCCTTGCCGTCTCGTCCGGCGCGTCCTGTCTCCTGATAGTAGCCTTCCAGACTCTTAGGAATGTCGTAGTGGATCACGAAACGTACGTCCGGCTTGTCGATTCCCATTCCGAAGGCGATGGTGGCCACGATCACATTGATCTCCTCCATGAGGAACTTGTCCTGATTGTCTGCTCGTGTCTTCGCATCCAGTCCTGCATGGTAAGGTGCGGCCTTGATTCCGTTGATGTTGAGCAACTCTGCAAGCTCTTCAACCTTCTTTCGGCTCAAGCAGTAGATGATGCCGGACTTGCCTGGATTCTGCTTGATGAACTTGATTATGTCTCGTTTAGGATCGGACTTGTCCCTTATTTCATAATACAGGTTGGAGCGGTTGAATGATGACTTGAAGACGGTGGCGTCTGTCATTCCAAGATTCTTTATGATGTCGCTCTGCACCTTAGGGGTCGCAGTTGCAGTGAGTGCGATGATAGGCGCAAGGCTGATCTCCTCGATGATGTTGCGTATGCGGCGGTATTCAGGACGGAAGTCGTGTCCCCATTCCGAAATACAATGTGCTTCGTCCACAGCGTAGAATGAGATCTTGATCTCCTTGAGCATGGCAACATTCTCCGCCTTGGTCAAGGACTCCGGCGCCACATATAGCAGCTTGGTTGCACCGGACAGCAGGTCCTTGCGGACTTCTGCTATCTGTGCCTTGTTCAGTGATGAGTTCAGGAAGTGTGCAATGCCGTCGTTTCCTGCCACGAATCCTCTGATGGCGTCCACCTGGTTTTTCATCAGCGCGATAAGCGGCGATATTACGATCGCCGTACCCTCCATGACAAGCGCAGGAAGCTGGTAGCAAAGGGATTTGCCGCCTCCGGTCGGCATGAGCACAAAGGCGTTCTTCTTGTCGACAAGATGCTTTATGATACGTTCCTGGTCGGCTTTGAATGAGTCGAAGCCGAAGAATTCTTTCAATTTTGCGTGAAGCACAGCGGAATCAATACTCATAATCTGAACGTTTGGACTTACTAAGTTAAGTGATTTTTTCCGACAAATCCAAAAAAAACATTATATTTGTACGCTTTTTTGCAAGGCAAATTATTAATGATTAAAAATAGATAAACATGAAAACTATCAAATTTTTTGCAATGGCAGCAGCGGTAGCAGCTGTGTTTGCTTGTAAGTCACCGTCAGAGTATGAGAAGCTTACTGCTGAGGTGGAGAATGACAAGGATGTCAAGGCTCTTCAGGTCAGCGAGGCTCAGCGTGATTCTGTCAGCTATCTTCTTGGTGTAAACTTGGGATTGATGGCTGATGGCAATGACTTCTTCGACAACATGGATCAGATAAACATGGACGAGCTCAAGAAAGGTATTGAGGATGCATTTGCAGCAGGTCAGCCTTCAAATCCATATAGACCGGACAGCGTATGGATGCAGAAGTTCAAGATCAGCCCATATGATATTAACCAGATCTTCAACACATACCTCGGAGCACGCCAGGCTTACAAGGCTAAGTTTAACGAGAAGATGGGAGAGAAGTTCCTTGCTGAAAACGCAAAGAAGAGTGGTGTACAGGTTACAGAGAGCGGCCTTCAGTATGTCCTCCACGCAGAGGGTGAGGGTGATAAGGTTAAGCCAGAGGATAGAGTGGTTGTAAACTACAAGGGTACTCTTATCGATGGTACTGAGTTCGACGCAAACGATGGTATGGAGTTCGGTGCAAGCCAGGTTATCCCAGGTTGGACAGAGGGTCTTGGTCTCCTCGGAAAGGGTGGCAAGGCTACATTGTATATCCCAAGCAAGCTTGCTTATGGTGAGCGCGCTCCACGTGGAAGCAAGATCCAGCCAAACTCAACTCTTATCTTCGAGGTTGAGGTTGTTGATATCATCAAGCCTGTAGTTGAGCCGGTTGAGGCTGTAGAAGCTGAGTAATCATGGCTTTGGAACTTGAGGGCAGGATTGCCCGTAAACTTAATGTTCAGACTGGCACATCTGCAAGAGGTGCCTGGTCTAAACAGGAATTCATCTTCGAGTATCAGGAGGGAAACTTTCCCACTCAGGTGTGCATGAATGTCTGGGGTGAGGACAAGGTCCGCGAACTGGAGAAGTTCCAGATCGGTGACAAGGTGAAGGTGTCGTTCAATCTCAGCAGCCGTGAATATAACGGACGCTGGTATTCGGACATCAGAGCATGGCGAATAGAGCCTGTCGGAGCAAATGCTCCTGCTCCAGCACCTGCACCAGCTCCGATGCCGGACCCGATGGTGGCTCCCATTTCGGATGATGATCTTCCGTTCTAAGCAGGATAAATTTGAATATATAGAGGTCAACTTTGTGGTTGGCCTCTTTTTTTTGTAACTTTGCCTTTTGTATAAAGAAGAATGATTTATGTTGATATTTAATATAGGAAAATCATCCCCGTCAGGGAATAATCTGTCAGCTATAATCAAGGCTGTGGTTGCCGTGGCTTTGGGAGTGTTTCTGATTGTCACCAAGGCGAATGCTATGGAACTGGTGGTCCAGATCATTGCCGGAGGAATCATAGGAGTGAATGTCGTGGCGTTTCTGATCAGCCTGAAGTTTCCGGCCATGCAGATGTCATCGGGTTCTCTGATGAGTGTGCTTATAGCGTTGCTTCTCTTCTCATTTTCGGGTCCGATTTCCGCGGTTCTCAGATATATCCTCGGTGGTTTTCTTTTCCTCGCAGGTGGCTCGCAGATATTCGCTCTGATGAATGCCCGTTCTGCATATGGAATGGGAGTGCTGTCTCTTGTGATGCCGGTGCTCATGCTGCTAGGAGGATGCCTGTTCTTTTCTGAAGAACTGATAGGCAATGACGTGATGGGCCTTATGGTCGGCGTTGCCATCATTATGTATGGAGTGTCCAAGCTTATCACAATAATCAGACTGAATCGCGTTCGCTCTCAGAAGAAGACTCAGGAAACCGTCTATACTCAGCCGGAAAAGAAGCTTGACGAGGGATGGCATAAGATGGATAACGATTCTGTAAAGGATGTTGATTTCGAAAAAGTAGACTAAAAGATGATACCTCAGGAGACGGTAAACAGAATTCTCGATCTTGCGCAGGTCGAAGATGTGATCGGTGACTTCGTGACTCTCAAGAGAGCGGGATCTGTCTATAAGGCATGCTGTCCGTTCCATAATGAGAAGACGCCGTCTTTTGTCGTGTCTCCTGCCAAGGGCATATATAAGTGCTTCGGCTGCGGAAAGTCCGGTACGGCTGTGGGCTTCGTGATGGAGCATGAAAGCATGTCCTATGTGGAGGCATTAAGGTATCTTGCCAAGAAATATAATGTCGAGGTCATTGAAAAGGAGGAGACAGCCGAGGATATAGCCAAGAGACAGAGGAACGAGAGCCTTATCCTTGTTTCGGAATATGCCGGAAAGTTCTTCCAGGACAGCCTCATGACCCCGGAGGGACAGACCATTGGATATCAGTACTTCAAAAGCCGTGGGCTGGAGGATGAGACCATAAGGAAATATGGTCTCGGATGGGCCCCGATAGACCGCACGACCTTTACAAATCTGGCGAAGTCTGCCGGATACAAGGAGGAATACCTCCTCGATACCGGCCTGTGCAAGAAATATGACGACGGCAGGGTGGTGGACACATTTCATGACCGCGTGATCTTCCCGATTCATTCTGTCAGCGGCCGAATGATCGCTTTCGGTGGCCGAACCCTCAAGACCGACAAGACCATCCCGAAATACGTCAATTCAAAGGAGACTGAGATCTATGTGAAGAGCAGGTCTCTGTACGGAATCTATTTCGCCAAGAATGAAATATCGCGTCAGGACAAGTGTATCCTCGTCGAGGGATATCTTGACGTGCTTTCGATGCATCAGCTGGGCATCACCAATGTCGTTGCATCCAGCGGAACATCCCTTACGGTCGAACAGATCAGGCTCATCCGCAAGTTCACCAACAACGTCACCATCATCTATGACGGTGACAGTGCCGGAATAAAGGCCGCATTGCGTGGAATCGACCTGGTTCTGAAGGAGGGCTTGAATGTCAAGGTGGTGCTGCTGCCTGACGGAATGGACCCTGATGATTTTGCTCGCAAGCATACACTGGAGCAGGTCAAGGATCATATCGCGCGTAATGAACAGGACTTCATCAATTTCAAGACTGATCTTCTTCTCGGAGAGGCTGGAAATGACCCGCTCAAGAGAGCCAATCTGATCAATGACATAGCGGATACGATCGCCCTTATGCCTGATGCTGTTGTGCGTGCCGTTTATGTGCGTGCGACTGCAGATCGCTTTGAGATGGATGAGCAGATACTGGCTGACCGTATTTCCAAGACCCGCTCAAAGGTGCTTCTGGACGATAAGAAGCAGCGCGAGCGTGAAGCAGAAAGGCAGAGGAACAGGGGAGCCGGTGCTGAAATGCCGCCTCCGCCAGTCTATGATGATACATTTGAAGGTGGATTTGAAGGAGGCTACCCTGAATATGAGGAGATGCCACCAGTAGTTGAGCCTCCGGTAGTTGCGGGACCGATTGTCTTGAACGAACCGTACCTTGAGCCGTGTGAGAAGGAGCTTCTTGGATTCATTCTCGAGGAAGGCTGTTCAGCCTTGGAATTTGACAGAGATTCGAAATATTACGTAGAGGGGGAGAGTGTGAATGTGGCTGAGTTTATTGACGGCAGTCTGGCAGAGGATGATACGGTCTTTGCAAACTCCTCATATGCCAAAGTGTATGACGCGTACTTTGAAATGTATGACGAGGGTCTGTCTCAGCAGCAGATCTCACAGCGCCTGCTCAACAGCATGGACGAAGAGATTGCAGCGGTGGCCCGCGAACTTCTCATAGAAAAATATCAGATCACGGTCAAGAACTACGAGCAGTCACTCACGGCTATGTCAACACGTCTTGTGCAATACGTGCCGAAGGCCCTGATGGCCTACCAGTGCCGTCGCCTGGACCTGCTTCTGAAGGAGAAGACTCGTGAGCTCGAAACGGCTTCGCTTGAGGACCAGCTCACCCTTTTGAGCGAAATCACCTCCCTGAATAAAATGCGCACAATGCTCAACAACGAGCTGGGCCGCGTATAGTGCGCCGCACTATGTGTCGATATCCGCGGTGACGTATGATTTTGCCGTAAAATTTTGTAAATTTGCAGATTGGGCAGATCTTTAAAAAACGAAAATGATAAAACGATAACATACATGGAAAAGAAATTCAACAGAACGCTTGTGACCTGTGCGCTTCCATACGCAAACGGTCCTGTTCATATTGGTCATCTGGCCGGTGTCTATGTGCCTGCGGATATCTATGTGAGATATCTCAGAATGAGGGGAGAGGACGTGCTTTACGTCTG
>JAEIGA010020771.1_pt1 | contig 10011 bp, 6 predicted proteins | sample 9270691 | NCBI WGS metagenome assembly JAEIGA01 (sample SAMN17057246, study PRJNA624740) | gut metagenome | biome: biome; isolation source: fecal sample | host: Bos grunniens | place: China: Xizang | collected 2019
AGTTCGTAGATACAGAGAGAATCATCACAGAGGGCATCCCTGTATATGACGGAGGAGACTCGCTCTCATTCAACTTCAGCAAGGAGTACGCACTTGAAGTCATCGAGGGCATCAAGAAATGGCAGAAGCTCGAAGAGAAGCAGCGCGACTCGCTCGCATACTACCTCAAGGAAGTGCCGGGAATCTATTTCCGCACAAACGGACAGACAGAGGAAGGCGGACGTATCAACATGTTCAACCTTCCGGCATCCGTATCAAACGGGTATCTTGAAGCCAACTATGCAGAGCTGAAAATCCGCGCGACATACGAAGACAGACAGGTGGACACAATGTTCACATTCTTCTTCGGCCCGGCAACACTTGTAGACGATGAGAATCCGAACCTCCCTTCACAGTATGCCTTGAATGCCAGCGTAAACATCACCAAGGAAGGATTCATCGAAGAGTGGAAAAACGGAACGAAGGACAAGATCTATATTGAGGGCGGCAGCGGATACAAACCGGTTGTGAAGGCCGCTGAGATCAAGGCCATCGTTGACGCACAGATGGCGATGCACCTTAAAGACAACATCGACCTCAACAATGTGGTCGTAAACAAGGCTACCATCATTCTTCCTTATAACGTAGGAACAGATTACGAGACCCTTGACAGATATCCTCATTATCTCAGCCCTACTGTAAGACTTGTCAGCGACAACGGAAAATACGTAACTTACGCAGGTCTGACAGACTCAAGCATCGAGTCTGAGAACCAGGGTAACATCAACCGTTCGCTCAGCATGTACAGCCCCGACGTAAGTCACCACGTCCAGGAGATCGTCAAGCTCAAGAAGGGCGTAGGCGAAGATGTCGACCCTAACGAGACAGACGCAGAATTCGAGAAGAGATTGGCCAAGTATGACATCTGGCTCCTCATCCTTCACGAGGAAATCGTTGAGGAGAGTTCTTCCAACAGCGCATACAACGACTACTATAACAACCTGATGTACAACTCGTACTACAACAATATGATGTACGACCCATACGGTTATGGCTATGGATACGGCGGTTACGGCGGATACGGTGGATACGGATACGGCGGTTACGGCGGATATGGCGGATATGGCGGTTACGGTTACAACAACTACTACAACTACTATATGATGGCAGCTTACGCAAGTTCGGCAAACCAGACAAGCACATCATCTGAAGTATCTCTTGACAAAGACAGATTCTACAACGCTGTCATCAACGGTCCTGGCGCAGGCGGAGACGACATCAGCCAGAAACCTCGTCTGAGAATCACATTCTCGGCACCTAAGAAGGCTGAAGAATAACAGATTGACATAACAAAAAAAGAAGCAGATCGATTGATCTGCTTCTTTTTGTATGTAAGAGAAATTTATTTCTCGTTTACCTTCTCCTCGATGTACTTGATAGCATCTCCTACTGTAGAGATCTTATCACCTGCGTCATCATCTGGAATCTTGATGTCGAACTGCTTCTCGAAATCCATGATAAGCTCTACGATGTCAAGTGAATCAGCACCAAGATCGTTCTGGAAGCTTGCGTTCTCAGTTACCTCAGAAGCATCTACGCCCAACTTCTCGACGATGATTGCTTTTACGTCTTCTGCAATATTAGCCATAACGTTAATTTTTTTAGTTAATAATTTATATTCTAATACACGTATTCACGCTAAATTTGTGCAAAGTAAATAAAAAAAATTCGAAAATTCAAACTTTTAGTTCTCCCGAAAATCCTATGATTCTCCTCTGAGGGACCGAAGTATCTCAGCCGCAAGTTTCTCACCGACAAGGGCTGCGACCTCGCTTTCTGAGGCAGAGACTATCCTGGCCACACTTCCGAAGTGCATAAGCAGACGTTGTTCCGTCTTTTCACCTACTCCCTTGATAGATCTCAAGGCAGATTCAATCTGCGCCTTGCTGCGAAGATTTCTATGGAAGGTTATTCCGAAACGGTGCGCCTCATCACGTATCTGCTGCAGAACCTTGAGCGCCGGGGAATTCCTGTCTATGAACATAGGATACGGATCCCCTACCCTATAGACCTCTTCGAGTCTTTCTGCAAGAGCGATTACCGTGAGTTTATCTGTCAAGCCCAGCTCAGCCAGAGCTTCAAAGGCGGAAGAAAGCTGTCCCTTGCCACCATCGATGACAACAAGCTGAGGCAGGTCATCCGGATTCTCAGCAATAAGACGGGAATATCTTCTGTTTACAACCTCCTTCATGGTCGCGTAGTCATTGGCCCCGACCACTGTCTTCACCTTGAAATGTCGATAATCCTTCTTTGACGGCTCCGCGTTACGGAAAACGACACATGCAGATACCGGATTCGTACCTTGGATATTGGAATTGTCAAAACACTCGATATGCACAGGAAGCCTATCCATTCCGATCTGCTTCTGCAGAGACTCCATCACCATATTCCTATAGGCATCCGGATCCGTGTGCTCTTGCTGCTTGAGGGCGTTGAAACGCATCTCCTTCGCATTTCGTGCACTGAGTTCAAGAAGGGAAAGTTTATCGCCTCTTACAGGCACCTTGAAATCGACACCTTCAATTTCCATATCAGGAAGGAAAGGCACGATGACCTCACGCGAAAGCTCTCCGAACTTTGCCTGTATCTCACCTATGAACATGGCAAGCACGGCACTCTGGTCCTCCTCGATCATAAGCTTGAATCCGAGGTTGAGAGACTGCACGACAGCGCCACCCTTGATTCTGAGGAAGTTTCCGAAAGCCTCAGATGCATCGGTGACAAGTGAGAATACATCCACATCACCTACTGTAGAGTTCATGATGACGGACTTGCTGTAATGACTTTCAAGAGAAAGCATCTTCTCCTTGTATACCTGCGCCTGCTCAAACTCCATACTTGCAGCCGCCTCCTGCATCAGCGTCTTGTAATGCTGGATGATATCACGGCCTCCTCCCTTGAGAAGCTTTACGATTTCCTCTATGTTGTCGTTGTATTCCTTCTGGGATATGCCTCCGCTGCAGCAGCCCTTGCACCTTTTGATGTGATAGTTCAGGCATGGGCGGAACTTTCCACGCAGAATTGCATCTGAAGTGATATTCAGCTTACAGTTGCGCAATGGATATGCGCTATGGAAGAACTCCACAAGATTGCGTGCGTGGACGACACTGCTGTACGGACCGAAATAGCGGGATCCGTCCTTGACCATCCTTCGGGTAAGGAACACCTTTGGGAAATCGCCGGCACTGACGCATATCCACGGATATGTCTTTGAATCCTTCAGGAGAATGTTGTAGCGGGGCTTGAACTGCTTGATAAGGTTGTTCTCAAGCAAAAGTGCATCCGCCTCCGAATCTACAACCGTATATTGCGCGTCAGCGATCTTTGAAACCATCACAGCGGTCTTCTTTGTCAGACGCTCAGGCGCAACGAAATACTGGGCAACGCGCTTGTTGAGATCCTTGGCCTTGCCTACATAAATGACATTCCCCTCGGAGTCATAGTATCTGTAGACTCCTGGGGAATGTGGAAATAGTTTTATTTTATCTTTTATATCCATAGATTCCTCGACTACGCTCGGAATGACAGATCGTTAGTCAAGATATGAACCGACAACCTCTGCAATCTCTGCACCGTGGAAACCACGCTTGAGGATTGTTCCATCAGGTCCGAAAAGGATGATGTGAGGGATGCTCTCTACACCGTAAAGAGCAGCAGGCTCGCGCTGTGCGTTGTTGATCTGGATCCAGTCCATACCAAGCTTCTCTGCTGTCTCGATAGTAACCTCAACCGGCTGACGCTCCCATACTGCGATGCTGATAACGTCGAACTTCTCACCTTTGTACTGCTCGTAAACAGCCTTGATGTTCGGCATTTCACGACGGCAAGGTCCGCACCATGGTGACCAGAAGTCAAGAAGGATGTATTTGCCCTTGCCCACATAGTCTGAAAGCTTAACCTCCGAATAGATAGGCTGTGCAGGGATGCTTCTTGTGTGGCCTATCACTGTATTTACGGTAAAGTCAACGAACATCTTGCCCTCTGCAGTAGCTTTTCTTGCATCAAGAGCAGTCTTGAGAGCTGCCACCTTCTCGTTCTCAAGCATCTCAGGGCTCATCTTTGTGATGATTCCTTCCACCTGAGCATCGTCAAGAAGACCTCTTGTGTTCATAAGAACCTGGAGAGCCACATCGTTGTCTGAATTCTTCTTTGCGGCATTGAGGTTGAACTCGATATACTTCTCAACGAATTCATTGTAATATGCCTCTGCCTTCTGCTGGTCACCTGAAAGCGAATCCATCATTTCTCTGTACTCCTTCATCATTGCGTCATGAGCCTCCTCATAGGCCTTGATTCTCTCCTCCGGAGACTGAGCGCAAGCTGCAATCGCAACTGCAGCGAATGTCAATAAAATAATTCTGAATTTCATAATATCAATAAGTTAAAGTTATTCCTCCTGAAAGACGGCTCTCCTCCGCCATAAAGCAGACCACATGGCTTACGACCGCATCCTGAGCCGATGTGCGGATATTCCTGTCGCCGTCAAGTATCTGTCCGACTAAGTCCTCGACTATATTCAAGTCTGCTCCGGCATGATATTCCATACCTTTTGTCCATGAATAATCATATGTCTCGGGCTCTCGTCCATCTTTATACACAACCTTTATTGTGGACTCATCACCTTCTATCACCGCATTCTCAAAATCTATACTAGTGACGCGGTTATCCTGCTCAGTCGGGCACTCCATGATAATCTCCGCCTTTACGCCTGATTCCATCTCGATCTCCACGACCTGACGGTCAATGACATCGTTTGTCGGACACGCATATACGCATCTGCCATAACGGCTCTCCTTCAATGCGCGCATGATGGCATCCTCTTTTGTTTCGCCCTCCGCCGGGATAAAACCGCTCACCCAGTCCCGCCGCCTGAGATACAGGTCGACCGCAGAATAACGGCAATTCTTTTCTATGGAGCATCCGAGGCAGCGATCTGCAGCTCCTTCGGGAGCGTTATCCGGTACAAAATGGTTTTCGAACCCTGTGGAACGCACTGTCTTGACATCGTTTCCTATAAGCCACAGAACGAAATCAACATCATGACAACACTTCGAAAGGAACACCGTGGTATCCATTTCTGTCTTGTTCCAGAATCCTCTTACATAAGTATGAGCAGTCCTGTCGTTACCGACCCGTTCGACATGAGTGACTTTCAGGATACGTCCCATCTCGGGCCGCCTTGACAATTCACGCATCTTGATAAAATAGGGATGATACCTCAGAACATAACAGACTGACACCAGCGATCCCTTTTCTTCTGCCATCCTGGCCACCTCCCTGCACTCGTCAGCAGTCTGGGCCATAGGCTTCTCAAGCAAAATATCCCATCCTTTCTCCATAGCCTTCAGGGAAAGGTCATAATGCTGTCTGTCCGGAGTACCTATGATACATGCATCAACCTGAATGTCAGATGCAAAAAGTGAAGAAACCTCAGGAAAACAAGCAGCTTCAGGGAGCTGATATAGCTCCCTGATAGCCGACAATCTTTCCATGTCAGGTTCAACTACCGCCACCAGTCTGACAAGATCATCATGTTCATTCACATAACGAAGATACTTGCACGTCCTGTTTCCCAGACCGATCGCTGCTATTTTTACTTGTCTTCCGGACACTATTTGCTTTTACTTAAATCGAGAATACGGACATTTCTATATTTCAGACCTGCGCCATGTCCAAGAAAGCCCACATGTCCTTTCTCATTGAAGAGACCCGGGTGATTTTTCTTGTCAACTGTGTATGGATTCCTGGTACCTCCGTCCGGAGCGACATTATGTCCCTGGCATGCAGTTCTGACATTTGCATCGTTGATAAGTTCACCGTTTACAAAGACCTTCACTGTTTCACCGACTACGCGGATCTCCATGGTGCTCCACTCGCCGAGAGGCTTATGCACAATTCTCTTTGCCGGCACAATACCATATACAGAACCATGAACCTGATAAACCTTGAGGTCCGCATATATCGGAGCGTCGTGATCAAGAACCTGCACCTCGCACATTCCATGATAAGCTGCATCAACGCCCATAGGAGTTCTGATACCCACGCCGTTATTTACGCCTGATCTGAGGAAACAGAATTCAAAACGAAGGATGAAGTCTGTATACTCCTTCTCTGTGTAGAGATTCTTTGAGTCACCATAACTCGCTGACACCTCGATACATCCGTTGACTGCCTGATAACCCACCTTGTCGCCGACCCATTTTGAAAGATCTGTTCCATCGAAAAGCATCTCATAACCGAGAGACTTTTCTTCCTCTGTCAGCTGAGACTTCTCATATGGCTTCACGGTCTCAAGAATTGTCTTGATCTCATCTGCCGCATATCCGTCATCTGCACCTCCTGTACTCTTGAAATACGCAGCAGCCTTCGGAAGGACCTCATTGAGTCTATAATAATCAAGGGCCGCAGCTCTCTTGGCAGCAATCGCCCTTACTGCACCGGCCGCGCTTCTCACAAGCTCAGGGTAATCAAGATAAGATGCGGCTACATTGAACGATCTCATGGTCGGGATGGAGCCAAGTGCCTTTATCACATAGTTCCTGACGCCATTATCTGCTGTCTTGTCAAGTGCACGGCACAGATACTCGCATGCTCTGTTCTCATCAAAACCTCCTGCAGTCACAAGATTGACATAGCGCTTAAGATATTCCGGATTATCTCCGGCAGCATCCAGGATGATAGGAGCGGCTTTCCTGTTCTTTGACTTCGTCAGAGCATCAAGGGCCTTGGCAGATCCGGCCTTATGCTTTTCGGCCAGATAATTGACAGACTCGTCTGTTCCTGTACTTGCTATTATCTGATAGAAGTTTTCAGGGTTCTGAGCATTTTCAGCAAATGCCACAATCTCGCTGAACTTATCCTTATCTGAAATTCCCTTCAATGTAGACTTCAACGCATTGCCAAGCTGCTCGGTCTCTCCTTCAGCTGCATCCAGCATCTGTGCCATCTCAACAAACTCCGACGGATTCACGACATTCGCGAGAGATGCCAAGGCCTGCTTGTCACCTGATTTCGCAAGTGCTATGACAGACGCCGACGCCTTCTTGTTGCTCTTCGCAGATGCAAGGGCAAGGAGACCGGATGTCTTCTTGCTGTCTGCACCTTCAAATGCTGCAGCTACAAGGTCGGAAACATCAGTCCTGATATGTTTGAGCGCTGATACTACAGCAGGCGTATTCTCCCCGCCTAACATTGAAACAAGCACCTCGGCAGTCTTTCTGTCACCGATCTTACCTGCAGCTTCAATGGCATTGGCTCCGAGTTCGCCATCTGCGTCAAGCTCAGACATCACCAACGGAAGCTGTGACTTCACGTCTGCCTCTCCAAACCAATAAACGATATCCGCCTTCGCCTCCGGAGACAACTTCCTGTAAAGTTTGGCCACCTGAGCATAGAACTCGTCACCGGCCTGCTGCCCGTATGCAAGAAGAGCTGTAGTACGGACTGCCCTGCTGTCACTCTTCAACGCAGACAATATGATTTTCTCAGCCTTCGCACCAAGTGTCTCGACAGCGAGCCACAGACCACGGCACTGATCGCGCTCCTCCTTGCTCTTGAGAAGAGATTTTACATTCTCTTCTGCATATGTAACCTGCATATGTGCCGGGAAAGTGTCGGCATATGGAAGCATCAGGGACAACTGTGCCTCAAGGAACTGCCTGATGTACTTGTCAGTTGCTGCGGCTATCGCCTGCTCGAGGCCTTTCTTCACATTTTCCTTGACTTCCGCATTGGCAGGATCTGTAGCATATCTTACCACACCGGAGATCGCATATTCCAGGATATTGTTCGATACAGGTGCAGCAGATACCGGCTGAAGCTTTGATGCAAGATATGTCACCGACTGTGGAGCTGCCTTTGCAAGATCCGCCATCTGCTCATAACAATCAGCTGCATTCTGAGCCGGAAGGGCGGCCATTACATCCTGAACGATGGTCTCGACGTTTCTCTGTCTCGCATCCTGAGCGGAAAGCGGACACATGAACATCAGAGCCGCAAAAATTGAAAATATAATCTTCTTCATAATCTTCATTTATTAAAATTTCCACTCTCCTCTCATCGGCTGATCAATCAGGTGATTTGCAGCGTCATCATTGATAAACAGCTGAGTCTTAGGGTCAAAATGTAATGTACGGCCAAGTCTGTGAGCACAGATACCCATATTCACGATTGTGCTGCTATGGTATCCGTTATCCTCATTAAGAGCAAATTTCCTACGCGTACGTACACACTCGAGCCAATCAGTATTCTGCTTCTTCGGATCCGGAAGTTCATTGATCACATCCATCACATCAGGTATCGTACACTCGAATCCCTTATAAACCTTTCCGAGCGGACCTTCGATGTAAGGAACCTTGCCTTCGCTCTCAAAGCCCTCACCCTCAAGGATGATCCTGCATCCGTCTGCATATGTGAAGGTAATGCTTCTCCAGATGCCGATCGCATCAGAATGCTGCTGAGGGGCATCCACCTCTACCTTGACAGGGAATTCATCATCTTTACCGAGAACATACTGCACAGGGTCGATATAATGCTGACCCATATCTCCGAGTCCGCCTCCGTCATAATCCCAATATCCACGGAAGGTACTGTGAGTGCGGTGTCTGTTATACGGCTTGTATGGAGCAGGACCGAGCCACATGTCATAATCAAAACCTTCAGGAATAGGTTGGGTCTCAAGATTCTCTTTTCCTGTCCAGAAGAATTTCCATGCAAAACCGGTAGCTCCGGAAATTCTCACTGTAAGCGGCCATCCGAGAAGACCGCTGTCAACAAGTTTCTTCAGAGGCTCGACTGTCGTTCCAAGGCCATAGAATGTGTCCTTGAAACGGAACCATGTGTTGAGTCGGAATATGGTTCCATTCCTCTTCACAGCCTCAAGAACATGCTTTCCTTCTCCGATTGTTCTGGTCATCGGCTTTTCACAGAAGATATCCTTGCCTGCATTTGCAGCCTCGACAGCCATCAGACCGTGCCAGTGAGGAGGCGTAGCGATATGCACAACGTCCACATTAGGGTCATGAATCAGATCTCTGAAATCATGATATTGCGCGACATCCTCATTGAATCTGCTCTTAGCCTTCGCAACAGTCTTCGCAAGATGAGCATCATCCACATCACAAAGCGCCACAAGACGATAGCGGTTATCGCTTTTGAAATGGTTTGATGAGTTACCGATACCACCGCAACCGATGATACCCTTGGTAATCTGATCGCTTGGGGCCACATAATCATTGTCTCCGCCCATCTTTCCGAAAACCTTTCTTGGGAGGATTGTAAAAGCGGTAGCGGCTGCTCCAACCTTTAGAAAATTTCTTCTGCCATTGTCCATATCCAGTAGTTATTAATCCGGTTAGCACATAATTCTTAATATATTACAAAGGTAGCAAAAAAAAAGAAAGGACACCCTTGGGGGCATCCTTTCTTCAAATATATAAGTAAATGATTACTTGTTGTCTCTGCGACCACCACGGTTGTTGCGACGACGATCGTTGTTGCGACCACCACGGTTGTTGTTTGACTGCTGTGCCTGAGCTGCTACGCCAGCGTTAGGAGAAAGATCCTTCTTTCCGTAAACCTCACCGTTGCAGATCCAAACCTTGATACCAAGAACACCTACCTTAGTGTGAGCCTCAGCGAGTGCATAGTCGATATCAGCGCGGAATGTGTGGAGTGGTGTACGACCTTCCTTGATCATTTCGCTTCTTGCCATCTCGGCGCCGCCAAGACGACCGCTAACCTGTACCTTGATACCCTCAGCACCAACACGCATTGCAGATGCAATAGCCATCTTGATAGCACGACGGTATGATACACGACCCTCGATCTGACGAGCGATAGAGTCAGCTACGATGTGAGCGTCAACCTCTGGCTTCTTAACCTCGAAGATGTTGATCTGAACATCCTTCTTAGTTACCTTCTTGAGCTCCTCCTTGAGGAGATCAACTGCCTGACCGCCCTTACCGATAATCA
>JAEIGA010020772.1_pt1 | contig 10011 bp, 8 predicted proteins | sample 9270691 | NCBI WGS metagenome assembly JAEIGA01 (sample SAMN17057246, study PRJNA624740) | gut metagenome | biome: biome; isolation source: fecal sample | host: Bos grunniens | place: China: Xizang | collected 2019
AATAAGTTTCGTTGTAAGTGGTTAGAATGTTTCAATCCCAGAAAGGAGACATTACCATGAGTTTAGTGCCCTATGTTGTAGAACAGACCAGCCGTGGAGAGCGTAGCTATGACATTTTCTCCCGGTTGCTCAATGACCGTATCATTTTCCTTTCCGAAGATGTGAATGATACCACCGCCAGCCTGATTGTGGCGCAGCTGTTGTATCTGGAAGCGCAGGATCCGGACAAGGATATCCAGTTTTATATCAACAGCCCCGGTGGCAGTGTAACTGCAGGTATGGCTATTTACGATACTATGCAGTACATTAAGTGCGATGTGGCAACCATTTGTGTAGGCTTGGCTGCCTCTATGGGCGCATTTTTGCTGGCTGCCGGCGCCAAGGGTAAGCGTATGGCGTTGCCCAACGCTGAGATTATGATCCATCAGCCTTCTGCCGGTACTCAGGGACAGATCACCGATATGGCGATTCATATGAAGCGTCTTGAGATCATGAAGAACCGCATGAACAGCATCCTTGCTGAAAACACCGGAAGACCCCTGGAGGAAGTGATTGCTGCTTGCGAGCGTGATAACTTTATGATGCCCGCGGAAGCCAAGGAGTTTGGCATTATTGATCGCGTATTGGATCGTCACTAATAGAAAGGCGGACCTGTTTTATGTCAAAAACAGATGAACAGACGCTTTGCTGTTCCTTTTGCGGTAAGTCTGAGACGCAAGTGCGGTTGATCGCCGGTCCCGGCGTATGTATTTGCAGTGATTGCGTGCAGGCCTGCTGCGACCTGTTGGAAGAAGATATTCAAACTCCTGATATGCCTGAAAAGCTGCCCACACCGGCAGAAATCAAGGCATATATGGACGGCTACATCATCGGTCAGGATGAGGCCAAAATTGCGTTGGCAGTTGCTGTATATAATCACTACAAACGCATTTACCTGTCCGCTAATACCGATGTGGAACTCCAAAAGAGTAACATCCTGCTCATTGGGCCTACCGGATCCGGCAAGACCCTCTTTGCCCAGACCTTGGCTCGGATTCTGGATGTTCCCTTTGCAATTGCCGATGCTACTACACTAACCGAGGCCGGTTATGTCGGTGATGATGTTGAAAATATCCTTGTGCGCTTGTTGCAGGCTGCAGATTTTGATTTGGAACGGGCAGAGCGGGGTATTATCTACATCGATGAGATGGATAAGATCGCTCGTAAGAGTGAAAACACCTCCATTACAAGAGATGTATCCGGCGAAGGTGTACAACAAGCCCTGCTGAAGATTTTGGAAGGTACTGTTTCCAATGTTCCGCCCCAGGGTGGCAGAAAGCATCCTCAACAGGAGACGATCCCTGTGGATACCTCTAAGATCCTGTTTATTTGCGGCGGTGCATTCGACGGATTGGAAAAAATCATCGAAGCCCGTACGGATAAGTCTGCCATTGGTTTTGATGCACCGGTGCAGAGCAGAAATAAGCGGGATATCGGCAAGTTGCTTACCCAGGTGCAGCCCCACGATCTGATTAAATTCGGTATCATCCCGGAATTGGTTGGCCGTATGCCGGTCATTACCAGTCTGCATGACCTGAAGCAGGAGGACCTGGTTCGTATCCTGACCGAGCCGAAGAACGCGTTGACAAAACAGTATGAGGCTCTGCTTTCTATGGATAATGTGGAATTGGAATTCCAACCGGAAGCCTTGTGTGCTGTTGCGCAGAAGGCTGTTGAGCGTCAGATTGGCGCCCGTGGCCTGCGTGCGGTTATGGAAGAAACCATGACGCAGATCATGTACCAGATTCCTTCTGACCTGTCCATCAAGAAGGTCGTTATTACAGAGGAGTCCATTAACGGTGGCCAACCGATTATTGTGCGGGACGAGAAAAAACCACGCAATAAATTGGCTACACAACACTAATATTGTCAGGGGGTAGAATTCTACCCCCTTTCGTTTATACCCAGGAAGGAGGACGGAAATGAGCGAAAAATTTATGTCCGGCAGATTGCCGGTGCTGGCCTTACGCGGCCTTGCAATTTTTCCGGATCAAACTGTCCATTTTGATGTCGGCAGAGCAAAATCTGTCATGGCACTGGAATACGCAATGAAACACGGTCAGATGCTGTTTCTTGTGCCTCAAAAAAATATTGTTGACGACGATCCCGGTTTCAATGGACTTTACCCCATTGGTACCGTTGTAAAAGTAAAGCAGATTCTGAAATCTCAAAATGAAACTATACGAGTATTGGTGGATGGACTGCACCGCGCTCGGCTTTTGGACCTTACACAAAATGAGCCATATCTTGCCGGTACAGTGGAATATGTGCAGGAGTCCACGGTTAAGGATACCCTGCGTGGGAAGGCTTTGTGTAGAGAAGCTGCAATGCTTTTTGGCGCTTATAATGACCTTGCTGAGCGGCCCGCACAGGCTGTTCATCTGAAAATTATGGCATCGGAGAATTGCGGCTTCGTTGCAGACTCCATTGCTCAAAATTCCAGTATGGACTATCGTGATAAAGCGAAACTCCTTTGCCAGCTGCATCCGGTCCGTCGATTGGAAAATGCCTTGAAATTACTGAGCCAGGAAATTGAAATGCTGCATATTGAGGCAGATATTCAAGCCCGGACCAGAGCCAATATCGACCAGAGCCAGCGGGATTACTACCTGCGCGAGCAAATCAAAACAATCCGTGAGGAACTTGGCGAGGATGATGACGATGCTGAATTTGCCCATTATGAGAAAAATATCCTTCAGCTGAATTTACCCCAGGAATCAGAAGAAAAACTTCTGAAAGACCTGCAGCGTCTGAAAAAGCAGCCTTACGGCTCCGTAGAGGCATCCGTGTTGCGGAATTATTTGGATACCGTCCTGGAACTTCCGTGGAATATCACTGCTAAGGAGCGGGTAGATGTAGCAGCGGCCAGACGAATTTTGGATAAGGATCATTTTGGCCTTGAAAAGGTAAAGGCCCGCATTTTGGAGACCATTGCCGTGCGACAGATCGCTCCTGAAATGCCGCCGCATATTATTTGTCTTATCGGCCCTCCCGGTGTTGGTAAGACATCCGTTGCTTACTCCATTGCCAAGAGTCTTAACAGAAAACTGGCGCGGATCGCATTGGGGGGTGTTCACGATGAGGCGGATATTCGCGGTCACCGGAAGACCTATGTTGGCGCAATGCCCGGCAGAATTCTCTCTGCTTTGATTCAGGCAGGGAGTTCAAATCCGGTATTGTTGCTGGATGAAGTGGATAAAATGGGTTCTGACTACCGTGGTGACCCCAGTGCAGCACTTTTGGAGGTGCTGGACGGTGAACAAAACAAAACCTACAGAGATCACTATCTGGAGATTCCTTTTGATCTGAGTGGGGTGATGTTCATTACCACAGCCAATACCCTTGATACCATTCCCAAGCCGCTGCTGGACAGAATGGAGATCATTGAGATTGGTTCCTACACCGATGAAGAAAAATTGATGATTACCAGAAACCATCTGATTCCCAAGCAATTTGCGAAACATGGTGTCAGGAAGTCTCAGTTAAAGATCAGCGATGATGCCATTCGAGAGATCATTCGTTGTTATACCCGCGAATCCGGCGTCCGCGGTCTGGAACGGTGTATTGCTGAAATTTGCAGAAAGGCAGATATGCGATTTGTCGCAGAGGAGAACTGTAAGCGAATTTCTGTTAATGGTAGCAATATCGAGGAATTTCTTGGCGTTAAGAAATATCTGCCGGACAGATTGCCCTGCAATGATCAGATTGGTCTTGTAACAGGTCTTGCCTGGACTGCAGTTGGTGGCGAAACCCTTGAGGTAGAAGTAAATGTTATGGACGGTACCGGCAAACTGGAACTCACCGGTAACTTGGGTGATGTTATGAAGGAGTCTGCCCATGCAGCTCTGAGTTATATCCGTGCCAATGCTACCAAACTTGGAATTGCAACTGACTTCTATAAGACTAAAGATATTCATGTGCATTTCCCTGAAGGTGCCGTACCCAAGGACGGTCCTTCTGCAGGTGTAACGGTGTGTACGGCGATTGTATCTGCATTGACCGGTGTTACTGTCCGCCGTGATGTGGCGATGACCGGTGAAATCTCTCTGCGTGGTCGAGTTCTGCCAATTGGCGGTCTGAAGGAAAAGACAATGGCAGCTCTGCGCCACGGTATTCGTACTGTCATTATTCCAAAGGACAATGAACGGGATCTTGCTGAAATCGACAAGACAGTTCGGAATTCTTTGATTTTTGTCACTGCGGAAACGGTCGACACAGTTCTCGCAACTGCCCTGAATAAGAAGACAGATGTAGTCACTGCGCTGATCGGGGATATTCCGGAAGCTGTTAAGGTAAATTCCCGAAGCAATGGGATTCGTCAGTGAGGTGTGGTATGAATTTCAATAATGTTGAATTTCTCATCTCTGCGGCTGCACCGAAAGATTTTCCTGCTAACCGATTGCCGGAAATAGCCTTTGCCGGTAAGTCTAATGTTGGTAAATCCTCTGTCATTAACCGGATTTTGCAGCGGAAAAATTTTGCCCGTGTGGGTGAAAAGCCCGGTAAAACGATCCATGTGAATTACTTTGTTATCGACAAGACTTGCTATTTTGTGGATCTACCCGGCTATGGCTATGCAAAGGTGTCTCAAGCTGAAAAGGACAGATGGGGCAGGCTGATGGAAAGCTATTTTGCAGCCCAGCGTATCGATTTGGGTGTGATGATCGTGGATGCCCGTCATGCACCCACTGCCAATGACATTACCATGGCAAACTGGTTTATCGAAAGCGGTTGTCCCTTTGTTGTGGTCGCTAACAAGCTGGATAAGCTGAAAAAGAGCGAGTTGATTCCCAATATGGAACGAATCCGCGAGGATCTGGAGTTGCCTGAAGATTGTATTGTGATTCCTTTTTCTGCTGAAAAGGGTACCGGTAGGGAAGACTTGGTTGCAAATATTCTAAAAGCAATTACCAAATAATAAGAACGACCGTAGGACAAATCGTCTTACGGTCGTTCATCTTGTTGTTTTAAAGTTTTGCTTTTGCATCTTTTAAAGCTGTTGCCAGCTGGTCAGGGCAGGAGGTGGGTTTCATGCCGCAGTGGATGCCTTCAATTCGGCCAATAACCTCATCTACATCCATACCTTCGACCAGTTTTCCGATTCCTTGGAGATTGCCGTTGCATCCACCTAAGAACTGAACATTATATAGCTTTCCATCGATAATTTCGAAGAAGATTCGCTGGGAACAAGTTCCTTTTGTCTTATACTCAAATTGCATATTATGTCTTCCTTTCGTCAGATAATTAAATCGGCAAGTGTACCGTTTACCAGTGTTATAAGATCATCCGGTGGCAGGATCATTTGGTGTCCTCGTTCACCGGCGGATACTGCGATTTCGTCAAAAATTTGACAGGATTCTTCAAAAAAAGTGGGGTATTTCTTTTTCATACCAACAGGAGAACAGCCACCACGGATATAACCGGTCAATCCGAGTAAATCTTTAACAGGAATCAATGCCATGTCCTTATCGCCTGCAGCTTTGGCCGCTTTTTTTAGATCCAGTTCACAACTGACAGGAATGCAAAAGACATTAATACCGGTGCGACTACCTTTGGCAACCAGTGTTTTATACACCTGTTCGGGTGGAAACCCCAATGCAACCGCTGCATGATTGCCGTTGAGATCCTTTTCATCATATTCATAAAATGCTTCGTGGCATGGAATTTTTGCCTGTTGCACCAAGCGAACTGCATTTGTTTTTACGCCCATTTTTATCACCTGCGCCATTATACAATGTTTTTCTGAATCTTTCAAGTACGAATCGTTCATTAAATTCGGGTTATCCTATGCGCGGAGGGATCTTTATGGACGAGAACAAGAATGTGAATAATGAACAACAGGACAGAATGGTTGAACTTGGTGCAGATCTTAGCAAAAACAGCAGAGGAAACATCTATACACTAACGATTATCGGTCAAATTGAAGGGCATCAGGTGCTGCCAGAAACGGTGAAAACAACGAAATACGAGCATATATTGCCGTTACTTGCTGGATTGGAAGAAAGTGATGAAATTGATGGACTCCTATTGCTTTTGAACACTGTTGGCGGTGATATTGAAGCAGGTTTAGCAATTGCGGAAATGATCGCCGGTATGAAGAAACCCACCGTTTCCTTGGTCCTCGGTGGTGGCCACTCTATCGGTATACCGCTTGCTGTGTGTACGAAACGGTCTTTTATTACAAGAACTGCAAGTATGACAGTTCATCCTGTTAGAATGACGGGGCTTGTTGTTGGCGCTCCGCAGACATTTCGATATTTTCACAGAATTCAGGAGCAAATCACTGATTTTGTTACTGCTAATTCTGCAATCAGCAAAGAAGATTTTGAGGGTTATATGATGGCAACAGGGGAGATGGCTACTGATGTGGGAACGATCCTCTATGGCAAAGATGCAGTTGCTTCCGGTTTGATCGATTCTCTGGGTGATCTCAATGATGCATTGACCTACCTGCACACAATGATCGATACACAAAAGGAAACGAAGAAATAATTTTCAGCATATACTGGAAATTTTCGTTTATTTGTGTTATCATAAATTGAAAAACTATGAAGGGGGAACGGACGTGTCTATAATTGCTTCTATAATCTATGGATTTATTGCCGGTTTAACGGAATTTTTGCCCGTTTCCTCTCGAGCACATCAAGCATTATTGCGTTATCTCTTTGGTGTGGATACCAGAATTCCTTTACAGGAAATTCTGGTACATATTGGTGTTTTCTTCTCGTTGATTGTTGGATGCTCTGAAATTCTCAACAAATTGATGCGAGAGCAAAAGCTGCAAACTGGTTATAACCGCCGCAAATCGAGAATTACAGACGGTAAAAGTTTTTTTGATCTGCGCTTGCTGAAATCTGCAGGATTTCCTTTATTTATCGGTTTGTTTTTTTATTTCGTAACGGTGAAATTTGAAAGCAATCTATTGCTTGTTATGGGCTTTTTGTTTCTTAATGCGATCATTTTGTTCATTGCAGACTACATGCCCAGAGGCAATAGAGATGCCGCCACGATGTCCTCCCTTGACGGAATTGTTATGGGTTTGGTTGGTGCATTATCGGCATTACCGGGTATTTCGAGGACCGGTGCAATATCTGGCTATGTGATCGCCCGTGGTGCAGATGATGAAAATACGGCAAACTGGTCGGTATTGCTGGGAATTCCTGCGATAATCTTTGCAATACTTTTTGATTTGGTAAGCTTTTTTAATTATAGCATAGGCATACACTCGTTTGGCGCATTTTTAGGTTGTTTACTATCCGGAATTGCTGCATTTGCAGGCGGTTATCTGGGAATTTCACTTTTCAAGTTAATCCTAAAACATTCCGGTCTTTCTAAGTTTGCCTATTATTCTGTAGGTGCTGCATTGTTTACATTTGCTATTTTTTTGATTTCATAAAAGGAGGCCCTTATGTCTGAGCAAAAAAACAAAACAAAGGCAGATAAGGCTGCCGACAAAAAGAAAACCAATTCCTCTAAATCAACTAAGAAACCCAGTGTTAGTGTGAATCCAGGCGCAGTAGAGCGGAATGTTCCCACTCGACTAATCACTTCTGTAACATTCTTGTGCTTATTTATTCTCTTGCTGGTCGTTTTCTTCAAACCCGAGGGCGCATTTGTAGTGTTCGTTGAGAGTCTTGTACACGGACTTGTGGGCCGGGCTGGTTTTATCCTGTCCTTGCTTGGCTTTTTGTACTTATTTATTATTCATGCATTCAGTGGCAAGCGACCTGTGATTATGCGTTCTGTTTGCATTGGTACATTTATTATTCTCTGTGGCTGCATTTCTCACCTGAGTCTCAAACCCCAGGATTTGAGTACAGATATTGCTCTTGTAGGTGAACTATACAGAGGTGGCATTGATGGCACGACAGGCGGTTTGATCTGCGGTAGCATTGCGATGCTGTTCCATTGGCTGTTTAATGCTGTTCTCAGCTACATTATCCTTATTATTGCGGCTGTTTTTACCCTCTTGGGCGGAATGCAAATTACCATTCCCAGTATTATCCGCGCGGTACAAAACCGGCCGCGTCCTGAGATTCAAAAGGATGTAGAGGAGCGGCAAGAACCGGCAGCGGTTGTTGTAAACCACATTGCCAATAAGCGGATTGAACATCTGGAACGGCAGCAAAGGCTTCGTGAAGAAAGAGAACATCAACGGTTACTGGAAGGTATTTCGACCAACGGAAATACAGACCCCGAAAAGGTTGCGAAGATGATCCGTCAGATCGATAGTGAAATTGACACACCTGTTTCTGTTGCATCTGAGACTGCTGAATTCACACCGGAACCTGTGGTGCCTGCGCCTATCCTGGAAGAGCCGAAGGAATCTCTTTCCAAAATGCCGCCGCTGGATATGAATGAGGTGATGACTGAAGAGCAAACCGTACCGGTAAAAAAGGTCAGACCCACCAAGGTAACTGCTAAGGAAGCGGAAGCAGCTACTGAAACCGTTAAGAAAGAAATTCAGGACGAGGAAAAGGTCAACAAACCAGCATATTCCTTTCCGCCCATTGATCTTTTGAAGCTTCCCAGCGCCGGTACTGCAGACGGTACTATGGAGATGCGTGAAAACTCCAGAAGACTGAATGAGACGCTGGCAAGCTTTAAAATTGAAGCCCATATTATCAATGTTACCCGTGGCCCCAGTGTAACCCGCTATGAAGTTGAATTGGAGAAGGGTGTTCGCCTCAACAAGCTGACTACTGCAGCCGATGATATTGCGCTGAGTTTGGGTGCTACCGGTGTCCGCATTGCAGCCGTACCCGGAAAAATTTCTGTTGTAGGTATTGAGGTGCCCAATCGCGCTGTGAACATGGTCACACTCAGAGAAGTTATTGATTCCCAGGAATTCGCAAAGGCCAAATCCAAATCTTCCTTTGCGGTAGGTAAGGATATCGGCGGCAGCTGCATCGTTGGCAACATTGCAAAGCTTCCACACATGCTGATTGCTGGCACTACCGGTTCCGGTAAGTCCGTATGTATGAATTCCATCATTATTTCACTCCTTTATAAAGCGGATCCGCAGGATGTCAATTTGATTATGATTGACCCCAAAATGGTGGAGCTGGGTATTTACAACGGCATTCCTCATCTGAAAATCCCTGTCATAACTGACCCTAAGAAAGCCGCAGGCTCTTTGCAATGGGCAGTTACGGAAATGATGCGCCGTTATAAGTCTATGTCTGATGCCGGTGTTCGGGATCTGGAATCTTATAACAGTATGATTGACAGCCAGCAAATGGAAGGTACAAAAATTCCCCAGCTGGTGGTTATCATCGACGAGTTGGCAGACTTGATGTTGGTTGCTGCGAAAGAAGTGGAAGAATCCATTTGCCGCATTGCGCAGATGGGTCGTGCTGCCGGCATTCATTTGGTTATCGCCACTCAAAGACCTTCCGCTGATGTTATTACCGGCCTCATGAAGGCGAATATTCCTTCCAGAATTGCATTCTCTGTCGCATCTGCTATGGAATCTCGTATTATTTTGGATACTCAAGGCGCCGAGAAGTTAGTTGGTAAGGGTGATATGCTCTACGCACCCATAGGTAACGGCAAACCCAAGCGTGTGCAAGGTTGCTTTGTCAGCGATACCGAAGTTGAGGCAGTCGCTTCCTATGTAAAAGCAAACTTTGTGTCCAATTACGATCAGGAAGTAATGGATGAAATTGAGCGCAAAGCACTTCAAACCGGCAATAAGGCCGCCGCAGCCGATCCGGAACCCAACGCAAGTGAGCTGGACGGTGACGAAATGCTGCCTGCAGCCGTTGAGGTAATCCTTGAAACCGGTCAGGCATCTGTTTCTATGCTCCAAAGACGGCTGAAGCTGGGCTATGCCCGCGCAGCACGCATCGTGGACGAAATGGAAGAGAAGGGAATTGTCGGACCTTTCCAGGGCAGTAAACCCCGCGACATCCTAATCACAAAGGAGCAGTGGGATGCTATGTGCTCCGATGGAGATAACGGCGGTCAAAT
>JAEIGA010020773.1_pt1 | contig 10010 bp, 6 predicted proteins | sample 9270691 | NCBI WGS metagenome assembly JAEIGA01 (sample SAMN17057246, study PRJNA624740) | gut metagenome | biome: biome; isolation source: fecal sample | host: Bos grunniens | place: China: Xizang | collected 2019
ATTTGTAGTGACATATTTGCCTAATCGCCATCGAACTACCACACTGATATTGAATAGGCATAATGACTCCATTGGGTTTGTACACCTAGCGTGTGCTTACCTGTAGGAGTGTATAGGGTGTGGTAGCCCTAGATGGCGTGCAGGATAAGTGCACGCTTTTTTGTTTAACTAAATATCATTGATTATGAAAAGACTTTTGTACTTATTCGGTTTATTATTATTTTGCATGCATTTCTTGATATCGTGCACCAAACCATCTAATGAGGAAATAATTAGAAAGGAGTTTAAGGATTACATTAAGCTCAATTTTGACAATCCTGATGATCTAAAAGAGATTGTTGAGATAATTCCATACGACACTCTTTCATACGCCTCAGTTCGTAATATGGCTTTTGAAGCGTTTGCGTTAGCTGACATTGTAGAGGAAGGATATGATATAAATAGAGAAGCATGGGGTAATTTGCTTAATGAATTCGCAAATAAATGTGCACAATATGGTATTTATAATATATCAACTCATAATAGGAATAAATTGACCAATTTATTACTGACATACAGAGAGAGTGTATTGTCGGAGCTTGGTCATATAGATGCAATTAGACAAAGTAAACAAGAGTTGCAGGCAAGATTAGACTCAATGTCATATCAACCTGCAATATATGTTTATAAGATAAATTATAGAGTACATACGGGTGGAAGCACAAAATTAAAAAATCACTATTCATATATTGACTCTTTGAATGGGTTTATTAGTATAAATCCAGATTATAATCATAAGGATGTAGTATGTAAAGAGTATGGTAATTTGTTCAGAGATGTGGATAATTGTATTAGTACAACTAGACAATTGGGTGATAAAGTAAATGCATCTATGGAAAATCTGAAAGAGGCAAGGAATATTCTTTATATGGAGTTTTAAATAAATTGTATTTGTACACTAATATAATGGATAATGCGATTAGGTGTAATTCCGTTTACGATTTTGATAATCAAGGACTCGAACGTTAACTGAAGCGGAGAGTATATAGGTTATATTGAATGTCATCGCAGATGAGCAAGTGGAACACTTGCCACAAGCCGCCCTTTTCAAAGGGAGGTTTGGAGGGATTGTAAATATAGTTGCGGGACAAATAATGATGTACTAGAAGATAATTTGCAAGTAATATTGCTTGGGACTCGAACTGCGGTCAGCAGAGCGAGAGCAGACCAAGGTGAATTGATTGGGCGAAATACCGTAGGTATAGAATGTGGGGTGAGTGTTAGTATCAAGCCTGCTTGAGCGACTAATACTCGCCCTATATTCTTAGTTGTATCGCAACTCGCACAATCAATCACCGCAGACAAGTCTGCCGAGTCGCCACAGCGAGTGCGAGTCCCTTTGAACGCACAGGACAAAAAAAGACGAGCAACTTTCGCTGCTCGTCTTAAAAACCTTGTGCGGATAAAGGGACTCGAACCCCCACGCCTCTCGGCATCAGATCCTAAGTCTGACGTGGCTACCAATTACACCATATCCGCAGGATCTTTAACTCCTCGCAACCGCAAGAAGTGTCATACACAACACTCAATTGTTGCGTTAGACGGTACAAAGGTAAAAAACTTTTTACAATATATGCAACACATCGGGCAAAATTATTTATTTTTTCGTATTTTTGTTCCCAAACTGTTGACTTTATGCCAAAGACCGTCACACTACAGCTGTCACCAAAGCAGGCGGCTGATGAAAAGTTCTACATAGCCCAAGTGGCACATCGCCTCGGCGTACGTCAAGGCGACATAGCTCTGGCACGTGTCGTGAAGCGTTCAATAGACGCGCGACAGCGTATGCCCAAGGTAAACCTCACCCTAGAGGTATATGTCGACAACGAGCCACAGCCCGCACCACTACACTTTGACTATCCCAACGTGGAGAATGGTACGGAGGTTATCGTCGTAGGCTCGGGCCCTGCGGGACTCTTTGCCTCGTTGCGTCTCATAGAGCTTGGCTACAAGCCCATACTCTTGGAGCGTGGCAAGGCGGTATTACCGCGCAAGCAGGACATAGCACAGATAAACCGTGGCGGTGTCATCGACCCCGACTCCAACTACGCCTTTGGCGAGGGTGGTGCAGGCACATTCTCTGATGGTAAGCTCTTCACGCGCAGCAAGAAGCGTGGCGACTACAACAAGGCGTTGCAGACCCTTGTATGGCACGGAGCAAACCCTGCGATACTCTACGAGGCACATCCACACATCGGCACAGACAAGCTGCCACGCATAATCTCGAACATCTGTCGCACCATCACGGAGCACGGTGGCAAGGTACTCTTCGAGAGCAAGGTATCGGGCTTTGTCATCAAGCGCGGGCGCATCACGGGCGTTAACGTCGGCGATAGCACCATTGAGGGTGCTGCCGTGGTGCTTGCCACAGGTCACTCGGCGCGCGACATATACGAGCTTCTACACACATCGGGCATAGCCATCGAGGCGAAGCCTTTTGCTATGGGTGTGCGCATTGAGCATCCGCAGCGACTTATCGACAGCATACAGTATCACCGCGACGAGCGTGGCGAGTGGCTACCTGCCGCGAGCTACTCATTGGTGAGTCAGGAGGCGGGACGCGGCGTCTATTCCTTCTGTATGTGTCCGGGCGGCTTCATTGTGCCCGCTATGACAAGTGGCGAGCAGACCGTGGTCAACGGTATGTCGCCGAGTGGTCGCAACTCTGCCTTTGCCAACTCGGGACTCGTCACCGAGGTACGTCTTGAGGATTTTGCGCACCTACGCGCCGAGCACGGCGAGTTAGCGGGCTTGCGCTACCAGCAGTACTTCGAGATGTTGGCACGTCAGCATAGCGGCGACAGGCAGATGGCACCCGCACAGCGCGTATCCGACTTTGTGGCAGGGCGTGAGTCACACACACTGCCACGCACATCATACATCCCTGGTATCACACCCTCGCGACTCGACAGATGGATGCCCGACAATATTAGCGAGCGTCTACGCAGCGGCATAGCCACCTTTGGGCGTAAGATGCGAGGCTTCGTCACCGACGAGGCTATCGTCGTGGGTGTGGAGTCGCGCACGTCGACACCTGTACGCATACCGCGTGACAGCGAGACACTTATGCACGTCACTGTGGAGGGTCTATTTCCCTCGGGCGAGGGCGCGGGATATGCTGGTGGCATCATCTCGGCGGCACTCGATGGCGAGCGTGTGGCAGATGCTGTTGCACGCTACTGCATAGCCCACAACTTTTAGGCAATACTAACCACAAAACACTACATATATGAGACGACTTACAACCATACTTTTAGCGGTATTAGTGGCTGTCGGCTGCACCACGACAAGCAGCGAGCCACAGCTCACCATAGACGACTTTGTGAGGGTGGAGGGTCCCAACCTTATCGAGCCTTCGGGCGAGGTGCTCTTCATACGTGGCACAAACCTCGGCAACTGGATAAACCCCGAGGGCTATATGTTTGGGCTGCGCAAGGTCAACTCGGCGCACTTCATCGACGAGATGCTACGCGAGGCGGTAGGTCCCGCGGCTACGGACAGCTTCTGGCAGCGTTTTCAGGAGAACTACATCACCGAGGCTGACATCGCCTTTATCGCCTCAACGGGTGCTAACACCATACGTCTGCCGTTCCACTACAAGCTCTTCACCGACGAGGATTATATGGGACGCACGGTGGCACAGAATGGCTTTGAGCTTGTCGACAGGGTTGTAGGCTGGTGCAAGGCGCACGGCTTATATGTCATACTCGATATGCACGATGCCCCGGGAGGACAGACCGGCGACAACATCGACGACTCGTACGGCTATCCGTGGCTTATGGTATGTCCCACAAGTCAAGCTCTATATTGCGACATCTGGCGACGCATCGCCGAGCACTACCGCAACGAGCCTACTGTATTGGGTTACGACCTGCTGAACGAGCCTATCGCGCCCTACTTTGGCGACGACGTAGCTGTGCTCAACAGCAAGCTCAAGGCGGTATATCGTATGGGGTTTGACGCCATACGCGAGGTTGACCCCTATCATATTGTGATGCTCGGTGGTGCACAGTGGAACGGTAACTTCGAGCCGCTTGCTGACTGCAACTTCGACGAGCAGGTTATGTACAGTTGTCACCGCTACGGTGGCGACACCGACAGCAACGCCATACGCTCGTTCATAGAGTTTCGCGACAGCGTAAATCGCCCTATGTATATGGGTGAGATTGGTCATAACACCTACGAGTGGATGGAGGCTTTCTGCAAGACGATGACAGAGAATAACATAGGCTACACCTTCTGGCCCTATAAGAAGATAGGTTCATCGTCGTGGGTAGGCTTCGAGGCACCTGCTACGTGGCAAAGTGTCATCGACTTTGCCGAGAGTGATCGTAGCAGCTACCAACTTATACGCGAGGCACGCAACAGCGCAGGTATAGCAACTATGCAGCAGGCTCTCGACTCTCTGGCGGAGGCTGTTAAGTTTGAGCACTGCACTATCGACAAGGAGTATATACGCTCGCTGGGGCTTAATGCCGAGTAGCGAGCTTTTGGGGCTATATGTCGACGACAGCTATCATAACCACTCTCGCCTTGTACCTCGTGTTGCTATTCTTGGTTGCGTGGGGTGCTACGCGTGGTGCAGACAACAAGATGGCTACCTTCTTCACAGGAGGCAGGTCGACACGCCCTATTGTTGCGGCAATAGCTATGATGGGCGCGGCGATGTCGGGTGTCACCTATATCTCCGTGCCAGGCACTGTCGCTGCGGACGGCTTCTCCTATCTACAGACAACTCTCGGTTTCTTTGTTGGATACATAATCATCGCCACGGTGCTTATACCGCTATACTACCGCCTTGGCGTGGTGTCGTTGTATGAGTACCTCGACAAGCGTTTTGGCATCACAGCGCACCGCACAGGCGCGTGGCTCTTCTTTGTTGCCAAGATAGCGTCGGCATCGCTACGCGCTTACGTTATATGCGTGGTGTTGCAGGGACTCCTCTTTGCAAAGGCGGGCATACCCTTTTATCTGAATGCGGCACTTATGATGACGCTCGTGTGGCTCTACACACGACGTGGTGGCGTTAAGTCTGTTGTCTGGGTGGAGACACTCAAGAGTGTGATTATGGTGTGCAGCGTCGCGCTGTGCATACTCTATGTTGTAGATGCACTCGATATGGGTATGGGCGAGGCGTGGAGGGCAGTTTCGCAGAGCGACTACTCGCAGGTGTTGTTCTTGGATGATGCGCTCGACAGACGATACTTCTGGAAGCAGTTTATAGCGGGCATATTCCTCGTTGTTGCTATGACGGGTCTCGACCAAGATATGATGCAGACGATGCTATCATGCCGCAGTATGCGCGAGGCGCAGCGCAGTATGATACACTCCATACTTATACAGGTTGTCGTTATCGTACTCTTCTTATGGCTTGGTGCGCTGCTCTACATCTTCATTGACAGCCGTGGCTTGAGCGTTGAGAGCGGCGACGCGCTCTTTGGCTTTGTTGCCACAGAGTGTGGGTTGCCACTTGTCGTGGGCGTGTTGTTCATATTGGGTCTTGTCGCTTCGACATACTCGTCGGCAGGCTCGGCACTCACAGCACTCACAGTCTCCTTCACGCTCGATATACTCGACGCACGCAAACGTTACGACACCTCAACAGAGGAGGGCAAGCACCACGTTGAGAGGCTACGCAAGCAGACACATATCGCCATTGCCGCAGTTATGTGCGTGGCGATAGTGCTATTTGAGCATTTCAGCTCTGCGGGGGTTATCACGCTTATCTTCACTATGGCGAGCTACACCTATGGCCCACTCTTGGGGCTTTTTGTATTTGGACTGCTCACACGTCGCCAAGTTCGCGGAGCATACATACCCTTTATTGCCTGTCTGTCGCCTGTAGTGTGCTATGTTGTAGCATCACACTCCAAGATATGGTTTAATGGCTATCAGTTTAGTTACGAGATACTTATACTGAATATGCTGCTTACCATAGCGGCTCTGTGGGTGGTATCATCGCCAGCATCAAACGCTGACAACGAGTAGCGTTGGCGGGAGAAAAGTGGGTGATAAGTGGGCGATAAGTGGGCGCAGACAAGAATAAATATGCTGGAAAATAGCCTCGTGCGGGCGCACATTCTCGCTTTTTTTATAATTTTGTGGAAAATATTTTGATTATGAGATATCTTAATAGCGTAATACGTGCACTTTGCGTGTCTCTTTTAGTAGGCGCGGTTGTCTGCGGCTGTACCCCCGATGATGTTATCACACCCCCTGACAACACCCCCGAGCAAGGCGGCGAAGAGGGTGGTGAGCAAGGCGGCAACAGCGACTATCCCTCGACAGAGTGGGCAGCGGGCGAGCTTGACCAAGTATTCGATATGACGCAGCTCCCCGAGATACGTGTGGAGGTGTCGTTGGAGCAGTGGAACGCGCTACTTAAGGAGTATGACCGTAACAGCGACACGGGAGCATACGTGCATTGCGACGTTGAGTACACATCACGTGGCGAGACACACACGTTCAATGATGCGGGCTTGCGTCTACGTGGCAACACGTCGCGTCGTCGACCCGAGGGTAATGGTGGCGAGATGCACAAGAAGGATGACACAAATTGGCGACACTGCCACTTTATGATAAACCTGCACAAGTACCAGAAAGATGACGACCACGAGCTATACAATATGCGCAAACTGCACCTAAAGTGGTTTAAGGATGATGCTGCATACTGCCGCGAACTATACTGCTACGACCTCTTCCGTCGCTTCGGCATCTGGACAGCGTGCTACAGCTCATACTGCCGCTTGTGGATACACGTCGAGGGCGATAGTAAGCCTGCGTACTATGGCGTATATGCTATGCTTGAGCCTATTGACGACCACTACGTAAAGAAGCGCAAGGAGTTGTATGGCGACCATAAGCACAACCTGTGGAAGTGTCGCTGGGGTGCTACGCTCAACTATAACGACATACAGAGCGCGTGGATAGGCTATGATGATGACTCGGAGAACAACTACACATACGAGCTTAAGAGCAACACTGAGAACTTCAACGCTGCACGCGCACAGCTCATAGAGTTTGCACGCAACGTGACACAACGCACGGGTCAGGATTTCCACGACTGGATAGCCTCGGTGTGCGACGTGAGGTTGCTACTACGTACATACGCTGTAAATGTTGTTGTGGGTATGTGGGATGACTACTGGAACAACTCCAATAACTACTACATATACTTCAACTCGTCGGATAAGAACAACTACAAATTCTTCTTCATACCCTTCGACTATGACAACACGCTCGGCACATCGCTCAACTGCGGTGTGCAACACGACTCGGGCAGACAGTCGCCTACGGAGTGGGGAGATACTGGACGCTCTCCGCTGATAGGCAAGATACTACAATATGACGACTACCGTAAGATATACATCGAGGCACTCAACGAGCTATGCGCCGAGGAGAATAACCTGTTCCACTACCGCGCCTCGATAAGCCGCATACAGACTTGGCACAACCTTATACGCGACTACGTCGACAACGACACCAATGAGGACTGCGAGATTAAGGATCGTCCAGCAGGCTGGGGCAACAAGCACGAATACCGCCTGTTTGATGAGTCGGAGTCGGTGAACTTCTTCCGCGTAAAGGCTTCGTCAATACCTAAAGAGTAGTACGCCGCACAGACACTACAAGATATGGGACAGAGTGCTAATCCAATAGTGGGCAGTATGCTGCGCACGCGCCTCGGCTTGACGCTATGGCGCGTGGCTATGCTCTACGTGGTGATCATAATAAGCCAGATTCTGTTTTACCTATACAACCGCGAGCTTATAGGCGACATCAGCACCACGCACGGCTGGGAGCTACTGCGCGGAGCACTTGTGTTCTGCAACGTCTCTATAGTCTACGCCCTCGCACCATTCCTGCTCTTGGCAATACTACCACTGCCCGATAAGGTGTGGTGCAGCCGCATCTACACGCAGACGATGTATTGGCTATATATGGTTGCAACAACTGTGGTCGTAGCTCTCAACTTCACTGATATAGTATACTTCAGATATACACAGAAGCGCGTCACTGCCGATGAGTTCTTCTTTGCCAACAACGACAACACGACAAACCTCATATTCACATTTCTTGCCGAAAACTGGTACTTGGTGCTTATCGCGTTGCTGCTCATAGTGCTTGTGGCTGTGGGCTACCGTCGCCGATGTGTGGCACGTAGCCTTACGCAGAGCTGCGGCATAATATGGCTGTCACGCGTGATGGTAATGGTGGCTGTAGCATTGTGCGCTGTGTGGGGTGTACGCGGTGGTCTTACCCGTATGACACGTCCTATAACGATGTCTAATGCAATGCTCTACACGCAGTCACCCTCCGAGGCAAACCTCATCTTGAGTAACCCCTTCTGCATAATACGTACAATGTCGAAGAGTGTGGCGCGCCCTATATTATTCAGCGACAATGATGCCGAGGCACTCTTCACACCGAAGCACTATCCCACAGAGTATCAGAGCGAGATGTTTGGACGTTACAACGGCTATAACGTTGTGCTCATCATCCTTGAGAGCTTCTCTGCCGAGCACTCGGCACTGCTTATGCCAGAGGAGCACGATGGCGCGGGCTACACACCCTACCTCGACGAGCTTATGCGCCAGAGTCTATGCTTTAAGCGATGCTATGCCAATGGTGCTACATCCATAGCAGCACCACCCACAATATGGAGCTCAACACCCTCGTATGAGTCGGCGTTTATGCTTATGTCCGAGGCGTTGGCAGAGTGCCGACCTATGCCACGCCTACTGCGCGACAAGGGCTATGACACAGCCTTCTTCTGTGGCTCGGAACACGGCTCTATGGGCTTTGGAGCATACGCCCACATAGCGGGCATAGAGCGACTATACAGTATGGACACATATGTCGAGAACCACCCCGCAACAGACTTCGACGGCAAGTGGGGCATCTGGGATGAGCCATTCCTGCGATATATGGGCGAGGAGCTGTCGGCACTTGAAGAGCCATTCTTTGCAAGCTGTTTCACGCTGACATCGCACCACCCTTTTAACGTGCCCGAAGATGTGCGCGATGAGCTACCAGCAGGCACGACACTCAACCATCGCCCTGTGGCGTATGTAGACCGCGCAATAGGTCGCTTTATGGCACAATGTGCCGAGGAGGAGTGGTATGACAACACGCTATTTGTCTTTATTGCCGACCACGTGTCGAGTGAGCGTATGGCAGAGCGCACGCTCAATGCCCCTGGATGCTTCCATATAGTGGGCTTCATATATGCTCCCGACGGCAGCCTCGCCAAGGAGTATGACCACGTGGTAGCACAAGTGGATATAATGCCCACGGTATTGGGTCTGGTGGGTAATACTACACCCTACTTCGCTATGGGACGCGACATCTTCAACGAGCCTCAGCGCGAACCATTTAGCCTTATACGCTCGGGATATGGATACGTGGGATTATGGGATGACTATGTGACGATGTTCGACGGCAAGAGCATAACAGGTGTCTACACCTACGATGACATTGAGCACCAGCACGACATCAGCCACGAGGTGGACGTGGAGCGCGCCGACTCGGTGCTAAAGGCGACATTGCAGCAGTATTATAAACACGTCGCAGAGATGGATTTTGTGGTAAAATAGCCTATATTCACCACGTCAACACAATTTTATCAAGAAAATATTTTTATATGTAACACGCTGTATATGTGCGCATTACAAAGGTTATACCGATTTTCCCAATAAAATATTTTTATTTTTATTTGGTGGTTTCGATTAATTGTTATACTTTTGTCCTTTGGAGAGGTGGCAGAGTGGTCGATTGCGGCGGTCTTGAAAACCGTTGAGCTGCGAGGCTCCGGGGGTTCGAATCCCTCCCTCTCCGCAATAAACGCTGAAAATCAGCAAATTATAAAACAAACACCCAATTTTACACCCAAGAATGTAAAGTTGGGTGTTTTTATTTTATTTAAGACGAATCATATTCGCTCGGAAAATAATTTGATAAAAAACAGAACA
>JAEIGA010020774.1_pt1 | contig 10010 bp, 7 predicted proteins | sample 9270691 | NCBI WGS metagenome assembly JAEIGA01 (sample SAMN17057246, study PRJNA624740) | gut metagenome | biome: biome; isolation source: fecal sample | host: Bos grunniens | place: China: Xizang | collected 2019
GCTGTATTGTTCGACATGGACGGCGTGCTGTTCGACTCCATGCCCTACCATGCCGATGCCTGGTCGCGTGTGATGACCGATGCCGGTTTCAAATTCTCACGCGAGGACGTATATATGAACGAAGGCCGCACAGGTGCCGACACCATCAATACCGCCAGCCTCGACCAGTTCGGCAAGCCCGCAACAGAGGAACTCATTGACGAGCTGTGCAAGGCAAAATGCGCCATCTTCGACACCTACCCGCCCACACCACGAATGCCATTCGCGCTTGAACTTGTGCTGAAGGTAAAGGCTTGCGGACTCACACCAATGATTGTAACAGGCAGCGGCACACCTACCCTGCTCGACCGCATACAGAGCAACTTCCCCGGCCTTTTTGCCGAAGGTCACGTCATCAGCAGTTTCCACGTAAAGCGTGGCAAGCCCTACCCTGACCCATATCTTTTAGCCCTTGAACGTGGCGGTTTTGCCCCCGACGAGGTGATTGTGGTTGAAAACGCCCCACTTGGCGTAACAGCAGGCGTTGCAGCCGGCCTTTTCACAGTTGCAGCCAATACAGGCCCATTGAAGGATGAAGTATTGAGCCAAGCCGGTGCAAACCTTGTCTTCCCATCAATAGAGGCATTATGTGGTGAGTGGGAGAAACTGTTTGGCGCCATAAACGACTAAAAAAATGAAAGCTATTGCCAAGCAAATAAGCGAAGGTCTCTCCAGTCGTTACACAGCCGGAGAAATCTCTGCACTCACGCGCATCATTACAACCGAGTTGCTTGGTGTGTCGCAAATGGCATACTTTCTAAAAGACAACATCACCCTCACTGCTGAGCAACAGACACTGCTTGACAATGCCATTGAGCGTTTGAAAAAGCAGGAGCCGATACAGTATATTCTCGGTTACAGCGATTTTTGTGGATTGAGGTTCAAGGTTACACCGGCAACGCTTATTCCGCGCCCCGAGACAAGCGAGCTTGTCGAGTGGATTGCAAGTGAAGCCATAGGAAAGGAGAGCATCCTTGACATTGGCACCGGCAGCGGTTGCATAGCTGTGAGCCTTGCCCACAAGGTACCACAGAGCAAAGTAACAGCGTGGGATATATCAAACGACGCTCTTGCCGTTGCAACGGAGAACAGTAAGGCAAACGGCTGCAATGTTACATTTGAGCATGTTGATATATTGGCATACGAACCCGCAGGCAAGCAGTTTGACATTATTGTGAGCAACCCGCCATATATAAAAGAGAACGAGAAGGAGGCAATGCACGCCAATGTGCTGGACTGGGAACCGCACACTGCCCTGTTCGTACCCGACAGCGACCCGCTACTGTTCTACCGCGCAATAGCCGAAAAAGGCTTGGTGCTTTTAAAACCCGGTGGCCGTCTCTATTTTGAGATTAACCGCGCCCACGGCAAGGAGACGATGGAGATGCTTGCAGCGCTTGGCTACACAGGCATTGAACTGCACAAGGACTTTGCCGAGAATGACAGGATGATTAGAGCCATTAAAAACTAACCCCTCAGTCTGTAAACAGACAGCTCCCCTAAGACAGGGGAGCAATAGAATAAACAATAATACAACCGTTAACTCTCTCTTTCAATGTCATCCCGACAGAGCAATGAGTCACACGCAGTGCAAATACTCTCTCCCCTTTCGGGTACTCCCTCTATGAACAGAGAGAGAGTTGTTTGCGCGAATAAAGAGATCTCTCACACAAGGTTCGAGATTACAGACCGTATTTGCCAACTTATACAACAAGAATATCAATGAAAAAAACACTTACCCCCGGTGAAGCCCTTAACAAGGCTGCGGCATATTGCACTCTTTGCGAGCGCTGCATTAGCGAGGTGAGCGCGAAGCTCACGGCTTGGGGTGTGCCACATGACGAGCAGGAGAAAATCATTGCAAGGCTCATTGATGACAAATTCATTGACGAGAGCCGCTACTGCAATGCTTTTGTCAACGACAAGGTGAAATTCAACCGTTGGGGGCGCATAAAGATAACAGCAGCGCTGCGCGAGAAGCACTTGCCACAGGAACATATAAAGGAGGCAATCGACAATATCGACGAGGAGATATACTTGCAAGCGCTGCAAGAGACCATAGACATCAAGCGACGCGAGCTCAAAGGCAAGGACGACTTTGCCACACAGCAAAAGATAATACGCCACGCGGCAAGCCGCGGTTATGAGCCGTCGCTCATCATCTCAACCATAAAATATAAAGGCGATGAAATGGATTTCTGACCTCATAGACCTCATCTTCCCACGCCACTGCTGCGTGTGTGGCGAGACGCTCTCACGCCAGGAACGCGATATATGCCTAAACTGCCTTTACAGGCTTCCAAAGATTGAGCCACACCACAAAAAGGAGATTGAGCAGACATTCTGGGGAAAGGTTGAGATTGAGCGTGCCGCATCGTTCATCTACTACCGTAAAGGGTCGCCCTACAATGCCCTGATGCACAGGATGAAATACAAGGACGTGCCCGAAGTTGGCACCCGCCTTGCCGAAATGGCAGCGAAGGAGCTGCTCGACAGCGGTTTCTTCGACGGCATAACACGCATTGTTCCGCTGCCTCTTTCAAAGAAGAAACAGCGCCAAAGAGGATATAACCAAAGCGAATACATTGCACAGGGATTATCCAACGTCACCGGAATTCCCGTTGACACGAAGCTGATGAAACGTGACATTGCCAACGAGACGCAGACACACAAGAACCGTGACGAGCGTTGGGAGAACGTCAAGGATATATTCTCAGTCACTACGCCCCTGTCACTTGAGAGCGAACACGTTTTGCTGGTTGACGACATTCTCACCACCGGTGCTACATTGTGCAGCTGCGCCAGCACACTGAAGACCCAATGCGATTGCAAGATAAGCATTTTCACACTCGCATACACCTACAACGGATTCTGAATAAATGGGGGCGCAGGAAACACGGCAAACAAAATAAACGTGAAAAGAAGTTTTGTTTTTATAAATAATATCCCTATCTTCGCATAATTGCATAACTGATTCATTGAATAAAACATACGATAATGAGCAAGAAAGTGTTTGTATCGGGTTGCTACGACATGCTCCACTCGGGCCACGTGGCATTCTTCAAGGAGGCCGCCACACACGGCGACCTTTACGTGGGCATTGGTTCTGATGCCACAATACGCGAGCTTAAAGACCGCAAAACTATAAACACCGAGCAGGAGCGTCTTTACATGGTAAAAGCTATCCGCTATGTAAAAGATGCCTTCATCAACAGCGGAAGCGGCATGCTCGACTTTGAAGAGGATGTAAAACGCCTAAAGCCTGATATCTTTTTTGTAAACAGCGACGGTTACACACCGGGAAAGAAACGTTTCTGCGAGGCCAACGGCATTGAGCTGATTGTAAGCACACGAATACCAGAGGCAGGCTTGCCTACACGCTCGACAACTGCACTGCGCCAGGAGTGCAAGATTCCATACCGTATTGACCTTGCCGGCGGTTGGCTCGACCAGCCTTACGTTAGCAAGCATCATGGCGGTCCCGTGCTCACCATAAGCATTGAGCCAGACTATGACTTCAACAACCGCGGCGGTATGAGTACATCATCGCGCAAGGCAGCCATTGAAATGTGGCAGGTGGACATCCCCAATGGCGACCGCGAGACACTCGCAAAGATGGTATTCCGCTACGAGAACCCTCCCGGAAGCCCATACATCAGCGGTTCACAGGATGCCATAGGTATTGTAATGCCTTGTTTGAACCGCCTGAATTACGATGGTGGCTACTGGCCTGAGAATATTGAGACCGTGAAGGACGACGACGTTCTCGACTTCATTGAGAAGAACCTGTGGCTTGTACCACTTGCGCCACGCGACAACAGCTATGACGTGCTTGCCGACACACACATTGACCAGAATGGAGCAAAGGCACTTGCCGATGCTGCCGACGACTGTTGGAAAGCGCTCATTGCAAAGGATGTGACTGCATGGGGTAAGGCCTGCACAGCAGCTTTTGAGGCACAGATTGCGATGTTCCCCAACATGGTATCTCCACATGTACAGAAGGCCATCGACGAGTACAAGGACAAAGTAAAGGGTTACAAGATTACAGGCGCCGGAGGTGGCGGTTACCTTGTCCTTATCAACGATACTCCTATCGAGGAGGCAATACAAATTAGAATAAGACGCAAATAGAAACAGTAGAGGGCCTTGGACGAGTTTTGGGGAAATCCGGTATAAGAAACAAAAAAGCAAAATGAACACACAAGCGACAAAAAAGCACAAGGAAGATTACAAAGACAAGTCTTTGATTTTCAATGAAGACCCCAGGGCAAGATTTGCTTTAATTGCCTCACTGGCCGTTGTAGATGGAGAGGTCGGGGAGGATGAGAAAAACATGCTTCACGAAATTGCAAGGACCGATTACAATTTGCATATCGACGAAGAGATTGATAGCATTATCTCTGACTTTGAAAGGGTCACAAAGGGTGAGTTGTGCATAGATGATGTCGCCTATGTTCACGAGATACTAACAAACGTCCCCAATGAAAACAGCGAGAAGATCAAGGACCTGAAACACTGTTACGACATTATTCTCATTGACAACAAGATTACTGAAGCCGAGAAAAATGCCTTTGACATAATATGCAGGTTCTACGGAGTAAAGAAAGAACTTTTCTCGAATCAGGACTACGAAAAGATAAAAGAGAATATCAACAACAGTACCTACTCGAAATATTTTACAGAGAGAGACGAAAAGGGCAAGATTAGAATAAAGAGTGACGGATACAACAAGATCCGCGAGGTTTTCCAGTATAAGATAATACGCGGTCCACTATTGGGCGGAATTGAATATGCCTTGGAAAAGCGCTATAACGAGGTGGTGCGAAACAAGATAAAGAATGAGAAGCAGTCCTCGCTGTTCGCCTTTATCATATTTGCAATCTCGGCATTCCTGTTGCTTACCAACACAATAAAGACCAGTCATCATGCCGACAGCAAGCATGCGATATGCCAATCAGCCGGCGATGAGGTCCAAGAGCCAAACGGACAGGATTCATCACTGGTTCTTGACGAAAGCAACGGGACAGCCAACTGCGACTCGACAAGGAGCATATACCAGGAGACCTTGAATAAAGAGACCTTCAAATATTTCATCATATTCATCACTGTCGGCATATTGCTGTTCGGGAATATAAGGAGTTTTATAAGGAAGAATTCATACCGGTTCATCTATGCAGGTATCATATTGACCTGTTACTTCTTGAGGGAGTACATGCAATCTATCCTGCTGTTATTTGCAATGCTGTCGATAGAATGGCTGATTCTGATGAAGGGAAGCAATTTCAATGACGAGAACGAGAAGCACTCTACTCCACTGACAATCTTTGTCATAATGGCCATTTTGGCCGATGTCTCCTATGGCATGATAGAGCTTGAGCAGAACTATGCCCCTTCGCGCATACTTGACAAGGTATTCTCGGCACTGTTCCTGGGATGCATCTGTTTCTTCACCGGCAAGTTCCTGGAGTTACAGTACAGGCAAAAGGAGAAGACAAGAAAAGAGATGAAACAGGTTCTTGAGGAGATAAACAAACTAAAGCAGGACTGAGAAGAAACCACTCTTTCAGGACTGGAGCATTGCATAAACCGATCACTAAAGAAATGTTATTTGAGCGAGAACACAAAGTTGCGTTTGCCAGAATCATCACTGACCTGATTGAGGCAGATTTTGTTGTGGAAGCAGATGAGATGGAGTTTTTTGAAAAAGTAATTTCAAAAGACGGTTTTGCTATATCCAATGCAATGCTCGCCGAAGCCAAGAAGATGGAAATGGCAAAGGCGCTCTCAATACTGAAAAACCTTGACAAGGATTCTCGCGCAGGAATCGTCAATACATTGAAGCAGCTCTCAATGTCCGATGGCGTATGCGTTCCGTATGAGGCCATACTGATTTTCGCAGTAGAGCAGGTTCTTATGCACAATGCGACAATGCATTCAATACCCCATTCCGGCATAGACATTGACAATCTCAAGGTCATATTCATAGAAAATGAAGATACCGGAATCGGGCAGCAGATTGAGAGCAACCTCTCTTCAATAACAAGCGGCCTTAAATTGGCAGGATTTGACTTTGTATATATTCCAAGCCTGATACGTGACTTCAGGCTCATGGAGCACGACTACCTGAACAAGGTTGTCAAATATATGATTCCATCAATTTCGGACGAACGTGTAAGAATGATATGCGAGAGCCTGCGTAACCTCACAACAGCGAAATTCTGCCGCGATCTTCTGTACAAGAAGCTGGGAATGAACCTGATTGACTGCAAGCCATCGCTGCTTATAAAGATCAACGATTCAGACATCGTCAACAAATACGAATCGGAAGAGGTAGAAAGGGACAGATACAGCAATTTCCTGCAATTGGAGCTCAAGGAGAATGTAATGGATGAGATCAACTCCTTGACAGAGACATACCACAGCATGATAAGCTGCTCAATAACCATAGAGAACAAGCCGAAAACACCAAAATTCATCTATACAGGCTTTCATCGTTCACTCTTTGACCTGATAGCCTTCGGACGCGAATTGAAAGAGTACCGTCTTGTTCTTGATATTGCAGAGCACAAGGCCAATGTCTATTTCGAATCCATGGACGGCCAAGAACATCTGACATTGAAGCTGAATCCACAAGAGACGGCATTGTACTGTATGATTGTCAAGAAATCCTTAAACGGGAACGGACTGGACTGGCGAGAGCACATCCCTGAAAAAGAGAAAAGGCAGATACTTGCCGAGTACAACAGAATATACAGCTGGATTGGCAAAGCAAACTCCGCTACCGAATACAAGGACCGCATTCAGGCCCACCACATCAAGAACCGCATACGGGCATTGGGCAACATAGCCAATGCCGACATGTTCATTCCAGAACACCACAAATCAGGGAACGAATCATACTACAGAATAAAGGCAAACGAACATTTTGTTGTTATAAAAGAAAATACAACGTTGTAATCTTCGCCTTTCCAGGAACAGGCCCTGTATATTTGCGTATATAAACCAAGTTTCATACATTATGCGCAAGAAACAGTCATACTTGAACGAATGCCTTTCCTGTGAATCAGCCGAAGTAAAAGACGGTATCGGTAGGAACATCATACCCCCTCCTGAGAAAGAACCGCTATGGAAACAATACCTTGAAAAGTTCAAGGATCCCATAATCATTGTACTCCTTATTGTTTTCTTCTTCTCAATAATCGTTGCCGGTTATGAGATAATATACATGAACAAGGGATGGTCAATCCTGTTAGAACCATCCGGTGTATTGACAGCGCTGTTGCTGGCAACCGGTGTCGGTTTCATCTTTGAAGTCAAGGCAGGCAAGGAATTTGACATCCTCAACAAAGTCAAGGATGCACGCCCGGTAAAGGTGTTCCGCAGGAAGACAAATAACAGCCGCCCCCAGCTTATGATGGTCAAGAAACACGATGTCGTGAAAGGTGATATCGTTAAGCTTGAGAGCGGCGATGAGATTCCTGCCGACGGTATTCTGCTGGAATCGACATCCCTGCGTATCGACGAATCGAATTTCACAGGAGAACTATACGCCAGCAAGACGACCAACGAAGAGGACTTCAACAATGATGCCACATATCCGTCAAACTTCCTTTTAAGAGGCTCCACCGTCATTGAAGGCAATGCCGTGTTCAAAGTCACAGAGACAGGCATGGCCACCGAAGAGGGCAAGGGTGTTGCACGCACACAGGAAGGCAGCAACGTAGAGACACCTCTGAACAAGCAATTATCACAACTCGGCAAGTGGATCTCCATAGCCAGCTTTGTCATTGCCGCACTGATTGTGGTGGGCAGAATGATATACTTCTTCCTGTTTGACGGAGACTCATTCAACAATCACAATTTCATTGAGATTGCAGAATTCATTCTGGGCTCAATAATGATTGCCGTGACATTGATTGTCGTTGCGGTACCCGAGGGATTGCCAATGAGCGTAACAGTGAGCCTTGCACTAAGCATGCGCAAGATGCTTAAAGAGAACAACCTTGTCCGCAAGCTGCACGCTTGCGAGACAATGGGTGCAGCAACCGTAATATGCACCGACAAGACCGGAACACTTACAAAGAACAAGATGACAGTCGTTGACACGGATTTCTATGGCGGTGAGGATGAGATAGAGCTGGTGCGCCGTAATATCGCCATAAATTCGACAGCCGAAGTATATAAGGACAATGACGACAAATTGATTACCATTGGTAACCCTACCGAAGTAGCATTGCTTAAATGGATGCACAAGAATGGTCCGGACTATGACATATACCGTAAAGAAGCAACAGACATACAGCAGGTTCCATTCTCTACCGAGACCAAATATATGCAGACAACAGCTGTGATGCAGGAAGGTGAAAGCCCTATCAGGTTCATCAAGGGCGCACCGGAAATTGTACTCAACATGTGTACCGCCATTGCCGGAGGAGAGACAGAAGAGCACATTGAGCAGACCTTGCAGCATTACCAGAGCAAGGCAATGCGCACACTTGGCTTTGCATATCAACGATTGGGAGAGAATGATTCAAAGGAGATCATTTTCCTTGGCATTGTAGGCATTGCCGACCCAATTCGTGAGGATGTCAAGGATGCCATACACACCTGCAAGGACCATGCAGGAGTCAGGGTCATCATTGTCACTGGCGACACTCCTGGAACCGCCAATGAAATTGGCAGGGAAATAGGCCTGCTGGACGAGGGCGACGAGATGCAGACCATCACCGGCCCTGAGTTTGCAGCAATGGATGACGAGGATGCAAAGAAACTTCTCGCAAACAAGAACTTCAAGATAATATCCCGTGCGCGCCCCGACGACAAGGCAAGGCTGGTGACCCTGCTGCAGGCTAATAACGAGGTTGTCGCCGTAACAGGTGACGGTACCAATGACGCACCGGCATTGAGCAAGGCACAGGTTGGACTATCCATGGGCGACGGCACATCAAGAGCAAAAGAGGCCAGTGACATTACCATCATTGACAACTCGTTCTCCAGCATAAACAAGGCGATAATGTGGGGACGCTCATTGTATCTCAATATACGCAGGTTCATCATTTTCCAGATGACTATCAATGTATGCGCATGCCTCATAGTACTTTTAGGCTCATTCATTGGCCTGGACTCACCATTGACCGTGACCCAGATGCTATGGGTAAACCTTATCATGGACACGTTTGCAGCCATGGCACTATCGTCATTGCCAGCCGACCAGAATGTCCTTTACGACAAGCCACGCAATCCTAACAGCCATATCATTGACAGGCAAATGATATACAGGATACTTGGAGGTGGTCTCCTGTTCTTTATCATACTGGCCGGACTATGGCAATTGTTGTGGCACACCAATATCAGTTCTATCAGCGACCTGCTATCGTCCGACTCCTTAAGACTGTTCTTCACAGACTTTGCGAACATGGAAAAGACCAAGGCCCACCTGAGCGGATACGAACTGGGTGTATTCTTCTCCACATTTGTCATGATGCAGTTCTGGAACCTGTTCAACGCAAAGTATTTCAGGACAGAAAGAAGCCTTTTACAAGATATTGGCAGCCTGTTCACCGGATCAAAGAAGGCGAAGGCATCCTACAGCGCAGGCTTTATATGGATTGTATTGGTAATACTCATTGGCCAGATCCTGATTGTAACATATGCAGGCAGCATGTTCAATGTGTCGCCATTAAGCCTTTCTGACTGGGGATGGATATTGCTGATAACCTCACCGGTACTGATTATACCGGACGCAATCAGGTTCATCCAGAATATTCTCCAGAAAAAATAAATATTCCACCAGAAACAAATTCAGCCGATTGGGAAAATTTCCCCAATCGGCTGAATTTGCATTCCGGAGTACCACAAAAAATAGACAAAAGCGCTTTATTTTAAACTTTTTATATACATTTGCACATTAGGTAAAACAAAGGATGAAAACAGCTGAACTACATATAAATAAGTGTAAAGAGATTTTA
>JAEIGA010020775.1_pt1 | contig 10010 bp, 10 predicted proteins | sample 9270691 | NCBI WGS metagenome assembly JAEIGA01 (sample SAMN17057246, study PRJNA624740) | gut metagenome | biome: biome; isolation source: fecal sample | host: Bos grunniens | place: China: Xizang | collected 2019
ATATATTCTTACATCCTAAAACTGAAATATCGAAAAAAATTATTTATTCTGGTCATATTAATACTAAAGTTGATGATTCGAAATTATTAAAAGTAATATTTAATGGTGAGGTTGATAAACCAATAATCGCAAATATTGTTCAAGATTGCAATATTGCATTATCAGTTATATATGCAGATTCTAAAGTAGTAAATGGGTGCTTATACGGTCAATTAATATTTAAGATGCCTGCGGATGTTAATGATGTAAACAAACTTCGTAAGTATTTAGAATTAAATAATATTACTTATAAGGAGGTGGATGCAGATGAGTTTTTCTAATATATTTATTATGATATTAGAAACTCTAGGTATGACATTTATTTCATGCGCTATTGCATATTTATTTGGATTACCAATGGGAGTTTTATTAAATGTTACTTCTAGCAAGGGGATTATGCCATGCAAATGGCTAAACTCAATTTTAAGTGTAATAATTAATGTACTTAGATCTATTCCTTGTTTAATTATTGTTGTATTATTAACAAGTACAGTAAGAGGTATCTTTGGTAGAGCAACAGGTGCTTGGTACACAATTATAGTACCTTTAGTTGTTACATCATTTGGCTTCGTATCAAGAATGGTTGAACAATCATTATCTGAAGTAGATAGAGGAAAAATCGAAGCAATTGAATCTTTAGGTGCTACAAAGTTTCAAATCATTATGAAAGTGTTATTACCAGAAACTAAAGCATCGCTAATTTCTGGTTTAGCAGTAACACTAGTATCAATTCTAGGATATACATCATTTGCATATAATATTGGTGCTGGTGGTTTAATCGCTGGTATTTGGACATTCTTTTCAAAAAATACTGGTAGTTATTTAAGTAATCCATTCTTTTGGATAATGATTATATTAGTTGTTATTATTGTTCAAGTTATTCAAGAAACAGGATTATTAATTTCAAAGAAAATAGACAAAAGGAGAATATTATAATGAAAAAAAGTTTATTAAGTTTAATTTTAGTTTTATGTTTAGCACTTGTTTTAGTAACAGGTTGTAAAAAAGATGAAAAAACAATTTATGTTTGTGCAAGTGAGCTTCCACATGCTGATATTTTAGAAAATGTAGTTGCAGACATTTTAAAAGAACAAGGTTATACTCTAAAAGTTACAGTTCTTGACTGGACATTACAAAATGATGCTGTTGCAAATAAAGATTATGATGCTAACTATTTCCAACATATTCCTTATCTTGAAACTTTTGAAGGTTCTACAAAATTATTCGCATCTTGTAAAGTTCATTATGAACCACTAAGCATCTACCGTGCAAAAGCTACAGGTGGTCTTGAAACTGGTAAAACATTTGCTATTTGTAATGATGAATCAAATGCAATTAGAGCACTTGAATTATTACAAGCTAAAGGTGTTATTAATAATATTCCTGTTGATCAAAATGGTAAACTTACAATCGTTGGTGCAAACTGGACAGCTGATAATGGTGTTCAAGTTACATTAATTTCTGAAGAATTATTAGTATCTTCAATGAATGATTATGATTTCGTTTGTCTTCCATGTAATACTGCTTTAACAGGTAATGTAGATGCATCTTTAAAAGTTGCAAAAGAAGATCAAGCTGAACTTGTAAGTGGTAAAGCTAATGTACTTGCTGCAAGATATGATGATTATCAAAATGATGAAGTTTATAAAGCAAAAATTGATGTATTAACTCAAGCTTTATTATCACAAAAAGTATCAGATTATGTAAATGAAAAATATAATGGTTTAATTACTTGTGATTCAAGTAGTCAAATCGATTTAAGATAATTAAAAAAAATGAGCGTTATGCTTTACAAAAAGTCAATTTTTGTTGTATACTATTTACACAAATAAACATTTTCGGAAAAGATAGGAATTCGTTCCTTGATTATAATTATGCGATTAGCTTTTAATTTTCACATAATTATAAGCTAGTTGCAAGATAGGCTTATAGTTTTTAAAGCCTAATGTAAGTAAGTTGCACCTAGAAGGAACTATCTTTCTAGGTGTTTTTAATTTAACTGGAGGAAAAAACTATGAAAAAAATATTTACTTTATGTTTATGCTTAGTAGCATTATTTGCTATTGCTTCTTGTCAAAAAGAAGAACAATTAATCGTTTATACTGAAGCTGGTTTTGCACCATTCGAATATATTTCTGGTAATGAAATTGTTGGTGTTGATGTTGACATTATGAATAAAGTTGGTGAAAAACTTGGTAAAAAAGTTGTATTCAAAAATGTTAGTTTCGATATTATCGTTGATACTGTTTCTCAAGGTAAATTAACTAACGTTGGCGCTGCAGGTTTATCTATTACTCCTGAACGTCAAGAAAAAGTTGATTTCTCAAAAGTTTATTATCAAGCAAACTTATATGTTATTTATAACAAAAATGCTGGTGTTGCTTCAAAAGAAATGACTGATGGTAATACTGGTGTTTATTGGTCAAGTTTACAAACTTCTAAAGGTATCGGTGTTCAAGGTGGAACTACAGCTGACTTCTTCTTATCAGATGAAGTTGCAGAAGGTGGATCACTTGAAGGTATCAAAAAGACTGACTTCCAAGATTTAGGTGTTGCAGTATCTGCTATTGGTAATTCAATTGATTATGTTATCATTGATGAACTTCCTGCTAAACAATTAGTAAAAGGAAATCCTAATCTTGAATGTTTACCACTTTATTATGAAGGTGGCGAAGGTGAACAAGATGAACTTGCATTTGATGAATATGCAATCTGTGTAACTAAAGGCCAAGAAGAATTACTTTCTGTTATTAACGAAGTATTAACAGAATTATTAGAAGAAAAAGATGAAAATGGTGTTAACGGAATCCAAAAATTAGTTAACAAACATTTAGGTTTAAGCTAGTATATGAAATTTTTTAATGACTTATGGAGAATTATTAGTACACCAGACTTTAGAAGTTATTTATTCCAAGGCTTTGGTAATACGTTAGTTATTACTATTTGTTCTGCAGCAATAGGTTTATTAATAGGTTTTACAGTTGCTATAATCAAAATACTTGCACAAGATTCGAAAGCATTAAAAATTCCTGGAATTATTTGTGAAATATATACAACAATTATTAGAGGTACTCCTGTTGCACTTCAACTATTTATTATGGTCTTACAAATATTAGTAATCCCTAATGTAGATATGCAAACATTTGCAATCATCTTAACATTTGGTATTAACTCTGGTGCTTATGTTTCAGAAAGTATTAGAGCTGGTATTCAATCGGTTGATAAAGGTCAAATGGAAGCTGGACGTGCTTTAGGTTTAACTAAGATGAAAACAATGACTAAAATAATTTTACCTCAAGCAATTAAAAATGTAATCCCTGCGATTGGTAATGAATTAATTGCATTACTAAAAGAAACTTCAATTGTTTCAATGATTGGTGCTACAATCGGTACATTGACATTTGATTTAACTCAAGCTTCGAAACAAATTTCAATTAAACTAGGTGGTAATTACTTTGCTCCTACTTTACTTGCTGGTTGTTTCTATTTAGCAATTGTTTATTTAATAACATTTGCTATCGCAAGAATTGAAAGGAGATTTAAAGCAAGTGATCGATATTAAAAATATATATAAATATTTCGGTGAACAACATGTTTTAAATGGTGTTAACTGTACTATTAATAAGGGTGAAAAAGTTGTTATCATTGGGGCTTCTGGTAGTGGTAAATCTACATTACTTAGATGTATGAATTTACTTACTGAACCTACATATGGAGAAGTTTGGATGGAAGGAAAACTTCTAACACCAGTAGATCCTTATTTACATTATGATGTTATAGAGTTATCAAAAACTTATAATAAATTATGTAAACAAAAAGAAGAACAAAATATTCCATATACAAAAGAAGAAATAATTAAAGAAATTAAAGATAAAGATCTATTAAATGAAAAACATGAAGGTAAACTATATAAACAAAGAATGAAGGAAATATACAACGCAAACTTTGTTGACATCAATATCGCAAGACAAAAAATGGGTATGTGTTTCCAACAATTTAATCTATTTAACAATCTAACAGTTCTTGAAAACTTAATTTTAGCTCCTGTTGAATTAAAATTAATGACAAAAGAAGAAGCTACAAAGAAAGCTATTGAACTTTTAGAAAAAATAGATTTAGTTGATAAAAAAGATGTTTATCCCGCTACACTATCTGGTGGACAAAAACAAAGAATTGCGATTGTAAGAAGTTTATGTATGAATCCTGATGTAATGTTATTCGATGAACCTACAAGTGCTTTAGACCCTGAAATGGTTGGAGAAGTATTATCTTTAATGAAAACTCTAGCAGAAAAAGGTATGACAATGGTTGTTGTAACTCATGAAATGGGATTTGCAAGAGAAATTGCAAACAGAGTTATATTTATGAATGATGGTGTGATAGAAGAGGAAGGAACTCCTGATGAAATATTTAATCATCCTAAATCGCCTAGACTACAAGAGTTCTTAAGTAAAGTTCTATAAAAAACAAAAACATTAATTAGCTTTTGCTAGTTAATGTTTTTTTAATAAAATAATAGTAAAATTTATCGATTTATGGTAAAATATATATACATTTTTGGAGGAATATTATTATGGTTCATATGATGGTCGGAATACAAGGATCTGGGAAGTCTACATTTTCTAGTATCCTTGCAAATGAAATTAACGCAAAAATAGTATCTACAGATTCGGTAAGAATGGCTAATCCTGGTATTAACGAAGATTTAGTTTGGCCATATGTTTATAAACTTGTAGCTGAATGCATTAAGAATAATGAAGAAGTAATATTTGATGCAACAAGTATTACACCAAAGGTAAGAAAAAGATTTATTGAAAATGTTGAATTACATAATGTTAAATGCGAAATTATTGCATATTTTTTTGATGTGGATAAACATATTTGTGCTGCACGTGTAGAAAAAAGAAATAAAGAGGAAAATCAAATTAATATTCCAATTGAAGTAATTTATTCATATAGTGAACGACTTGTTCCTCCGACACTTGATGAAGGATTTGTTAAAATAAAAATTATTCGTGATGGAATAGTTAGTGAAGTGATTGAACATGAATAAAATAATTGCATTTGTAAAAGATGAATTATCATTTGATCATTCTGGGCATAACTTTTCTCATATTGAAAGAGTAGTTAAGAATGCCGAAATGCTGATAAAACATGAAGGTGGAAATAGTAAAATTATTATTACTGCTTGTTATCTACATGATATTATTGATACTAAATTATTTGATGATATAGAAAAACAAAAAGAAAAAATTGTTAATGTGTTAGTAAACGCTTCATATTTTCCTGCTGAAATAGAAGAAATACTTGAAATTATTGAATCAGTATCTTTTAGTAAGGGGAATATTAATGATGTCGATAATCTTAATTTAGAAATAGTAAGAGATGCTGATAGATTAGATGCACTTGGTGCAATAGGAATTATAAGAACAATTGAATACGGAGCATCTAAAAAACGAGAGTTTTATACGGAAGAAAACTTAAGTAGAAGCTTAGATGAAGTAAAATTTAATAAATTAACAGAGACAACTCTTTCTCATTTCTATGATAAATTACTAAAATTAAAAGATTACATGCACACATATACTGCAAAAAAGATTGCAAATGAAAGAACAAAATTTATTGAAGAATTCTTAAGTGAATTTTATAAAGAAATAAACTAGGAGGGCATATGATTAACTTAAAAAATGATTATTGTGGAATCTGTCATCATAAGATATTAGAAGCATTACAAAGAGAAAGTAATTCAGTTTATGTTGGTTACGGACTTGATACTGCTTCTTTAGAAGCTGAAAATAAAATAAAGAAAATAATTAATAATGAATTTGCAAGTGTTTACTTTACAGTAGGTGGTACTTCTACAAATAAAATAGTAATAGATCATGCATTAAAATCGTATGGTGCTGTTATTGCGTGTGATTCTGGCCATATTAATGTTCATGAAACAGGAGCCATTGAAGCCACTGGTCATAAAGTTTTAACATACCCTAATGAATTTGGAAAATTAACTCCACAAGGTGTTGAAAAATTAGTTTTAGAACATGCTGATTTCCATATGGTTAAACCAGGTATCGTTTATATTTCAAATTCGACTGAATATGGTACAGTATATACTAAAGAAGAATTAGTTGCATTAAGTGATGTTTGTAAAAAACATAATTTATACTTTTATATTGATGGGGCTAGACTAGGATGTGCTCTTACGTCAAAAGTATGTGACTATACTATGGAAGACCTTGCAAAGCTATGTGATGCATTCTATATTGGTGGCACTAAAAATGGTTTAATTTTAGGTGAAGCATTAGTAGTATTAAATCCTATTCTTAATGATGAAATTAGATATGGAATTAAGTGTAATGGTGGAATGTATGCAAAAGGTTTTGTTAACGGAATTTGTTTTAATGAATTATTCACAGATAACTTATTCTTTGATATAGCAAAATCTGAAAATTATTTAGCTGAAAAACTATATAATATACTAGAGCAACAAGGTGTTAAGTTTTTATTTAAACAAGAAACTAATCAAATCTTCCCTATATTTAAAACTTGTGTAGTAGAAGAATTAAGAAATCATATTTCATTTGAAGTATGGAGTACTGAAGGTGAAAATACAGTTATTAGATTTGTTACAAGTTTCTTAACAAAAGAAGAAGATATTTTAAATGCTTCAAAAATAATAATTGAAACAATGGAGAAAATGTATTATAAATAATACATTTTTTCTTTCAAAAGAAAATACTAAAAGAAAGGAGAATTCAAGATGGAAAGAACTTATGTTTGTATTGATCTAAAATCTTTTTATGCCTCAGTTGAATGTGTAGAACGTGGACTAGACCCATTTAAAACAAATTTAGTAGTAGCAGATCCTTCTCGTGGTAATGGTGCTATTTGTCTTGCAATAACTCCTTATATGAAATCTTTAGGAGTGCACAATAGATGTCGAATCTTTGAAATACCAAAGGGGATGGAATATATAACTGCACTTCCAAGAATGAAAAAGTACATTGAATACTCTGCTGATATATATAGTATTTACTTAAAGTATATAAGTCCTGAGGATATTTTAGTATACTCTATTGATGAATGCTTTATTGATCTTACTAGTTATTTGAAGCTATATAATTTAAATGCTAAAGAACTTACAAAGATGATTATTGATGATGTAATAAATACTACAGGAATTTGTGCAACTGCTGGTATTGGAACTAATTTATTTCTTGCAAAAGTAGCTTTAGACATAACCGCAAAACATTCACCTGATTTTATGGGGTATTTAGATGAAGATTTGTTTAAAGAACAAATTTGGCATCATCAGCCAATCACTGACATCTGGAATATAGGTCGTGGTATTGCTAATCGCCTTGCAAAATATGGGGCATTTGATTTATATGACGTTACGCAGATTGATGAAAAAATATTATATAAAGAATTTGGTGTAAATGCAGAATTTTTAATTGATCATGCACATGGTATTGAACCTTGTACAATTGAAGAAATACATAATTACAAATCAAAGAACCATTCCTTATTTAATAGTCAAATTCTTTTTGAAGATTATAACTATTCTGATGCATTACTTGTGATGAAAGAAATGATTGAAGTAAATGTATTAGAACTTGTAGATAAATGTTTAGTAACAAACTCAATATCAATTAGTATTGGGTATTCTAAAGATGTAATTAAACCAACTGGTGGAAGTATGAAATTAAGTATTTATACTAATTCATATAAAATATTAAATGAATATGTTCTAGACATGTTTAAAAGAACTACGAATAGAGAATTTCCGATAAGAAGAATAGGTATCTCATTTAATAATGTAATAAATGAAGAATTTGCAAGCCTTACATTATTTACAGATTTAGAAGAAGAAAAGAAAGAAAATGAAATTCAAAAAACAATTTTATCAATTAAGAAAAAATACGGTAAAAACGCTATTGTAAAAGGGATGGATTTACAAGAAAAAGCTACAACTATGAAACGTAATAAACTAGTAGGAGGACATAACGGTGAGTGATCGTGCAAGACAGTTTCTTCCATTTGATGCGTTAAAAGGATTTAAACAAGCAATTAAAGAAAGAGAAAAAATAAAAGTAGATAAAATTGAACTTTCTGAAGAGATGGCTAATGTTATATCTTATAAGTTAAGGCAAGTAAGAAAAGGAATGATTATAAAAGTAATTCATTATATAGACAATGAATATATAGAAACAAATGGTATTGTTTCTGAATTTGATGAAACATTTAAGTATTTAAAAATAGTAAAAAAGAAAATCATGTTTGATGATATATTTGATATACAAAGTGATACAATAAAAGATTATGACATTAATTAGTCATAATCTTTTCATTTTTGCATAGATAAAGAAAAAAATATGAATTTATGGTATAATGTTAATAATTGGAGGCAAGTATTATATGAGAAAATTAATGAAATATTTTAAATCATATAAAAAGCAAGCTATACTAGCACCATTATTTAAATTATTAGAATCATTACTTGAATTATTTATTCCGTTAATAGTAGCTTCAATAATTGATAAAGGTATTGCCACACTTGATAAATTATATATAACTAAAATGGTTATTATCATGATTAGCTGTGGAATAGTAGGATTATTATTATCTGTAACGGGGCAATATTTTTCCGCAAAAACTGCTGTTGGATTTTGTACTAAATTAAGACTTGATTTATTTAAGAAAATTCAAACATTATCATTTACAGATATTGATAATATTGGTACATCAAGCATGATTACAAGAATGACATCTGATGTAAACCAAGTACAAACAGGAATTAACCTAACGCTAAGACTTTTCTTAAGATCTCCATTTGTAGTGTTTGGTTCTGCAATAATGGCATATATTATTGATCCTACCATTTCTAGTATTTTCTTTATCACGATAGTTGTATTATCGATTGTAGTATTTGGAATTATGTTAATCACAATGCCACTACATAAGAAGGTCCAAGAAAATGTAGATGGTGTGTTAAACAATACACGTGAAAACCTAACAGGTGTAAGAGTTATTAGAGCATTTACTAGTGAACAAGAAGAAATAGAAAAATACCAATTTGCAACAAAGAGATTAGAAAAATCACAAAATAAAGTTGGTAATATTTCTAATTTAATGAATCCATTTACATATATAATAATCAATGCTGCCATAGTTTTATTAATATATGAAGGAGCAATACGAGTAAATCTTGGTACTTTATCACAAGGAGAGGTTATTGCTTTATACAACTATATGTCTCAAATATTAGTTGAACTAGTAAAACTTGCGAGTTTAATTATTACAATAACAAAAAGTGTAGCATGTGGAAATAGAATATCTAAGATTATTGAAATGGATACAACTAAAAATATTCTTAAAGGCAATCTTGATAAATCTAATTCATATATAAAATTTGATAATGTATCATTTAAATATAAATCATCGAAAGAAAACTCACTTGAAAATATAAATTTTGAAGTTAGAAAAGGTCAAACTATCGGTATTATTGGTGGTACAGGAAGTGGTAAAACATCACTTGTTAATTTACTACTTAGATTTTATGATGCGACTGATGGCTGTATTTATTTTAATCATTTACCTATTGAATCATATGATCCAAAATACCTAAGAGATAATATTGCGATAGTTTTACAAAAAGCTGTTTTATTCAAAGGTACTATTAAAGAAAATATTAAATGGGGAAAATTTGATGCAACAGATGAAGAAATCCTAAATGCGATTAAGATTGCTCAAGCATCTGATATTATCTTTAAAAAAGAAAAAGGATTAGATTCTATAGTTGAACAAGGTGGTAGAAATTTCTCGGGTGGCCAAAGACAACGTCTTGCACTTGCACGTGCAATAGTAAAAGAGTCAGAAGTTTTAATTTTAGATGATTCTTCATCAGCACTAGATTTTGCAACTGATGCTGCTTTAAGAAAAGCAATTAAAGAATTACCACATAATCCTAC
>JAEIGA010020776.1_pt1 | contig 10010 bp, 22 predicted proteins | sample 9270691 | NCBI WGS metagenome assembly JAEIGA01 (sample SAMN17057246, study PRJNA624740) | gut metagenome | biome: biome; isolation source: fecal sample | host: Bos grunniens | place: China: Xizang | collected 2019
GGTTATTGCATCCGCAATATCATCCTGATTAACGTAACAAGTACCTTTTCTTTTCGGTGCATTTTCTAAATGACTAATCAATTCTTTTACCGTCTTCATCATTCACCTTTTCGATATCCATGTACCCACTCTTATTCATCATGTCCGCACCACAGTGATAACAATAGTAAAAATTGTGATTTCCAACGTCTGAGTTTTCTAAAACCGCATGACATTCAGAACACTCCCAACAATCTTCACCTTTTCTGCGTAGCCACTTTCCTTTATTCCGCTCTTTGTTAGGGACATTAATGTCCTTTGCACCCATCGCCCGATTCCATACCTCGACAGCTTCGGCTTCGGTGTCGTATATCCCTGTGCAAATATCGCATTTTGGACATCCGATATACCACCTGTCCTTTGGCACATAGCTTGTCTTTTCAATATGCCCTACTACAGGCTCTCCCCCGCATCCGCAGTTCACTGGTTTCAGTTTGTCAGTCATTATCATAGATATCCTCGTCAAAAAGCCAAGTATCCGCTACTAATTCGGCAAACTTTTCTTCGCCATATCCAAGTGCTTTTAGATATTTCATCGCACGATCTTTCAAGATTTCAGCGGCTTTTTTGAAATCTCCCGAAAACTCACCAATCACCGTTTGTTCACTGTCAATGTATTCTTTGAGCAGTTTCAATGCAATCTCTCTGTATTTTTCTTCTTTGCTTGTCATCTCTCCGCCTCCGCCAAGAAGATCCCCAGATGCTCGATGATCTGCAGCGCAGCCGAATCTCCGAGGCTGACGTGCGGGCAGGTCTCCTTCAGCCGCTTCACGCAAGATTCCACCTGACGGCGGTCTTCCGGATCAAGATGGGCGAGGGCGCGCTTCCGGCTCTCCTGTTCGAGCATGACCTTTGATTCCGGATCGTTGCTGACCTTGCTTTGCGGTACGAAGCCCGCCTGATGATAAACGCGGTCAAACGCGTCTTTGACTGATATCCACTTTTCCATGATCACTCCTGTCCCCTCTGCGAAAAGGATCCCGCGCCGGTCGCCCCGCGGCCCTGATTTTTCGTACCTTGGTAAAAAAAGTTTCGTGAATAGCAAAGGGGTCTCCTTTCGTTTTCTTCCGGTAGCGCGGGCCACCCGCCCACAGCGCTTATAATGTTTCTTCCCGCCTGCTCGGATAAGGCGGCTCATTTCGTCCGTCTTCGGACGTCGTTACCTCAAAGAAAATCCAGCCGGGGAACGGCTTTTCTCCCGCTTCCCATTTGCGCTTTCCTGTGATCGCTGCGATGATCAGGATGTCGCCCGGAGTCAGTTCGACATAACCCCGGCTCACCGGGATGTCGATCTTCAGATACCGCGCCAAGTGCTTCGCGCTTTCACCGTGACCGTAGAAACTGCGGAAAGCCCCGCTCCGCAGGATGGCGCCCGCTTCGTAGGAGCTGATCCGGCGCAGATGCAGGTCTTTCTCGTCCCCGACCTTCGTCCGTGGGATCATGTGGACGCTGAACGCGTTGGTCAGGTAGATCATCCCAGCACCTCCTTCCGCAGGTCCGCCAGTTCAAAGATGAGCGCGGGCTCCTGTGACTGCGCTCTATGCCCGTGGATCAGGAACCGACGTCCCTCGAAGCTGAACCCGGCCAGACGCTCCACTTCCTTACGGACGTACTTTGCTGAGATCGCACAGCGGCGGTCGCCCGGTTTACTCCCTTGCCGGACAAGCAGAAAGCTGTTCGGCGCGTCCGGCTCAGCTTTCGTGATCATCAGGCGGCGCCTTCGTTCGTCAAAAAAGACGTGGACATATTCCGGGTCTTCAAGCTCCTGACAGGCGGTCATCGACAGCGTCAGGATGTACTTGCTGACCATCAGAGCGCAGGCGTGCGGCGCGGTCTTGTTACCCTTTTCGTTGCGGTAGATCACGAATCCGTCAAGCTCGCCCATGATGATCCTCCATCGCCATGCGGAAGACGTCCCGCACATGAACGCGGTTCTTCTCTGCGGATGCGGCGCCCATGAGAATATCCCGGACAAGCCGCGAAAGACTGCACCATTGACCGTCCCGCTTCCCCCTGTCGTTTGCCATGCTCATCAGCGCGTCATACGTCTCGACCGGGACCCAGACCGAGATCGTCTTGCACTCCGGTTTGTTTTTGTAGATCATGCGGTTATCTCCTGATCGATGAGGTACATCTTTATAAACCTTCTCGCATACTGCGGATGAATCATGCTCCGCGTGTACTGCCGTTCGCTGTTCCACTTCAGAAATTTCACGGTCCTGTCTTCGCAGGCTTCCAGTGGTTCAAAGATAAAATTCTGCTCAGGTTCACATCCGACAAAGAAATACTGCGTAGGCTTTTTGTAATAGTCGCCGTTTAGCTTGCGGTTTTTATCTATGATCGCAGGCTTGAGACACCAGTAATTTTTCAGATAATGCCGATCCGCCCACGGATTTTCGATGATGAGCCGGACGCCCTTCCTGATGCAGACAATTGCCATTTTGCTGACGAGCAGATAAAGCTCATGTAATTCCGTGTGGAGCTTGCAGCAATACTCAAGTTTTTTATCTTCGCTCCATTCCCGGATGCGGTTCGAGTTTCCTTGAAATCCGAGCAGTGCCTGTTCGGTGAATCGGATGCACGGGAAGAAGGCCATGACCAGATCGTCTTTTCCTACATTGTCAAACACGCTGGTACCCCCCCCGTATGCTGTGGTAATTTCACCGAAAAGGTCAATGACGTGATCCGTCTTGCCGAAATGGTTGTCGATGTCGTAGTCTTCCGACGGTATGCCGAGCTTGATAAATTCATCCCGGAACGTCCCGGACTGCTCAAAAAAGCAATGCGCCTTTGCGATCTTCATTTCGCCCTCTTCCCCGGCAGGTTGTCCGCCGCGTATCGCGCATAGTAGTAAGATGTGTCGATCATCAGGTCGCGGAGCATCTCCAGATACATAACGACGTTATAGCGTTCGTTGTCGGTGAGGTCGCCTTTTTCCTCGACGGCCTGAATAATTTTTTCAATAGGCTCCATCATTTCGCCATCTCCATTGTCACGAGGGTTTCTTCCGGTTCTCTCTCCCAGTCTTCCAAACCGTCAAATGACCAGTTTCCGCAGATTCCCGTATTCAGTGCAGGAAGTGCCTTTGATCCATCCGGATCGCTTCCATAACATTTCCCGTCAGCGTGGCAGAACCACGCGCAGTTTATACATGATTTCTTACTCATTGTTCTTCTCCTTTGTCGCCTGCCAGAGCTTCATCAGCAGTTCCCCGGCGACTGTGTTTCCATAACGTGTGACCATCTCATCGTGAAATTCCCGCTCGGCTTGCCTGATAATAGACTTGTCCTTCGTCCGTTTGATGTTCCCGGCCAGCTCCTTCATCCAGTCCTTGTCTTCCGTCAGGATGACTGCGGTATCTGTCACCGCGTTATATCCGCAGAGTTTCGGGTCGTTGGAATAATTCACCTGCATCAGAATTTCTCCCCGTTTTCTTCCCTGCGGATCATCCATTCCGGCTTTTCATACGCAAGTTTCTTCGGCTTTTCCGCTTCGGGAAGCGCGGCCTGTTCCTTCGGACCTTCGACGCGCCATGTCTGCTCCGCCTGAAGTTGTCCCGGAATGGCATAAAATACCGCTTCGCGCCGGGCCAGTTCCCGGTAACTGCGCTGGACGTTCGACGCGATCACCCCTTCAAAGGTGTCTTCGTTCACCTTCCGCCAGCTTATGAGCTGGGACGGACTTCCTGCAAGTTTCTTCAAAAGCGGCGAAAGCTGATCGTACTGTTTCCGCGCTTCGTCCCGGTTTGTGGAGAAGTCCACCGCGTCCCGGATCTTCTGCCATGCCTGCATCTCCGTCATCTGCCCGGCCATGCGGTTCTCCGCCATCAGGGTTTTGATGCCCGCGACCGTCGGCGGGAAGGTGTTTGTGCAGATGTAGGCGACGACGGCTCGGTTTACTTCCGCAGGATCATCATCCTTGAACATCTCAAACCATGCCGCGAATACTTCTTTTTTGTCCGTCCCCGCGTAGTAATTGCGGTAATACTTCTCAAGACGGTCCATGACCGCGCTCAATTCTTTCGGTGTCATAAGTCAATGTCCCATTGCGGTGTTTCGACCGCTTCAAAGTAATTCCGAATGTCCCCGAAGGTCGTTTCCGGCTGTTTCTGCGGCTGCGCGGTCTGTTTTTCAGCGTCGCGCCGCGCCCAGTTCAGGATCGTCGCATAATGGTCTTTATACTTGTATCCTTTTGAAGCGATCCCCAAAGACAGATTTTCGATCTTTTCGTCAGCATCCACGAAGCGCGCTTTCAGCTTCGTGTATTCTTCATCCGTCAGCAGTACGTTCTGCCGTGAACCGAATTTGTGCTTTTCGGACTTTCCGCCTGAATTTTTTTCGGGCGCGTATACACTCACGTTAGTGAGTGTATTAATTTCTTCTTCTTTTTCTTCTTCTACTTCTACTTCTTCTTCTCTATGGGACATTTTTTGCCCATTGTCCGGACACGCGTCCGCACAGTTGTCCGTTTTTTGTCCTGACATAGTCCGTTTTTTGTCCCGATATATTGCCTTTCGCTCAGCTTCGGTCATGTTGGACATCTGTCTTTTTTCAAAATTCGTAACTGTCCATACATTGTCCCGATTTTTGCTCAAAAGTCCAAATTCACAAAGGCGGGACATTGTCCGTTCAAGCTCCTGACGCTTCAGCTTCAAAGGCATCTGCAGTTCCAGTTCGATGTCGTCCATCGAAGGCAGTAAACCCCCGCGGTCTTCAATTCCTGCAAGCGCGCAAAGATAGAAGAACGTCAATTGCTCTATCGGTTTCAGCTTCCAAATCTTTCTGTCGTGGATTGATTCGGTGTAAAATTTGATCCAAGTCTTCATTGATGCTTGTCCTTTTTCAAAAGGTGGGCAGGGCGCGGCTCCTGCCCCGGGAAGAAATGTCTATGGAAAAAGTGGTGTAAAACATTGCCGCGCCCGTATTTTTTTACATCTGAACTGCGTCCGGGATGGTCAGCGCTGTCTTCCGATGCTGCAGAATTTCGCAGATTGCAGACACCTTCAGGCCGAGCGTTTCCCGCTGTTCATCCGTCGCGGTGTCGATCTTTTTGGTGATCGCGCGCAGGGCGAAGAACAAGTCCTTCGTGCTTTTTTCGCCATAGGGCGTTCCCTTGCTGTCCGTCATCTTCTCTGCGTTCAGCTTGCTCATCCCCGGGACGCCTGCAGGCTTGCTCCATGTGCGGAGAAATTCTTCCTCATCAAATTCGCGTTTAGGTGCCGTTTCCGGTGCGATTTTGACATTTTCCTCTGTAGTTATTGGTCCGATGGTCTCCACTTCCGGTTCGACGATTTCCACCTTCGGCAGTTCGATGATGTTCCCGTCTTCGTCCACATCCGCGCCCAGCTCTTCCGGCGTGTAAACCGTGTTTCCGTTGAAGGCGTCCGGACAGAACCAGCGGATGCCATTGCTCATGGCGCGGGCGAAAAGCATATTCCGCGGGAACTTGTCGAGGTTCTTCGTTCCGGCCTTCTTGCCGTCGGCCAGCGTAAATTCGGAAACTCCGATGCTTTCCCGCTTGCCTGCGATGATCTCAAAAAATTCGATCCTGCAGACCTGATCCGTCATTTCGCGGACGCGGTAGTCATAGCGCGGATTCGTTTTGACCGCGGACGCCATCAGGTTCGAGCCAACGGAAGGCCGTCCTTGAATGATGTGGATGCCCGTCATGGATGTGAAAGGCCCGAAGCCCATCTCCATCCCAGCCTGCACTTTGACAGCCGCCTGCGCAGCGTCACGCGCATCCTGAAAATATCCGCTGACCGCCATCATCTTTCCGATGCGGGCCAGATCGTCGACCGACCGGACGATCCCGGTGCCAGTTGTCATTAGTTCTGTGTTTTCCATGGTAAAATATCCTTATCAATTGAGATACCCTTTACAGGGTTTGAGCGGCGTGTTCTGGGGAGATAGCGCCGCTTTTCTTTTTAGCGTCCATCAGCCAGGGATAGAGTTTCGCCTGCGCTGATGCTTCCGATTCCGTGATCTTCAGCCCGCGGTACAGAAAAGCGAGCCAGCCGTAGATGCGGAAATGCGCATCGTCAAAGTCGATCCAGATCGGCTCCGGCTCGGCTGCCTCGATCCGCACCCGGACGTTCTCGGCGCGGATCACAGCAGACCTCCGATGATGAAGGCCATCGGCACCCAGATCAGGACCGCGATCACCGCGACTGCGATCTCTTCCGGCTCCCAGCCTTTCGGCTGTTCCTGTTTGCGATAGTTCAGGTCGATCATTCTGCCTCCACGATGATGTCTTCCGGGCGGACACGATAGCGTCCTGTTCCGGTGATCGGGCTTTCGTAGTCGCTCATGTAAAAAGCGATCTCGCACCAGCCCTGCCGATATTCGATCTCGAAGATCTCGTATCCCTTCCAGTATGCTTTCGGCATTTTTCCTCCTTACATTCCGCAGACGTTCTGTCTGCTGTCCCAGCCGTTGAAGTGGAAGTCCCACTCGCTTTCGGCTTCTTCTGCGGTGATCTCACCGCTGGCGATCCGGGCGCGAAGCTCGGCGTCATATGCAGCGCGTTCTGCGCGTTCCCGTTCGGTCATGCTTCCTCCAAAGGTTCGCCGATCAGCTCATCCACGGTGACGCCGAGGACTTTGGCGACTGCGCGAAGATTTTCGACTGTCGGGTCCCAGCGACCGGATTCCCATGCGCTGACTGTTCCCTGCGTAACACCGAGCGCGTCAGCGAGTTCCTTTTGGCTCATGCCCTTCTCTTTTCGTATTCGTTGAAGATTGGTCATCCTTCTCCTTTCTGCTAATAATATTATTAGCTTACGTAATATTATAAATTAGAAAACCTAATATGTCAATAGGAAACCTAATATTCAATACGCAAAAAAATTAGCGTCGCCGTTTGAGAATGGCCCGGATAACGGTGTCACTTATATGGAGGGGGCGGTATGGCGGCTCGTCCACATACCCGGTGATCCCGACGCAGACGTATTCCGGCGGGTTGTAGTAGTCCCCGCGATAGCTTTCCCGCCATTCGAGATTATTGTCCAGCCAGCCTTCAAAGCGTCCGAGGGCCTTGTCGATGGTCGGGTCGTCCCCGTCCCCGGAATGTTCAAGATCGGACAGGTTCGGGCGGTCCTCAAGGACGTTACCCTGCTGATCCACGCGGCGGCAGGCCGTCACTTCTTCGGTTTCATCGTCATATTTAAACTCGATGATTTGGAGCGCGTCCTGGTTCTCCAGATGGCCTTCAAGGTCGACCGCCAGGTCGGACGGCTCAAAATAGATGTCATAATACTTGTCAGTCATGTCATTTTCCTTTCTCGGTTACCCGGACTGCCGAGGATTCCTCGGCAGTTTCGTTGCCTCCCGGCATACTCATTCAGCGGGCTTATTTATCAAAAGTAAAAAATTTCGCCGTATTCTCCGGTATCAATTTTTGTCGCTGAATCAAAGACCGCCCATTCAGACTCATCCCGAAAACTGCCGTCAACGCCGATTTCAGGCAACAGAACTGATTTTTGTCGAAGCCTGACGATAGCAACATAATCAGATGTTACGTCGAAACCGAGTTCCTTTCTTACATAATTAATCGCTTCTCTTTTATTCATCGTGTTTTCCTTTCTCCCGGTCTTTTGCCCGGCCGGGAGGGCGTTTGTTTGGTTAGTACATCCAAGTCAGTTCGATGGGTTTCTTCCTCGTGTCTACGCAGTCGGTGTAGTCCATGTCGTAGTCGTAACCGTAATCGAGGTCGCGCCCTGCTTCGCGGAGCTTCTGGAAGTCTTCGTCCTCCAGCGGTTTGATGACGTACTTCCGGGTCTTGATTACTACTTCAACCAGCTCAACAAATTCGATGTAGTAATAGCATCCGTTCGGCGTTTTGGATTCGCCCATCCGATTCCTGACCAGCATCCGCTTGATGTTCTTTTCGGGTTTCGGCATCCGATCCTTGAAGAATTTCAGGTTCAGGGTCTTTACAAATTCACGCTTGCTCAAGTTGCCAGCCATGTACATCGGTTCAATGATGTTGGTGTAATCTTCGTAGCTGACTTCGATTCCGGCAATTGCTTCAAATTCTTTGTGCATCATGATTTTTTTCCTCCTGTTGTTTGTTGCTTGTTTATTAGCTTATCTAATATTATAATTAGAATTACTAATATGTCAAGGGTATTTTTGAAATTGGTATTACGTTACCTAAAAACAGATTTACTAATAAATTAGTTTGAATAAAATAAAAATAGGAGGGCTATTATGGAGGAAAATTTGCTGAAAAAGTTTAGGAAACGCGCCGGATATTCTCAAAGAGAAGTCGCGGAAGCGTTACACGTCACGCAAGGTGCTGTTTCGTCGTGGGAAGCAGGTAGATGGGAACCAGATCAGCAGAATCTTTCCGCACTTGCTGATCTGTTTGGCGTTTCGGTCGACGCACTGATAGGCCGGGAAGTCATCGAACCGCGCCCGGCATGGCAGGAGATCAAAGTCCATCCGGAGCTTGTCGCGGAAGATGAAGTGATGATCCCCGTCGTGGCGTCCCTTCGGTGCGGATTCGGACGGTCTGGCGAGGCGATCTTCAAGGATCAGAAGCCCGTCCCGCGGAGCTACGTCAAGCGGTGGGGTGAGAACATCGTCTATTACGAAGCGGTCGGTGAAAGCATGAGTCCGACGATCACGCCGGGCGACCTGCTTGTCACGGTTCCCGGATCGGTCTGGGAAGACGGCTGGATCGTTGTGGTGGATGTCAATGACTCCGACACCATCAAACGCATATACCGCGCGGAAGACGGCGGTATCGACCTTGTCCCGGATAACACCAAATACAAGCCCATGCACCTGTCCTCGGAAGACCTGATGACCTTCAACGTCGCGGTCCTCGGTCACGTTGTCAAACCGATCGGGCCTGACCTATGAAACGCCTTTTCCTTCTCCTTCTGCCCCTGATCCTTGCCGGATGCGTTCGGGTCCAGATCGGACGCTTCGCCCCGACTGTAACGCCGACGCCTGAAATGCTCATTGTCCGAAGGACAGACCCGACGCGCGAACCGTCGCCGACCCCGGTCATTCCGGAAGTCATATATACGGTCACTGCGCTCGCCATCCCGAAAAAAATTCCAACTTCCACGCCAATGGGATTTGACCCGGTGATCATCGGCAACTTCCGTCTCGATTTTCTCGGTTATAGTCTGCTGACATCGATCACAGGCGTCGATTACATCGAATTAAATTACCGCTTCACCAATAACAGCAGTGAAACCACGTCATTCATTGCGTCCTTTTCGACGTCTGCGTTTCAGGACGGGATCGGCCTGCCGATCTATATCGCGTCCAATTCGGAGTCGATCACGGAGATCCGTCCCGGAACGTCCATCAACGTGAAGGACGCCTTTCAGATCCGTACCGGTAGCATGGTCGAGCTTGAGTTCCGTCCATTTCTGCAAGTCTGGCAGGACCCGGTTACGCGTTATGTACGCCTTCCGCAATAAAAAAAACCGCCTCATTCCCGGAAGGCGGCTTTTCGGACAAGGCAAGTGTCCCGTATTCAACTGTTGAACATATTATACCATGATCCCGCCAAATTCATCCCCATTCCATCCCGGCGACAAAGTTGTCGCATACTGCCGATATTCCGGCGGCGAGGAGCAGGGCCTGAAGGACACGTCCACCGACGAGCAGGAAGCCGCCATCCGGCGGTTCTGTGAAGACAATGGCCTCGATCTGGTCAAAGTCTATGCCGATCCTTTTGTATCTGGGCGTTCCACCAAAGGCCGGGACCATTACCTTGAAATGATGTCCGACCTGCTCCACGCGAAACGCAAGAAGACCGGGATCGAAGGCCTGATCGCGTGGGACTTTGAGCGCGTCCACAGGAATTATGACCAGGCGCAGCTTGACGCCGCCCGCCTGCGGATGGCAGGATATAAGATATACTCCCTTCAACAGCCGATAGTTGACAACGGTCCCTTTGCGCACGTCCTTGAATCCATGTATTTCGCATCGGCGCAGAACCAGTCGGACA
>JAEIGA010020777.1_pt1 | contig 10010 bp, 7 predicted proteins | sample 9270691 | NCBI WGS metagenome assembly JAEIGA01 (sample SAMN17057246, study PRJNA624740) | gut metagenome | biome: biome; isolation source: fecal sample | host: Bos grunniens | place: China: Xizang | collected 2019
GATGACATAGACGTCATGGTCGGCTGTCGCAACTTGATAGGCAAGGCTTTGACCGACGTTGCCGGCAAGCCCGACATTCAAGCCCGCTTGTTTTAGTATGTGGTAGATCAAAAGGGTGGTTGTCGTCTTGCCATTAGAGCCTGTGATGCAGACCATTTTAGCATCGGTATAGCGTCCGGCAAACTCAATCTCGGAGATCACCGGTATGCCGAGTTCTGTGATTTTCTGCATCAATGGGGTAGTGGGTGGTATGCCCGGACTTTTCACCACTTCGTCTGCGTTGAGGATGAGTTCTTGGGTGTGTTGTCCTTCTTCCCAACTGATTTCGTGCTGATTGAGTATTGATTTATATTTTTCTGAAATCATGCCCATATCGGAAAGAAACACATCCATTCCTTTCACTTTTGCCAATACGGCAGCTCCAACGCCTGATTCGCCACCGCCTAAAACTACGAGTCTTTTCATTGCCTTATGATTGCAAATATTATCTGATTTTTAGTGTTACAAATGTTAATACAGCCAACAAGATGCCGATAATCCAAAAGCGTGTGACAATTTTTGATTCCGGTATCGGACGGATAGGATATTGTATCAACGCATCGATCCCTGCATTGCCGGCTTTTTGGAAATGGTGGTGGAGCGGTGTCATCTTGAAGATACGACGTCCTTCGCCGTAGCGACGTTTGGTCAGCTTGAAGTATGCCACTTGCAGGATGACAGAAAGGTCTTCGATGAAGAATATCATGCACAATAGCGGGATAAGAAGCTCTTTGCGAATAAGAATGGCAAAGACAGCCAAGATTGCGCCCAATGTCAAGCTGCCGGTGTCGCCCATAAACACTTGTGCCGGGAATGCGTTATACCACAAGAATCCCACCAACGCGCCGATGAATGCGGCAGCAAAGACCACTAACTCTTCCGACCCGGGGATATACATGATATTGAGGTAGGATGAGTAGATGATGTTACCACCCAGATATGCCATAATGGCGAGTGCCACGCCGATAATGGCTGAGGTCCCGGCGGCGAGCCCGTCAAGACCGTCGGTGAGGTTGGCTCCATTGGATGTCGCTGTGACAACTAACACTACAATAAATACAAAGACAATCCATCCGGCAGTCTCTCCGGCTTCTTTGTCCATCCACGATGTAAGCCATTGATAGTTGAAATTGTTGTTCTTCACGAAAGGTATCGTTGTCTGTGGCGATTTGACATCTACTGTGTTGTGAACGATTTCTATTTCGTGGTTGACAACATTTTCCACCTCCATGTTTTCGCGCATTACGACGTCAGGGCTGAGCCACATGCTTATGCCGACGATAAGTCCCAAGCCGACTTGTCCGGTGATTTTGTATTTGCCTTTCAGACCCTCTTTGTTGTGGTATTTCAGTTTGCGCCAATCATCAAGAAATCCGATTGAACCCATCCAAATGGTTGTGACAATCATCAGCATCATGTAGATGTTGGAGAGGTTGCCTAAAAGAAGACAAGGCACAAGGATTGAAATGATTATTATGACCCCACCCATAGTCGGTGTGCCTTTTTTCTGCATTTGTCCCTCAATACCTAAGTCGCGAACTATCTCTCCAACTTGCATCAACTGCAAGCGGTCGATGATTTTACGACCGAAGACCAAGGCGATGATAAGCGATAGCACAAGAGTCATTCCGGCGCGAAAGGTGATGTAGTTCATCAGCCCTATGCCGGGAAAATCTATCTCTTGAAAGTGTTGAAACAGAGCGTATAACATTATTTCTTATTGTATTGCATTGTTCTTAAATGAGCTTCGATAAGCAACGAGTTTCTTATCGAGACTCAGTGTTTATAATTAGAAATTCGGGAGTTTACGGGTGCTCACCGGGTTCTATCGGTTAGCAGCACTCGATAGCTTTGCGAATTTCTTCCTTGTCGTCGAAATGATGGCGTGTACCTTCGATTTCTTGGTATGTCTCATGACCTTTTCCTGCCACCAAAATCACAGTGCCCGGTTTTGCCAATTGGCAAGCTGTGCGAATGGCTTCGCGACGATCGGTGATACATAGCGTGCGACGGAGTTCGTTTTCGCTCAAGCCGGCTCTCATTTCTTCGATGATAGCTTCCGGTTTTTCAAATCGAGGGTTGTCGCTGGTCAAGATGAGGCGGTCGCTGCGACAAGCGGCTTCTTGTGCCATTATTGGTCGTTTGCCTGTGTCGCGATTGCCACCTGCGCCTACTACGGTGATGATTTCTCCCGTTGATCCTACGATTTCTCTGATGGTGTCTAAGACATTGACCAACGCATCAGGGGTGTGTGCATAATCGACAATGGCTGTGAAGCCGGAAGGAGAGTGGATTGTCTGGAAACGTCCTGACACCGGTATCAGACGGCTCATGTTGACAAGCACTTCTTCGGGATTAAATCCTGTCAAGATTGCCGCGCCATAGACGGCTGTAAGGTTGTAGGCGTTAAATTTGCCGGTAAACAATACTTCGATTTCCTTGTTGTTGAGCATCAAAGATGTTCCGTCAAGACGTGTCTCAAGGATTTTTGTCTTGAAATCGGCTTCTGTGCGCAATGAGTAGCTGTATTTGGCTGCTTTTGTGTTTTGAACCATAACAGCTCCCGCTTTGTCGTCGGCATTGTAGAGAGCAAATGCCGATGAAGGAAGCATATCGAAGAATTTTTTCTTGGCATTAAGATAGTTATCGACTGTGCCGTGGTAGTCAAGGTGGTCACGAGTAAGGTTGGAGAATATACCTCCGGCAAAGTGCAACCCTGCGACACGCTTTTGCTCTGTGGCGTGGGAGCTGACTTCCATAAATGCGTAGTCGCAACCCGATTCGACCATTTCGTTGAGCAATGAGTTGAGTGTCAACGGGTCGGGAGTGGTGTGTGTTGTCGGTATTGCTCTATCGTGGATATAGTTGCAGACGGTAGAGAAAAGACCGGCTTTATACCCTTCCAATTTTGCCATTTCGTAGAGTAGGGTGGCAGTGGTCGTTTTGCCGTTTGTGCCTGTCACTCCGACAAGTTTAAGCTTTTTGGAAGGATGATCATACCATGCTGAAGCGAGTAGCCCGAGGGCTTCGGCAGAGTCTTTGACGCGTATGTAGGTGACGCCTTTTTCGAGGCTTAAAGGCATTTCTTCGCAGATGACTGCTCCGACGTGGTTGCTGACCACTACAGGGATGTATTTATGGCCGTCGGTGGTTACACCTTTGACTGCCACAAAAATGCCGTCTTTCTCTGCTTTTCGTGAATCACTTTGGAGGCTGACAACATTCTTATCGGTGTTGCCTATGACCTCAAGCACGTTTATCTCTTCGAGTAGGCGTGATAATTTCTGTTTCATTATGATGTCTATATTTTTAGTGTCAATGTAACTGTTTGTCCTTTTTTGATTTTGTTTCCGGCAGGAATGCTTTGTTGTGCCACATAGCCATTGCCTTTGACGACTACTTTCAAGCCGGATTTCTCTAATATGTTGATCGCAGAGGTGATGTCGTAGCCTTTGACGTCAGGCATCTTGCCGTCTGCAATTTGTCCGTTGGTTTTAAATTGTTTGGCTCCTTTGATGTTCAAGTTGTTTTTGACCACAGAGCCGTCTTTGCTTGTCGATGCGTAGAATGTCGGGCGATCGGATTTGGTCTCTGACGAGTAGCTGCTTGTGTTGTTGAGCATGCCTCGAGAGTAGAGTTTGAGTGCCACGTTTTTGACCACTTGGCCCGATGTTCTGTTGGCGCTTGTTCCGGCTGATGCAAGCACAAGAGCCATGCAGCTGTAGCGAGGATTGTCGTAAGGGAAGAATCCGGCGAATGCGTAGCGACGTTTGCTCTTATCGTATCCCACGTTTTTGACGTGTGGATAAGCAGTGCCGGTTTTACCTGCGATTTCGACGCGGTCGTCTTGCACTTTGCGTGCTGTGCCATGTTTGCCCCACACCACTTCGCGGATACACTCTCTGACCTTACGGGCTGTCTCCGGGGAGCAGATTCTTTCGCGTATGTAGTCGATAGGTATCACAGAGTCTTTGCCGTTCTCGTCGATGAGAGAATGGACGAGGTGAGGACGCACATATTTGCCGTCGTTGGCTATGGCGTTGTAGATTGAGAGCATATAGAGTGGCGGGATGGCTGTGTTGTAGCCGTATGCCTGGCGTGCAAGGTCGAGGTGACGAGCTGTCATTGTGATATTCTTGCCCTTTGAGTTTTGAGGCAATAATTTCCTGATTCGGGGTAATTCTTCGTCGGCAATGCCCGAGTTCATTTTATCAAAAAAGCCTATCGAAGCCAAACGGTCGTGGAATTTTGCCGGGTCGTCTTTGTAGCCTCGGAAGATAACGCGAGCAATGCCGGTGTTGGACGACATTTCGATGACCTGCTTCATGTTTTTGATTCTTGGTGCGTGAGGGTCGCTTGTGCGTTGGAACGGACTGCAGTCCACTGTTTGATTGACAGAGCTGACAAGACCATCTTCAAATGCTATCATCAGCGACAAAGGCTTCATTACAGAGCCCGGTTCAAATCCCGTAACAGCACGGTTAAGAGCTTCGATATAATTTCCTTTCGGGCCCTTTTCGAGATTTGAGATAGCGCGTATTTCGCCTGTTGCCACTTCCATAATGATGGCTGTGCCCCATTCGGCATTCGATTCTTGGCAGATTTTGAGCAACTCTTCTTCGAGAATGTCCTGAATGTCGATGTCGATAGTGGTGCGAATGTCGTAGCCTCGTTGTGCCGGCTTATAGACCCAGTCTGTGACGCCGCTCATCAAAGGCAGTTTTCTTGCGAGCCCCGGTTTGCCATAAAGCAGTGTGTCAAGGTCTTTTTCAAGCCCTGAATAGCCATGCACTTCATTGATGTCAAAGCCTTTGAGACGGTTTGACGTTGTGTCTATGTTGATACGTCCGATGCTTCGTTTGGCCATATTGCCGTAGGGATACATGCGGATATTCTTAACTTCCTTGTAGAGTGGCGTATTGTTCTTACCGAAATCGCGAATGAATGGGAATGACTTTATCTGGTCGAAGTCTTCGAGTGTGCCTTTGTTGACAAGACGGAACACGCGAGTGCGCGTCTTAGGATCCTTTTCAAAGGCTTTTTTCAAAGCCGTATTCCACGAATATTTTTCTATAGAGTCAGGGTGTGTCAGATTTGGACGGCGAGGGAAGTAGCGGTCCAATGAGTCGGCAAGGCTGTCGATAGATGCCCAGTTCAATTGCTTTTGGCGCATGATTTTAGGGTGACGAAGGTCCATGGAGATGTCGTACAACTCTAAGTTGCATGCCAAGATGCTTCCGTCGCAAGCTAAAATGCTTCCACGTATCGGGCTGATTACTGTTGTGTCGTTAAGGGTTTTCTCAGCTCGTTCATTCCACGCATTGTGATTAATAATTGTGGTTGAGAACATTTTGTAAACAATAAGTGCAGAGAGAATAAGCAGGCACATCACTATGATACCATAGCGAAGTAATGTGCGGGCTTGATTGCTGTTCAGTTTCTTCATAAGTTCAGTTAGTTTGTTATGTCATTAATAATTTCGTAAGGTGGTTGTTCTTGAAAGTACAAGTTTAATTTTTTTTCGTCGATAAGGCGTTGCATCTCTGTTTCGCGAATAAGACTCATGTAGAGCGATTTGTGATGCAGCTTGTCGCTTTCGGCGCGTTTAAGTTCGGTGTTCAACTCGTTGATTTGTTGCATTTTTGACTGTGTGCTGTAGCGCATGCCGATGAGGCTGATGACTGAGATTATGGTGATAATCAGCAACCATGCGTTTTTCTTGAAAAATTGAATGGGCACACCACGACCGGATGTCACTGTGCTGACATTCTTTTTCCAACTGCTGGTTTTTGTTGAAGTTTTTTTCTTAGCCATGTGTCAGTAGTTGTTTTTTAGAGGTTGGTATTATCTTCTGTTGCGATTAATTCTGCCACACGTAATTTCGCACTGCGAGAGCGTGGATTTAGTTCGATTTCTTCTTGGCTTGGAGAGACGGCTCCTTTGGTGATTTGTCGCCAGGGGGTGCTGACGCGTCCGAAGAAATCTTTTTCGATGATGCCGTCGGTGTTGCCGGTCTTGATGAAGTTTTTGACCATACGATCTTCGAGAGAATGATAGGTCAGTATGACAAGGCGTCCGCCGGGCTTCAACACTTCAAGGGTTGACTCCAAAAAGCGTTTCAAAGCATCCATTTCGCCGTTGACTTCGATGCGAAGGGCTTGGAATATTTGAGCCAATTCTTTTTTCTCTTGTTTTGGATTGACAAGAGGATGCACGATTTCAAGCAATTGACCGGTGGTGGTGATGCTTTGTGCTTGGCGAGCTTTGATGATGGCTTTGACGATAGGCATCGGACGGCGCATATCGCCGTATTCGCCAAATATTTTTGCCAGACCGGCTTCGTCATAGCTGTTGACAACGTGTGCCGCATCGATCATTGCTGATTGATTCATGCGCATGTCCAACGGAGCATCTGCACGAAATGAGAAACCTCGTTCTGCTTCGTCAAAGTGATGAAACGAGACGCCCAAGTCGCCGAGTATTCCATCGACTTTGCCGGCATCGTGAAAGCGTAAGAAATTTTTTAGGTAGCGAAAATTACTGTGTACAAATGTAAATCTTGGGTCATCGATACGATTGGCATACGCATCGATGTCCTGATCGAATGAGTATAGGTGTCCTTCGCTGCCTAATTCGGCAACGATAGCGCGTGAATGTCCGCCCCCGCCAAAAGTAACATCAACGTAGGTTCCATTCTTGTCGATACGTAGTCCTTCGATACATTCTTGAAGCATCGCAGGGATATGATACACAGCATTTTCCATCGTTTCGTAATATAGTTTTTACGGTTGTGAAATCGGATAGTGGCTACCTTATCCAATTTCGGTGTAAAGTTAAGAAATTTTGCAAAGAATTTACATATCAAAATTCCATTTTTTTAATCTTTTTTGCAAAAAACTTATCAACAACCTTTTTCTAACTTTCAAAAGTTGTGATGATTAGCATTTGCTGATTATTTTCAAGGATGAAGAAATCCACCGATTTCTATCATTTGGAATTGTTAATTCGTAATTTTCAATTGCATTTTTGATTGTCGCCAAAGCCGATGTGTCGATGATGATTTGCCGTCGCAGCGGGTGTTTTTACGGCTCTTTCTGGGTAGCACGAGAGGGCGAAAATCAATGATGATTTCGCCCTCCGAAATGATGTTTTGTTGTGTGCTGTTTTGGTTGTTATACGATTGATTATCAACGCTTTCTTTTGCCTTTTCTTTTTGATGATTTCTTCTTTGATGACGACTTCTTTTTTGATGATTTTCCTTTGCTCAATTTAAGGTCTTTATAGGCATTGTTGAGCGTTTGATTTGTGATGTCGATTTGGGTGTTGACATAGCGAGGCGAGTCGGCGAGCGAATGGCTCATGAGCCATGTGTATGTGTCGGCAAGATAGAATAGGCGTGCGAGGCGACCATGATTGACACCTGCCCATTCGTCGTAGCGAAGCAGTGGCGTGTCGCCACATTGTTTCATTGCTTTGACAACCTTGCGAGATTCGCCTACGCCGACAGCGCGGTCGGCTGTGCCATGAATTATCCATAGAGGGACTTTGCATAGCCCGCTGTAGTCTTTTACTGTTCCTCCACCGCATAGCGCCATTGCCGCTGCTATACGATCATGATATGTTGCGACAAAATCGATTGTGCCGTAGCCGCCGAGGCTCATTCCCAAGACATAAATGCGATCGGTGTCGATAGGGTAGTTGGCTATCATCCAATCCATTATGTTGGCAATCTTTGACGGCTTCCATGACCCTCCCGGATTTTGTGGTCCGACGACGTAAGCATCGACTTTTCTGCCACCTTTGAGTGCCGCCATGGTGCCATAGCTCATCACTCGATTGAGATTGGTGCCGCAAAGACTCTGACCATGCAAAAAGATTATCAACGGTTTCAGATTAGGGTCTTTTTCTTTTTCAAGGCATTTCACATTATGAGCATCGAAGCATGAAACGTTTTCTTCCGGTTTGGGCAGATATTTCCATATCGTAGTGTCTGCTTTTTGAGTTGTGTCAACGACGTTTTTTATCTCCGGCTCATGAAGCCAAAAGTTGTAGCCGTCTTTCACTTTGCCTTGCATGGCTGTGATTTTTTGGCCGGCAGCCATTGAAGCGAAAAGACTTAATATAAATAGAATTGATATTGCTTTTTTCATACTTATTCGATTGATAGTTTAAAAATTTCGTTGCCTCGGGATCCGACGATTATCTTATTGTCAATCACGATAGGCGATGACTCGAAATTGTTGCCTATCTGTCTGGTTGTCAATATTTTGCCGTCGCGTCCTCGGAAGATATATACATTGCCGTAGGTGTCGCCTGTGACGATGAACATTTCTTCTTTTTCGTTGATTAATCCCACCGGTGATGACCAGGAATAGAACTTCAATGGAGTGCGATATTTTACTTCGCCGGTCGCTTTATCAAAGGCGATGAAATTGCCCCAATTACCCGGCTCCATAGGACTGATATTACTGAAAATCAACCCCTCGCAGTCGCCGCTTCCGATCAGAGGAGAAGCAAACATTCCTCCTTCAGTGGTTTTGCCAAGCTCGGCTTTTTTGCCGGCAATTTTTTGCTCCCAGACGACTTCGCCATTGAGTCCGTTGAGCTTGATGAAATAGCAGAAGCCACTCTCGCCTTGCTTGTCGATTTCGCAGCCTGTATAAATCATTGGGATGCCGTTTTCTTCTTCTACGACGATAGTTGCGTCTGTGTCGTCATGATTGCGATAGTGCCACACAGGGCGCATGGTGTTGAGGTTTACGGCAATGATATTGCCATGATTATCAGATATATAACCATAATTGCGACTGACAGCCATCGATGCTTCCATGCCCGGTGATGCTCCATTGACTTTGTAGCGAAGAGTGCTGTGAATTTCCACTTTCTTGTCGGTGGTGAAAAGTTTGTAGAGCGTGCCGTTTTCTCCCGGTCGGAACATAAATCCACCTACGGCAATAGGCGAAGAATCGTATGCTCCCCAGCCGCGCCAAGCCTTTGCATCTCGCCCGAAAGTGCTCACTCTGCTATGGTCGAAAAGGTTGACAATAAGTGCGCCGAATGGTTGACGAGCCGGCACGCCATGTCCAACGTATAGATTGCCGTTATAGGATGGATCAAACGACATCGTTCCCTTAATGGGGTTGCCGACATCGTAGGATTTGCGCGATGCCTTGCCACTTACGTAGTCAATAAAGTAGATTTTTCCGCATAGAGAGCCGACGATAACTTCTCGGTTTTTCAGACTGTCTTTAACATATCCGACCGCCTTATTGCGTATAGTGGCTAATTGCTCATCGCTCCATTCCACCATGAGAGGTTGTCCCGTCCAGCCTGTTCCTCCGCCCCATACGCCGTAGTCTGTCTTTGTGGTATCGACATCAGTGTGGAAAACCCAATCGACAGTTATTTTTGACGGTTCGCCATTGACCTTACCTATAAAATGCGGAGTACGCGAGGGTGTTCCTCGGAAGGTCAGTACCCCCGGGGTATCAGCGTAACTATCGACTAATTGAAGCAGAGTGCCATCGACATTTTGCAGCATAGTATCGACGCGAAAATCAATCTTCTTTGCTGATTCATATATTGTGTCGGGGTATGCAAAAACGATAGGCTCTTGAGTTGTCATGACACTCACCGAGTCAACTGAAGAATCGCAAGCCGACGTATCGTTATTGCCGTTGCTCTTACCTCCGCATCCGACAATCAAACAACTTGCGGTCACGACAGAAGCAATTACCCAACGGTTGATATTTATTTTCATTTGAATCCTATTATTATAATTTTTGCAAAGTTAGTGCAAGGTGAGCGAAAAAGCAAACTTGTTTGCATTTTCCGAACCGCCGCCTAACTTGGACCCTGTCAAAGTTAAGCAAGCGAGCGCAGAATACCAACTGAAACTTGTTTCAATTTGGTTTATGCCGAGCGCAGCCAAACTTATTTAAAGTTAAGCAAGGTGAGCGAAAAAGAGCATA
>JAEIGA010020778.1_pt1 | contig 10010 bp, 4 predicted proteins | sample 9270691 | NCBI WGS metagenome assembly JAEIGA01 (sample SAMN17057246, study PRJNA624740) | gut metagenome | biome: biome; isolation source: fecal sample | host: Bos grunniens | place: China: Xizang | collected 2019
ATTTGAAGGTTCCTGCCTTTGAAGTAAGGCTCATTCAGACCCAGATCTGATTCAATCTGCCTGAGCATCTCATTTGTTTTCTTCATCATCGTTTCCTGCGCCTCTAATGGCTGCTCGCTACCAAAGATAGCATGTTTTTTAAAGCACTACAAATTTTTTCAGTCGCCATTTTATCCCTCCAGCAAATCGGAATCCCCGTTGCATCTTCTACAGAATATTCCACAACGGTGTACCGGGGATTCACCCACCCATATTGCCCCGGAGTCCCCAGGATCCTCTTCCCGATGACTTTCCTGCGGGTGTGTGGGGGGATACCGATTTGCCGGAAAAACAAATTCCTCTCCGGGGACGCTCTGCCTCTGCGGAAAGTCCGTCAATCAACCAATAAAAATACCCCTTTAATCCGGATTGTTAAACTTTATTGTCCGTGCTGTTGGAAAATGTTTTTGAATGTGCAGATGGTATTGATGTAATGTGCAGGTAGTCAGGATTCTAATGTGAGGGTTGCCGGTGTGCTGAATTTCTGTCGGGAAGAACATGTAAAACTTTTGCAGTGTATCTTTGCAGCCATAAAATGTGGTGCCGGTTTAAACCTATGGCCAATATGAATGTCTAATGCAAATATTTTGCTAACTTGCACGTTTAAAATTATTATATGAGAAAATATATCTTTTACCCTCTTTTAACAGCATTTTGCATGTTGGTTGCAGCAGGTGCAGCTTCAGCGCAGGAGAGCAGCTCTACGCAGCAGATGTATGAAAATTATTCAAAGTTGCTTTCTCCTGAAAAGGTTTATCTGCATACAGATAAGGATGTTTATAGTGCTACGGATACTATATGGATCAGCGGTTATGTTGAGAATACTTCGTATGCTGCTGAGTTTGATGAGTCAAACTATATCTATGTTGAGCTGATAAATGATCAGGTGGTGCGCAATGATGGAGCGTCAAATTATACCAAGGCTGTAAAGACCGTTATTGCAAGGAAGAAGTTGCGACGCTTTGGAAATAATTTTAACGGTTATATTGTGGTGCCTGAAATGAACTCTACAGGTAGGGCTATTCTTAGGGGTTATACTTATTGGATGCTTAACCGTCCGGTAGATTACATGTTCTATAAGGAACTGGAACTTACCAATCCTATGAAAGACAAGCTGGTGGGTGCTATGGAGGACAAGAATATCAAACGCAAGGCTGATTATGTCCGTATTGGTGAGCTTTCTCCAGAGGACAAGGCCAAGTTGGAGAAGAAGGAGGCAAAGATTGATTATGATGTGCAGTTCCTTCCTGAGAGCGGTAATGCCGTTAAAGGTGGAAAAGGTGTGTATTATATAAAGAGCATTGCCAATAACGGTATGGGAGTGAGTGTATATGGAGAGGTTTCTGATGCTGAGGACAATGTGCTTGCAGAATATGTTACAGATTCTTTGGGATTTGGCAAGATTGTGATTGCACAGGTTCCTGCAGGGGCAATGACAGCTTCCGTTAATGATGCTAACGGATACAATACCAGAGTGAAGCTTCCGGTTGCAGTGCAAGAGGGAGTTGTAATAAACGGTGCAATGGGCATTGTTTCTGCTGCTGAGTATGGCGAGAGGGATGTTTTGCAGTTTAATGTTTCAACTTCAGCTTCTTTGATTGGAAGAGGTTTGAGTGCAATAATGCACAATGGTTCTGAGATCTATTATTCAAAGCCTATAACAAAGGTGGGTGAGAGACTTTCTCTTAAAGCTGCAGCCTTGAACTCGGGTATACATTCAATTTCTGTAGTTGATGTGAATGGCAATGTATATGCGGAGAGACCGTTTGTGGTGCTTCCGTCTGAGCAGGAGTGCATGGCTGTAGAGACCAGCAGAAGCGAGTATGGTAGAAGGGAGCTTGTGAACGTTACCCTTACTTTACCTGAGGAGATGGCTGATGCAACACAGAATTTCTCTGTGGCTGTTACCGATGCAGAGATGGCAGAGAACTTAGAGAAGACAAACATCAAGTCCTATATGTTCCTCAAGAGTGAGCTTCAGGGCTATATTGAGGATATTGATTTCTATTTCAATGATACTATTCCGCTTAACCAGAGAATGATGAGGGCTGATTACCTTATGCAGACACACGGCTGGAGGTATTATGACCTTGAGAAGATCATCAAAGGAAAGAACGAACTGCCTCATTTTGGCAAGGAGTATTCGCAGACATTGCTTGGAAAGGTTGTTAATATGACCGGTATTGCCAACAGGGCAATTGTTTCGTTCCTTGCGCCTTCAATAGGATTCAAGGCTATGGGCCAGATTGACTCGGGTTACTTTGTGCTCCATGATGTGAACTTCCCTGAGGGAACAAGATTCATCATCAGTGCGGTGGGCAAGAACGGAAGGAGTATCAGACAGACCCCTGAGCTTATGAAGGAGTATTATGCCCCTATTTTCAGCTATCCTATGAAATCAGGCAGAGTAAAATATTCTGATGCATATCAGAGAACAGTGGAGAATATTTACTACAACAATGATGACGGCGAGCATGCTATGGCATATGAGCTTAATCCTGTTGTGGTTACATCGCAGCTGATTACCCCTAAGAACTCACCGTCTCCAATTGCCAACTATCCTATCAAAAGGGAGTGGTACAGAGATACAATGGAGATGAAGGCTTATGCGCAGAGCTATAGTGTTGGTGCGTATGTTGCACAAGCCTATTCAGGTGTGAGGGAGTTCTTTGGTGGTGTGGCAGATGACATTTCAATCCCTTCGTATGAGCAGGGACATCTTGTAGATACTACAGCGGAGTCTAAAGGTATCCCGTCGGGAAGCTTGATAGGACCAAAGGTGTCTGCAGGCTCAATGGCAGGCGGTGAGGTTGTAAGACCGGGCCGTTACGGACTTGTGCTTGTGTACCTGAACGGTTCATACATTCCTGCAGATGAGGCGGTGTTTACAGTACTTTCTTTGCCGCTTTCTGAGGTGGAGTCTATGATTTATGTTTCCGGCGTGAGTGCTGCCCCGTTCCAGCCGTCGTTTGACAGTGGTGACGTTTCCCCTTATCCGGTACTTATGGTACGCACAAAACCTGATTCAAGAGGCAAGTCGCTTCCGCCTAACGTTTCAATGGACTACCCTCTTGGCTGGCAGAAACCTGTGAAGATGTACGCACCTAAGTATGATACTGCAGAGTCCCGCAAGAGCGGAGCAAAAGATACCCGTATAACCCTATACTGGAACCCTTCAGTTAAGTTTGATGCAGACGGCAAAGCCTATGTAAGCTTCTACACCTCAGATTCAGCCTCAGACTTGAGAATTGAGATTGAAGGAAAATCTGCAACCAAGCAGTACCACTACGTGGAGAAGATTATTCCTAGGAAGAAATAGGGTTTTCTTCCCGACAGATAGACAGTGAAATTCTTTGAAGAAGCCGACCCAAAAGGGTCGGTTTCTTGCGTTCTATAGGGAGGCATAGAGCCTTCCTGTTTTTGTCTCAACCTTGTTCTTCCGCCAGGTTTGGTGATTTTTCGAGTAACTTGGAAAGGGTTATATATGAATGGAACAGAGAAACAGACTTTGTTAAAACAAATAATCTTTCTCCTCAGCCTAAGTGTCAGCATTTATTTCAATAGTTCCCAAAAGCATAGCAATATTAAAAGGGATAATTCCGGAAATTAACTATTTTTGTGAGAGTTTTACCACAAATACCACTAAAACCACATCATGAAACAGCTCTTTATTATTGTCGCCCTCTCGTCAATATGCTGTCTGGCATGCATAAGAGAAAAAGTCGATTACAACAAACCTATTGTACTTGGGGCCGAAAGACCTGAAATATACCTCCCTTTAGTTGAGGGCAAACGGGTCGGACTTTTGAGCAACTCTACCGCAGTTTGTGGAGAAGATAACGAACTAAGCCTTGATTACCTGCTAAGAAATGGTGTCAACATCACTACAATATTTTCTCCGGAACACGGATTCAGGGGTTTTGCAGATGCAGGAGAAGCAGTTCCGAGCAAGGTAGACGAGCAGACAGGAATCTACATTGCATCATTATTTGAAAGTGGCGAATCCGACAAGATCGGAGGAGGAGAAAGACTGGACAGCGTGGATGTGATCATGGTGGATATCCAGGATATCGGATTGAGATATTTCACTTATTATGTTTCTATGATGGAGATGATGAATCTTGCAATAGAAAAGAATAAGGAATTCATTGTACTTGACCGTCCTAATCCAAACGGAAGCTATGTGGATGGTCCTATTCTGGACATGAAGTACAAATCAGGGGTCGGGGCTATCCCGATACCGGTCGTACATGGCCTCACACTGGGTGAGATGGCCACTATGATAAATGAAGAAGGCTGGCTGAAGGACGGCAAGCATCTGGAAAACCTTCACATCGTCGAATGCAAGAACTACGACCACCAGAGACGCTACTATCTGCCGGTCAAATGCGGTCCTAACCTACGTACTCAACACGCTGTTTACCTATACCCTTCAGTCTGTTTCTTTGAAGGTACTGTAGTGAGCTTGGGAAGGGGAACAGAACTATCTTTTGAAGTATTCGGTCACCCGGACCTAAAAGGACACCCGTCCATCAAGGATAATTTCCATTTCACTCCACTGCCTATCAGCGGAGCAAAACACCCAAGATATGAAGGACAGACTTGCTACGGCAGGGATCTCAGAGTGATAGACGATGAGAAAATCATAAAGAAGGGCGTGGATCTTTCATATGTGATCGAAGCATACAACATGATGGGCTCGCCGGGAGACTCGTTCTTTACCCCTTGGTTTGAAAAACTTATTGGCCGTGATTATGTAAGGAAAATGATAATAGCTGGGGTCAGCGCTGAGCAGATCAAGGAATGCTGGGCTAATGATGTGGAATACTTCAAGCAGTTGAGAAAAAAATATTTAAGATATGAAGAGTAGAACTGTCATCCTGTTTCTGATTCTATCCCTCTTCCTGACGTGCCCTTGTTTTTCCCGTCCGCTTAAGATTGCCTTCATTACGGACACGCACTATGGACCGAGCCTCAACACGTCATATATAGAACGTTGCATAGATGATATGAACAGCCTGGATTCCATCGACTTCGTCCTCATAGGAGGAGACGTCTCGGAATCAGGCACAAACGAGCAGATTGCAGGCGCGAAATCGGCTTTTGACAGACTCCGGCACCCTTATTGGGTAGTGTCTGGAAACCACGATTCCAAGTGGTCGGAGAGCGGATGTACCGCATATCGCGACACGTTCGGTTATGAATATTTCGAATTCGAGGCAGGAGGTTACCGTTTCCTCGGCTGCAGCAGTGGTCCCAATATGAGAATGGCTCCTGCTTTAATCTCGTTTGACAACATGGAATGGTTACGGGGGCTCAAGAAAGGCAAACCCGTCATATTCATTAACCACTTTCCACTGAGTTACGAGATATCCAACTGGTTCGAGGTCAGAGAGGAGCTGCTCCGCCTTGACTGCCGACTCACAATTGGCGGGCATGTTCACAAGAACAAAGTCTGGGATTGCTACGGACTCCCCGGAATCACCTGCACAGCATCAAAGGGAAAGGCTGATTATACCGCATATAATATCGTAACTATCCGAAATGGGGAGATTCAGGTAGCGGAAAGACAGATTCACCAGGACCACAGCATAACGCTCGCGCCATGGTTCACCACACAGTTGCAGCCAGTGCAAGAATCTTTGAAATACGACAACGACGGCTTACCTGAAAACTATAAATTATTCACTTATAAAGATAACGCCAAGTTCCCTCAGGTGAAGGCGCTATGGAAAATGAGTGAGAACACCGGCATAGCGTGCGGATTCGCCCTCAGAGACAGCACGGCATGGTATGCTACCGACTCCGGCAAGGTTGTAGCTCTGAGCGTCGCGACAGGTAATATCTTATGGAGCAGACAATTTGAAGGCAGGATATATTCCACTCCTACAGAAAGCGATGGAATTCTCGTATTCGGCTGTACAGACGGGGCAATATACGGTCTGTCCGCTACAGACGGCCGCACCTTATGGAAATATAGCACCGGCAGCGCAATCGTCGCCTGTCCGGCCATCAGGGATGGACGTATATATATAGGAAGCAGCGAGGGTGTTTTCCGCTGTCTTGAGCTCAAAGAAGGCAGACTGTTGTGGGAATGTGCCGGTATAGAAGGATATTGCGACGCTGCTCCCTGCATTGACGGACGACAGGTCGTGTTCGGAACATGGGGTGGCAGAATGTATTCGATAAACACCGCTGACGGAAGAGTAAACTGGACATGGGAGACGACTTCTCCAGGGGCATGTTCTCCTGTCATCACACAGGGACGCATCTTCATCGCATGTCCGGACAGACACACCTATTGTCTGGATGCAAAAACAGGAAAACCTCTGTTTCTTGTAGACGACGGACGCGAATCCATTGGCCTTAGCGAGGACGGAAAGAGGCTTTTCGTCAAATCGATGTTCGGGAAGGCCCTCGCATTCAACACGCAAATACCAGCTCGCAAGATCAAGGGTACTTATGCGCCGGATTCGCACTCCAACGGTTTATGGCAGCCGGACATCCCGGTGCTTGAGCCATCGCAAACACTATGGTATGTAAAATCCGGAGTGGGAAGAGACTTCGGTTCAAGCGCTTTAGCCGTCTGCAGCAACCTTTTGCTGATACCTTCACACAACGGAGCCATACATGCATTGGATGCATCCACAGGCGCTCAAAAATGGATTCATAAAGTCGGACTTGGCCTTGTGAATCCGATATCGGCGTGGAAAAAGGACAGCAAGACATACATCCTTGCCTCCACCACTGACGGGAAAATAACACTTCTGGAAGTTTCTGAATAGGAAATAAACAACAACCTGACAGCAATGACAAGATTTTTATTCGTTCTTTTATCAATCTGGTGCAATCCTCAGATCAATCATGAAAACCGCCTTCCGATGCACGCATCTTTTGATTGCAACAACACGGTGGTTTCACTCGACGGACAGTGGCACTTCAACGGTTATGCAAATCCTGATTTGAGAGATTCAACATTCCACTACGCAGACTTTGACGATTCCGCATGGCGAACCATGCCGGTCCCAGGCATGTGGGAATTGAACGGATTCGGTGATCCCGTCTATATATGCAATAACTTTGCATGGCGCTGGCATTATGTAAACAACCCTCCAATACCGTTTTTCAAGGATAACCATGTAGGACAATACAGAAGGACGTTCTCCTGGAGCGGAGATTGCGGGAAGGAAGATGCCATATTGAAAATCGGAGCAGCAACTTCAAATGTCAAAGTTTGGCTCAACGGGGAGTATGTCGGCTACAGCGAAGACAGTCGCCTGGCTGCAGAATTCGACATCACAGATAAACTCCGGGAAGGTGAGAACACTATTGCACTGGAGATTTTCCGCTGGTGTGACGGCACATATCTGGAAGATCAGGATATGTGGAGGATGAGTGGTATCTCACGAAGCATAGAAATAATCCGGAAGCCGAAGATTCGGATGGAAGATATTCACGTGACGGCATCCGCATCGGGTAAACTGGACATAACTATGTATTTTGCCGAAGGGGCGGGGGATGTTTCGGTAAAGCTGATATCTCCCAAAGGCAGAAGCTGGAGATGGAAAGGCACAGTAGAGGGTGACTCTCTGCATATGGTCCAAAACATACGCTCGCCACGGCTCTGGAGCGCAGAAACCCCGAACCTATACGAGCTGGAAATCACAGTCAGGGATACTTTGGGCAACAAGACTCAGACGGCTGTCTCTCATGTAGGATTCCGCGATGTGGAAGTAAGAGGAAAGCAGCTCCTTGTCAACGGGAAGCCGGTACTGATCAAGGGTGTAAACAGGCACGAAATGACTGCTCGCCGAGGTCCGTTCATGACAAAAGAAGATATGTTGGAGGATATGCGCCAGCTCAAACTCCTTAACATAAACGCAGTAAGGACAGCCCACTACCCGGATGACCCTTATTGGTATGAACTGTGCGACAAGTATGGCATCTACGTGATGGACGAGGCCAACATCGAATCGCATGGAGTGGGTTACAAACCGGATATTACGCTGGCAGACAAAAAAGAGTGGGCCATCGCACATAGCGAGCGTTTTCAGAGGATGGTGCAAAGAGACCGCAATCACCCTTGCATCATCATGTGGAGTCTGGGTAATGAAGCCGGCATGGGACAAAACCATGAAAACAATTACAAATGGGCAAAGGCGGAAGACCCTACCAGAGCGGTAGTATATCAGATACTTGAGCCAGACAGGAATGACCTTCCTTACACCGACATTGAGTTCTTCCACTATAGAACCCCGTCATTTTGTGAAGAATATCTCACCAACGGAAAGCAGACCAGACCTTTCATGCTCCAGGAGTATGCACATGCGATGGGTAACAGCCTTGGAAATTTCAAGGAGTATTGGGATCTCATAAGAAAGAACCTAGGATTCCAAGGAGGCTTCATCTGGGATTTTGCAGATCAGGCGCTTATCGTGAGGGATTCCATTAAGATCGGCGGTGACTTCAATAACTATGATCCTTGGAACGCATCGCTCAGCAGCAACGGCCTTCTGTCTTCAGACAGGAAATGGCATCCGCATGCGTGGGAAGCGAAATACCAGATGCGTGACATACTTATCACAGCAGGGCAGGACGATCTTCTGCGTGGCAAGGTGACCGTAAAAAGTGAATATTTCTTCAAGACCATCAAACGAGCTGTTCTCAAATGGAAGGTCCTCATTGACGGAGAGGAAATAAAATCAGGCAGCCGTAGGTTCCGCTTAGCTCCACAAACATCCAAAAGCATGCGTCTTGGTTTTAGTGAACGCTCTCTCAGAAGGCAATATCCGGACCTTGAGGCACACGATGTAAGAGTCCACCTGTCGATATGCCTTGGAAAGGACTGTGGCTTGTTGAAGAAAGGTGATGAGATCTCATGGGAGGACCTGGCAATGTTCACCGCGACTCAACCTGTGATCCCATCATTTGGCAAAAGCCCTGAAACATGGAACATCAGTTTCGACCAAAATGGCTTTCCTTCATCCTGGAAGGCCGGTGGAGTTGAGTTTTTGGCAGAAAGCATACGACCTTGTTTCGGAAGGGCGATTACCGAAAACGATAAGGGAGCCAAACTGGATGAGAAGATGAAGGTGTGGATGTATCCTGAATTGAAGTTAGAAGACATCAATATCCAGGGGGACATCACCAAAGCCGATTCGGGATGGATCTGCACTGGAGAAGGAACGCTTACCGCTCGCTACAAAGTGGCTGATGTCGCAGAGGTGGCAATGACTTGGACTGTCACTGAAGACGGCAGACTCTGCCTTAGAGAGAAGTTCACACGATTCCCGGGCACACCTCCGCCTTTCCGTATCGGAGTGGAGTTTGCAATGCCACAAGGTTTTGAAGAACTGGACTTCCATGGTTCAGGTCCTTTTGAGACATATTCCGACCGAAAGTCTTCCGGACGTATAGCCAGATATGTGCAACAGATCGCGCAGCAATACCATTCAGAATACGTGCGTCCACAGGAATCCGGAAACCATACAGACCTGAGATATATGGCTGTGAAAAACAAGGATGGAAAATATCTTGTCTTGAGCTCTGACAGTGTCTTTTCAGGATCAGCTCTTCCATATTCCAGAGAAGACCTGGACATAAGCATACATGAGCCAGGATCCATTCATCACCCACAGCCTTTGACATGGAGAAAACACTTCCATTCACAGGATCTTACCCCTGACGGACTGACACACATCCACGCAGACCTGACACAAATGGGAGTCGGCGGAACTGACACCTGGGGGTCGCTCCCTCTTGAGGAATATATGCTTACGGGCACGGATTACACATTTGCACTTACGCTCTCTCCGAAAATGTAAGAAGAAAGGGATGTGGTCGCTAACACAAAAAGGAAGTCTTACGACTTCCTTTCTGCGGTGAGAGCGGGATTCGAACCCGCGGTACGGTTACCCGTACGTCAGTTTAGCAAACTGGTGGTTTCAGCCACTCACCCATCTCACCAAAAC
>JAEIGA010020779.1_pt1 | contig 10009 bp, 9 predicted proteins | sample 9270691 | NCBI WGS metagenome assembly JAEIGA01 (sample SAMN17057246, study PRJNA624740) | gut metagenome | biome: biome; isolation source: fecal sample | host: Bos grunniens | place: China: Xizang | collected 2019
AAATATGATGCTTCGTAGCTATCGTAAAGGCAAATCAATATTCCTTGAGCGTAAATCACCACGCGACCTTGCAGAGCATATTATAGAAGATTTAGAGGTAATTACACCCGGTGTTACAACTCCTGTTAGACGTTTATCGGGTGGTAATATTCAAAAGGTACTTGTTGGACGTGAAATTTCCTCCGCACCTACCGTTTTAATGGCGGCATATCCTGTTAGAGGTCTTGATATTAACTCTTCATACACTATTTATAATCTATTAAATGGACAAAAAGAAAAGGGAGTAGCCGTAATCTTTGTTGGCGAAGACTTAGACGTACTTACCGAACTTTGCGACAGAATTATGGTAATTTGTGGTGGTAAGGTCACAGGCATTGTTGATGGTAGAACCACATCTAAAGAAGAAATCGGTCTATTGATGACAAACTCACGCGGAGGTGAAAACAATGAGCAAAAATAGTTCAAATACTGTTAAAGAACCTCTAATTCACTTCACCAAGCGCGATGATATTACGGGCATTAAATCGGTTTTAGTTCACGGAATCGGTTTATTGGCGGGCTTAATTGTTTGCGCCGTGTTTATTATGCTTGTTACAGGACTTAGTCCTATAGAAGTATACGTAAAAATGTTCCAAGGTACATTTGGCGGTGATGTTACACGCCTTAAAGCAGTTCACCACACCGCTATCTTGCTTGCGATTTCACTTGCGGTAACACCTGCATTTAAGATGAAGTTCTGGAATATCGGTGCTGAAGGTCAGGTACTTATTGGTGCTCTAGCTGCTGCATTTTGTATGCTCGAGTACGGCAATACGCTTGAAGAGCCCGTTTTATTGCTTGTTATGTTCCTTACAAGTATGTTGGCAGGTATTATTTGGGCTATTATTCCTGCTATATTTAAGGCACTTTGGAATACTAACGAAACCTTGTTTACACTTATGATGAACTATGTTGCCACTACACTAGTTGGTTATTTCATAATGGTTAAGGACCGCTCAGGTAGAAGTGACCTTGGTATTTTAAATGAACGTACGGGTTACGGATATTTACCAAAACTTTTTGGTCAAGACTACTATCTTAATATTTCAATTGTAATCTTTATAACAATTCTTGTTTTTATTTATCTTAAATACAGCAAACAAGGATACGAAATTTCAGTAGTAGGTGAGAGCCAAAACACCGCAAAATACATCGGTATTAACGTTAAAAAGGTTATCATTCGTACTATGGCAATTTCGGGTGCTATCTGCGGTATTACAGGTCTTTTACTTGTTGCAGGTTCACCGACACCGAGTATTAACGAGAGCATCGTTGGTGGTCAAGGATTTACAGCAATTCTTGTTTCTTGGATGGCAAAATTCAACCCGATTATTATGATTTTTGTTTCTGCCTTAGTTGTTTTCCTTGGTGATGGTGGTGCTTCTGCAACCGATGCGCTAAAGATAGACAGTAGTGTTGGCGAAGTTTTAACCGCAATAATTATATTCTTTATAATTGGTTGCGAATTCTTTATTAGATATAAAGTTAACTTCAGAAAACGCCAGAAAGGAGATAAGTAATGTTAGGTATAATTTCTAATCTTATTACACAGACCCTTGGTTATAGTTCAACACTTCTTTTTGGTTCAACAGGTGAGATTATTACTGAAAAATCCGGTAACCTTAATCTCGGTACACCCGGTATTATGTCCTTAGGCGGCGTTTTTGGTGTTATTGGCGCCTATTACTATACTACATTTGTTTCAAATTTTAATCCGTTGGTTTCGATAATTGTAACTTTGTTGGCTACAATCATCGGTTCTTTACTTACAACGCTAATTTACTGTTTCTTAACCATTACTTTACGTGCAAATCAAAACGTAACAGGTCTTGCTTTAACGACTTTCGGTGTTGGTCTTGCTAACTTTTTAGGCGGTATTATCAACAATAAAGCAGAAGGTAGTTCTGGTGTTTCGGCTTTCCCGCCTATAGCTATGGCGTATCAGACTAAACTTCCGTTTGCAGATAACCTTGGTTTTATTGGTAAAGCATTCCTTTCTTCAGGATTTATGACCTATCTTGCTATAATTATTGCCATTATTACCGCTATTGTTATTAAGCGCACACGTATTGGTTTAAATTTACGCGCAGTAGGGGAAAACCCTGCAACAGCAGATGCTGCTGGTATTAACGTTAACCGTTATAAGTACGTAGCAACCTGTCTTGGCGGCGTTATTTCAGGTCTTGGTGGTTTGCATCTTGTAATGCAATACCTTTCGGGCGGTTGGAATAAAAGTGCAGTAGAGCAGTTTGGTTGGCTTTCGGTAGCTTTGGTTATTTTCGCAGTATGGCGTCCATTGCTAAGTATATTAGGTTCAGTACTATTTGGCGCACTTTATGTAATTCCGTTCTCAATACCTAATTTGGCACCCAAGAACCAACAGTTACTTGAATTATTACCGTACGTAGTTACAATTATTGTACTTGCAATTTCAAGTATGCGTAAAAAACGTGAGACACAACCACCTGAGAGTCTTGGAACAACATATTTCCGTGAGGAAAGATAATTGATTTAATTAAACGCAATGGTACTATTAAAAATACCATTGCGTTTTTTAGGGAAGATAACATAATTAGACAATATTTTACACCCCGAAAATTTAAGTGCCAATTATACAAAATGAATATTTTGTATAATTAAGGGAAGCGCTTTTAGGGTTTATTTTGCAAATATAGGTATTATTGCCACTTCTGACGGTACCCTCTATTTAAGATTGACTATTGTATTATTATAATTTATAATTTAATTAATAGTTATAATTTTGGAGTTGTTATTTTGAAACACGAAATTTTATTATCGGCTCCTTTAATAGTTCGTAACTTCTTAGCCTACAATGAAACTATTAAAGGTAAATCTTCTAAATCAATTGACGAATACTTCTTTGATTTGCAGACCTTCTTTCGATACATTATATCATCGCGAGGTCTTGTATCGTCTGTAATCGAGTTTGATGAAATTGATATTTCGGGCATTGACATAGATTTAGTAAAAACTATCACATTAACTGATTTATATTCATTTTTGGTGTTCTGTAAAAATGAACGTGACAATAACGCCGCAACACGCGCCCGTAAAGCCTCAACATTACGTATTTTCTTTAGATATTTAACAGTTCAGGAACATTTACTTGAAGTTAACCCCGCCGAATTGCTTGAATCACCTAAAATTAAACAATCATTGCCGAAACACCTTACTTTAGACGATTCCCTAAAATTACTAAATTCAGTAACGGGTAATAATTCTGAAAGAGATTACTGTATTTTAACCCTATTTTTAAACTGTGGAATGCGTTTGTCTGAGCTTGTTTCGCTTAATTTAAGCGATATTAAGTCTGATGGTAGCCTTGTTATTACCGGTAAAGGTAATAAACAACGTTTGGTCTATCTTAATCAGGCATGTATTGATGCAATAAATGCCTATTTACCTGTCAGACCCAATGAAGGTGTACCTGCAAACTATAAAAATGCGCTGTTTATTAGCCGTAATAAGCGTCGCATAAGTAACAAAACCGTACAACACATAGTTAAAACATATCTTGAAAAAGCCGGTCTTGGTGACCAAGGTCTTTCAACTCACAAATTACGTCACACCGCCGCAACACTAATGTATCAAGAAGGAAACGTAGACGTACGTGTTTTAAAAGAAATACTCGGCCATTCAAACCTTGGCACAACTCAAATTTATACTCACGTTGCAAATCGACAAATTGAGGATGCAATTAACGCTAATCCCCTATCAAAAGTTAAACCTAACGCAAAAAAAGACGCCCAATAGGCGTCTTTTTTTATAAAATAATACATACTAAGCCATTACAGCCTTCGTTAATTACTCTTTCAAGGGTTTCTTGTAGTCGCATTCTGGCATCAACAGGCATATGTGAAAGTTTCGCATGCAAGCCTTCGTTAACAAGTTCGTGCAAAGATTTTCCAAATATGTTTGAATCCCATATTTTGACGGGATCCTCTTCAAATTCACTTAATAAATACATAATTAAATCTTCACTCTGCTTTTCACTACCAACAATTGGACTAACTTCGGTTGTAATATCGGCCTTCATCATATGAATTGACGGTGCCGAAGCGCGAAGTCTAACGCCATATCTGCCGCCTTGACGCATTATTTCAGGTTCCTCAAGAGATAACTCCTCAATTTGAGGCATTACTATACCATAGCCGGTTGATTCGACTTCATCTAGTGCATTTTTAAAGCGCATAAACTGCCTTTTAATAGCTGCTAATTCGATTAAATTATGTAATAAATCTTCATCATCATTAATATCAATTTCGGACATTTCAGTAAGAATTTTATAATACAACTCTTTAGCAACATTAATTTTCACACGCGCTGAACCCATACCTAGTTCGATACAATCGGTAGTGGCACCGCTAATAAATTCATTAAGTTTAACATTGTTTTCAAAAATATCTATATCTCTAATTCTAGATAAACCTTTACATGAATTTTTTACGGTTTCAACGATACGTGAACGAAGCCAATGTTCCAGTGGCAATGAGTTTATCCACAGTGGAAAGTCAACCTTTATTTCTTTAATAGGAAATTCATATAATATTTGTGCCAAAATTTGCTTAATATTAGATTCAGACAGTTCTAAACAACTAACTGGCATTACGGGTACGCCATAACTGTTAGATAAATTTTCAGCTAATTTTTGAGATTCTACACTATTAGGATTAATACAATTAAGAAGAACAATAAATGGTTTATTAATTTCCTTTAATTCGTTAATCACTCGCTGCTCGGCTTCAGCATACTCATCGCGCGGTATATCACTTATTGAGCCATCAGTAGTTATTACAAGGCCAATTGTCGAATGCTCATTAATTACCTTTTTTGTACCAATTTCTGCAGCCATATTAAACGGTATAGCACTATCATACCAAGGAGTCATTACCATACGCGGTTGGTCTTCCTCGATGTACCCGAGTGAACTTGGAACAATATAACCTACACAGTCAATTAAACGCACGTTAAATCCTGCAGTTTCATCTAATTTTATATTAATAGCATTTTCAGGCACAAATTTTGGCTCTGTAGTCATTATTGTTCTTCCAGCGGAAGATTGTGGTAACTCATCATTAGCTCTTTCGCGCTCAAATTGGCCTTCAATATTGGGTATCACCAATTTGTCCATAAACTGTTTAATAAATGTAGATTTACCGCTTCTTACAGGACCTACAACCCCTATATAAATATTACCATCGGTACGCTCGGAAATGTCTTTATAAATATTTTTCTGAGTTTGCATAAAAAATCCTCCGCTCATAAATTTCCACTTGTTAAAGGATATGAGCGAAGGATTTATTTTATGCTATTATTTTGTTGCGTTATCGATATTTTCAATATCGTATGGTGTTGTCTGATATACAAAGTAGTTAAGCCAGTTTGAATAAAGCAGATTGGCATGTGAACGCCAAGAAACGAGCGGCGGTTGCGAATCATCATCATTAGGAAAATAATTTTTAGGAATATCTATAGGTAATCCTGCATTTTTATCCCTTAAATATTCTTTATTCAAAGTATTGGCATCATACTCTGAATGCCCCGTAATAAATATTTGTTTACCCTCATCGGTTGAAACGGCATAAACACCTGCTTCATCGGATGAAGCGAGTATTTTAAGGGCATCGACTGCCTCAACGTCTTCCCTATTTATTGTAGTGTGACGTGAGTGCGGTACCATAAATATATCATCAGAGCCACGGAAAAGTATTGAGCCTTTGTGGTCAACCTTATGCGGAAATATACCAAACATTTTTTTGTCAAGCTTATGCTTGTTTATACCAAAATGATAATATAATCCCGCTTGGGCACCCCAACAAATGTGGAAGGTACTGTGAACGTGCTTCTTGGTCCATTCAAAAATGGTGCAAAGTTCATCCCAATAATCAACCTCTTCAAACTCCATAAGTTCAACAGGAGCACCGGTAATAATCATACCATCGTAATAGTTGTGTTTTACATCCTCAAATGTCTTGTAAAACGCCAATAAATGCTCTTGTGAAGTGTTTTTAGAAGCGTGTGATGCTGTGTTCATCAAATCGATTTCAACCTGTAACGGCGTATTCCCAAGCAATCTGGATAGTTGCGTTTCGGTATCGATTTTTGTAGGCATCAAGTTGAGTATTAAAATTTTAAGCGGTCTTATATCCTGAGTAACCGCACGAGTTTCGGTCATAACGAAAATATTTTCATTACGCAAAACTTCGGTTGCAGGTAGATCGTTAGGTATTTTAATAGGCATAAAAAGTTCTCCAAAAATTAGTTAATCTTATCAAATGCTTGCTGTAAATCAGCTATTAAATCTTCGGCATTTTCAATACCGCAAGAATAACGGATAAGGTCACCCGGTACACCTGCTGCAATTAGTTCTTCTTCGTTCATCTGACGATGGGTTGCGCTTGCAGGATGTAAGCAACAAGTTCTTGCATCGGCAACGTGGGTTTCAATGGCTGCAATTTTGAGATTCTTCATCAATTTTTATGCAGCAGCTCTGCCACCCTTAACACCAAAACTTACAACACCGCAAGAACCATTAGGCAAATACTTCTTGGCTAAGTCGTAGTACTTATCCCCTTCCAAATCAGGATAAGATACCCAAGCAACCTTTTCGTTGTTTTTAAGATATTTAGCAACTGCAAGACCATTCTCGCAATGTTTTTTAATTCTTAAATGTAGACTTTCAAGACCTAAGTTAAGTAAAAATGCGTTCTGCGGTGACTGAATTGAACCGAAATCACGCATCAACTGTGCGGTTGCCTTGGTAATAAAGGCACCTTCAAGTACGAAACGCTCGGTGTAGGTAACGCCGTGATAACTATCATCAGGTGTGCAAAGACCGGGGAATTTATCGGCATACTTTGTCCAATCAAATTTACCGGAATCAACAATACAACCACCGACACCGGCACCGTGACCATCCATATATTTTGTTGTTGAATGGGTTACGATATCTGCGCCCCATTCAAAAGGACGACAATTTACGGGTGTAGCAAAGGTGTTATCAATAATTAGAGGAACACCGTGCTTGTGCGCAGCATTAGCAAACTTTTCAATGTCCAACACACTAACTGCAGGGTTAGCAATTGTTTCACCAAATACAGCTTTTGTGTTAGGTCTAAAAGCAGCCTCAAGTTCTTCATCAGAACAGTCGGGTGAAATAAATGTAAATTCAATACCCATTTTCTTCATTGTTACAGCAAATAGATTATAAGTACCGCCATAAATAGCAGATGAAGAAACGATATGGTCGCCACAATTAGCAATATTGAAAACACTGTAAAAGTTTGCTGCTTGACCTGATGAGGTAAGCATAGCAGCAGTACCGCCTTCCATATCGCAAATTTTAGCAGCAACGGAATCGTTAGTAGGGTTCTGTAAACGGGTATAGAAATAGCCGCTTGCCTCTAAATCAAAGAGTTTACCCATATCTTCGCTGGTAGCATATTTAAAGGTAGTGCTCTGAATTATCGGTATCTGACGCGGTTCACCGTTACCCGGTGTGTAACCGCCTTGAACACATTTTGTTTCAATATTATAATTACTCATTGTTTACCTCCAAGAATTAGAGTTCAACTCTCCAACCAAATGGGTCTTCGGTTTTGCCCCACTGTATACCGGTAATGGTATCATAAAGTTTCTGGGTAAGCTCACCGATTTTGCCTCCGCCGATTTCCATAACGTCATCAACGTAGCGAAGTTTACCAACAGGAGAAATTACTGCGGCAGTACCTGTACCAAATACTTCTTCAAGTGAGCCGTCTTTAGCAGCGGCTACCAATTCGTCAACGCTAATCTTTCTTTCTTCAACTTCGTAACCCCAAGATTTGCAAACCTGAATTACCGAATTACGAGTAATACCGGGTAAAATGCTACCATTTAGCATAGGAGTTACAATTTTACCGTTTATCTTAAAGAAGATATTCATTGCGCCTACTTCTTCAATGTACTTTCTTTCAACGCCGTCGAGCCAAAGTACCTGAGAATAGCCACCGTCGTGTGCCTTAACCTGAGCAATAAGGCTTGCGGCATAGTTACCGCCTGTTTTAGCGAAGCCCATACCACCCTTAACGGCACGTACGTATTCGTCTTCAATCCAAATGCCAACGGGTGCTAAGCCACTTGCGTAGTAAGCGCCACTGGGAGAAAGAATAACGATAAACATATATGTTTTTGAGGGAGCAACACCAAGGAAGTCATCGGTTGCGATAACAAAAGGACGGATATAAAGTGAAGTACCTTCATCGGTAGGAATCCAATCCTTATCAACCTTTACAAGTTCTTTAACAGCCTCAACAAAGTATTCTTCGGGAATTTCAGGTATGCAAAGACGTTCATTAGAAGCGTTAGCACGCTTAGCGTTCATATCAGGGCGGAAAAGATAAGCGGCATCGCCGTTTCTGTATGCCTTAAGACCCTCAAACATTTCCTGACCATAATGGAAAACCATTGATGCAGGTGAAAGTTCAAGATTATGATATGGCTCAATACGAGCATCGTGCCAACCCTTACCCTCGGTATAGTTCATAATAAACATATGGTCGGTAAATATACGACCAAAACCTAAAGCGGCGCCTTTAGCAGGTTTCTCTTTAGGGGTAGTTGTTTTTGTGATTTTGATATCTAACATTACAATACCTTCTTTAAATTATTTAAAATCATAGCCTAGTTTAATTGCTTTAAGGTTAATACCTAACATTTCAGCCTTACGCGGAGGAATAACCTTTTCAAGCGCTGCTTCAGTGCCATCAATGGTAAACTCGTCGCAAGCATCTAAAAGCTTACCAATAAGTATCATATTAGCAAGGGTTGAAAAGCCTTCGTCACTAGCCATTTTAGTAGCAGGAACATAGTAAACAGAAACATCGTCTCTATCAATTTTCTCAGTAATTAGTGTTGAATCAATAATTATTACACCGCCAGAAACAACAGAATCTTTATACTTAAGAAGTGACGGAAGATTCATAGCAATCAAACAATCAGGTGCAGATACGATAGGTGAACCTACGGGAGTATCACTAATGATAACACTGCAGTTAGCGGTACCACCACGCATTTCAGGACCATATGAAGGTAGCCAACTTACGTTTTTATCTTCAATAAGTCCTTTATAAGCCAATAATTTACCGGCAAATAAAACACCTTGACCGCCGAAACCGGCAATAAGAATTTGTGTAGTTTTCATTTTTATTGCCTCCCCTTTTATTCGGCCTTATCAGCACTGCGGTCTTTGTAAACACCGAGCGGATAATAAGGAATCATATTTTCTTCAACCCACTGCAAAGCTTTTTGTGGAGTCATACCCCAGTTGGTAGGACAACTTGATACAACCTCAACAAGTGAGAAGCCTTTGCCATTGATTTGGTTTTCGAAAGCCTTTTTAATGGCCATTTTAGCCTTCTTAACGTTTTTAACGTTGTTAACTGCTACACGTTCAAGGTACTCAGGACCATCAAGTTCAGATAACATTTCGCAAACCTTAATCGGAAAACCGCAGTGGTTAACGTCACGTCCGTAAGGTGAAGTCTGTGTAACCTGACCTGGTAATGAAGTCGGTGCCATCTGACCGCCTGTCATACCATAAATAGCGTTGTTAACGAATATTACGGTAATGTTCTCATTACGGGTTGCAGAGTGAACTGTTTCTGCCATACCGATAGATGCCAAGTCACCGTCACCTTGATAAGTAAATACAATATGATTTTCGGGGTCGGCACGTTTAAGACCTGTAGCAACTGCAGGTGCACGACCGTGAGCCGCCTCAACCATATCACAGTTAAAGTAATTGTATGCCATTACCGAACAACCAACGGGAGCAACACCAATGGTCTTACCCTCAATGCCTAATTCATCAATAACTTCGGCAACAAGTCGGTGGATAATACCATGTGTACAACCGGGACAATAGTGCATAGAAACATCGGCCAAAGCCTTAGGTTTTTCAAATACTACC
>JAEIGA010020780.1_pt1 | contig 10009 bp, 14 predicted proteins | sample 9270691 | NCBI WGS metagenome assembly JAEIGA01 (sample SAMN17057246, study PRJNA624740) | gut metagenome | biome: biome; isolation source: fecal sample | host: Bos grunniens | place: China: Xizang | collected 2019
GGAGTGCAACAAAACCCTTACCAATGGCACTTGCCCCGGTCATCACGATGGTGTAGTCATCTCCCAACCATGTCACACAATAACGACAGGTAGTTTCACCCAAGTGGAAGAAGAAAAATCTCCTACACTTATGGCAAGAGATTACAAGGACCCCACTTGCGTTGAGTTTTTCGATGCAAAAGAGCGTAGATACATAGTTCGTAGGCTCACACCTACCGAGTGTGCAAGATTGCAAGGTTTCCCCGACAAATGGGGTCATATCGAACCTAAAACCGAGTTGACAGAGGATGAGTATCTGTTTTGGCTCAATGTTCGGAAAACGCACGATGCAATCAATGGTCGAACGGTTAAGGATTACAACGAAAAGCAGATGCTAACTTATTACAACAAACTGTGGACGGATAGTGCAGAGTACAAGATGTGGGGCAACGGAATTGCACTCAATTGTGCATTGTATGTAATGCAAGGCATTAAGGATGCTCTCGTTGACGAACACATTGCCCGTAGTAAGTGGTTGGACGAATTATTAGGAGGTTACTGATGGCACATAACATCAAGCATTGCTCGTTCCATTGTTCATGGACAAAAAAGCAAATTGAGAAGCACCTCGACCACTTTGTAGCAATGGAAGATTGGGAGGAGGGAGCAGTAGGTCTCCCATCCCCCATTCGATGGATAGACCATCTCTGCAAGGATCGTGAAGAAGCAGAAGAATATATCAAGAGTCGCGATAGAGGTTGGTATGATTGCCTCGCAGTACAGTACAAGAGTGGCAGAAAGAAATACTGGCTCGTTAAAATTGAATACCACACATAATCAACAATTTATTAATAAGGAGAATAAAAATGTTCGAAAAAGTAAATCCCGCCCACCCCGATAAGATTGCCGACAGAATTGCCGGTGCAATAGTAGACCTCGCCTATAAGGTGGAGAAAGACTCCAAAATAGCCGTGGAAGTTCTCATTGGACACGGAGTGTGTCACATTATAGCAGAGAGTTCCGTAGACATTGACGCGGTTGCCGTGGGTCAGGCAGTGTGTAGAATCACTGGGTCTAATATGATGGTAGATTTCAAGTGCGTGAAGCAAGACGTACACCTCGCAAACAATCAAAGCAATGGTTTTAAATGTGGAGATAACGGCATCTTCAAGGGCGTTCCCCTCACTATGGAGCAGAAATACTTATCGGCTATAGCGAGAACCATTTATGGTAATCATGCGACAGACGGTAAGTACATTCTCGATGGCGAGAAGCTCATCATCTGTCAAAGCCATTTGAAAGATGGTGAATTGTCTATTAATGGCTATGAACAGGTAATCATTAACCCCCTCGGCTACTGGACAGGTGGAACGGATGTAGATACTGGTGCTACCAACAGAAAACTCGGCTCCGATATGGCAGATAGTGTTACTGGCGGTGGTCTGCACGGCAAGGATTTGAGCAAAGCCGATGTTTCGGTAAATATCTATGCTTTCTTGAAAGCACAAGACACGGGTAAGAATGTCGAATTAAGTTGTGCTATAGGAGACGAGTACATCGATGATAGACCTTACTCCGAGATAGTGGAGGTAGCAAGAGATTATATCCGTACTGTAGGTGGATTTGAGAAATTTGCTGAATGGGGTCTCGTATGAGGTGGTTTACGTATGATACCGAGGTATTTGCTCACGATTTCATAGTTGTATTCAAAGCCCGAGATACTGGCGAACATACCATATTTCATAACGATAACGTAGGCGTAAGAAATTTCATAACCGATGATGCAATCTATTGTGGCTTTAACTCAAAGGGATATGACCAATACATAATCAAAGCAATATGTGCAGGGCTCTCTACGGAGGAGATAAAGCAAGTCAACGATTGGATTATTGGTGGCGGTCAAGGTTGGCAATGTCCCCTCTTGGATGGAGTATTTTTCCGTTTTAACAACGTAGATATCATGGATGATATGCAAATGGGTCTATCACTCAAGGCTATCGAAGGTCATCTTGGAATGTCTATCGAGGAAACGGAGGTTGACTTTAATCTTGACAGACCTCTCACGCAAGAGGAGTTGGCACTCACGATTAAGTATTGTAAGCACGATGTAGACGCCACCGAGAAAGTAACCGATATTCGCGAGAATTACCTCAACAACAAGGTATATCTCGGCGGTTTGAAAGATATTGAACCCACTAAAGCACTTGCAATGACTAATGCAAAGCTCACGGCAGCATATCTCGATGCTAACAAAGTTCTTGAGAACGAGGAGTTGGCAATGGATGAGCGAGATTACAAGTACCCCGAAAATTTGCTCACAGAATACATTCCTCAAGAGGTTATCGATTTCTTCAATGGGCTCTATGACAAGAATATCCCAAGCGAGGAATTGTTCAAAAGCAAACTAAACATCGAAGTGGGTGGGTGCCCTGTTACCCTCGGTTTCGGAGGTATTCACGGGGCGATACCCTTCCACCAAGAGGAGGAAGTAAATGGTAGGTTAATCCGTAACTACGATGTTGCATCCTACTACCCTCATTTGATGGTTTATTACGGCTACACGAGCCGAAATATCCCTAACCCACAAATATATGCAGATATGCTTGAAACGCGAATGAGGGCAAAAAAATCGGGTGACAAGGCTACTGCAAACGCATTGAAGTTAGTTGCAAACACCACCTACGGTGCAGGTCTTAATAAATACAACGACCTATATGACCCTCTAAAAGGTAGGTCGGTATGTATCACAGGTCAGTTATTCCTTCTTGAATTATCTCAACATCTTATAGCAGAGTGTTCTACTCTACGAATAGTCCAATTAAATACAGACGGTATTATGGTCTCTTTTGACGAGAGCGAATACGACAAGGTACTTGCTATCACAAAAGAGTGGGAACAGCGCACGAGATTTGAATTAGAGGAAGATAGAATCAAGCGCATCGTACAAAAGGATGTAAACAATTATGTTGAAATCCCCTACGACGGGGACCCGAAAATCAAAGGTGGTTATCTCGTTAGAGGAATTGCCCCGGCGGGTGCTTTCAACATCAATAACAATGCCACCATCGTGGCTAAAGCCATAGTGGATTATTTCACAAAAGGCACCGAAGTTGAAACAACGATAGGGGAATGCACCGACATATTTCAGTTCCAGTTAATTGCTAAAGCAGGTAGTAAATACAAAGAAGCGTATCACCTCGTAGATGGTATGCAAGAACCGGTACAAAAGGTGAACCGCGTTTACGCCGCCACGGATGAGAGGTACGGAAAACTGTTTAAGGTTAAAGCTGAAAACGATTCTACGGCAAAAATCGAGAGTCTACCCGAGCATTGTATTATCGATAATGACAACAAACTCACTATCGAAAGTGTCGACAAGGCTTGGTATATCGAACTGGCGAAGAAACGTATTAACGATTTTTTAGGAATCCAAAAAATTAAAAATAAAAAGGAGAAAAACAAAATGGCAACAACCAACACCATCAAGACAGCAAATGTCTATCAGAAATTACTCAAGGCGAGAACAATGTTCCTCGCGTCCAACACTCAGAAGTCGGGTAAGAATATGCACTTGGCATTCAAGTATTTCGAGCTTGACGATATCGTGCCTATCGCAACCAAAATCTTTGAAGAGGTAGGTCTTATCTCGCTCGTTTCATTCACTGAAAATTCAGCCGTAGTGAATATTCACAATGTTGACAATCCCGAAGAGTCCGTGGCGTTTACCGCCCCCCTTGTACAGTTGAGTGAGAATAAAGGCACCAATGCGGTACAGGCGTTCGGCTCGACAGTAACCTACTATCGTAGATACCTTTATATGATTGTTCTCGATATTTGCGAACCCGATGAGATTGACGCCGGGACGAAGGGGAATAGCACTCTTACTCCTGCTGTTTCTTCAGTTACTCCAGTTACTCCAGTTACCCCTATGGTAAAGCCTACTGCCCCTGCTCCCATCAATCTTGCTCCTGCCGAGAAGCCGTTGACCAACGCAGACGGAAATGCAAGTGATATACAGATTAAGCAGTTGAAGGAAGTTCTCTCCAAGCTCAAGAATAGTGACCCGAGCAAGGAAGAAATGATTATGAAGATTGCCATTGAAACAAAGGGCTTTACCGTAATCTCCAAGGCAGATTGTGAAGCTCTCACAGTTAAGATCGGTGAAATGCTCAAGGAGGTAAAGTAATATGTGGTTCTTACAGGCATTTGGCATGGGATTTGCTCTCACACTCGGATTAGAAGTGGCGCTCGGTTTGTGTATGGCACTCAAGCACGTTACGAGGAGAAAAAAGAAATGAAAGACATTAAATGGAACGGCTCTACAATCTCCGTAGAGCCAACCAAAAAGCCCAAAAAGATAACGGGTACACATTTCCCCACGATAGTAGGTGTAAACCCATTCTCGACAGATTTCGAGGTGTGGTGCAGATGTACTCGCACCTATGAGATTCCTTTCGAGGGAAATAAGTACACCAACGCAGGTCAGGTGATCGAGCCTAAAGTATTCGATTTTCTCCGTACCTCAATGGGATTTGGTGACAGGCTCGTTACCCCGGAAGATGTCTATGGTAAAGACCATTTCAAAAAGACATGGGGTGACTTCTATCCCAATGTGCCTATGTTCGGCGGTATGTGGGATGCTCTCATCAAAGACGAAAACGGCAACATCGAGTATGTGGTCGAGATCAAGACCGTACAGGTCGATGGTCGTAGCGGATCGCTTGAGAACAGATGGAAAGATGGCGAAGCCCCTCACTACCAAGCATTACAGGCATCACTCTATGCGTACCTACTCGGTGTGGATAAGGTACTTATGGTAGCAGTTGCACTTGAGGATAAAAAGGGTGACTACGAACACCCCGAACAAGTGACTCCGTCCTATGCTAACGGCAATGTTTACATTGACGAATTTAGAGTATCCGAGAGATACCCCAATTTTGATATGTACATAGAAAAGGCAACGGCTTGGTGGAATGCATATGTGCTTACTGGCACATCCCCCGAGTATGATGAGAAAAAGGATGCAGAAATCCTAAAAGTGCTCCGTACTAACTCGGTGGACACATCCAATACCACCATTACTGAACTGCTCGAAAAAGCCGAACAGTTGAAAACTGAAATCGAGAACACTATGAGTATCGTAGAAAATAAGCAAAAAGAACTCAAATCTATTCTCGAACAGGTTAAAAAATACGCACTCTCACAGTTCCGTGACGGTGATACCAAAGTATCAATCAAGGGTAGCCGTTATGAGTGGGTATTGAGCAAAACAAATTCAACGGAACTCGACAAAGATGCTCTCGAAGCAGACGGTCTGCTTGAGAAATATACAAAATCAAAAACAAGTTATAGGCTCACAACGAGCGAAATTAAGGAGGACTAATATTATGGCAACAATTCAGATGACAAACAACAATTTCACAGTATGCCCCGAGGGTAGACACATTTTCCGTATCTACAAGGTCGATTTTAACCAAGATTTTGGTAAGGTCGTGCTTTATATGGTAAACGCACAGGGTATTACCCATAGAGAGAATTTCAGCCTTATGAGAGCAGATGGCTCTATGAACGAAGGTGCGTGCAATGCGTTCTCTTTCTTTGCAAGAACGGCACTCAACGATTTCTCACGTGAAGCAATAGACCACACCGAGCTCGTAAACCGCTACATCGGTGCAGAGGTGGTACATACTATTCAGCCTAGCAAGAACGATCCCACAAAAAATGTTACATTTGCTAATCTCGTTGGTGAAAAGTGGGTAGCAGATGGTTTCGATACCACCCCTGTTCAGAAAGCACTCACTCTCGGTACGGAAACCGAAACACCTAAAGTCGTTGAACCTTCCGTAGAGGAGACACCTACTCCGGTGGCAGGACTCGACCTCAACGCCCTCTTGGGTTAATTACCGAAAGCCGAGGGAGTGTAACCCACTCTCTCGGCACTACAAAGGAGAAAGTATATGGAAATTAAAGATAGTGGTAATCGCAGAGAATTTGGCTCGGGAGCGGTGAGAGATATGGCAGAGGGTAAAGGTCGTATGGATTTACTCCCGTGGGCAGCCATCATAGAGGTAGCAAAGCATTGTGAGAATGGTGCTAAAAAATATGGGGAACACAACGTTGATAAAGGTATACCCACGCACTCCCTCTGTGACTCGGCCGCAAGACATTTAGCAAAATATTTAGATGGTTGGGATGACGAACCCCATCTGTTGGCGGCGGCATGGAACTTACTTTGGGCAATACAAATGGAAATTAAACACCCTGAGATGGTAGATACACCATTTGTGCAAAAAGACGAAAAGAAAACAAACTGTCCGTATCGCATTTGGTTTGGTGATTATGCCCTACATTATTGTGATAAAGATGGTGAGATCTGTGATGACGAATCCAAGTGTAAACATAGGAGCGAATAATTATGCGAGTAGAATTGATACAATCGACACCTAACCCGATTGAAACAATCTCCAAGATAGCATCTATCTGTTATGATAGTGACCCTAAAAATCCTCTCGGGTTGGTAAAACATCTTTATAAAAACGGTCACCATTCCGTATTCGAGCATATCTATTTTACGTTCAAAATAGAGGGCATTTCCCGAGCTTGTTCCCACCAGTTGGTAAGACATAGACATTGCTCCTTCACACAGAGGAGTCAAAGATATTGTTCGGAGGACGGGTTCGATTACATCATGCCCGACACAGTTAATCCGTTCCATTTTGCGGCAGATATGGCAAGCCTAAAATTTTGGTACGAAAGTTTCCAAGAAAACGGTGTACCTAACGAGGATGCACGCTACATACTCCCTAATGCCTGTGAAACCTCCCTCTACCTCTCTTGCAATCTCCGAGAACTCATCCACATTGCCAACGAGAGATTGTGTACAAGAGCGCAATGGGAGATTAGGGAGCTTGTAAAACAGATGGTAGCACTCGTAGACCCGGCATTACATTTTATGCTCGTACCTAAATGTAAGAGTGGCAGAATTATCTGTAACTCATCCTGTGGAGGACAAAAATGAGAGTAAAAAAGTTCAATGGTAAGCCGTATGGTGTTGAATTTACCGCGGCAGAACGCAAAGCGATGGACATGGAAATCAACAGACAGATAGCATTGAAGGACGAAAAATACCAAGAGGATATTGATGCGATGATACTCTATGTGCTTATGGTTCATTATGGTTGGAAAAAGAAAAGGCTCCGTAAGTTTTGGAAAGCATTTATCGCCGAACATAAGGCTTTGAGGGAGTATTACCAAATGGACAAGCCCGGTGAAAACGAATGGCTCGCACACAGAATGTTAAAAGAAATCGGTGTAGATGTACACCAGTGGTACAAGGAGGATGAACAAGATGAGTAAACCCTTTTACTCGGAATATGTAAGACATTGTATGAGGTTTTATTCGAGAAACACGAACAGGCCTCGTTTCAACACAGAGGTGGATAAGAATAATTGGTACGCTTGCAGTAGAGCTATAGAACATTATTCTGATAGAGATAAAGACATTCTCGTTCGTGTTTATGGTATGTACGATACTCTTGCTGACAACGTATACGAGGTAGCGAAACAGTATAGTATCGACCAAAACATTATTTGGGATATGCTCAAGGAACTTGAACATAGCATTGCTAAAAAGCGGGGGTTGATATGAACTTAAACAATATACCCAAGGAACTACAACGGCTTAATCAATGGGTGGGGGTAGGGGTAGACAGTAAAGTTCCAATATGTGTAGATACTCTTTTTTCTGCATCCTCAACCAGTCCAAATACATGGTGTTCCTTTGATGATGCAAGAGAAGCCATAAACCTCGGTGAAATAACCTATCCGGGATTTGTATTTAACGATAATGGTATTGTCGGCATCGATATTGACGATGGGTACGATGAGGACGGTTTTATGTCGGAACTCGCGGCAGACATAATCGGTAAGTGCGAATCGTACACCGAAAAATCTAAAAGCGGTAGGGGCTTTCATATTTTGCTCAAGGGAGAGCTACCTTTCAAGGGCAAGAACAACCTCAAGGGTGTAGAAATCTACAAGAGTGCAAGATACTTCATAATGACAGGTGATATGTTGCTATATGAAGAAATCGTAGAAAATCAAGAAGCAATTGACTACATCATTGATAAGTATTTTCCCGATATGCGAGAAAGTTCAACGGATCGTGTCATAAATAATCGCATTTATACACCCAAATGGGAAAAACCTGCCGAAAAGATAAGCCTTCGCCCCGTTTATTATCCCATCCCGGACGGAACACGAAACATAAGCCTGACATCTATAGCAGGGCAATGGCACAATATGGGCTATGGTAAAGAGGACATATACCGAGAGCTCTTGTATGTGAACTCGGTTGCGTGTACTCCCCCATTAGATATCAGCGAAATACAATGTATTGTAAATTCGGTTACGAGGTACAAAAGATGAGCGAATGTTTTATTAAAACGGCAATATGTGCCAAATGCGGTAGAGAATTTATACCTGCACCGCAACACATTTTTAGAGATAGTAGAAACTGGTACTGCAAGTGGACTTGTTACAACCACCGTAATGACAAAACAAATGATAAAAAGGAGGAAACTACCTATGAAAACAATCAAAATAGACCTACCGAGACATCTTGAGTCGGTAGAATTACACACTTTTGCTGACGAGCATATAGGTGACGAGCATTGCGATATGAAACGCTTGATTGAGCGAATTGAGTACGTCAAGAACACGCCCAATGCCTACTGCATCTTAAATGGTGACATCATAGACAATGCCACCAAGACAAGCATCGGAGATACATACACACAGGTATTTAATCCTATGGAGCAGTTGGCGAGAGCCACAGAATTGTTCGAGCCTATTAAGGACAAGATACTTTGCATCACTCACGGAAACCACGAAAATCGTACCTACAAGAAGGAAGGTATTAACCTCTCTCACCTTATTGCAAATCAGTTAGGTCTTGAGGACAGATACACCCCGACATCTGCCGTATTGTTTATAAGGGTTGGGGAGAACTCACGTGGTAACAAGGAGACCAATGGTAGTGGAAAGAAAAGGCAAATTTGCTACACCCTGTATGTATTACATGGTAACGGTGGCGGTAGAAAAGAGGGTGCGAAAGCGATTCGTCTTGCTGATATGGCATCCATAATTGATTGTGATATATATTGCCACGCCCACGTACACCTGCCGATGATAATGAAACAGGGCTACCACCGAATAGATGAACGAAATAATACCGTTGCACTCGTAAATAAGTTGTTTGTAAACACGGCAGCCAATCTCAATTATGGTGGATATGGTGAAGCTCAAGAGTTCAAACCTACGAGCAAAGACACCCCCGTTATCTACTTGAGCGGTACGAAAAAATCATTTGAAGCGAGGTTGTGATATGGCACGATATGCTGAGTGGAACGAGTTTATTCAAAACCTTAAAACCGACAAATACGGAGAAACAAACGTAAATGAAGTGGGAATTGCCTTTAAAAAAGCAGCCGCAGATGTCATCTCAAAAGAATTCCTTACACGCAAGGAAGATGAAGCATATAACCGAGGCTATGAAGAAGCAAATGGCGAGGTAGAAAGACTTGAACATATCCTTACCAATTACGCTCTCCAATACGGAACTGCTATGGAGCAGAGAGAGGTTATTGACAGAATAAAGACCGAGGTTGCGAGGGAGATTTTTGAGGGGATTGAGAGAGAAATTAACCTTGCTCTTGAAAGTAACTACAAAGCAAAAAGGCTGAAGAATAATGACCCAAATTCAAGCACTTTCATAAATATTGTTGACGGTAAGATAACGGCTTTGCGAGGTATTGATGATTTTATCGCCGAACTCAAAAAGAAATACACGGAGGCTACCGATGACAATTAATAACAGAGAGACGATGCAGAGAGCTATCGGCATTATCGAGGGTGCTTCTTATGGGGCAAATAGCAGAGTGCAAGATGCGTTGATAACAGCCGTTGAAATGCTCGATACTGTGCTGAATGCCGAGGAGGAGAAATGACAAAGGATGAATTTATAAAGACC
>JAEIGA010020781.1_pt1 | contig 10009 bp, 8 predicted proteins | sample 9270691 | NCBI WGS metagenome assembly JAEIGA01 (sample SAMN17057246, study PRJNA624740) | gut metagenome | biome: biome; isolation source: fecal sample | host: Bos grunniens | place: China: Xizang | collected 2019
CTCCCGGATTCAGTTTTTTGAATGTTTAGCCCCCCTCTACGAAAGGAGGTAGAAGGGGGGGCTGATGACCAATTGGGTTGGTACGCTCTCATTGTAACACGTCGAATGATACAAATCTAATACAAAACAGGCGTAAGAGAATATGAAAACAGAAGTTTTTGAAATAATTTCAATTTTTTAGATTTGTACCGTGTTTATAGCGCTCCATAGTTAATATCAGAGTAATTATTTTTTCATTACAAATCAGATGGGACCCGTGTAGTTGTTCCCGAACGGAATGCGCAGAATACAGTCGATCACAAAAGCGACGATGACCGTCCATGCCACCGCATTCAGAATGGTTTGGTTCTTGATTGCGATCAACCTTCTGTAAAGCGGCAATGCGCCGTAAATGATCATAAGACCAAGTACGCCAAAGCGCGCGCTTGCATCAAAACAAATACGTCCCTGGAAATTCAGGAAGTGATCACTATAATCCCAAAGCACGGTAAAGGGAGACCCCGTCAACTCGATAATATAAGTTGCCGCCAGCTCTACAACGGTGGTAATGAGGCATATGTACACGAACAGTAAGAGGAATCTGATGTTCAGTTTACCAATATAAAGGGGCTTCTTGATCTGCTTACGGAAAATACCGTATATGAGCATACCGCCAAAGCCGTAGATCGGCAGCCACGGGCCGAACAGATATCCGCGGTTCGTCCAAACGCCGTCGTCAAAATACGTCCAGACGACCTCGTAGATCCATCCGCACACGGCGAAAAAGATAAACAACAGTATGATATTTCGTACGATGCGCAGTACATGTTTCAGTTTCGAATTTTCAGCCATAATTTTTCTCCGTTCCTCTGATACGTGCCCCGCGCAAAGCGCGGGGCACGACAGCTTATTTGGGCGGCTCGATCTGGATCGTCACGGCAAGCACATTGTATCCGTCTTCATACGCATACGAAAGATCAGATGCCATTTTCTTTACCATAAGGAGACCAAGTCCCCCCGGCACCCGCTCTTCTAAGGTCACGGTTATGTCGGGATCTTGCACCTTCAAGGGATTGAACGGAGCACCGTCATCCTTAAACGTCAAAATCATCCGATCGGAGTCAATCGTGCAGAATACTTGAGCCATTTTTGCGCCGCTGTATAGCTGAATGTTGGAATATATCTCGTCCACTACAATTTGCGCTCTATTGGTGATCTTGGAATTAAGTTCAAATTTTTTCGTTTGTCGATTGATAAAATCCCACACTCGCTCAATGGACTCAGGATCGGCTTGTGTAATAATACTTTCCTCATCCTGGAAAGAATTGAATCGGATCGAAAGCATAGTAATATCGTCGAATTGCTCGACGTCTCCCACAAAGCGATCTATCTCTCGCTTGAGATTCTTACATCTTGATTCAACCGTTTCTTCAGGATTGATGTTAAGTGCTTCCTGTAAACGGGACTCGCCAAACAGCTCCTGATTCATATTCGTCGCTTCGGTCACGCCGTCGGTGTACAAGAAGATCTCGGCTCCCGGCAAAAGCTGAATTTCGTTTTTACGGTAGGATGCACCATCAATACCTGCCAAAATGAAGTTCGGTCGAGTCTTGAGATACTCAAACGTCCCCTGTCTGCGTCTAAGCAAGGGTGGGTTGTGCCCTGCATTTGCATAAGAAAGTACTCCTGTTTTCATATCCACAATACCAAGCCAAGTGGTAACGAACATTCCCGCCTCGTTTTTCTCGCACAATTTTTCGTTTGCTTTCGACAAAATGACATGAACATCTGCACCACTTTCAGCAAGGGCTTTGATCGTCATTTTTGCGCGCATCATGAAAAGTGCGGCGGGAATGCCTTTTCCGGAAACGTCGGCAACTAAGAAGGCGAGGCGATCCTCATCCAAAAGATAGAAGTCATAGAAGTCTCCTCCCACCTCTTTTGCCGCATCCATAGAGGCATAAATATCAAAATCCCGACGATGCGGATATGGCGGGAATTGGCTCGGTAATATATTGGATTGAATGGCAGCCGCAAGTGAAAGCTCAACTGCCATACGTTCTTTCTCAGCCGTTGCAAGTGTCAGCTCTTCCACGTGACGAAGGGTATCGTTTTTCATTTTATCAATGGACTCGGCAAGCATTCGCAGTTCGCTGATCTTACTGATGTTTTCAAGCATTGCTTTGTCAGCCGGAGAAGGCTCCTTTGCAAAGCGCGTCGCTTCCCTGCTGATTTTTTCAATCGGCGCGGCAAATTGACGCTTGATATACAGCGCGAGGCAAGCACACGAAACAAGTATGACTACCAACGTGGCCAGCACAACGTTTTGCAAATATTCTCTGCGCCCAACGGCCAATTCAGCCATGGGACGTTCAACGCAAAGAATTGCACTTACCCGTCCTTCACTGTTTTTAATAGGTACGAGTGACGTAATATGCGCCTTTCTGCCATTGAGCCCATCGGTGCGAACGACCGTGCCGTGATCCAATCCGTTTTCATAGATATCGCGATAAATCTTTCGATACTCCTCATTGGTCGTATTTCTTGTGTATCCAACAGCCCAAGGGGCATATCCACTCTCGGCGTTGACCGTATTAAAAACAGACTCGAACCGACCGTAATCGGACGTATCTACCTTGATCACATATATCAAGGTCACATTCTGCTTTTGGCAAAGAATGTTCATTCTCGACCAACGATCGCTATACTCCTCGCTAACGAACGGGGATTCCGCGCTTCCGTCCCTGTCCTTCTCGGTATTAAGATATTCATCTATCTTATCTCCGTTGACAAGCATAACAGCAGAATCTGCCGTTCTGAAAGCGGAATCATTGTATTCCTCTGTTAACGAATCGGTGAATTTGACATAACCTATGGCACCGACGATCACAGTAAGCAACAAGAACCAAAGAATGATGCCGCTGATCATACGGAAGGCAAAGCCCGATATAAGGGTTTTGATTTTTCTTTCCTTATTTTTCATAAAGGTATTGAGTTATTCGATTTTCAGGATATTGGAAAATCCGGTAATCTCAAACACCTCCATAACGGTCTCATTAACGCCGATCAGCTTCATCTTACCCTGATTGAACATAACCTTTTGTACCTTCAGAATGACACGGAGTCCGGCAGAGGAAACGTATTCTACCTTGGTCATATCAATCACGAGCTCTGATACGCCGTTAAGAAGCTCACCGATCTTTTTCTCAAATTCGGGTGCCGTAACGGTATCAAGTCTTCCATCGAGTGCAACTGTAAGCTTTTCTGCTTCTTTGTTATAATTGATCTGCATAATAATCTCTCCTTAAAATTCTTTTTTAATAATGATTTCGACTTTTTTGCCGCGTACGCCTACAATAACATCATCTGCAAGCTTAGCAACAATTGACTTTTCCAGCTGATCCCATTCTTCGCTGTTATCAACCGATCTTTCTCTTTGACACTCCGTGTAGTGATCCAAGGTCCACGCGTACGTGTAATGAACATCGATCATTTCGTAACCATAGAGATACTCGGAATGGGGAATGTATCCCGAATTCTCCTCGGAATACAAAAGCATATTCTCCGCAACCTCACGAATTTTTCCCATAAAGCTCGAAGCTGCCGCGTTTTTCTTGTTAGCGGAGACTGCGATAAGAGACGCCTTTTTTTCCTTACTCAAGCCCTCAACAGAGAGCTCGGCGTGTATCTCGTACCGTTTTTCTTCGTTTTGAATCCAAACACGCCCCTCAAAATTTTTCACGAGCTCGGGAAGCATTCCCACAAGCTCCTCGGCAAGAAGACGAAGGCGCAGTGCCTCCTGTTTCTGCAAGCCGTTGTAAGACGTTACCTTTTCAACCTCGAGCAAAATGTTTTCAAGCCCGATGCCGCCCTTTTTTACAACACAAATATTTGATTTCACTATTATGTCCCTTTCTTTTGTATTTTTTTTAGATTCTGCTCTTTGCTTTGTTTCTTGATATGTCTCCAAAGGAAGAATGGCAAATATGTAACCAGCGGCAACAAGGCGCCAACTATATGATATTTCGATTGTATCAGCATGTTGAATATCGAATGATACGTAATTGCCAAACTGAGAAGTGCAAAAACAACCGCAGCAAACAGCTTATATCTCTTGCGAATAAAGGATATACCAAATCCTACGAGCAGTGTACACATACCGTGCATAAGACCGGTACCAAAGCCTCGAATAAGCGCTGACAAAATCGAAAATGTTTCGCGGTTAATGATAAGGTAATATGCGTTTTCCAAAATTGCAAAGCCAATTCCGGTTGCCATAGATGCCGTAAAGAGCTCCTCTTTCTTATCCGAAACGACTATAGCATAAAACAAAATCGGAAAGGCCTTAAGTATCTCCTCTGTTACCGGTGCTAACGTAATGGTGGCGTCATAACGAGTGATATTCAGGATAGTAAGTAAAACACCGTTCACCTCGGATACGAACACTGAAACAAATATACCCACCATGACAAAAATAATCGGGAGTCGCGCCCTTCCTTCCACCAAAAGCATCATCAAAAACAGCGGAAAGAAAATGGAAATAAATAAAATGTATATCAGAGAATCCATCTCTTAACCCCCCTATTTGCCATAACGATCATGAGGATACATGAAGCTCCCAAAATGGTTCCGGAAACAAGAAGCGGTATCCAATCGCAATAATTCCACAGTGTCAAATGGATCAGCTGAAGGAAGGAAAAGAAAAATGCCACAAGATTAAACGGTCTGATTGCCTTCACAAAACCAAATCCCATATCCGGAACGATGGTGTGCTTCAGGTTAAAATACATACTCAACATTCCGGGGATCCATAAAATCGAATATACAACCTTTGTTCTTATAGGAATATCTGCAAACATATTGGGAATCCAAAGAACGATAGCCAAAATAGGTCCTACCAATGCAATATATCGGCACTTCTTAATCTTCGGAGATCCGTCATCAATAATTCCATCCATATAACCAATACTTGCAGTTAAAAGGAAGAAAAACGATCCGATGCTTCCAAGATAGCCAATCACATACCCTTCTTCGACAAAACCGTGTATTATGTAGTAACAAATATCAAATATATAACCCAGTAAAAGACACGCAACCGCGGCCATACTTAATTGAAAAAACAAGGGTTGTCTTCTGGAAATCAACGTATATAAACCATATATCAGCGCCACTATCGACATTAAAACAACCACTCCATCGCCAAATCCAAGCATCTTTCGTGTCTCTTCTTTCTTAATACTTTTATAAAATTGCTTTACCGCGCGTCAGGAATTACTGTTTCCCATAACTGCAATCGCTATTTCAAGTGCCGTGTAATAACCTTCGAGGCTTTCGAAAAATTATTATTCAGCTTTCAAAACCTGCTTTGCGTATACGACATATGCAATATAAACGGCCACATCGGTTACCAAATCGAGAAGTACCACCAGGTTGCCGACAATATCTTCTGCCCGGACCATATGCGAAAGCGGAGAAACGATGCCGATGGCCGAAATAACAGCCAAGATCGTTGCCCAAACGATATGTGCCTTGGAATTATCGGGATCCTTGGAGATCTTCATACCCTTGACACCTACATAAATTTGGGGCAACAAGAGGATACAGCTGAATACACACAAACCGATCTGAGTAGCCAATACGAGAGCGGCTGTAGCTCCCTCAGGGAGGGTTTCCATATTAATGTCAAACAAAAACGTTTCTACAATCACTCTTACAAACGTGAAAACTGCGAGCGCCAAAATAAGGATAGACATACATTTTAAATTTTTTCTTGCTTTCATAATTTTGATCTCCTAATTATTTTTAATATGCTTCCGTTTCTTTTGTTTTCTTTCTTTGTCTGCCAACTTCAATGCCGGCAACGCAAAATCCAACGATGATAGCCGAGCCAACGATCAAAAACCAAACGTTACCGTTGCCCAGAAGCGATCCTGCCCAACCATTCATGGAAATCTCCACAACGTCGCTCTTGACGCCGCGATAGATCGAGAAGGCCCTTATCTGTTCGGGCTTATCAGCAAGCGAAACGGACTTTGTGTACAAGCTCCAGCTTTCGCCGCCGTCAACAGAGTAGAAGATCGAGCTTCCCGCCTGTGCGGAAAGGGTGACGGTGTTGGTTGCGGACGCAAAAGTACCGGTGGGTGCTTGATTGGTCATCTTGGCCGTGTCGAGTCTGTATGCCTGAAGATCATTCTGATAGTATTCATCGTAGCTTCTTACCCAAGCAACGGACACTTCCTGATAGTGGTTAGAGATGATGTTGCTCGCATTGTTAATAAATGTTCCAACACCCCACATGCCGTCATCATCATCCTCGTTAAAGTCTATGCTTGCATAATTCAGTGCAAACCAAACAACCACGGGAAGCGCTTCTGTGAGAATCTCCATCTGCTCTTTATCCAGAATCGTCTCAAGGTCTACGCCTCCGTTGGCATTGAGAAGCTTGGGAATCAGCCAGTTGATCTTTTCAGCCTTTTGTAGTTCGGTATGAGTATCCCAATCGTCGATATATTCTGCTTTCTTATCAAGAAGATCGAAATTACCGAACTGTGATTTCAGGATGAGAGCATTAGTCATCACAGCATCGATCATGCCACTCATTTGCTCGTCGGTGAGCGATTCCATGACAAGGTACATCAACTGAGCGGCGGCTTCCTGAACAGACAATTCGCTGTATCCATAGTTGTCAGCCGTATTTTCATTCCCTTCTATGGAAGCGAGCGGCTTGAGCGTGGAAAAATACTCACGGGAATACGAAAAATCACTAACGGTGATCTTTTTGTCTTTATTCTCGGGATCGGGAATTTCCTTTGTGGGAAGACCCAGACCGTCCGCCTGAATCCTTTCAAAGAACCAGCGAAGGAACTTATACATGTTCTCGCACTCGTCGTTGGGATAATCCCAGTCCTGCTCACCCTTGTCGATCAGATCGGTTCCAATCACAGGGATATTGCCCAGGACCAGATTAACGTCAGCCACTTCCCAGGAGTCATCAAACTTGTAATAGGGGGTAATGGCATTGAGCTGTGCGATCATTTGCATTCTTTGCTTGTAGTAAGCGCTGCCGGTTTCATAGCTGATACCTTTCACACCCGCAGTCGAACCTACCAAGTGATCCACGCCGTAACGGAAAAAGCCCATCTCGGCGGGAGCAACGAGCGTAACGAAATCAAGCTCGTTGACCGTATTGTGAATGGTGGGATAGGTGCCGTTGCCTGTGTAAGGCTTATACTCAATGGCAGATTCCACGCCGCCCATAGGCGCCTCAAAGGTATAACCGTAAACCTGGTTACCAACCTCAGCATAAGAATCCACAAGGCGCTTGGAGGTAAGGTTCGCCGTAGCGCCGGCTCTGGAGTAACCAACTACCCAGAACTTTACCTTGCCGCTTGCTGCCTTTTCGGAAAGACCGTAATTTGCTATGTAATTCCGGATATGTCCGTAGACCTGGTTTGCCGCATCGGAGAAGCCTGCCGACTCACCCGTTGCACCGATGGTCACGTTACTGGCCCACTCGGCCTCGTAGCTGCCGCCGCGGATCGCCACGGGAACGAGGGTGTAGGACTCCCCCTTTACCTCAATCTCCTTTTGAGAGATCGCAACGGCGATGGTAGAAAGTCTGCCATCCTCTCCGTAATAGGCAGGCTTCATCTGGTAATCCTCGTTGGCAAAGAAATTCACGTCCGCACATCCAATATCGGAGAAGAGCTGCTTTACGTTTGCAAAATGATTTGCATAAGCATTATCTCCCACATGGGAGGTAGATCTACCAAACGCCGCAACGGCCAGGTTGATCGACATGGATGCCAAATGGGAATTATACACCGTAGGATCCTCAAAGAAATATCCGTCAGAATAGTAGAAAGGAGATGCACTATAGAAATCCGACGTGCTCATCAGATTATACTCGAAATATCCCTTATAGAGGGGGAAAGTCTCGTTCTTATATTCACCGTTTTCTACCGTGTAGGGGGTTCCCTGCTGCTTGGTAGCATAATCGGTCAACACCTTGGTGTCATCCTCAGTTCTTGTTTCTGCCGCCAAATACAAATGACGGTAATTTTTCCTTGCAGGATCGTCCTGGTATTTTACGCAATAGCCCTCTTCATCTGCGAAGAAGAACAGATGAGATGTGGACGTTTTGGTTGCCAGCAGGGTTTTGCTGATACCGTTATAATTTTTAGCGGCGGTCTCGGTTCTGAGCCACATCTCAGAACCAAGCGAAACTGCTCCAACGATCAGGTCGTCGTCGCCCTCAAGGTAAATGTTGCTCTTGATACTTCCACCGGAGACGGATACGGAATTGTTGCGAACGATCATCTTTCCGCTGACCTTCAGATCGCTTCCGGTCCAGTCGGACACATGGATACCGCCGCCCTCGTAGTTGGTGGAGTTGTTTTCTACCCAGCAGTCGCTCATGTCGACCAAATAGAGGTCATAGATATAGGCGCCGCCGCCACTGTACTTGGCATGGTTACCAACGATCTTACATCCCGTAACGGTAACGGTCTGTCCCACGCAGCTACGCTCAATGTAAAGACCTCCGCCGTACTCCTCTGCTCTGTTGGCATAAATAATCACATCCTTGATCAGGATGTTGTCACCCTTGGCACGCACGCCACCGCCGTAATTATCAGCTATGTTGTGATGTACGAAGCCGCCGATCACCGTGCAATCGGATCTCAGGAAGATCGCACCGCCGTCGGTAGAAGTACCGGCGCTGTAGTTATAGCAGATCGTGGCGTTTCCGCGGCTCATATCCAGCGTACTGTAATCTTCCAGATAAGCAGCAGAGCCAACGTCTGCTTTATTACCTGCAAGTGTACCGCCCAGCATGTAAACGGTGGATTTACCGTCGATGTAAAGGCCGCCGCCGTCACCGGTGCCGTGATAACCGCCGGAGATAACACCGCCGCCGATCTTGTATCCGCCATTACTCATGGGAGCCCAAAAGCGATTGCTGCCAATGTGACCGGGATTGATTCTGGCAGGATCGGAGTCCATAATGGTCAGGAGTGCGTTACTCGTAACCTTGATTACAGAGCCTTTGCCATCATTACGGTGCAACAGATGTCCGTTCAGGTCGATGGTGAGCTTTTGGTTGGAAACCGTCATGGTGGACTCACCAATGACGCTCTTGTCGTACTTCAGGTCCGCGTTCAACACAAACTCGACCGTACCGGACCTTCCGGAGTTGCTGTGATCGTCATCTGTTTTTACGTACTCTGCAAGCTCCAAAGCAGCCTTCCACATATCAGCAAAGGTGCCCTCCTTGAGGAGCTTACCTTCACTGTAAACCGCCGCCTGCGAGCCCTCTTTGATCTGGTTACGGTCTTTTGTAATGGCATTCCTTGCCGACATTTCTTTTTCAATGACTTCTTTAGCCGTCAACTCCTTTTCGGGAGCAGCAGTTGACTCCGCTTTTTCGGTTTTCGTTGCATCAGCCGCAAATGCCGTAATCGCCGTCAAGGGGACAGCGCACACGAGCATAGCAAGAGCAAGAACACCGGAAAGCATTCTCATGACTATTTTTTGCTTCATACCACTTCTCCTTTATCCTCGGGGTGTTCCGCACCATTTTCAATGGTTGCACGCTCACCGCCCCCATTATATTGCGATTTTCCGAACCCGATTATCGAAACAAATACAGAATACATAAGCAAAAGTCCTGCACCGAAGATTTTTCCTTTACCAAATGCCTCTGCCAAACGGAACGCATACAGAACGCTGCATACTGCCGCGACAATACCCAACGGTACAGAGATCAAGACGAGAAATGTCATCCACGCGTTGTCGGGAGCAGTCTCAGCCAAATGCGATGATGTCTTATTACAAATATCAAACAACGTATCTGATACCAAAAAAATCCAAAAAGCTTTTTTGCACCAGGAATGCTTATACATAATATACGAGTTATAATAAGGAACGAGGGATTTCCATGATTTTTCCCCAAATTTCTTAAAAAGCTTCCACTCGGCAATCACCATCAAAACGAGAGTTACTATACTCAGTAAAAGTGAAAAAGAATCCA
>JAEIGA010020783.1_pt1 | contig 10009 bp, 7 predicted proteins | sample 9270691 | NCBI WGS metagenome assembly JAEIGA01 (sample SAMN17057246, study PRJNA624740) | gut metagenome | biome: biome; isolation source: fecal sample | host: Bos grunniens | place: China: Xizang | collected 2019
GGTGACCTGCAATACCTTCTACTGTGGCACTTATAATCTTATTATCTGTCACATTATAGGTGAATGCCTTTACAGGAGAACCTGCTACAAAATTGTATTCGGATGCTGAATGGTCCCAATACTTGATGTACTGAGTCTCTTCCAACTTGCCTGCTGTATTATCATTACCATACTCTTTATCTTTCACACCAACATATTCCCAGTCGCCATCGGGATTAGAAGTCGTTTCGCCACCTTGAGACCAAAGAACATAGTTGTTAAATACAGTAGAATAGGTGTCATTGGTGTTCTTCACACCATAGAACTTGATCTGGCCGTCGAGTTTGTCGGCAACAGAACCTTCGTTGCTGGTAGCACGTGTCATCTTGCCGGAAGCACCGCTGAACACGATCTTACCATTCTGCTGCGGAGCCTCGCCAATGTACTCGCTCTGAGTGCAGCCTACCAACATTGTACCAGACAATGCCAGCATCATAATTGAACTTTTTTTCATAACTTTAATTTAATTAATAAAACAAAATGTTAATAATATATGTGTGATATTCTTGTTGTCTTTGTCTTCCCCCATTGGGTGCATACTTCTGTGCGCCCAAAGCGGGATGGTTTACATGTCGAAGATGTGTGTGCCGCCGTCCTCTACGTCCTTCACCACGGCATCGAAGCCGGAGCCGCCGGGACGTTTTGGCATGGGAACGGTGTCCATGTCGAGTTCTACGGTAATGACACCACCTTTATAACGTTCGCGCACCTGATTGGTGACGTCGAAGACAAAGGTTGAGTCCATACCGTTCATGAACTGCATCTGCACGTCGAGATAGTGTCGCTTGGTGTCCTTGCCGTCCTCGGCACGAGTGACACGGTTGGCATTCTGTCCGCACATGCCGAAGGTCATGAGACGTCCGCCCACGATGTCCACCCTTTCGCCATTCTTGAACTCCTTGTCGTTCTTCAGTCGCATCTTGAAGTTGACGGCGATGGCATCGTCACCGGTAATGCCGGTATTGAGACTTGTGGAGCGTGCCATGCCCGAGAGGTTGGCAGAACCGGGCACAAGCGTGATACGTCCTCTGTTGTTGTGAAGAATGATTTGTGGCAGATAGATGTATGTGATTGGTTCGAGATACATCTTGAGCCTCTTCACCCACATGTTGCTTTCTTCCTCGAAGACGAAGCCATCCAGGTTCTTGTTTATCTCTATTCCCTTTTCGCAAACGGAGAAGAGTTGCTCGGGTTCGTAGAAGGAGTTCTCGTAGCGGGGCGCATGATAGCGCGTTCTGTACATCGTGGAGTTGGTGTAGGCCATGATGTCTTCGTCGAAAGAAGACTTCTCGTCGAAACGTATGCTCTGCACACCGTCGAGGGTATTGACGTCGTTCCAGACAAGGATGTCCCAAAAACCCCAGTCGTAAGGTGCACGGAAGGAGCGACCCATGATGTAGGCAATTCTCTTATGGAGGCGTGGACCGTATGGCACTTCGCCGGTATAGTAACGGCGGACGTGGAAGTTATTGGGGTCTTCGTATTCGAGTTCTCCAAAGATGCGGCGATCCTCTTCGTCCCAGCCGTAGAACCATTCCGAACGCCAGTTGTAGTCCATGCCCAGGGTTATGTCGTAGTCCCAGTATGTGTCGAGGTTTACCTCCACAATGGGGAACGCCAGACCGGGATTGTCCACATCGTAGAGATGGAGGTCGGGCAGACGATAACAACTGGAGAATGCCAGCAAAGTCAGCAGGCAAACAATAACTATCTTTCTCATGGGCGGCCTCCTTTCTCGTATGGAACAAGGGGGTTATAGCGCTTGGTAGGCTCTGTTCCCGCTGGAAGTCTTACGCCATCGGTCTTCTTGCGAGCCTTGCGATAGAGAAGGTCGTAACTCAAAGTGATGCCGATTCTGGTAGGACCAATCCATGAGAATCGGTGCTGACGCTTCTTGAAGAGCGAAGGACTTCCTGTCCAGTCGTAATAATATAAATGATCCCTATAAGCCGGGTTGACCGGATTCTCGAACTGATATGGGTCGTAGCCGCCAAAGAGTACGCCGGCCTGAAGTTGGAACTCCAGACGCCAATGTCCTTTCTTGGAGAGAGGCAAGACATAGCCGGCTCCGATACCACCGCCCAGTGCTTCGCCTTCCCAGCCTCGCTGGCTATCCAGGCAGATGCCGAAAACGCCTACATGGCCATATGCCTGCAGGTAGAATCCCTTGAAGGCTGCCCCTTTTCCTTCGGGACGAAGTTCTATGTCGCCCTTGCGGAAGTAATAGCGTGCCTCCACCTGGTAGTTGCGAATCTGGAAATACTTGTGGGCATCGTAGCTCTGCCACCAGGGGCAATCGAACGATGCACCATAGGTGAAATGGCCACGAAGCGGATAATACTCGACAGCAATGTTGGGAATAGGACACCACCTGTCGTAACCTCCGGGCATGTAGGCTCCGTAGAAGAGTAAGTTTGTTTTCACCGAAAGCAACTCACGACGCGGATAGCGCTCTACCCACGGCTCGGGCTCTACTGGAGGGAGCGGAGCGATTGGCGTGTCGGGGATAACGGAAGGTTCGGGGGTGACAACAGAGTCCTCTGGCAGAGGCTTCGGCTCTAATTCCGGAACAGACAAGGGAGGAACGGGCTTACGCTGACAAACGATGATCATGCGGGCTGCACGCAAAGAGGGGAAGTACGTGACAAGCATACGACGCCAGAGTCTTCCGCCGTCGATGGCCTTCAACGCATTCTCCAACTGCGCATACTGCTGCTTGGGCATATAAGTGTCGAAGAGTTGTTTGACGCGCTCGCTGTCGGGGTCGCCGTCCTGCATCATACGCTTGTAGAGATAGGTGTAGTCCTCTGTTTCCGTTTCGAGTACGAGACTGTCGCCTTCTGGAATATCGATGTAGTTCTTCACGAAGTTATACAGTGCCTTCTGACGCCCCAGACTGAGTCTTTGGTTGAGCGCCACCGAGCCTTCGGGCGATGCTGCACCTCGCATCTTGACACGAACCACCTTCAGGCTGTCGCGATTGATTCTCGGGAAAACCGTTTCGCGAAGTTCCTTCACGGTCTTGTCGTCGGCAGGGATGGTCGTCTTCGACACCTTGAAAATCACCGATGCTGCATACTGATAGAAGTACTCGTCGTCGATTTCTACATCCTCGCCCTCGTCGATTATAACCACATAGGGGTAGCGGGAATAGAACGCCGAGTCGCCGACCTCCTCGTCTGCAACAGGCAGATACTCTATATTCATTTCCGGAAAGGGAGCGACAGGCAGAGCGCGGGCCTCGAAAACAAGGCAACACGCAAGCAACAGAGTAGCCATGAGTCCACGCGATGCGTAGAACTGCAGAGCTAATCCTTGCCAGACCGATGCTCTCTTCCCTCTAATGTTTTTCCACTCCAGTGTAAAAACATTTACCAACTTTTGTAGAAGAGCTTCCACATTCATTATTTTACCTCAAACTAAATAACCTTTGTGAGCCAAATCCTTCTTAATAATAAATTAGGTTCGTGCGTGCGAATGCCTATTAATCTGTGAGGATTTTTTCACCAGTCGCAAAATTACAACGAATACATGCATACATGAAATAATTTAGTATGTATTTTTTTATTCACCCCCCCCCGTTTAACATTATTTAACAAGTGTGGTATTTTTATTGCACACTGCAAGAAAAAGTGTGCATATATTTAGCGCTTAAGCAGATATTAAAAATGGTAGTGACAAATTTTTGCCTTTTTACCCATTTTTTTGATGCTCGGACGAGACTTTATACCTGCGAGGAAGATAATTTCTGCTACTCAAAAAAGATAAAACGTCCTCAAAAAGTTAAAATAAACAAAAAAGAGATTAAAGAATAATTCTTGTAAGTTTTTTTCTAAAAAAGCAGACCATTATGTAAAACCACACTTTGCCGCAAGAGAAAATAGGTTAACCTTTATGGGCAATTAGGCACGTTGAAATGGGCAAAAAGGTTAACCATTATACTCAAAAAGATTAACCTTTCCAAAAGGACTTCCGCTGCACCTTATAAAAGATTTCATCACAGTTCTGGAAATCTGCCTTACAAAATGTTACGAAAAATACATTTTTGCCCATTTCATCGGCAAAAACAAGACATCGAGAGTGGACAGGTTTGGACAGCAGAAGTGCTGTCAGTAAGAGTTTTTTAATCAAAATGCAAACCGTCTGCATACCTACACAGCTAACTGGAAAATTTGCAGTTCATAAGCCCATAGGACTTATGAGACGCCCGAAAGTCACATACAAGAACCACTGCTCATTTTTCTCTACCTTTCGCTTGCAAAAACAAAGAAAAAGTTGTAACTTTGTAGCGAAAACAAATGCCAATACGACAGATTATGGAAGAAACAGAAAAGAAACCGCAGGAATACAGTGCGTCGAACATACAAGTGCTCGAAGGACTGGAAGCGGTACGCAAACGCCCCGCAATGTACATCGGCGACATCAGCGAAAAGGGTCTGCACCACCTTGTATACGAAACCGTAGACAACTCCATCGACGAAGCCCTCGCTGGCTATTGCACACACATCGAGGTGACCATCAACGAGGATAACAGCATCACGGTTCAGGATAACGGACGAGGCATCCCCGTCGATATGCACGAAAAGGAGCACAAGAGCGCCCTCGAGGTGGTAATGACGGTTCTGCATGCCGGTGGTAAGTTCGACAAAGGTAGCTACAAGGTCAGTGGCGGTCTGCACGGTGTCGGCGTAAGCTGCGTAAATGCGCTTTCTTCCAAGATGATAAGTCAAGTCTTCCGCGATGGCAAGATTTATCAGCAGGAGTACACTACCGGCAAACCCGTGACAGGTGTGGAAATCGTAGGCACGACAGAGTTGCGAGGCACACGCCAACAATTCTGGCCCGACGGTTCAATCTTCACCACCACAACATACAAGTATGACATCCTCGCCAACCGCATGCGCGAACTGGCATACCTTAATGCCGGCATAGCAATCACATTGACCGACCTTCGCCCCGACGAGGAAGGCAAAACCAAGAGCGAAAAGTTCTACAGCGAAGGCGGTTTGCGCGACTTCGTACGCTACATCGACAGCAGCCGCACACACCTCTTCGACGACGTCATCTACCTCAACACCGAGAAACAGGGCACACCCATCGAGGTTGCCATCATGTATAACACAGCATACACCGAGAACCTTCACTCGTACGTAAACAACATCAATACCATCGAAGGCGGCACACACCTGCAAGGCTTCCGCATGGCATTGACACGTATCCTCAAGAAATACGCCGAGGAAAAGCACGAAAAAGAGTTGGAGAAACTCGCCAAGAACAGCGTCGAAATCAGCGGCGAAGACTTCCGCGAAGGCCTTACCGCCGTTATCTCCATCAAGGTTGCCGAGCCACAGTTTGAGGGTCAGACAAAAACCAAATTAGGAAACAGCGAAGTAGCCGGAGCCGTACAGCAGGCCGTAGGCGAGGCTCTCACATATTATCTTGAGGAACATCCGCGTGAGGCAAAGCTCATTGTCGACAAAGTATTGTTGGCTGCCCAAGCACGTGTGGCAGCACGCAAGGCACGCGAGAACGTCCAGAGAAAGAATCCCATGAGCGGCGGCGGACTGCCCGGCAAGTTGGCAGACTGCTCGGACAAGGATCCTGCAAATGCAGAACTCTTCATTGTCGAGGGTGACTCTGCAGGTGGTTCGGCAAAACAAGGTCGCAATCGCCACTTCCAGGCCATCCTTCCCATTCGTGGTAAGATATTTAATGTGGAGCGTGTGATGTGGAACAAAGCCTTCGAGCACGAGGAAGTAAACAACATCATACAGGCTCTGGGCGTGAAGTTCGGTCTCAATCCCGACGACTACAAGGAGGCTAACTACGACAAACTGCGCTACTACAAGACAATCATCATGACCGATGCCGATGTCGATGGCTCGCACATCGACACACTTCTCATGACTCTCTTCTTCCGCTACATGCCGCAGCTCATCAAGGATGGCAGGCTTTATATTGCCACTCCACCACTCTATCGCTGCTCGTACGGCAAGATCGAGGAGTATTGCTACGATGAAGAGGCACGTCTGCGCTTCATTCAGACATACTGCAACGGCAATGCCGACGACAACAAGTTGCATACGCAGCGTTACAAAGGTCTTGGTGAAATGAATCCCAAGCAACTTTGGGAGACAACTATGGACCCCGAGCAGCGTCGTCTGAAGCAGGTTACCATTGAAGATGCGGCGGCTGCCGACTATGTTTTCTCAATGCTTATGGGCGAGGATGTTGGTCCGCGTCGCGAATTCATTGAGAAGAACGCTACCTTCGCAAACATCGACGCATAAAAACAACAGGGCTTAATGAGGATGCCTGGAGGCAGATTGCCTGCAACTTCCCATTAAGCCCTTATTATTTTGGTTGGTTAATGTATAAAAAAAGGTCACTCGATTGAGTGACCTTTGTACGTTATAGCAAATTATGCGCTTTGCTAGCCAAGCTTCTGGATGTACTGTGCCAACTTTGACTTCAGGTTAGAAGCCTTATTCTTATGAATAACGTTGATCTTGGCAAGCTTGTCGAGAGCCTTCTGTACGCTGGGGTACATCTCTACTGCTGCAGCCTTGTCGGTTGTAGCGCGGAGCTTGCGCACAGCATTACGCATGGTCTTTGCGTAATATCTATTGTGGAGCCTTCTCTTCTCCTCTTGGCGAATGCGCTTAATTGATGATTTGTGATTAGCCATCTGTTTTTCTTATTTTATTACTTTTTGTTGTAGTCCCTAGGAGAGTCGAACTCCTCTTTAGAGAATGAAAATCTCTCGTCCTAACCGATAGACGAAGGGACCTTACCTTCGGCGTTCAGCCTGTGCTTTTGAGTGTATCGCCTCAATTGCGGGTGCAAAGTTATGACTTTTTCTAATACTGACAAAATATTTTGAAAGAAATTTTGCATTTTTCTGCAATTTTTTTGCCCTTTTGGTCGAAAATGCCTGTTTTTGCGTATCTTTACATAGTATTATTACGATTTTGGAGATGCTCGAAAAGACCAGTGGAATAGTGCTGCATTATAACAGATATAACGATGATAGCGCCATCGTGGATATCTATACTCTCTCGCGAGGCAGTGTGTCTTTTCTGGTACGTGACCGCCGCAGGCAGCGCAAAAGTGGCACTCAGACGATGTTGCTTCGGCCGCTCAACATCATTGAACTTGTTTTTGACTATCGTCCTTCTGCTTCGTTGCAAAGGATTCAGGAGCTCCATATTGGCCACTGCTATACTTCGTTGCCGTATAACCCTATTAAGGAGACGATTGCTCTTTTCCTTTCGGAGTTTCTCCACAATGCTCTTCGTCGAGAGGTGCAGAACCCGGATCTATACCATTATATATTATATAACCTGCAATGGCTTGATGCGGCTCACGAGGGACTGGCGAACTTTCATGTGGTCTTCCTGACGCGTATGACTTTCTATTTGGGTTTCTGGCCTAACATCGACAGGAGAAGGATGCTGCCTTTCTTTGATATGAAAGACAGTATTGCTACCGACACGGAGCCAGAGCACAATTTCTTTATCAAAGGCGAGGAGGCTGCGCTGCTGCCCAAGCTGCTGCGGATGAATCTTCACAACATGCACCGTTTCCGCCTGACACGAGAGCAGCGAGGCCGGGTGCTGGATTTGCTGACAGTCTATTACCGCCTGCATGTGCCTGAGTTTCGCGAACTTCGCTCGCTTGCCGTACTGAGAGAAGTTTTGGCCTGAAGGCCGAGAAGAGATATCCTATGGCTTGTTGGCAATAATGGTTAACCTTTACGCCCGAAATGGTTAACCATTTCGGGCGTAAAGGCAGTAGATGTTGGCCAACTTGACGTGGCGTGTGTTCAAAGGTTCTGAAAGGAAGGGGCTCAAACCTCGAAGGCAACGCCCATCATGGGTGTGTCGGACACCTGTACGGGATTGCTCTTTTCCTTTATTTTGTTCAGTTCTTCTTTCGTGCGATTATATGCCGGACGTGCATCGACCATAGAGATGATGTCGTCGTTGTCGAGGTCCTCGTCGGTGAAGATATAGACATTGTGACGGCGACGACGGAAGGAACCACCGGACGAGGGACCATAGAAGTCCTCAGCACGCGCTGTCTGGTATTCCTCAAGTTCCTGGTCTATGGCCGACTTCTCCTGCTCCTTCTGCTCGACAATGCCACGAACGCCCGGAACATTCTGCAAGCCAAAGCCTGTGGCGAGCAACGTAATCTTCACCTTGTCGCCAAGTGAACTGTCGGTGGCAAGACCCCATTTTGTCTCCACATCCTTGCGGAAGCGGCTCATGAAGTCGTTCACCTCGTTCATCTCCTCCATCATCAGGTTGCCCGACTCACTCTCGCTGCAGAAATTGATGTTGAGCAATACCTTGCGGGAATTGAAGATGTCGTTGTTGTTGAGCAGCGGACTGTTCAGTGCTTCCTGAATAGCCTTGGTGACACGGTTCTCGCCTTCGCCATAACCGGTGCTCATGATGGCAACACCTCCATCCTTGAGAACGGTGGTGACGTCCTGGAAGTCGAGGTTGATGGTGCCGTGCATCGTAATAATCTCTGCAATGCTCTTGGCAGCCACGCTCAGCGTGTCGTCGGCCTTTGCAAAGGCATTGATGACGGTAAATTCGGGATATATCTCGCGCAGACGCTCATTGTTGATGACAAGCAACGCATCTACATGCTTGGCAATCTCTTCAACGCCATCGAGAGCCTGATTGATTTTTGGGAGTCCCTCGAACTTGAAAGGTATGGTAACAATGCCTACGGTCAAAATACCCGCATCCTTGGCACACTGTGCAATGATTGGAGCCGCACCGGTACCAGTGCCGCCACCCATTCCGGCCGTAATGAACACCATGCGGGTGCCGTCGTTGAGCATCGCACGTATCTCTTCTATACTTGCCTCTGCCTGCTGCCTGCCAAGAACAGGATTATTGCCGGCACCCAGACCGGGACCCAGTTGAAGACGATTGGGGACAGGCGAGTCCATCAGAGCTTTCTTGTCTGTGTTGCACACCACGTATGTCACGTCGTGTATTCCCTCTCGGTACATGTGGTTGACAGCATTGCCGCCGCCACCACCAACACCTACCACCTTGATGATACAAGGGTTCTCGGACTTCTTGAAATCAAACTTAATGCCACCCATTGGCTGTATGTTATTCTCTTCTGCCATAATTCTATCTATTATCATTCAAGGTAATACTCTACGAATTCTCTTCACCGTCTGACTCATCAGAGAACAACGCCACTATTTTATCCCAATAGCGTGAGAAGGACGACGGCTCCTTCTTCTTGGGAACATCCTGCTCCTCTGGCTGAGGTTCCGGAGTTTCGGGCTCCACGGGAGCCTCCTCTTCCTCCTTGCCAAAGTCAAACGTATCCTGAGTATGCTCCTTGGCCAGTTCGCCTACACAGTTCTCCTTTCCGGCAAGCAACAAAGAGTAGAGCGTATAAAGACGGTCGGGTTCGCCTATCTGCACACCATGGGAAACAGTGATATTCTCCGGCATACCCTTTACTATGCGTACATTCAAATCGCTCGCACGGCCAAAAGCCTCGGTAAGATCGGGAATTCGTGCCGCACCACCAGTAACAACAATGCCGGAAAGCATCTTCTCCTTGAATGGAGAAATGCGCTGACACACATTGGCAATGATTTCCTCATATCGTGCCTCAACTATCTCCTGAAGCGTTTCTTCCTTCTCCGTTCGGTCAAAACTCAACGTGATTTTCTTCTCCGTCTTGTCCTCCTTGTCCGGTCGGAAAGCCGTGCCATATTTCTTCTTCAACTCTTCTGCCTCTTCCGCCTCAACCTTGAGGTTTGTAATATCACTGGTCACATTAGAGCCACCAAGCGGAATCACACAAAGGTGACGCAGAATGTTGTTGGAGTAGACACTGACCGTCGTCGTATCGGCTCCCATATCAACCAAAGTACAACCGGAACGCTTCTCGTTGGCAGTAAGCAACGTATTGGCCACACACA
>JAEIGA010020784.1_pt1 | contig 10009 bp, 13 predicted proteins | sample 9270691 | NCBI WGS metagenome assembly JAEIGA01 (sample SAMN17057246, study PRJNA624740) | gut metagenome | biome: biome; isolation source: fecal sample | host: Bos grunniens | place: China: Xizang | collected 2019
AGATGATGGTTTTTATTCATAATATGAACCTCTCTTACAAGCGAATTATAGCACTAACAAGAATTTGATAATAATAAAATGCCTATTTTATAAGCAAATCGAATGAAACAATTCATAATTCATGTATAATTAAAATAGGTGATATCATGAAAAATAAAATAGTCATAGATCAAAAATTGTGTAATGGATGTGGAAAATGTGTTAAGGTATGTTCCAACTCGGTTCTGCAACTTGTTAATGGAAAAGCGCATGCAGTAAATGAAAAAAGATGCGATACGAATGGAAAATGTATGGAGTTTTGTCCAAATCATGCGATTTCATTACAACCTAAAATGAAAACGTATTGTGTCGGAGACGAATGTTGTGGTGTTGATAGTGAACTTTATAATTGGCCTGTACAAATCACAAGTGTAAGTTGTCAAAATCGTTATTTAGAAGATTCTAAATTATTAATAGCAGCTGATTGTAGTGCTTATGCATATGCTAACTTTCATCAAGATTTTATTTATGATCATACAGTACTTATCGCATGTCCTAAAAACGATCTGACAAATCATCTATTTGAAAAATGTAAAATGTTGTTTCAAAATGTTCATTTTGAAAGTATTGAAGTTATCGCAATGAATGCTCCTTGTTGTAAAGAATTACTAGAAATCATACGAAAAGCAGTAAGTGCCAGTGGTAAAAATTATAAAGTATATGAAAGAATCCTTTCACCTGATGGAGAAGTGTTCGAGTAAGAATTATGTGGAATTTTGTGAACATATTGAATTTTTCTAAATTAAAAGTATAATATTACTGAGGTAATTATGAAAACTAAAAGTAATAAATATAAAAGAAGAAATTTACCAGAAAATTATTCAATAATTCATACAATTAAAACAAAACCAGTATTCGCTATGTTTGTCTTTTTACTTATTGGTGGAATTATGGTTTTTAGTACAAACTATAAATTAATTGGTGCTGTATTTGCATTAATTGGGGGACATACTTTATTTATTGCGAAAAATAATGTATCTGTTGAATTTAGTAATGATTTTATGGTTGTCTATTTAGAAGATAATGAAGAAGACTGTTTTTTAATTTATTATAATGACGTTGAATCTTACAATTATTGTGCAAGAATGTATCAAACAGATTATGTTCAAATCATTACAAAAGATAAAAAAATGTTCGAATTCAAATGTCTAGATAGAAGAAAAATGAAAAAGTATTTAAAAGAACACTTATTTGTAAAAACAGAGAATGATAAGAAATAATCATTTTCTTTTTTTGTTAGGAGGAATTATGAAGAAATTATTACTAATCCTTAGTGTGTGTTTTATGCTATTTGCCTGTGAATCAAAACAAGAATATGAAAGATCAAGCGAAATGGGTACAATTAATCATACAAAGATGGTGGATATCTTAGATAGAATGGAAAATGATGAAACTTTCATGTTTATGTTAGGATTTGATTTCTGCGAAACATGTAAGTGGTTTAAAGAGGATGTATTACCAGGATATATTCAAAACCATGGTTTTGAATTTAATCTTGTAGAAATATCTCCTGAAATGAGTAATGAAGAATTAGATCCTGTATTTCAATTTATAATGGATCATCCAAATCCACCAGAATTCTTAAAAGAAGGTCAAACAGAAACTGAACCATTAGCACCTAGCTTCTATATTATAGTTGATGGGGAAGTAGAAGAAATATTTATTGGTCCTGAATTGGATGAAAAGAAATTAGATGATTTTGTTCAAAAATATCTATTAGATAAAGTTAAATAATTCACAAAAACTTCATAATCAAATGGTATATTGGTTATGAGGTTTTTATTATAAATAAAACATTTTAATTTTTTAAAGATATGATATAATGGAAAAACGGAGGTAATCATATGAAAAAATTACTTTTAAGTTTATTTGTAGGTTTATTTTTAATGGGATGTCAAAGTGCTCCTGATTATGAAAGAAATGAAGAAATGGGATCTCTTAATGAGATTACTATTGAAGAAGTACATGAAAGAATGGATAACAAAGAAACATTTATGTTTATGTTTACTCAAGAAACATGTTCAAATTGTCAAGCATTCAAAGAAGATGTTTTATCATCATACATAAAAAATCATGGATTTGAGTACAATGAAATTGTTTTAAGTCATGATATGGATACAGAACCAATTTATGCATTCGTAGAAGAACATCCAAATCCTGAAGATATGTTACCTGAAGGGGATTATTCAATTTATGATGTATTAACACCAACTTTCTATTTTGTTGAAAATGGAGAAGTAAAAGATATTTATGTTGGTGGAGATATGACAACAAAAATCTTTGATGGATATATTCAAAAATATCGATTAGATGAAGTGAAGTAACTGTTTATCAGTTACTTTTATTTTTCGTTGAAACCTTTCGTTACAAATATGAAAAGAAATGAAAGTGATTGAAAACCGCTTTCAAATAGTATATAATAATAGAGGAAGTGATTAACAATGAACGATATTAGAGAACTTGCCAGAAGTAAAATGTCAATCTGTAAAGCATGTAAAGAATGTAATGGTATTGTATGTGCAGGTTGGACTCCTGGATGTGGTGGAAAAGGGAATGGCTCGACATTTATTCGTAATGTCGCCAAATTAAAAGAAGTTTGTGTAAATATGAATGTAATTTCCTCGAATGAGAAACTAACATGTGAAACAGACTTTTTTGGTAGCAAAGTATCTCTTCCTGTTTATGTTGCTCCTATTGGAAATATTTTTGTACATTATGGAGCAAATATGAGTGAATATGATTATACAAAAGCACTTGTAGATGGTGTAGGAAAAGATACAATTGTATTTACTGGTGATGGACAAAATATCGATGTGTTAATGGAACCATTAAAAGCAGTGGATGATGGTTGGGTCGTACCAACAATTAAACCATGGCAGAATGATGAAATGAAAAAACGTATCGATATGATTAAATCGTCAAAATGTTCAGTGTGTTGCAGTGATATTGATGCTGCTGGTCTAACTGCTTTAAAAACAGGTTATCCTGCTGTTGAATTCAAAGATGAAAAAGCATTGAAAGAAATTGTAGAAAAAGCAAATATGCCTGTTATCTTTAAAGGAATCATGACGAAAGATGCAGCTATCAAATGTATGAATGCTGGCGCAAGTGGAATCGTTATAAGTAATCATGGTGGACGAGTATTACAAGATGCTTGTTCAACGATTGAGGTTTTAGAAGAAATTGCTACTGCAGTTAATGGAAAAATGAAAATTTTCATTGATGGTGGATTTAGAAGTGGTAGTGATGTCTTTAAAGCATTGGCATTAGGTGCTGATGGTGTATTGATCGGTCGACCATTTTCTATTGCTGCTATTGGTGATGGAGCAAATGGTGTAAGAAAATATTTAGATAAAATTCATGAAGAATTGAAAGAAACAATGATGATGTGTGGATGTAGAAAGATTTCAGACATTAATCGTGATTGTGTTAGAGTGAGTTGGAGGTAATTATTATGAACACTTTTGAGAATAATGCATTTTTTTGGCAAAAATTGGACACTTTATATTTATCAAGTCGATTAGTTATCGATCGTCCAAAAAATACTTGTCATTATAAATATTCAAATTTAGTTTATCCTGTTGATTATGGATATTTATGCGATTCTGCAGGAAGTGATCAAGCTCCTATTGACGTATTTAAAGGTAGCAACAAAACTAGTAAAGTTGGTGCTATTGTAGTAACAGCAGACATCTTGAAGAAAGACTGTGAAGCTAAATTATTAATTGGATGTACAGAAGAAGAAATTCATAAAATTTTAGTATTCTTAAATCAAACAGAATATCAAAAATCTGTACTTATGAAACGTGGTAATGAAATGCCAGATTGGGCAAGTCTAGAATAAGAAGTAGAAATACTTCTTTTTTTATTTGGAGGCAATATGAAAATATTTTTACTATTCTTTTTATTTATTTTTGGTTGTAAAGAAAAGAATTTGTTGGATGAATTAGAAAAAGGTTTATATTCATTAAATGAAGTATATGTATTTATGGATAATAAGGAAGTACATGAAAGATTTGATATTGATGAAAATGAATATGAAGATTTACTTGCGTTAAAGTCTCTGGTTTTTTATGAACAAAAAGAAATATTTATCTTTTATGAAATCAGTGATTCTTTTAAAGAAGAGATTCAATTATTAAATAAAGAAAATTATATTTCATTTGAAATTGATTCTTATTTTTATTATGGAATCAATGATTCTAATATTATCGATTATATTAAAAATACTTTGAATAAATAATTTGATAAGTTTCATAATGATATTATGAATAAAATAATCGAATGTATTAAAGAATTGAATTCTTTTGAGGGGAGTTTATTTGTTTATTCTCTTTCTTATGCTTTGTTGTTAACAATTCCTCCTGCAATGATTGTTATTATTTTTAGTTTTAGATGGATTGATTTAAATATCAATGATATAGTTGATGTTTTTGCTTTGTTTATTCCTGATGAAGTGTTATATCCTTTTGTTGATTTTTTAGTCAATGAGAATAAGAATTCAATATTTGGTTCAATGATTACTACTTTTATTTCTTTATTTTTATCTAGTCGTAGTATTTATTCTTTTTTATTAATTGCTAGTCGTTATGAAAGAATAGAGTATCCAAAGTGGTCATTAAGAATATTTAGTATTTATGAATTTATTTGTATTTATTTATATGGAATGATATGTGTCATTGTAAATGTTTTATTTTTTGATAGTTTAGGGTTAAGTTTTTTAGTTTATTTTAGTGCTAGTTTTATTGGGTTTTATCTATTTTATCATTTGTGTACATTTCGTTTAAGAGAGTGGACTTATGGGCTTTTAGGAGCTTTATTTTCTACTATTTCTATTTATTTTGTAGGATTATTATTTTTTAAATCAGTACGATATTTCACAAATTATGAAAATGTTTATGGACCTTTAAGTAGTATCATGTTATTGTTTTTATCAGTCTTTGTTATTTCTATGATTATCTATTTTGGATATATATTAAATAATAAATTTACTCAAAATAAGAATGAAGACTATAGAAAGAATACTTTTTTTCATTTATGTGTTAAAATAGAAAAGACAATAAGTAAGAGGTATACAAATGAAAGTAGAAATTAAGAAAAGTGGAATTAATGGTGAAGGAATAGGATATATTCATAAACAACCTGTTTTTATTCCAGAAGCTTTACCTGAAGAAATTGTAGATATCAGTATCACTGAAAGAAATAAAACATATTCAATTGGGAAAATAGAAAATATCGTTCAAAAATCAAAACATCGCTGTACACCAAAGTGTAAATCATATCGTAGATGTAAATCATGTAGTTTAATGATTGCAGATTATGCTTTACAATGTGAACTAAAAGAAGAAAACTTGAGACAAAGTGTTTGTAAATATGCAAATGTAAATCCAAAAGTCATTCAACCGATTATTAAAAGTGATGAAATCTTTGGATACCGTAATTCATGTAAAGTACCTTTTGGAATGGAAGGAAAAGAATTGGTTACAGGAATGTTTCAACCAAATTCAAATTACTTTACACCAATTGATTCTTGTTTGATTCATAGTAAAGATGTAGAAAGCATCCGTAAACAAGTATTAGCTGTTTTAAATGAATATAAGTATAAAGCTTATGATCCATCTACAAAAACAGGAATGAGAACACTTGTCATTCGTAAGATTGATGAGAATGCTCAAGTAACATTGGTTACTGGAAATGATACAATCAGTAAAGAATGTGTAAAGAAATTATTAGAAATTCCTACAGTGATTTCTTTATGGCAAAGCATTCATACTCAAAAGAAAACAGTAGAAATCTTTGGTAATAAAATGATTTGTTTATCTGAAAAGAAATTCTTAGATTTTAATTTAAAAGGTGTACATATCAAATTATCACCAAGATCTTTCTTCCAATTAAATACAAAACAAGCAGACAAATTATATGATATTGTTAGAGAATCTGTAGGAAATGTAAATTTATTAGTAGAAGCATATAGTGGTGTAGGTGGAATTTCATTTACTTTAAAAGATAAAGCAAAGGAAATTATTGGTATTGAAAGTATTAATGATGCTGTTGTAAATGCAAATATGTGTGCAAAAGATCATGGATTTAAACATATGAGTTTTATTTGTGATGATGCTGCTCATAAATTAGAGTATATTTCTAAGAAAAGAGAAATTGATTGTTTAGTTGTAGATCCACCTAGAAGTGGGTTAGATGATTTGATGATTGATACGATTATGAAGAGTAGAATTAAGAAAATCGTCTATGTTTCATGTAATCCAGCTACTTTAGGTAAAAATTTATCGATCTTATCTAAACGTTATTCAGTAGAAAAGATTACTCCAGTAGATATGTTCCCACAAACTGCTCATGTGGAAAGTGTAACAGTTTTAAAGAGAAAGAAATAGAAATGTCATAAAGACATTTCTTTTTTCATATATTGAATTATGATAAAAAAATTTATAGATCAAGGACACAATCCTGGAAATATTAATGCTGGTGCTAGTGGAAATGGTTTAATAGAAGCAGAAGTAACTTATCAAGCAGGTATTTATTTAAAAGAATTATTAGAAACAAATTGTAATTTTGAAGTGCGTTTATCTAGAAATTCACCAGATGAGGTATTGGGTACAAATACTCGAGAATCTTTACAAGAAAGAGTTGAAATGGCGAATAATTGGCCAGCTGATTATTTTATTTCAATTCATGCCAATGCGAATATAAATCCTTCTATATCAGGGACAGAAGTGTATGTATATGCACCAAATTCAGTAGCTAGTAATCTTGCCTATGTTGTATTAAATGGAATCGTAGAAGTGGCTAAAACACGTGATAATGGAGTATATGTAAATCCGTTGTTTTATGTATTAAGGAATACAACGATGCCAGCTATTTTAGTAGAACTAGGATATCTTACAAATATAGAGGATGCAAACTTATTAAGAAATGATTTATTTTTATTCTCATTAGGAATGTATGTAGGAATATTAAGATTTTTTGGATACATTTCTTAAATTGTGATAATATATTCATGAGGTGTTAATCATGAATAAAAGAGAATTAGAAAAATTATTTGTATATGTACAAGGAAATGTGGAAAAGAAATATGAAGAGGAATGTTCAATGGCGATGGATTGTTTTATTGAAGAAGAATTTGATTTAGGAGAATGTACACGTTTTCTAGAATATTTATTAACATTAGTAAAAGAAGATAAAGTAGATGCTGTTCAAACTAGAATGGAAGCATTCTTAGCTTTATATCAAAAATAAAAGGAAGCAAATTTGCTTCCTTTTCTATTAAATAATATCTAATTCATTAAAGAAAACATCAAGTTCCTGTTCCCAACTTGCTTCGCTATGACGTCCATTTTCATAACAGTGCATATAACATTTTGCTCCTTTATATGTAAGAACACGCATCACTTCTAGATTAACTTCAATTCCTCTTGCAAGATCTAATTTTGTTCTCCATTCAAATCTTCCATTACTGATATAGAAGGTAGAATTGTCTAAAGAATCAAGTTTCCATAAATCACGCACAAGACGATCTGATACATAATCATAGAAAGGTGATAAACAAGCACTTTTTGAATACACATCAGAATGCATCGCTCCTCCATATACGGCCATTAATCCTCCCATTGAACTACCACCTAAATAAGTGTGTTCACGATCAGGAAGAGTAGGATAATTGGAATCGATATACTCTTTTAAATCAGTTGTCATCCATTGTAAGAATTTCTTCCCACTAGCACGTACATTCCCCCAAGTTTCATCTTTAAATGAATATGGAGAGAATTCACGAAGTCGATGATTTCCTTTGTGATTACATTCAACACCAACAACCATTAAGCGAATATTGTTTTCACTTAAGTATTTAAGGATACCCCAACTTTTTCCATAAGTAGAATCTTCATCATTAAATAAGTTGTGCCCATCAAACATATAGAAGACTGGAAAACGTTCATCTTCTTGAATATTATCTGGTAAATAAATATGAAGCATTCTTTCCTTTTTTAAGTAGGGAATTACTACGTTTTCTTTAATTAACATTTTAGATTAGCCTTTCTACAAAGTATGGGAATTGTTTGTACCACCATGGCCAGTCATGGTTTACATCTTCACCCCAAATATCAACCCAAGCATCTACACCTAAACGTTCAAATTGAGCTTTTAGAGAACGTGCATCCGCTTTTGCTTCATCTTCCCATGCACCTTGTCCACAGCAGATGATGATTCTTCCTTGACGGTATAAATCAACATATGGGTGGTCATTTGACATATTAGGCATGAAGTCTACTGGTGAGTTATAGTATACTTGAATGTCTTGGTAATTTGCAAAGAAATAGCCTGCATGGAATAAACCACTTAATGATAAGCATCCACCAAATAAATCAGGTCTTCTTAAATAGAAGTTAACACAGTGATATCCACCCATGCTAGCTCCTGAAAGAATGACTTTACCATAATATGGATCATTTTCAGCTCCACCACGAATTTCATATAAACGAGGCATAAATTCATTACAAATATATTTGAACCATTGTTCGTGCCACATAATTCTTCCATGGTGTTCACCATAAGATGCACTCCAAGTTTCTTTATCGATACTTGAAACGCAAATTAATTGTAAACGTCCTGCTTCAATGTGGTTAGCCACTAAATTAATCATTCCACGATCTTCAAAATCATAGAAATTTCCATCTTGGCATGGGAATACAACGATAGGTTGACCAGCGTGTCCATATACTTTGAATTCCATATCTCTACCAAGATTATGAGAATATTCTTTATAATACTGAGTATGCATTTATTTTAACCCTTTCTTTCGCATGTATAGTGAGCGAATTCAATTGCTTCTTCTTCTGTGTTGAAACGTGCTAAGAAGCAGAAGTTACCCATTGCTCCAGCCAATACTTCAGGCATGATTTCATACATCTTAATTGCATCACCGTATTTTTCAAATACTTCTTCAGTAGAGTGTACATATTCAAATCCTCTTCTTTTTGAAGCAAATACACAGCAATATGGTCTTTGATTTGGGTCAAAATATCCTTCGTTATAAACAACCATATTTGCCCAAATTTGGAATACGTTGATATCATTTGCGAAGTTCATCATGTCAGGAGTATATCCACCAGGTGGACGCATGTTTACTTCTAAACCGAAAATATCACCTTTCTTACCTAATCCTTCTTTGTCTTCGTTTAGACGGAAGAATTCACAGTGGAAGAAACGAGAATTTGAACAGAATGCTTTGATAGTTCTTCTTCCAGCATCTTTTAAATCTGCAGGAATTTCTTTTCTTGAATAGAACCACATATCACTTTGTTCATTTACAATATCCATTACTGGATCAGGGAATGTGTGACTTGTTTCGAAAATAATATCTCTATTAGAATCACAAATTCCATCATAAGTAACGATTGTACCATTGATATATTCTTCCATGATGTATTGAACAGTAGGAAGATTTGCATAGAAGTTTCTTAATTCTTCTTCATTTTTTAATTTATAAGTTGCGTAGGCTCCTACACCATTATCTGGTTTTACTACTACTGGATATTTCACTTGTTCAATGAATTCTAATCCTTTTTCTAAAGTAGAAACTAAATGATAACGGGCAGTTGGTACACCAGCCATTTCGTAATAAGCTTTCATAGCGCTCTTATATTTAATTCCATCAACAGTATCATTATTTAATCCTGTAGTAATGTTGAAATCTGTTCTTAATTGAGCGTCACGTAATAACCAATATTCGTTGTTACTTTCTAGCCAATCAATTCTTCCATATTTGAATGTAAAGAATGCACATGCACGATATACTTCATCGTAGTTTTCTAAACTGCTTACTTTGTAGTATTCCACAAGTGAGTTTTTTAATTCTTGGCTTAATTGGTCATATGGTTCATCACCAATACCTAGGGTAGTAACCCCATTGTTTTTTAATCCTTGTGTAAATTGATAATAAGTTTTTGGGAAGTTTGGA
>JAEIGA010020785.1_pt1 | contig 10009 bp, 5 predicted proteins | sample 9270691 | NCBI WGS metagenome assembly JAEIGA01 (sample SAMN17057246, study PRJNA624740) | gut metagenome | biome: biome; isolation source: fecal sample | host: Bos grunniens | place: China: Xizang | collected 2019
CGCAGCTGTTCATAGGTATTGATCTCGGTCACATCTGTCTCTGAAACCACCCTCGCCTGCAGGATCATCCTGTCTGAATCATAAAGCGTTTCTTCCCAGAAAGCATTCTGATAACGGGAGTCATGATCATACTCCTGCAGTCTTTTTTTTACTTCCTGTGCCGTTTCCCCGGTCAGATAGCTGATCCCGATCATTTGATTTCCCATCTGTCTTCCGGTCGTTTTCACCAGCTCTTTTTTCCGGTTCACACGGATCCTGCTCTCAGGATCAGGTGCGTCACTAACCATGTACCATGAATATAACTCCTTTTCACGGAACAGATTGCGCTCACTCCAAAGATCACAGGGAATCACATATGTGTTTGAAAGATGCTCTGCTGCCAGTGCCAGTGAATGCAGGCTATTCTTCTGGGCATACTCCTCATTAATGATCAGATTCACACCATAATCATCGATCAGATACTCTAGCTGCTCCTTCATAAACCCCGCAACCACATGGATCTCTTCCACACCAACTTCCCGCAGCAATCGAATCGTCCGTTCGATCAGCGGCTCTCCATGCACTTCTACCAGTGCCTTCGGTATCTCATGGTTGATCGGTACCATACGCATACCGAAACCGGCAGCCAGAATGATCGCGTTTTTCGGTGCCCGTTCAGTAAACTCTCCATCTGCTTTTTGTGTCAGCTGCATCTGTTCGTTCAGATATCCGTCTTTTTTCAATTCTTTAATGGCCTGATTGACAGTTCCCAATGAATAACCGGATTCCTCAGAAAGGATTCTCTGACCCGTAAAAGAACTTTTGGAAATTGCCATCAATAAATCTTTTTCTTGCCTGTTCATATTTTTCTACACTAACCTTTTCATGAAATCATAATTTTTCATTTTTATGAACGTTTGATGATATATATACCACTTTCATATATATATGTCAACTGCACGTTAATTATGTCATTTGGCACTAATACAAAGACGCTCCGGCCGCAATTGCAGCCGGAGCATCTTAATTAACACTCTACGAAATCCATTTCCCGGATGAGTCGAACTTGTACGTCTTTCCACTGATCGTAAGTGTTCCTGTTGCCATATAGCCATTAGCTTTTAGATAATACCAGTAACCACCGGATTTGACCCACTTACTCTTCGTGATCTTTCCACTGGCATTCATGTACATCCAGCCGCCGGAATCTTTCGCCCACTCGTTTGCTGCCATGTAGCCATTGGCTTTCAGATAATACCACTCTCCTTTGTCCAGAATCCATTTGTTTTTGCTCCAATAACCATCTTTTCCCATCCAGCACCAACCATGGCTGTCTTTTGCCCAGCCATTTATAACCAAATGACCGTCTTTGCCTAAGTAGCACCATCCTTTGCTGTCTCTCGCCCAGCTGTTTGTAACCATGCGGCCGTCTTTGCCTAGGTAGCACCATCCTTTGCTGTCTTTCTTCCATGTATTTTTCACCAGATTACCAGCAGTATCGTAGTAATACCAGTATCCATTTTCTTGCTGCCAGCCTGTTTTTACAGGAATCGGGTTCTCCTGGCCACTCTTATATGGAGCGCTATTGATCTGTAAGGCAGCTGTATCATACGCATTCTTTGTCAATTGATCATATTGATATCTTACGTTTACATTTCCACAGGCAAAGGAATAGCCGCTGTTAACATTTCCGTTACCACTCCCTGCCAGGAACAACAGCCTGTCAGCTCCTATATTTCCTTCGTCGCAGTTTGTAATATCTACCAGATAGTTATTCCCATCCTCCATATTGACAATATTCCACATATGAGATCCGGCACCGGTTCCGCCGGACATTATTCCTGACACCGAAATGCAGGTAATGTTTCTGTTAAATGTAGAAAGATTGCATAAATACTGAAAGGACTTTGCATAACCTTCACAAACAACATTCGTATCTGCATCCCCATCAAAGACGGATACGATCTGCCACGGATCTCCATAAGGCGTGCTTCCATCATCAGATGCATTTTGATCATATTCAACCAGTTTGCAGATTTCATCCCGATAGCCGTCCAGCTTTTCATAATCTGTTTCGGCAGCATATCCACTCACTATCATCTTTGCTTTTTTGACCGCACTCTGTACACGCTCAGCTTTTGTTGTGTCAACAGTATATGGTCCTGCTGCATAATCCGATGCAACTGAAAACGAGAATACAATTTTATCATCAACACAGATTGCTGTATTATTTAAAGTCGGATACACCGTCGGGCCTTCCGCCGAAACCCCTGAAACTTTATCATACCAATATAATTCATAAGGGCAGTCAGACAGCAACGCATAGTTTATTTTATCTAAATCATATAGTTTTTGCCTTAAAGCGTCTTGGGCCTCTTCCGTTATGCTGCCGTCCTTGACGATTGCAGAAACCCCCAGTTCTTTGGCAGTCCACGATTTGTCGTTAATCCCTAATTCCTCTGATGACACTTCAAAAACAGTGGAAGCCAGTTTGCCATCAGCAACTTTGCTGATGTCTTCCTTTAACGCCAAATATATCAATCGATCTGTTCCGGATAGTTTAGATCCACTTACAGATGCATTTTTCGATGCAGAAGAAATTGTGAGCTGGATCTCAGTATACTCATTAAAAAGGGCATCATTATCCAGAGGAAGCTCAGATGTAACTTCTTCCCCTTCCAGTATTGCGGAAATGGCATCCACATCGTCAACTGCAGATATCTCTTCCACAAAATCAACATCATTTGTCTGTGTACTTTCTGCCGCCTTCGCCTCAGTAAGTGCCATAACCAAAATCAATGTGATCACAGACAATTGACGCAACACCCTCATCACCATATCATTTCCTTTCAAATAGTCTCTGAATCCATTTTTGTTACAGTATATCATATATTTATTATAGCTTCACGTTGATGGCAACATATTATATCAAATAGTATATTTTTGCTTTATTGGATACATCGTGCTCGCTTTATTGGATGTATTATTGGTTGCATTCAAATGTAACACATGCTATATTTTAAGAGTTGCAAAAGCGAGCATATTGGTTTCACTTTTTTATTATATACTGGAAACAAAAACAAAGGAGTCTAGCCACATGTCAATCGTATTCAGCACAATTATGGCAGTCTATAATACCGGAGACTATCTTGCAGAAGCTATAGAAAGTGTATTATCCCAGGATTTCCCGCATGATATGTCAGAATTAATCTTAGTTAATGACGGCAGCACTGATAACAGCGGTATCATCTGCCAAAAATATGCTTCTGAATATCCGGAAAAGATTGTCTACATCGAACAAGATAATCAAGGTGTAAGTGCTGCAAGAAATAATGGAATAAATATTGCCAGAGGGAAGTATCTCAATTTTTTAGACAGTGATGATATTTTAGATAATAACGTTTTCCAAAAAGTCTATGACTTTTATCAGGAGTATGGGGATAAAACTGATATTGTATCCATTCCTATTAAGTTCTTTGGTTCAGCAGATGGAGATCATATCCTTAATTATAAATTTTGGCGAACCAGACTGATCGATTTAGATATAGAGTTTACCAGCATTCAGTTGTCCTCCAGCAGTGCCTTTTTCCGAAAAAACGCAATTGGCGAACTGCGTTTTGATCAGAACGTTAAATATGGTGAAGACGTTCTGTTTGTCAATCAGATTTTAATTAAAAAGCACACATTAGGAGTGATTTCTGATACAACATACTGGTACAGACGACGCAACACAAGCACTTCCGCCCTTCAAAAAGCGGCAACAGATCCTGATTACTACCTTCCATGTCTCAATAATATATCTTTGAAACTGATCCGGATTTGTATGGCAGAAGGGCTCTCTTGTCCGCGTTTTCTGCAATATATGCTTGCCTATGACCTGAAATGGCGAATCGGTAAAGCAACGCCGCCTACATGTCTCTCCGATCCGAAGGACGCTGACCGAATCGAAGAAACAGCCAGGGAAATCCTGTCTCATATTGATGTAGATATTATTCTGCGACATCAACACCTTTCCTTAAAACAGAAAGAGTATTACTTATCCCTGAAAACCGGCAAGCCATTGCATCAGCAGTTTATTTATGTAAAAGATAAAAACCGGAACGATGTATACGCTGTATTTCACGAGTATATCATTGCCTGGCTATCCCGTCGTGCTATATATATTCATAGTATACGTATTCAGGATAATGTTGCCAGTATAGCCGGAGCCTGGGCCACTGAATTCGATCAGGAACATTTATCCATATGGGCAGATATTAAAAAATGTGATGCTTCCGAACCAACACTTAGTCTAAAAGCGGAATTAAAACCCTATACTGTAAAGGATAATTATATGTGGGGACAATTACAGAGTCATCCTGCATGTTTCGAAGTGCCGTCCTTTTTGTTAAATGGTTCTATTAAAGTATCTTTCAGAGTATGTTTTGGTGATATTTGCAGTTCTGTTCCTCTGCATTCCGGACTCTATTACAGTTCATTAAACACAGAAGATTCTTATTTTCTGATGGATGGATATTATGTCAAACTGGAAAACAACAGTCTTCTCTTTCAGAAGGCTGAAGCGGACCTCGTGTCAGCGCAGGAAAAACAATTTATAGACTCCCTTCGTTCACATGCAATGCTTTCTGAAGAAGAGCTAGAAGGAATACAACAGTTACGTAAAACAGCATTGGATCACTATTATTCTTCACATAACAAAATATGGCTGTTCACTGACCGCATTGACCTTGCCGATGACAATGCTGAGTGCCTCTTTGATTATTGTATGGCACACAAAGAGGATTTCCCGGGTATTGACATGTATTTTGTTTTATCCGGCTCAAGTAAGCACTATGCAAGAGTTTCTGAAAAAGGAAATATTGTTGATTACGATTCTGAAGAATGTAAAGAGCTATATCTAAAGGCAGATGCGATTATCTCTTCACAGGCAAATCTTACAACCTTTAGTGTGTACGGTGATCATTACAAATATTATAAAGGCCTACAGGTGGCCAAAAAGATCTTCCTGCAGCACGGTATTATCAAAGATGACATGTCCGAATGGCTGCATGATTGGAACAAACACCTCGATCTTTTTGTGACAGCCTCTCCATATGAGTATGAATCCATTCTGAACGGAGGTTACGGGTATACGGATCGTGTCGTAAAACTAACGGGTTTTCCCCGTCATGACCGACTGAATAATAAAGCAGAAAAAATCATCCTTTTTATGCCTACCTGGGACTCTGCTTTAAGCAAATATGATACAGAAGGCCAGCAAGTATACAGCGAAGCTTTTAAAGACACAGAGCTATATGCCGAAATTCAGGATCTGCTTTCAGACTCTGAATTAAAGCTCCTTTTAAATGAATATGATTATCAGCTTGTTGTAAAGCTGCATCCGAATCTTTGGATACAACGAGAAGATTTTCAGATTAATGGTCCAATCACCCTGGCAAGTCCGGAAATCAGCTATCAGGAGCTTTTTTCCAAAGGCGCTTTGCTCATTACAGACTATTCCTCTGTACAATTTGATTTCGCCTACTTAAGAAAACCGGTTCTCTACTATCAATGCCGGGCAAACCACTTAAAAAGCGGATACTATGATTACAATGAAATGGGATTTGGTGAAGTAGTATCATCCGTTTCAACGCTGACAAACCATATCCGTGAATACCTGAGTACCAACTGTGAGATGAAGGAACAATACAAAAAAAGAGCAGATTCCTTTTTTGCATTCTCCGACAAAGAAAACTGTAAACGCGTAATGACCGAGATCAGGAGCTTATTACAATGAAACTAGAATATGCTGTTTGGGGCAACATGTTTGTATGTTATAACGAAAACAAAGAAGTACTGTCATATCTGCATGAGATTCCCTTGGAAATATTATCCGTTCGTGCGAAAAACAATAATCTGGTTATAAAAGCTCACTATCAATGGCAATCCTTCCCGGAAGGGATGTGCCTCTATCTTCTTGCGCCATGGAAGAAAGTATTGCCCCAAACCATAAAATCCTCCTCTTCAGGATCCATCATGACTTATGTCTGCCCTATAACGGAACAGCGGCTCGTCATTCGTGCCGTGTTGGAATACAAATATATAAAAACTGATATTCAGATTCAGGCATCAAATCGGATAAAAACCGGCCGGCATGCTCTTGCTTCCTGTGAAGGCAAGAACCTGGTTGTCTCAAAAAAACAGTTATGAAACCCATCTTCCGGATGAGTCAAATTGATATGTCTTACCATTAATCTTCAGACTACCGGTTGCCATATATCCGTTTGTTTTCAGATAATACCAATTATTTTTATATTGAATCCACTTGTTCTTTGTCATCTTCCCATTGGCATCCATATATAGCCAGCCGACAGAATCCTTTGCCCATCCATTTATTATCAGGTAACCGTTGGATTTAAAGAAATACCATTCTCCATCAATTTTTCTCCAGGCACTTTTAACGAAGATTCCATCTGCATTCATCCAGTATCTGCCGCCGCTGTCAGCAGCCCATTCATTTGCTGCCATATAGCCATTTGGCTTCAAATAATACCAGCGCTCGTTATTTTTAATCCATGTCCCTTTGACAATTTTTCCATCTGCACCCAGACGGCACCAGCCCTTGCTGTCCTTTTCCCAGTCATTTACAGCCTTATAGCCATTGGTTTTCAGATAATACCATTCCCCATTACTCTTGACCCATTTGCTCTTGGTCATTTTCCCGTCAGCATTCATGTAGCACCAGCCCTTGCTGTCTTTTGCCCATTCATTTGCTGCCATATAGCCATTGGCTTTGATATAGTACCATTCTCCGCGGCTTTTGACCCACTTATCTTTTACATAGTTTCCGGATGCATCCTGATATTTCCAGTTTTCACCGTCTTTAACCCATTTTCCGGAAGAACTGCCGCTAGTGGTAGTTGAACCATATTCCGGCCAATATGTGTTTTTTGCCAGATTTGCACGTGTCACAAACTCTGATGATGTGCATCTTTCAAAATATTTTGCCCAGTTATATGCCGTATTATATGCTCCTGTTGCACTGTCAGACCAGATTTTAATATTGTTCCATGCGGATTTTTCTGAATGCTGTAATTCATAGTACAGATAGTCAAGCTGACCGGTCAGTGTCGTGTAATCGTCTCCCGCATACTTTTTTAATGCTGCCAGGCGATCTCCGTTCCACTGGCAGATCCCGTAACTGATAAGACCACTCTTTTCTTTATAAGTCGCGTCTGTACGGAATGAAGATTCACGTTCGATGTTTGCGAGAATACCACTGGCAACTCCGCTATTGACCTGCATTGTATCGATCAGATAATGGTAAACAGCTACTTCATTCCGATAACCATTGACTGACGAAGTTGACAGGACAACTTCATTTGGGTCTTCATCGAAAAAAACACCTATATACGGTGCGTCTGTCCATACATCAATGCCATCAGCTATTACATAGCGTGTTTCATCCCATTCCGGACTGAACTGATAATAATAATACCTGCCATCGTCATAATCACCGCAGATTTCATACCAGTCAACATCGATTGCAACCGGTTCCTCTCCCCCGTCCAAATACACCTCCAGTTCCTCAGGCATCTCGACGGTCAGATCCTCTTGTGAAGGTCTTTCATCTGCCGAAAAATACAGATAATGATCGCTGATATTAAAATCGGCAAATCCTGTAATAACATGTAAATCCGGATCTTCTTCTGACGCCATGGTCGAAACAGGGGCGTAGAATAAAGCCAGACAAACTGCAATTGAAGCAGACACGAATAATGGTTTTCTATTTCTCAAACTAATCATTTGACTCTCTAAAACATGAAAAATATGGTTTTTCATACGTACTTATCTACTATTATTTGCTCTTTAATGTATATTTGAACAGATCAATTCTACTGATTGGTTCTGTTCCGATCGGCTCATCATTGAAATAAGAATCGATCCTATAACCTGATGTCGCACTGTCATTCAGATCATAACCATCTGCTGTGGCTCCGGGATATGACGCTCTGAAATACTTCCAGTATTCATACAGGTGATTATAGTATTCCAGGCTCTCCTCCCATTGAGCAACAGCTTTCGCGCTCTGTTTACGCGGCGTTATATCATATCTCTCCATGAGATACGGAACCATATAATCTGTCAGTTTTCTGGCTCCGTCCGCACTCAGATGTTCGCAATCCAAGAAATCTTTCTCGAAGGTAATATCCATCTCGTCTGTGAAATCATCCATATCAATATAATCAAATCCGTTCTCTTCAACAATCTTCTTGACCATATGATACCGCTGATAACGATCATAATTATAATCTGTCACTACATGCGGAAAGTGCACAAATACGATATGTTCAATATCCGATTCCCTGCATTGTTCAAGAAATGCACGCAATGCTTCCTCTGCGCGCGGATCCAGATCCGCGATACTGTCATCACCTGTTACATCAATAACGTCATCACTGATATCGTCTCCATTCATACGCGCCTGGGCTCCTCGCAGGATGTTAAATCCCCGTTTTTCCAACAGGAACTTACTTGCGGATCCGTTACCGGGAATCAGCTCGCTGTGATATTTTAAGAACGGAAAATAGTAGCTCAGCTTACTCTCTGTCGCCTGCTCATTGATCAGCTGTATTTTATTCTTACTCAAAGGCATATCATCCGTCATAAAACGTACTTCAGCAGGATTGTCCAACTCCTGATCCACATAGATCGCCCCATTGCATTCTACCAATAAAAGCTGCGGATGCTGTCTCTTTTCAATCTCCTTTAACTGATAAGTCCATAGTGTAACCGGGTTCGCCTGGTATCCGTAAAGATAACTGGTAAGCCCATACTCATCCCAAGCCCGTGCCGGAACATACCCATTATAGGTTTCGCTGGCACCCAGGATCACCATATCCATGGAATCCTTTTCTTCCATGTAAAAACCTTCCAGTCTCCTTTGGTGAACGTCTAGTCTTGTCAGAACATAATGCTGTGCAAGCCAAACAAAAGCCAGTATCGCTGCTGCCAACGTCACTATTTTTAGGATTCTTTTCCAGTTTGATATTGTTATACGCTCCTTTTTCACACAGTCACCTTTCTCCCGATTACTGTATTTCTTCCAGCGGAGAAATCGAATTTTCCTGCACTATTTCCCAGTTATTCAAATCCCAGATATTATCTTTTACTGCAAACCACATTCCAGGCAAAAACATATTTCCATTATTCACTGTTATATCAGACTGATGCGATCCGAATACATATTGATCATGTGCCGTCTTTTCATCATTTGAAATAACCTTTCCGGTAGACGGATTTACAGGATGATCGATCAGACCTTCAAATGCCATTGTGGGCACATCTGCATTTGTCATAAAGGTATCGGATTCCGAAAACTCTGTAGCGTTAAAATCCTTTACCATAAGAAGCGGAAAATAGATTTCCATATCTGTCAACGAATCTGACGGGTCCATTATCAATTCTTGAAGACGATGTGTCCCCCACCCATGATCTGCGACAATGATAATCCTGGTGTTGTCATAAACGCCATTCTCTCTCATGTAATCAAACCAGTTGCCCAACTGGATCAATGCAGCCATATTGACGTGATAATGCGTCATTTGCCATTCCGATGCCAACAGCATTGTTTTTCCGTCTACTGTACATCGGTCGGTGCTTTCCGCATCATACGCTTTGTTGTCCACATGCATGGAAGGCTCATATTCCGGCTCCTGTAACAGCATTGGCTCATGTGGCGTGTCATTTGAGATCATCAAAAAGGTATTCTTGTTTTCATCTGAAATATTTGTGATATCAGGCAATGCCTTCAGCACGTTATAAGGGTTCATGAATTTCTCATGAACACCTTCTGATGATGAGATGTCAAATATTTCTTGTCCCGAATACACGAGCTCATCGCCGCTCTTTTCCGGTGCATTATACTGCCCATTATTATACAGTACGGTTTGCGTAAAGGTCGGCATGGCCTTCATGAAACTAAAGCAGAAGAAATTTCTTTTCGTACTCTTAATCTGTTCTGCTTTTGACTCCGGATCAGAAAAATAAC
>JAEIGA010020786.1_pt1 | contig 10008 bp, 7 predicted proteins | sample 9270691 | NCBI WGS metagenome assembly JAEIGA01 (sample SAMN17057246, study PRJNA624740) | gut metagenome | biome: biome; isolation source: fecal sample | host: Bos grunniens | place: China: Xizang | collected 2019
ATAATCTGACATCTGTGATAGGATAAGTTTGGATGGCATGGCCACCCTCGGCCATGTTAGAGGGAGGGGCCCATCGCCTGCGATGGGAGGGATGTAGTCGGAACTTGTTACGACGAAACCAAGCCAAACTTATCCTATCACAGATATATTCCTATATTAACGAATAAAGCCGGCTAGTTTAGCCGGCTTTACTCATTTTACATATAAGAATATTAATACTCGTCTGGTGCGTATTTGAATGGATCGAGTGGAGATGTGTAGTTGCAGTAGTCTGACTCTACGAAGAATCTCTTAAGCTCGATTTCAGCGTTTTCAAGTGAGTCTGATGTGTGAACGATATTCTCCTGTGCACTGAGGCTGTAGTCGCCTCGGATTGTTCCTGGAACGGCCTTGCTAGCCTTTGTTGCACCTGCCATGTCACGAACTACCTGAACTGCGCTATATCCCTCCCAGCAGCAGAGAATGACTGGCGCTGCCATCATTCCGTCTCTAAGCCAAGGGAAGAATGGTCTGTCGAGAAGATGTGCATAATGCACCTTCAGAATTTCTTCATCGAGCTGCACCATCTTCATGGCAACAAGCTTCAATCCTCTTTTCTCAAATCTTGAGATAACCTCGCCAATGAGACCTCTCTGAAGGCATCCTGGCTTCAATATTACTAGTGTTCTTTCCATAATCTAATATTCTGCAGCTGATTAATTATACAATGTAACCGGGCCTGACCACTCACCTGTGATGTTGTATGAGGCCTCAGCATCATCATACAAATCCCATACTATATTGAAGTTTGCCTCTCTTCCGTCTGCAAGTTCTACGTAATCTGATGTTCTTGTCACAGATACTGTACCCTTTACAGCTGGAGCCATCTCGTCCATATTCTGCCATGTACCTGGGATATAGTGCAGATACCAGTTTCCTCTGTATCCGCCGTCCCATGTAAATCCGCGACGTGCGTCTGTACCTGTCATGAATGTATAGTCGTTCCAGAATGGCTGATAGAAGATGTCGTCGTATGGACGTCCCATCTTGCTGACGCTCACCTGATAGAGAGGATCCTCCATCGAAAGGTTTGGCTGGATTGTATACTTATACACCTTGTTCTTCTCAGGAGCGATGTCACCTCTTGTCTGAAGTGGAACCACGAACTCAAGAATCATGATGTCACCGTTAGGATCCCATGCCTTAACTCTTTCCTCGAATGGAAGCTCCATCTCCTCATCTGTCCACATTCTTGGCTCAAGCCATAGCTGCCATGCCTCAGCGATGTCAACAGGGTTATATGTAGTCTTGAGAGTCTCGACGTGAGCCATATGACCTCTTTCAACTTTTGACATGTCGCAAGCAACGTCACCGTCAAGAGTAGAAAGAATCACGCGGCCAGATCCCTCAGATGCATCAAGGAAGTCGAGCTTTCCTACCCATGTTCCTGTCACCTTTCTTGCAGGAGCATTGAGGCTGTACTTCAAAGTATATACATCCTCATAGTTGACACTTTCGCGTGTAACCTCTACTGTACCTCCGCTGATGAATTCCACAGACTGAGTTCCGTTCTTGTCGACCTGTGCAAGGTAAGTTCCGAAAGGAACACCGTCCATATTCAGACCGTAAAGCATACTGAACTCATTGTAGTTGAACTCCGGATATACTGTGTATGTACCTTCTTTCAAAAGGATAGGAGTGTCGCCACCAGGCACCAACTCACCGAACATGTTAAGGATGACCGCTACTCCCGGTACTGTACCACTCTCATCCTCCATGAATCCGTCTGTCGCAAGAGTCACGACATAGTTACCTGTGCCGTAACCGAAGAGGTTTCCATAGTAAACTGGGCTGACATAAGGGAAAGGCATGTCAACGACATCCGCCTTAAGATCCTGAATATCAGCAGCAACCTTAGACCACTCATCGATCTTGATCGCGCCGCTGTATGAATAGTAGATATCATGGCGCTCGCTACCCTTGCTGATTACAAGATCCTTTGTCTCGACATCATATGTACCCTGAGCATTCTTGGATACCTTGATGCTACCTGATTCAAGAGCATACTGATACTGAACAGTTCCGGAAAGACGCTTAACATATGAATTCTTCGTATTGACACGTGGAGTTACTGTCTCATCAGAAGTGATCTGATATTCTCCAACCGGAAGACCAGCGAACTCATACTCTGCGTCTATAGGAGCAAGGAATTCGAGAACAAGCATGTCTCCCTCAGAATCAAGGTATGGATCGCCAAATCCATCTCGGAAACATACTGCATCACTGAGAACTACAGAATAGACACCAAGTGAATTGTGATTCTTATCACCGTAGTACATTCCGAATCCTTGATCGACAAGATCTACAGGACCATCATAGATAACGACGGTACCTGGCTCGTCCACTGTATTCTGTTCGCAAGCTGCAAAGCCGAAAGCCGCAGCCACAAAAGCTAGAATTCCGAAAATTTTTCTCATATAAATCAGGTTCTTTTAGTTGTTTCTTTTCAATCGTGCAAAGTTAGCATTATTCTTTAGAATAACAAATGCTATATCTCCCCCCTGGACAAAGGCATAGTCATGCATCGAGCACCACCACCGCCTCGTGGCAACTCCGATCCGTCAATAGTCACAACGCATGGATTGTCGCCGTACACAGCACCATCGGCAGCACCGGAAATAAAATCTGCCGCTCTAACGACCTCAAAGCCGTTTTTATTCAACTCTTCGAGAGTATGGACATTTCTGGCATATGAAATGACCTTACCTGGTGCAAATGCAAAGAAATTTGCACCGCTGTGCCACTGCTCACGCTCCTGATCCCATTCATCAGAACCGCCGCAGACTATAGGCTTGAGATCCATGCCAAGTTTCTTCAGGGCATTGAGGATTCCTGACACCGGACGGATGCTTGTAACAACGCCGTCATCGATAGTTATATGCACTGTCTGATACTGATTTGCCTGGGTAATCAATGGTTTGAATACCATGCATTTATCTCTATCCAACAGAGTAAAGACCATATCAAGGTGGATGAATGACTCAGGCTCTGACGGAAGCTGCTGCACAATGACATTGTATCGTCCTCTTGGGCAGCTCGATCTGAGACGCTCTATCATGAAATCAATACCCTGAGGAGTGGTTCTGACACCATTGCCGATGATGAGCACATCTTCCCTTGCCACAAGGATATCACCGCCTTCCATGATGATCTGAGGATTATCCACCAGGTTTGCGTCGATTGTCCTGCATTCGAACACACCGCTGTTGCGGTAGATGGCATCCATGATGAATGACTCACGCTGACGCACCTTGTTTGCCATATGGCATATAAGTGCCTGATTTCCGATCGTCACCGCAGCATCACGGGTGAAATAGAAGTTATACAGAGGGTAAAGAGCATAATACTCATTGCGGAAGTATGCAGTCAGGGTGTTTATCCTTGCAGGCAGGCCCTCTATGAGAACTCGGGACAGTTCCTTTGACGTCATGCCTACAAGCTCATCAAAATAGGCCATGACATCTTCTGTCCTGCATATACGCTGAAGCAATTCAACACGCGCCGCCGGCTGCTCAAGGACCTTTTCCAGCAGTCCCTGAACCTCATATACCTTCGACACCTTGGAAAGGACACCTGAAAGCTGGTCATATTCTTTCTGTGCGATCGAAAGATTCAGGATATCACTATACAATGCTCTCTGGACGTTATTTGGCGTCATATTCTCGACTTCAGCACCAGGCTTATGCAGAAGGACCGCATCCAGCTTGCCGATCTCAGATTGAACATTGATCTGTAGTTTTTTATTCTCCATAGTATCAGTGTATTAAGTCAATTTTCAAATTATGTAGCTTACAATCTGTGTGCTCAGACTCATTGTCGGAGTTGGAAACTCGCACGACATAATATCTGTAGGCAGGAAGAGGCTGGTCAAATATCACCTGCTGAGTATACTCCACCTGCTGAGGATCAACTTCAAACTGCATTGTAAGTTCCCTGTCGAATCTGTTGTATGATCGCAGAACGATCTCGTTGTCACCTTTTTCCAGATCCACGAACACACCTTCATGAAACTCACTTTCACGATATGGATTCAGATGCTTCATCATGGTCACATATTTTCCGGATGCACGGTCATATACCAAAAATTCTGCACCGTTGCCGGTAACCGCATGCATCAGCACTCTGCATGGTTCAGAAGCTCGCAGAACGATTCTCATCAGATAGTTTGAGAATGGCTGCACGCTGCGGTGCACATCAGAAGAGTCCACACTCACCCAATCTACACCCGATAGATTTGTCTCACGGTCAAATGTTCCTCCGCGCATCCTTCCGAAGAGTTTGGAAACGACTTCGACAGTTCCTTCAAGTCCGACCTCCTCGCCCTGTCCCAGTACAACTTCCATAGTCTTATCACCGACCTGAAGACGGACACGTTTTCCGACATCGGACGCAGCATATCTGAACTGCAGTCCTCTTGTGTTCTTGTTGTTGTATATCCTCCAGTTGTAAGCTATCGTGCTTCTATAGTTGCTGTAGTAATCGAAACATGAATAGCTATATTCCGGAGTCGAATTTTTCCAATCAAGGACATCTTCCATTGCGACAACATCCACCTGGCGTCTGCCCAGACCATCATGCTTGAGCCTGATGACATGAACATCAGCAGGGTTTGCATACATCTTTCGGTCAACCATGATCCTATGGGTATTTCGTCCAAGATTCAGGTCTATATATCCGCTCTTTGGGCATGTACCGGTCAGCAGAAGATACAGAGAATCTCCCTTCATGGTCACATCTCCCCACTCAAACTGTTCGTCATAAGGAGACGGCTGAGTTCCATATATGGCATCACCATTCTTCTGAAGCCATTGTCCCATACTTACAAGGACCTCCCTTTCAAACGGCACGACGGCGCCGTCCGCATCCGGTCCGATGTTGAGAAGGTAGTTTCCTCCTCGAGAGACCACATCAATAAGTGAACGCAGCTTTTCCGCGACCTTGACTTCGACCTTCCCTCTTTTCTGCCAGCTGCGGTAGCTCCATGTTTCAGGGAACATCGATGCAGCGCTCTGCCAAGGTGCATGCAGGGCAACATCAGGAAGTTTATTATCTGCCATCACGGCAAAATCATACACATCATTTCCAAGTCTTCCGCTGACCATGCACTCCGGCTGAAGCTCCTTTACAAGATCGTAGAGTTCCTGGCTCTGATGCGGCTCCAGCGAGCCCATGTCAAACCATAGTTCACTGATAGGTCCGTAGTTGGAAAGAAGCTCACGCACCTGCATCTTGTTGAATTCATGATGTTCTGGAGTGATGAAGTCGGCATTATGACTTGAAATCGGATATGCGTGAGGATAGTTCCAGTCGATCAGTGAGAAATAGAGTCCGAAGTTCATTCCGGCCTCTGCACATGCCTGAGACAGTTCGCGGACATAATCTCTTCCGGAAGGAGTCCGTTCAACGCTGTCATAGTCTGTCGTCGCTGTATCGAACATGCAGAAGCCATCATGATGCTTTGTCGTGAATACAACCGAACGCATTCCGGCCTGCTGGGCCAGGGCGACGATCTCACGGGCATCAAACGACTGAGAATCGAAGCTGTCAGCCGTCATTGCATACCAGTCACCGAAAATTCCGGCAAAGGACTGTATCTGCTCGCTATATCCTTCCGTCACAGGCTCACCGTCCCATACTCCACCAAGGTGCGAGTACAGACCGTAATGTATGAACATTGAAAATTTATCAGCATTCCACCTGGCGAAGGCGCTCTCCACATCGCTCTGCGCCCCACTATAAAGAGGCAGCAGAAGTATTGCAAATATTATTGATAGTCTTTTCATCATCGGGACAATTTGTCACATATCATGTAATTTGCTAAGATAACAATAAATTTCAATATCTTTGCACAAAATTATAATTCCATGAAACGACATTTCTTGACAATCGGACTGCTGTCCATCAGCATATTACTAAATGCCCAGCCAGGTGTAATCGAAGTAAGAGAGGCAAATCACCGCAGAGGAAAGATCCTCACCATGGAGGAGACAATTCTCTCACGAGACCTCAGACCTGAAGACCTCTGGTGTGAATGGTACAACGAAAATGAAATAGTGCTGTATGAAGACGGCATTTGGAAGCTGTTTGACATCAACAAACGCACAGAAAGACCATTCAAGGCTGCACCTAAGCCTGAGACCGAAGTATATACTGAAGGCAAAGGACTGTACTATAAAGTCCCTACCGGCGATGTTATCACTATCGCCAAGAGCGAGAATCCGAACATAACATACGGACAGTTTGTAAGCCGCAACGAATTTGGAATCGAGGACGGTGTATTCTGGGCTCCGGACAGCAGCAAGATCGCATTCTACCGCAAGGATGAAAGCAAGGTCCTGACATTCCCTCTTCTGGACATCACAACAAGAACAGGAAGTGTGGAGGGGATCAAGTATCCGATGGCTGGAATGGACTCAGAAAATGTTCAGGTAGGTATATATAACTTCCAGACTTTCAAGACTGTATACCTAAGCACACCAGAGTTAGCATATGACAGCTACCTCACAAACATCAGCTGGACTCCTGATGCATCTAAGGTACTCGTTCAGGTACTCGACCGCAGTCAGAAGAATATGTCAATGAACATCTACAGCGCTCATACAGGCAAGCTTCTGAAGACTCTTTTCACAGAGTATAACGAAAAATATGTAGAGCCTACTGACCCGGTTCATTTCGTCGAGGGAACCAACAACGTCTTCATCTACAGGACCGACAACCGCGACGGATACAAGAACCTTTACCTGTGCGACTTGAACGGAAACGTTCGACGCCTCACACCGACAGATGCAGACGTACAATATGTTGCAAATGACGGCAAGCACGTATGGTATACTTCAGCAGAGGTATCCCCTATCGAAAACCACCTGTTCCGCATAAAGATCACTCCGAATGCTGACACAGCATGGAAAGGCGTTGACGGTATCGCAATCGGCGAGCCTCAGAGACTTACCCAGACATCAGGCTGGCATGAGATCAAAATGAGTCCGGGCTGCAAGCATTACATCGACTCATGGAGCAGCCTCACTGTACCAAGAGTGATCGACCTTTGTCATAGCGACGGAAGCCCGCTGCGCAATCTTCTCATTGCAGAAGACCCGACTCTTCCTTATGCATACACAGAGATCGTGCTTGGAAGCGTAAGGAGTGCAGACGGAGAGTTCGACAACTACTACAGACTCATCAAGCCAAAGGATTTCGACCCTACAAAGAAATATCCGGTAATCCTTTACGTATATGGCGGTCCTCACTCACAGATGGTACGCAACAGCTTCCTCGGAGAGCTCCGCAGATGGGAGATGTATATGGCTCAGAGAGGATATCTCGTGTATGTACAGGACAACCGTGGAACTCAGAACAGAGGTGCAGAATACGAAAAGGCAATCCACGGACAGTGCGGACAGGCAGAAATGGCTGACCAGATGGAAGGAATCAAGATGCTTATGAGACTTCCATATGTGGACAAGAATCGCATCGGAGTTCACGGATGGAGCTATGGTGGATTCATGACTATCTCCCTCATGACCAACTACCCTGACATCTTCAAGGTAGGAGTTGCCGGAGGTCCGGTAATCGACTGGAAATGGTATGAGGTGATGTACGGAGAACGCTATATGGGACATCCTGATGAGAATCCTGAGGGATATGAAAAGACAAGCCTCATCAACCAGGCTGTAAACCTCAAGGGTAAGCTTCTTATCTGCCAGGGCGCCATTGACCCGGTCGTTCTATGGCAGCACAGTCTCAACTTCGTTCGAGCATGTGTGGTAAGCAATGTTCAGGTCGACTACTTCCCATATCCTCGCCACGAGCACAACGTGCTGGGTAAAGACCGAGTCCACCTGCACAATAAGATCTCGATGTACTTTGAGGATTATCTGTAACGGAACTTGGAATGATGCCGTTTCTGAAACGGCACAGGAGCAATAGAGACTCCGAATCCGATTATAAAATCACCAGTAAGAAATGATGCCTGCACTCCGAAGGACATGACCTCAGGAGTAGCAGGCATCAGTATTGCTGCGGTGTCGCCATCCGGAGTCCAGAACAGAATCGGAGTGTAGACTCTTACAGACTGAAAGTTCTGATTCCACACCAGAACAGTCACTTGTCCGTTGGGATGCCATAGGATGCCTTCACGAGTACCCATTCCCCAATTATTTCCCAAGACACCCATCTGAGCGCCATACATGATGCCGCTCATGAAATATAAGCCCGTCTTCTTCCCCAGCCTCAGGGTATTGCCCAGAAACTTCTGTTCTGAAACGAACAGCTGAGGAAGATTGATGGTGTTGTCACCATTGAAGGTTGAAAAGAACCTGTCCGGATGGTCCTGTTGAAAAGCGCCAGCACCGATAAGCCCGGACACGCCGTCAATACGCTTCTGTTCTCCGGGAAGCACAATCTGAGCAGCTGCAGCAAATGGCATCAGAAGCACGGCTATCAACGACAATATATATTTCATATGACAAGTTTCTTTTACCTTGAAAAAGGCAAGATATATGCCCGTTAAATAAAAACTGTTTATTAACTTTGCGGTCTTTTCGCACTTTACATAAAGAAATAAGAATGAAATCGGTAAAATCCATATATAAAATCGGAAAAGGTCCTTCCAGCAGCCACACCATGGGTCCATTCAAGTGCATCACGCACTATGTGGAAAATCATCCTGAGGCAGATTCGCTTCATGTGACCCTTTATGGTTCATTGGCATACAAGAGCAAGAGGTTGAATGTGGAGATGGGAGCATCGTTGAACGGCTCTACAACCCGCAGATGGGACAGCTATAACTATACAGACGATATCTTCAGTGACTGGGCAACAGGTATTGGTGGAGCAATTAAGGCTGGTGCGCTTTACAGATTGAATGCAGGTGTGGCCGATGCCTCTACTGCAAGCAGTATTTACCTTAATGGTGCGTATTACAGCAGAGTCCCTTATTCAAGTGTGTTCTTTGCAAGTGGCAACAACCAGATTTCTGAGGGAGTGAAGAATGAGCAGAACTATCTTGGTGAGTTCGGATTCCGTACGGTGGGTAATAAAGGCGGTATAGAGGCAACTGTATATGCCAGCTATTGGAAGAATAAGTCTATCATGAGCAACCCTTACAAGCCTCAGGAGGAGGATGCTTACAAGTTTATGATTACAGGTTTGGATGCTTTCCACTATGGTGTGGAGGTTGACGCTTACTATAACTTTGCCAACTGGTGCAAACTTGTGGCTTACACCTCAATTGGCAGTTGGGAATGGAAAAATGATGTAAGTGCAATTATCTACGACAACTATTCCGGACAACCTGTTCAGGAGATACATGTGTACAGTGACGGCCTTCCTGTTGGAGATGCTCCGCAGACACAGGTTGGAGCATCCTTAACCCTTAAGCCTCTTGCCGGTTTGAGCCCTATGAAAGCTGTTGATCCTCACGATGTTGTTGGCAGTACAGTTAGAGGAGACCTTTCTGTTCAGATAAGCTGGAACTACAATGCCCGATATTGGGCAGATTTTGAGCCTAATACCAGAACTGATGCAACAGACCGTACTGAGCCTTACAAATTGCCTGATTACCATCTTGTAAATATAGGTGTGAACTATCACAAATACTTTAGGGTAGGGAACAAGGCTCTTGGAACAACATTGTTCTTCAACTTGAACAACTTGTTTGACGAGTGGTATATTGAGCGTGGAAAAGATGGCGCAGACCACACTCTCAATACCTTTACCGGATATTGGGGACAGGGACGCAATTGCGCTTTTGGAGTAAGATTCTCTTTATAAAGTCAGATACATAAAAAGTGCCCATTGGGACGTCGTCCCAGTGGGCACTTTTTTATTATATATACTGCTTAAATGTGCTGTGCTATGGCAATTGCTGCTATTGCTTCAACAATTACCGGGCAGCGGAGGGCTATGCAGGCATCGTGCCTTCCTTTAACTGAGAATTCTTCTATGGCTCCAGTCTCAAAGTTGGCTGTG
>JAEIGA010020787.1_pt1 | contig 10007 bp, 9 predicted proteins | sample 9270691 | NCBI WGS metagenome assembly JAEIGA01 (sample SAMN17057246, study PRJNA624740) | gut metagenome | biome: biome; isolation source: fecal sample | host: Bos grunniens | place: China: Xizang | collected 2019
AGGAATTTCAGTTATAAGAACTTTGTGTGGTGCCCCTGGGGGCATTCAAAACTAAAGAGGCCGACCATCCGGGTCAGCCTCTCTTTAGCGGACTGCTAAAATGGCAGACACTGGGAGAAAATTACTTTCTCTTCTTGTGTCTATTCTTGCGAAGACGCTTCTTACGCTTGTGCGTCGCCATCTTGTGCCTTTTATGCTTCTTTCCGTTTGGCATAATTAAAAGGGTTTAAATATTATTGTTATTAAAAATTATTTTACCTCGTTAACAAAGACCTTAGCTGGCTTGAATGCTGGAATGTTGTGAGCCGGAATAGTCATTGTTGTGTTCTTAGTGATGTTTCTTGCAGCCTTCTCAGCTCTGTGCTTGATGATGAAGCTACCGAATCCACGGAGATATACTGGGTTGCCCTTTGCGAGTGAGCTCTTTACGCTCTCCATGAAAGACTCAACGACAATCTGAACTGTAGCCTTCTCAATACCTGTTGCTTTTGCAACTTCGTTTACGATTTCTGCCTTAGTCATAACTATTTTTCTTTTAATTCAATTACTTATTAGCGATTTAGCTCGCAAAATTAGAGTTATTTTTTCAATTTAACAAATAAGATTTGGAAAATGACATAAAATTCTCTGGCACAGAGATTGACCATATATATATTGTTATTATTTTTGTGACAAAGTGTGACATTTTGTCAGTTTTGTCGTATGGCAAAAGCTAAATAGAAGAAAAAACAGTAGATATGAAAGATATAATGAATGACATTTTATCAGCTGCAGGAGCAGAGGTCAGCATAATTCCGGTTGTGCAGGGGGAGGGTATGATGAAGATAGATCAGTCGCAGCTGCCTGATTCGCTTCCGATCCTTGCGCTGAGGAATGCCGTGCTTTTCCCGGGGACAGTCTTTCCTATAACAATAGGCCGTGAAAAATCGATGAGGCTGATAGAGGATGCCGAGAGGACAAACTCCTTTATCGGTGCGGTGCCACAGAACGACCTTTCTGTCGAGGAGCCTCGCAAGGAGGATCTGTATCCATATGGAACGGTGGCTAAGATCGTCAAGACTCTGGAGATGCCGGATGGAACGATCACGGCTATTCTTCAAGGCTTCAAACGTTTTGAGGTGGAGTCGGTTTTTGACGATGAGCCTTACATGCTGGGAAGAGTCCGTTATCTTGAGGATGTGGTCCCTGAGGATGATCCAAAGATCAGGGTGATCGCTGATACTCTCAAGGAGAAGGCTACGTCTATCATCCGTTCGTCGTCCTTTGTCCCAAGAGAGGCAGTAGGAGCCCTCAAGGGTATCGACAGCTTTGAGTTCCTGGTGAACTTCATCGCGACTACAATCGAGGTGGAGAATTATATGGACAAGGTGGAGCTGCTTCAGTATGCCGATTTGCGTGCCCGTGCGATGAAGCTGCTTTCGGTACTTGATACACAGGTGGAACTTCAGAAGATAAAGCAGGAGATCAATCAGAAGGTCAAGTCTGAGATTGACCAGCAGCAGAGGGAGTATTTCCTGAACAATCAGCTTAAGACCATCCAGGAAGAACTTGGAATGGATGATGTGGAGGAGTTTGCCCAGCTTCGTGCGCGTGCAGAGGAAAAGCTTTGGCCGGCGGCTGTCCAGCAGATATTTGACAAGGAGATAGCTAAGCTCGAGAGATATAATCCAAGTTCTCCGGACTACAGCATCCAGTATAACTATATTCAGTTCATGCTTGATCTTCCGTGGGGTGAGATGACAAATGATAACCTTGATCTCAAGCATGCCCAGAAGGTTCTTGATGAGGATCATTACGGTCTCGAGCAGGTGAAGGAAAGAATCATCGAGTATCTGGCTGTCCTCAAGCTTAAGGGTGACATGAAGTCTCCTATCCTGTGTCTCTACGGCCCTCCGGGAGTTGGTAAGACCAGCCTTGGAAAGTCTGTGGCAAGAGCTCTGGGACGCAAGTATGTGCGTATCGCTCTTGGTGGTGTGCATGATGAGTCGGAGATCCGCGGCCATAGAAAGACCTATGTGGGAGCGCTTCCGGGACGTATCTTGAACGGCATCAACCGTGCCGGTACATCGAACCCGGTGATCGTCCTTGACGAGGTGGATAAGCTTACCAAGGATATGAAGGGCGACCCTTCGTCAGCTCTTCTCGAAGCGCTTGATCCAGAGCAGAATACGGCATTCCATGATAACTATCTGGATATTGACTACGATCTGTCTAATGTGCTCTTCATAACTACTGCAAACAATGTCGAGAATATCCAGCCGGCCCTCAAGGACCGTATGGAGATGATCAATGTGAGCGGTTATCTTGCTGAGGAAAAATATGAGATTGCCAAGAACTATCTCCTTCCGAAGCAGTTGGAGGAGCATGGCCTGGACAAGTCTCAGCTGAAGATCGACAAGATGGCGATGACAAGGATCATCGACGAATATACCCATGAGTCTGGAGTGCGTGGTCTTGAGAAGCAGATTGCGAAGATAGCACGCGTTACTGCCAAGAAGATTGCTCTTGAGCAGGATCGTCCGACCACTATAAAGAAGGAATTGCTTCGCGAGTACCTCGGCCTTCCGATCAACTCTCACGACAAGCAGAAGGGAAATGAGGCTCCAGGTGTTGTTACAGGTCTCGCATGGACGGCAATGGGAGGTGAGATCCTCTTCATTGAAAGTTCTGTCAGCAAGGGCAAGGGTGTCCTGTCAATGACCGGAAACCTCGGTGATGTGATGAAGGAATCAGCTCAGATTGCATACCAGTATATCAAGGCTCATCCAGAGTTGACAGGTATGTCTTACGAGGAGTTTGCCGAGAAGGATATCCATGTGCATGTTCCGGAGGGAGCGGTTCCAAAGGACGGACCGTCAGCGGGTATCACTATGGTAAGCTCAATGGTATCGGCATTCAGAGGGCAGAAAGTCAAGAGCGGAATAGCGATGACCGGTGAGATGACCCTCAGAGGCCGTGTGCTTCCAGTGGGAGGTATCAAGGAGAAGATCCTTGCTGCAAAGAGATCCGGAATCAATACCATCATAATTTCTGAGGAAAACAGAAAAGATGTCGAGGATATCAAGGAAATGTACGTAAAAGGTCTTACCTTTGTCTATGTCAAGAACATCCAGGATGTCATAGAGGCTGTTTTTTAAACAAACTGTCCTTTCGACCGACCGAAGGGAGTGGAGAAATCTATGGAAGTAAAGATAGAACAGACTTGGAAAAACGCACTTGCGGGCGAATTCGAGAAACCGTATTTCGCATCGCTGGTGCGTTTTCTGCGTGAAGAAAAGGCGGCAGGAACGAGGATATTCCCTCCTGGCAGCCAGATCTTCCGTGCATTTGAACTGACCCCTGTGCCGCAGGTCAAGGTGGTGATTCTCGGGCAGGACCCTTATCATGGCCCTGGTCAGGCGCATGGTCTTTCCTTTTCTGTTCCGGAAGGCGTACCTGCGCCTCCATCGCTGAAAAATATCTTCAAGGAGATTGAGACGGATCTTGGGGTAAGGATGAGCGGTTATCCGAACCTTGAGAACTGGGCGCGCCAGGGAGTGCTCCTTCTGAATGCAGTTTTGACTGTACGCTGCGCTGCAGCAGCATCGCACAGCAAGATCGGATGGCAGGAGTTTACCGACGCTGTAATTCGGTATATATCAGATCATTGCGAAGGTGTGGTGTTTATGCTATGGGGCAACTTCGCCCGTACCAAGAGCGAGTTGATTGATCATTCGCGCCACTGTGTTCTTGAGGCGGCGCATCCTTCTCCGCTTGCGCGCGGAGCCTTTTTCGGGTGCAGACATTTTTCAAAGGCAAACGAATATCTGGCCGCAACCGGCCGAACAAAAATAGATTGGAGACTTTAATCGTCATCCCCGACCAGATCGGGGATCTAATGAAATGATTATGAAAAGAAAAGCATTATTCCCGGGCTCTTTCGACCCGTTCACAGCCGGCCATCTCAATATATTGAAACGTGCCCTGACGATGTTTGATGAAGTCGTTGTGGCTGTGGGAATCAACATAGGCAAAAATGGATTCTTCCCAAATGAGAAGAGACTGGAAATCATCAGGCAGGCGACAGCCGGCCTTGAAGGTGTAAGCATCATCCAGTACGACAATCTCACAATTGATACATGTCGTCAGCTTGGCATCAGGCATATTGTGCGCGGTGTTCGTAATATGATTGATTTCGAGACAGAACGTTCGATTGCGGACGCAAACAGAAAGCTTGCTCCGGAGATCGAGACCATCATCATTCCGACGGCTCAGGAGTATGCGCATATCTCGTCGACAGCTGTGCGAGATATACTCAAGCATGGCGGTGATACTTCTCTCTTTGTGCCAGAAGGAGTAGAGCTATGAAAAGGATCCTGCTGATACTTCTGTCATGCCTTGTCTGTCTTGGTGTACAGGCGCAGCAGCTCGACTCTTTGACTAAGGCCGGTCTGTCTGACAAGCTTGACGAGTATTTTGATGCCATCAAGGCTCTTGATGTTGACGCTCAGAAGGAGGAGGTCGACTTTCTCATAGGAACTGCGACTGATTCGCTTGTGCGTCAGTTTGTCGCTGTCAAGGTATATGACCACTATCTGGGTTCGCCTGTAATGGGAGCAGAGGCTGTGGCCATCCATGTCCTGGATAAATGGTTCTTTGACGGTTCTGTCAAGATGTATGATGATGTGGACCTGCTTCATGCGCGCATATTTGCGGACTTCAACCGCCAGTCGCTGATAGGGGAGAAGGCTCCGGAACTTTCTCTGCTGACCTATGACGATGAGCCGGTGTCGCTATATTCCGCCCCTTCGGAGAAATACTCGGTCCTGTATTTTTATGATACGGGTTGTGCAAAATGCAAGCTCGAAAACATCCGCCTGACCGAGGCTTTTAAAGAGAAATCATATCCGATTGAATTTTATGCCGTATATGTGGGAGACAATAAAGATCAGTGGAAGGAATATCAGGATAATAAATTCAATTTTGAAGGTATCTCTGTGACACATCTGTGGGATCCGGAAATAGATTCGGATTTCCAGCGCAAGTACGGAGTGCTGCAGACACCAAGGATGCTTCTTGTTGCTCCCGACGGAAAGATAATCGGCAGAGGACTTGATACTGATGCTTTGGTGCAGCTGCTGGATACCGCCTTCGCAGAAGTGAATCTGGAATATGGCAGCAATGAGTCAAGCGAGCTTTTTGACAAGCTGTTAGGCCCTGCTCCTACTCGTAGGGAGATAGCTGATGTTGCCAGAATGCTTCAAGAACTGACCTTAGACAATGGTGATCGGCTTATGTACAGACAGCTTATCGGTGATTATCTGTATTATCTGGCTCCTAAGTCCGGCGAGGAATTCAAGGAGGGGCTGTATGCGTTCCTTGGTCCTTATATTCTGGAGAGGGATGACATCTGGAGTTCGGAAGATGACAGGATGAAGGTCGTAGGTTTTGCCGAGATTATGAATGACCTGCTTTCAAAGGCTGCTCCGCAGACAACGATAGCTGACCTTAGGGTTAATGGCATATACATCAGGAACGGGAAAGAAAAGCAATGCAGGAAAAATCTTCGTAAGCTGCGCGGCCTGGTGAACATCGTGGTATTCCACACAGAAGGATGTCATATTTGCGAGGCAGAGATCGCACAGGCACGGGAATTAGCTGAAACGCCAAAATTGAATGTCTTCCTGGTAAATGTGGATAAGACGATTTCAGAAAATCCTTCACTTTCAACGCGTCTGTTTGACTCTTTCGACCTTTCTGCGCTTCCGTTCATATTGATGACTGACAAGAAAGGACACATAATGGCAAGGTATATTACTTTACAGAATAACAAATAATATTACAAAACTGGGTAAAATATTACAAAAACTGTATAGTTTGGCGCATCATTTGAAAAGCAGTCGTCTGTCCGTTACCGGATGGACGACTGCTTTTATATAACTGTTAGATGGTAATGCTATGACTACCTTTATTGAGGATTATCTTGTGAATCCTTCTGATGCAATAGCTAATGCCCGCATCAGCGCTGACTGCCGTTTCTCTGATCTTGAATGCCAGGATGAAATGATCTATAGTCAGCTATCCTCCCCGGAATTCCGTCTTTACGAGCAAATCACACTTTCGTGAACAAACAGCAAATTATTTCTGAAGAGAAATCTTATTGATTGTTGCGGCAGGAGCGAGGACATTGTTCACGACCCAGCTTTCACCCTTCTTGAGTTTATACACACCTGTTGCGCGAATATCGGCTGCATTTGCGCCGAACATAACCTGATATGTGCCGGCAGCTGTTTCCCAAGCTGAAGCCTCCTCGTTGAATGAAGCGAGAGTGTATTTGCTGACGCTGATGGTAAGAGTCTGAGCTTCACCTGGAGCAAGAGTCTTTGTCTTTGCAAAGCCCTTGAGCTCGAATGCTGGCTTCTCCAGCCCGCCGGCAGGAGCGGCAACGTAGAGCTGAACAGCTTCCTTGCCTGCTGCAGAGCCTGTATTCCTGACGGTGATTGTGGCTGAGAAGCCGTCGGCAGTGGCCTTCACGACAGGCTTGCTGTACTCGAATGTAGTGTATGACTTTCCATATCCGAAAGGATAAGATACAGGAGTGTCTGTTGTCTGGAAATATCGATAGCCTACATAGATGTCTTCTTTATACTCAGTGTATTCAACGTTCTTCTGCTCTTTCTTTGGACCACTCCAGAGGAAGTCCCACATTCCTGTATGTTCGTCCTTGTAGTTGTATGGGAAGTTGTGTGATGACGGGATGTCGAGGTAGTTCACCGGGAACGTCATAGGGAGTTTTCCTGATGGGTTTGCCTTGCCGCAAAGGATATCTGCAACAGCGAGACCGCCTTCCTGACCTGGAGTCCATGCAAGAAGAATCGCGTCAGGGATATGTTTCCATGAAGCGGTTTCGATGACGCCGCCGATGTTCATGACAACGACGAACTTCTTGCCAGCTGCGTGATAGATGTCAGCAAGGTTCTGGATCATCTCGCGCTCCATCCCTGTAAGGGTCCAGTCTCCGTCCCTGGCATAGCGGTCACCACCCTCGCCGGCATTTCTTCTGAGGGTGAAGATCGCGATGTCGCTTACTTCCTCAATGCGCTCCATGAAATCACGCTTGACCTCCATCTCTGGGATTACGGCCTCTCCAAGGAGAACGCCGCTCAGTCCACCGTTGTTCTTGAAGTTGGTCTTCGAGTATGCGATGTACTGTTCATACCACTTCTGGATGTCCTGATTGACCTCGAAGCCACACTCTGTCAGACCTTCTGCAATGTTGCGGATATATGGCTTGTTTACGTTACCGGAGCCTGTGCCTCCTGCAATGAAATCATATGATCCAGTACCATATAGCGCGACTTTCTTTACATTCTTCAGAGGAAGGACGCCATTGTTCTCAAGGAGAACCATCCCTTCTGGAGCTGCCTCGCGAACGAGCTTTGCATGCGCCTCGAGATCCGGCTTGTTTGAATACTGATAGTTATTGAAGCGTGGAGTCTTCACGATGTACTCGAGCATGTTGCGAACGTTCCTGTCGAGTTCTTCCTGAGATATCTCCCCGGTCTTTACTGCTTCTATGATACGGTCGATCTCGACCTGCATGCCGGGCTCCATAAGGTCGTTGCCGGCCTTTACTGCCTTTGCGGTACCATCCTTTGTTCCCCAGTCAGTCATTACAATGCCGTCAAATCCCCACTCGCTTCTGAGGATTGTGATAAGGAGGTCGTATGACTGCTGAGTATACTCTCCGTTGAGCTTGTTGTATGATGACATGACAATCCATGGGTCAGCTTCCTTTACCGCGATCTCAAATCCCTTGAGATATAACTCTCGCAGTGCTCTCTGGCTTACCCGTGAGTCGTTCTCCATGCGGTTGACCTCCTGGTTGTTGACTGCAAAGTGCTTGATGCTGACTCCTACTCCATTGCTCTGAATGCCGTTGATGTAGGCTGCTGCAGTCTTGCCGGTAAGGAAAGGATCCTCGGAGAAATATTCGAAGTTACGTCCGCAGAGCGGGTTTCTGTGGAGGTTCATACCTGGAGCAAGGAGCACGTCTGCACCGTACTCAAGGACCTCGTTACCCATGGCTGTTGTAAGCTCCTGTACGCGTTCGGTGTCCCACATGCTTGCGAGAACTGTACCTACAGGGAAACCTGTACAGAAATATGTATTAGGGTCATCGTCACGCCTTGGTGAGATACGAAGGCCTGCAGGACCGTCAGCAAGGACGGTGGAAGGAATGCCGAGGCGCTCTATGGTGCGTGTTGTGCCTGCTGCACCTGGAACGAGGGCTGTTGCTGATGCGGTCATGCTGCCTGCAGTCATGCTGCCCCAGCCGCTTCCTACGAGCAGAGTCGCTTTCTCTTCGAGAGTCATTGCCTTCAGAACCTCGTCAATATTGTCTTTGCTCAGTTGTGGCTGTGCTGAAAGCGCAGTGGCGCTAAGGAGTGTGACTCCTGCGATCAATATTTTTTTCATAGCTTATATTCGGATTAAAATAGTTTAGGAACGAACTCGGTGAGGTAGATTCTCCAGTTTTTCCATATATGGCCTTCGCCGTTCTCGTAATATTCGTAAGGATAACCTTTCTCGTCGAGATATGCTCTGAGCTTGACGTTCTCCTCGTAGAGGAAGTCTTCATTACCGATGGCAATCCAATAAAGCTTGAGGCCCTTGGCGAACTGTGTGTCGATCTGCTTCTTCTCGTCCTTGTATACAGGGCATTCTGAGTTCTCGTGGAATCTTGCTGCCGCGGAGAAGAGGCCTACATAGTCAAAGAGGTCAGGATAATACTTGGAGATATGAAGTGAGTGGTAGCCTCCCATTGACAGACCGGCGATGGCTCTGTGCTTCTTGTCCTTATATACTCTGTAGTTGCTTTCTATAAATTTGATTACATCAGGGAAATGCATCTCGAATGAGCCTTCCATCATACCGCGCTGCTGGAATCCCGGGATGCGCTCAAATCCTTCAGGACACTGGCCGGGAGCGGCCTTCTCTCCGGCGTTTCCGTTTGTCATTACCACTATCATCGGCTCAGCCTTGCCCTGTGCGATCAGGTTGTCCAGAATCTGTGCCGTGCGTCCAAGGTCCATCCATGCTTCCTCGTCTCCTCCGGCGCCATGGAGCAGGTAGAATACCGGATATTTCTGTTTCTTGTTCTGTTCGTAGCCGGCTGGAGTGTATACTGTCAGGCGTCTGTCCATGTTCAGAGACGGGCTGTGGTACCATACTTTGGATACGCTTCCGTGAGGCACGTCCTGTACCTTGTAGAGATCCGCGCGGCCGCCTCCGATGATGAATACATTGGTAACTGTAGCCACGTCACGAATCATGTATACGTTGCTTGGGTCGCGTACAACGAGCCCGTCAACTACAAATGAATAGCTGTAGAGCTCCGGTGCGAGCGGGGCGGTGGTGAATTCCCATACTCCGTCCTTCTCCACCATCTCACCTCCGGCAAAGTCCCCGACTACCTGGACTTTCACTGCTTTCGGTGCATGAAGTCTGAAAGTTACGCTGTTGTCGTCGTTGATTTCAGGAGAAACAATCTTGGAACCGCCCCAGAGAGCCTGCTGGGCGAATGCGCTTATTGCAATTGTCAATGCAGCGCAAAATGCTAGAAGTCTTTTCATTGTGTCAGTGTTTTGTTGTAAAGTTAGCGCTTTATGTCAAAAAATGCTAACTTTGCCGGACATTTGAACTTAACCTATAAAAGTTTTCACAGTGGCAAAGAAGAAAAAGATATCTTCAACAATAGATCCGGAGTACCTTAAGAAGCAGAAGGAAGCGCTGGTGCGCCGCCATAGGCAGGTCATCTACCTGAATGATAGTGAGATGGCAGCGATCCAGCAGTATTGCGATAAGTTCCGTGTCGGAACAAAGGCTGTCCTTTTCCGTGAAGCTATCATGGAAAAGATACTCAAGGAACTGGATGATAATCCTCCGACATTATTTTAAATACATGCATATATGAAGAAACTTCTAATTATCGCCCTCATGGCAATATTCAGTGTATCGGTGCAGGC
>JAEIGA010020788.1_pt1 | contig 10006 bp, 9 predicted proteins | sample 9270691 | NCBI WGS metagenome assembly JAEIGA01 (sample SAMN17057246, study PRJNA624740) | gut metagenome | biome: biome; isolation source: fecal sample | host: Bos grunniens | place: China: Xizang | collected 2019
AAGCGGACAGCGATAACGTCATCAGCAAAGTCGTCACCGCCAGCAGGACGGCAACCAATGTCTTCGACTTTCTCATACAGAATTCCTCCGTTTTCAGTGATTTGGCGAGATAAGATTCTCTTACCACGGCACTTTATTGTGTGAGAAAGCCGTCACAATATTCATTTTTTAACAGTATACACGCAATCGGGTGAAAAAACAATAGATAAAGTGACGCATCCGCAAACAGCCCCGCGTTTTCTTGCAATTTATAAAAATTTTCCGTCCACTGTTGCAATTCGGCGGCATACTGTTATAATAATAATGATTAAAACTAAGAAAGGAGGCATCGGTATGCGACGGATACTGGCGGCGATGGTCGCCCTATTTCTGCTCTTCTCCCTCACCGCCTGCGGCGACGATGGCCGTGACAAAGGTTTTCGACTGCCGCTGGACAGCGAGCCTCGACAACTCGATCCCCAATCCGCGACCGAGGCCTCCTCGGTGACGGTGATCACCGCGCTGTTTGAGGGGCTCACCCGCCTCGACGCGGACGGCAGTGTTGCGGACGGCGCGGCGACCTATACCGTGTCGGGCGACGGACTGACCTACACCTTCACGCTGAAAGAATCCTATTGGAGTACCATCGCCATACGGGGTGAACAGACTGACTGGGATGAACCGACGCGCGTGGTCGCGCAGGATTTCGTGTTCGGTTGGCGGCGGGCGGTGTCCCCCGACAACCAAAGCGGTACGGCAACCGCGTTTTACGGAATCAAAAACGCCGAGGCCATCCATAAAGGCGAAAAGCCGCTGACTTCGCTCGGTATCAAAGCGGTGAACGACAACACGCTGACCGTCACGCTCGAACAGGCTGACCCCGCGTTCCCGGCACGGGTGGCGACCTCGCCGTTTATGCCGTGCAACGAAGCGTTTTTCCACTACACCGCGGGGCGGTACGGGCTCGAGAAACAATATCTCCTGTCCAACGGCGCGTTTTCGCTCACGGCATGGAATCACAAGCAGTCGCTGTTGCTGAATAAAAACACCTATTATCACGCCGCAAATGAGGTCGCGCCGAGTGCGGTTCGTTTCGTGCTCGATGGCGATAAGTCCGTCACCGCGCTGACCGACGGACTGCTGGACGCTACGTTTTTATCCGAGTCCGAGATTGAGAAAGCAACAGCGGCACAGGTGACGGTGCATATGCTCGCCGACAGCGTGCGCGGGGTGTATTTTAACACCACCGAGCCGATACTGACCAACGCCGATATCCGACGCGCTCTGCGGGACGCGATCGAGTGGACGACGATATACGACCACCTCATCGCGGCGGGCGAACTGCAAGCGACAGGGTATATCCCGCCCGACGCGCTCGTTGGCAACGAACCCTACCGCAACGACAACAATGCCGTGGTCTACACCACGCAAACGGACGCCGCGCGTACTGCACTCGGCGAGGGACTCGCGGCGGTATATCCCGAGGATAAAAACCCCGTGTTCCCGCGACTGACCGTGTTAGCGGCGGACGACGCCGTCAGCGCCGATACCGCACGGTATATCGTACAGTCGTGGCAAAAGAACCTCAAACTGACCTGCACGCTGGAGCTGGTGAGCGAAGACGTTCTCGCCGCTCGGATGAGCGGTGGCAATTATCAAATCGCCGTAGCCACCGCGCTCGGTGGCGGACTGTCCGCCGCGGATAATCTGACTGCTTTTATCAGCGGCGCGGCGAATAATCTGACCGGATTTTCTGATCCCGCGTTCGATGCCGCCGTGACCGCGGCGGCTCGCGGCGGTCGGGCGCAGGTCACCGCCGCCGAAACCATGTTGCGCGAGGCTTGCCCCTGCATCCCCGTCAGTTTCCCCCGTCGCGCCTACGGCGTCGCGCCCAACTGCGAAAACGTCACGGTACGCCCCTTTGGCGGCGGCACTTACGGCGGCGCGTACGAGTTTTTGGGCGCAAAGAAGTTTGATGATTAGGAGAAAAAGCCGTGGATAACCTGACCGAAGCCACCATCCGACAACATCTGCATACCACCGTGTTCGGGCGGCATCTGCAGGTCAAAGCGGTGCTCCCCTCGACCAACACCACCGCGCGCACGCTCGCCGCGGACGGCGCGCCCGAAGGCACCGTCGTCATCGCCGCGGCACAGACCGCGGGGCGGGGCACGCGCACACGCACGTTTTTCTCCCCCCAAGGCGGGGTGTATATGTCGATCATCCTGCGTCCGCGCGACGCAGACGGCTATCTGATCACCTCCTGCGCCGCTGTTGCGGTTGCGCGGGCGATCGAGCGGATCTGCCCGCTTAAGGTAGCTATCAAATGGGTCAACGACCTATACATCGGTAACAAAAAACTGTGCGGTATCCTCACCGAGGCGGGGTTTGCCCCCGATAATACGCTCGACTACGTCGTGCTCGGCATCGGCGTGAACGTCGCGGCGGTGGAATTCCCCGCCGACATTGCCGACATTGCCACGTCACTCGGAAACGAAGGTTGCACCGTCGACCGAAACGTCCTCATCGCCGCGATTTTGGAAGAATGGGAGAGCGCCTACGCCACCATCGGCAACGGCGATTTCCTCGCCGAGAGCCGCGCACGGTCCTGCGTACTCGGACGGCGGGTGACCGTCTCGCGCGCAAGTGAACAATTCGCGGCGACCGCTCAGGAGATCGACGAGTGCGGGCATTTACTCGTGAAAACCGATACGGGCGATATCGTCACCTTGCATTCGGGCGAGGTCAGTATACGAATATAACAACAATGCCGAGGCGACGTTTGTCGCCTCGGCATTGCTTTTGTTATTCTCCGTGGTAGGTGATGACGGTGTCCACGTCGTAGCCCTCGAGCACCGCGCGCCCGCCAAGGTCGATGAGGTCGATGAGCACCAGAATCTTAACCACCTCGCCGCCCAGCTCTTCAATGAGCTGTGCCGCGGCCTTGAGCGTACCACCCGTCGCGAGCAGATCGTCGACCAGCACCACTCGTTGGCCGGGTTTAATGGAATCTTTATGGATCTCGATCGCCGCCGTGCCGTATTCCAGCGCGTACTCTTTCGTCACGGTCTCACGAGGGAGTTTCCCTTTCTTACGTACGGGGACAAACGGCTTGTGCAGATTATACGCGAGCGGCATTCCGAAAATAAACCCGCGCGCCTCTGCGCCCGCGATGAGGTCGAAGTCTATCCCCTCTACCCGCTTTTGCAATTCGTCGATCGCCAAACGCACGCCGTCGGCATTATCCAACACGCCCGTTACGTCACGGAAGATAATCCCCTCTTTCGGAAAATCGGGAATGGAAATCATATAATCTTCAACTTTTTTCACGGATAACCCTCTCCTTACCGTACATACTGATATCATAACTATACTTTAGCAAGAATTTCGCCGAATGTAAAGAGGAAAGAGCAAAGATTTTGGAAAATTAGTCTTGACTTTTACGCAACGTTTGGCTATAATAGGTAAGCACTATTGTGCAGGTATGAACCATTAGCTCAGCTGGCAGAGCATTTGACTTTTAATCAAAGGGCCCGGGGTTCGAATCCCCGATGGTTCACCAAGAGAGCAACCCCCGTCCGTTGGACGGGGGTTGCTCTCTTTTGGGTGACCATCGGGTTGATCCGAACCCCGCTAGTTTGTGCGTTTTCGCCGTAGGCGAAATGGCGGTTGTCTAAACCGCCAAGCGCAAACTATATGAGTTTGGCGAAAGACACACCCAAAACAGTGCGCAAAACTCCCTTCGCCAAACTCAGGGGTTCTGAATCCCCGACTTCAGCAAAGCCGAAGTCGCTACCCTTTCGGGTGATGCTCTTCTTTTTTGGCGAATCATCGGGTTGATCCAAATCCCGCGTTTGTGCGGGTTCTTAATTTATCTATTCCTCATCCGTCTTTTTCGCACAGCAACCCCCGCACTCTCCTGCGTAGGGACAACCGACACACCGTTTGCCTTTCTTCTTTTCCTTAATCACGTACCACACGGCGGCGGCGAGAATCGCCGCCACGATAAGGATAATCACTACGTCGATCATCGTCCGTTACCTCACAAACGCCTTGTCCGTACGGACGCTTCGACTGCCGCGCACGCACAGCCACACGATAATCGCCGCGATCGCGGCCACCGCGATAAGACCGCCGACGAAGCCCGTGCCGAACTTGCCGGTGGTGACCAGCGTGCCGATCTGATACACCGCAAAGCCGAGCGTATATCCCACGCTGAGCTGCAGACCGATGCCGCCCCACAGCCATTTTTTATCCTTGATTTCGGCGTTCATCGCGCCCATCGCCGCAAAGCAGGGCGGGGAGAACAGGTTAAACATCAGATACGCCAGCGCCGCGACTTTGGTCATACCGACCATCGTAGCCGCGACCTCACTGCCCGCGCCGACCATCTCGAGATCGTCGTTGACCACAAAGCCATAGCACACCGCCAGCGTGCCGACGACGTTCTCCTTGGCGATAAAGCCCGTGACAGCGGCGGCGGCCAACTGCCACGCCGCGATGCCGACGATCGGCACCAGACACACGGCGATGGGGCTCGCGATGGTGGCGAGAATGGAGGTGCTCTCCATCCCCTCTTCGACGAGTGTAAAGTGCCAGTTAAAGGACTGCATAATATACACGATCGCGTTGCACAGCAGGATGACGGTGCCCGCCTTGACGATGTACGCCCAGCCGCGGCTGAGCATCGACATCGCCGCGCGACCGAGCGACGGCACCTTATACTCAGGCAGTTCGATGATAAAATAAGATTTGCGATTTTTATATCCCGCGATGCGGTTGACCAGCAACGCGCCGAACAGAATGACCACAATGCCGACGAAATACATCAGCGTGCCAACCCACGACGCCTCGTCAAAGAACGCGCCCGCGAACAGCGCAATCACGGGTAATTTTGCGCCGCAGGGCATAAACGGTGCGAGCATCGCCGTGGCGTTGCGCTCACGCTCGTTGCGGATGGTGCGCGCCGCCATCACGCCGGGGATCGCACATCCCGTGCCGATGACGAACGGGATGACGGATTTGCCCGACAGCCCGACCTTCTTAAAGATCGGGTCGAGCACAACAGTCGCACGCGCCATATAACCGCAGTCTTCCAGCAGGGCGATGAGGAAGTACATCACCATCACCAGCGGCAAGAACCCGACAACCGCGCTGACACCACCGATGATGCCTTCGGTCAGCAGAGCGACGAGGAAGTCGTTACCGCCCGCGAGCAGGCCGCCGACCCATTCCTTAAACATATCGATGAGAGTGACCAGACCGGGGATGACCGTGCCGTTCGCGAACTCATAGCCCTCGGCGATCCACACGCCGAGCCACGCCTGCGAAATCTGGAACACCAGGAACATCACCACGGCGAAGATCGGCAGACCCACGATGGGGTTGGTGAGCACCGCGTCGATCGTATCCTGCACGTTCTTATCCTTCGTGAGGATCTTACGGGTCTCCACTTCCGCGACAATGCCGTTAACGAAGGCAAAACGCTTACGGTCCGCCGCCTCGACCGCCTTTTTATCGGTCAGGTCGATATCCCCCTGCACGTAAGGGGCAACCTGCCCCTTGCCCGCCAGCGCGGCGGCCGCCTTGACGACCTCGCAAAGTCCCTCGCCCGTGGTCGAAGCGGTCTCCACAACGGGACAACCAAGCTTCGCCGACAGCGCGGCGGTGTCGATAACCGTCCGCTTTTTCTTATTCACGTCCACTTTGTTCAGCGCGACGACGACGGGGATGCCCAACTCCAACAGCTGAGTTGTGAAGAACAGACTGCGACTCAGGTTCGTCGCGTCCACGATGTTAATAATCACGTCGAGGTTCTCGTGACGAACAAAAGCGCTGGTAACGCTCTCTTCTGAAGTGAACGGGGACATCGAATACGCGCCCGGCAGATCGATCGCGATCAGTTGCTCGTTATCCGCATACGTTTTCTTGATCGGCGCTTGCTTTTTATCGACGGTAACACCCGCCCAGTTGCCCACTTTTTCGTTTCGCCCCGTCAGCGCGTTATACATCGTGGTCTTGCCACTGTTGGGGTTTCCCGCAAATGCGATTCTCATTCAGACTTCCTCCTGCGATCTTGTTTCAATCTCATATCCTTTTTGCGGTTAGCACGAACTAACCGCTCGCCCAAAAAACAGCCCGCCCGCTATGGCGTGCAGGGTCATTCGTCCAAAGTGATCGCCTGCGCGAGCATCTCGTCGATGTTGTAGCGACCATCTTTGATGGCCACCACACAACTGCCGCGGCGGCGGGATACCACCGTAATCGGCTCACCCGCATAGCAACCGAGCGAGAACAAAAACGCGTCGAGTTCTTCATCGCCGGTGATAATCTCTTTCACTATATATTCCTTGCCGAGTTCGGCGAGTTTTGCATTCATATCGTCACGACCTATTCTATGTATTTACACAATTCGCGCGCGGTTAGCAAAGGCTAACTCGTTGATATGATACCATTATATTCCTGTTTTGTCAAGGGGGGATTTCACTGTTTTTGCTATTTGTACGGGATGATTTTCCGTCACGCGCCACCAAAACAAAAAACAACGGAGACATCCGAAGATGTCTCCGCGTTGGTTTGTTATTCGACAAACGAGCTTTCGATCACCCGCGTGCAATCAGCGGGGGAATACCGCCAATACACCAGCGGACCTTGCGTGATGAAATACTGCGGCGGTTGCGGAGCGGCAACACCGTCCTGTGCGTCAATGAGCGCGAGTTTGATCTTCAGCTTCTCCGGCTGAACGCTCTTAATATACACCGCCGCTTGCTGACCTACCCGCACCCCCTCGCGCGGTTCAGCGAGCCCCGCCAGATTCGGCGTCAACTCAACGAACACACCGTAAGGCTCGACGGAACGGACGATCCCCGCGATGGTTTCTCCCGCGTTAAACAGTGCGGCATTTTCTTCCCACGTGCCGAGCAGTTCGCGATGAGACAAGCAGACGCGCCCGTTATCTAACGAGGAAACCACGCCGAGAATATCCATCCCCGGGGTAAAACGGTCGCGCGGATGCGCGATGCGGCTGACCGAAATATCCGCGATGGGAATAAGCGCGGGCAGACCGCACCCGATATCGCAAAACGCACCGAACGTTTCCAGCCGCGTGATGCGGGCGGGGATAACGTCCCCGCGTGTCAGTTGGTCAACATATTCCGCACGGCATCGCTCTTGCGCCAGGCGGCGGGAAAGCACGGGGCGACACCCGTCGGCGGTCTGTTTAAACCCAATGACGACAAAACAGACCGGTTTATTGACGCGCGTGATGAGCACAATGTCGCGGGTCGTCCCCTCGGCGATGCCGATTGCGCCCTCGTCGTGGGGGATGATCCCCTCTCCGCACGGCAGTTGCACGATCAGGTTGTGGTCAATGTCGCAGCGCACGGCGCGCGCTTCCAAAATGCGCCCATCCGCCTGCGCCTGCATCAGATCGGTTAACGTGGCGATAGCCGCGTCGTTTTCAGGCGTGTGGAACAACGAGCCTTCCGGACGGTAAACGGTTTTCTCCATGATCATATCATTCCTTCCCTTTCTCTTATGGGATGTATATGCGTCCGTCCTCGCTTGTATGTTCCTTGCCGATGAATTATCGGATAATTGCGCCGAGCAAGCCGTAGGATACGATGGACATAATAATGGTCGCGATCACGATGCCGACCAGAATGGCGGGCATCGCTTTTTTGAACTTAATACCAAGCAACGAGGCGATCAGCGCGCCCGTCCACGCACCCGTGCCGGGCAACGGAATGCCGACGAACAGCGCAAGACCCCAGAAATAGCCCTTTTCGATCTTTTCGCTCTTACCGAGGGCTTTTGCCTCCAGCTTCTCCACCAACGGGCGGAACAGCTTCGTCTTTTTGAGCCACGTAAAGATAGGGGTAATAAACCATAAGATAAACGGGATCGGCAAAATGTTACCGATAACGCAGATCGGCACGGCGGTGAGGATGTCGACGTTCAACAGCGACGCGGCGAGAAGACCGCCGCGCAATTCGAGAATCGGCACCATCGAAATGATAAACGCCACCCATTCGCCCGAAATACCTTGCAGAGTTTCAATAAACCAATTCACTAAACCTTCCATATTTTCACCTCATAGCATTTATATGTCCTTTGTTCTTTAAACAACACTGCACACATTGTATCACAGAAAAAAGAATTATTCCACCGTTTTCTGTCGATTGCGTAAAAAAGCCTTTAGCGCGATATTTTTGAACGATTTCCCTGCTTTTTTGAACGAATGCCCCTTGAAAAACGCGCGCAAAGAGCGTATGATGAAGAAAAAGCGTAGAAAGGATGTTTGTTTTGTTACCATCAACAAACGACTATGCCGTCTACCCGTCAATTTTGCCGTGCCGAAAAGAGACCGCGCTGACCATTATTCCGCGCGCGTGGAGCTTCTTCTTCTTCGAGGGCGAAGAATATACTGTTAAAGTCACCTCCGTCTTTGGCGACGAAGAGGACTATCATTATCCGCAGAATTTTTGTTTGATGACCGTCAAAGCTACGGGCGGTGTGCTCACGTTCTCCTACACGCCCGCAATGGAGGGCGAGCATCTTATCCGCGTATTCCGAGAGGATAAACAGCTCTGTGAGCTGGTGACCTACGCGCTGGAAGAGGATCTGTACGGCTTGCGCCCGCTCAAAGGCGATCTGCATACCCACTCCTACCGCAGTGACGGGCGATGCGATCCGGCGTTCCTCGCCACCCATCACCGCGAGCAAGGATACGACTTCCTCGCTCTGACCGACCATAACCGCTATTATCCCGGTGACGAGATCGACGTCGCGTTCGCAGGCGTGAACACGGGGCTTATGCGGGTCGTCGGCGAAGAGGTGCACGCGACGGGCTGTCCCATCCACATCGTCAACAACGGCGGCAAGTCCAGCATCATCCCCCTCTTTGGACACGCACCGGAAAACTACGAGCGCGAGGTCGCCGACATTCAGGCGGCACTGCCCGACACCATCCCCGAACAATACTGCTCGCGCTATGCGCGCGCCAAATGGGTGGTCGACCATATCCACGCAACGGGCGGTATCGCCACCTTTGCACACCCCTTCTTCCGCCCGAGCGCAAGTCGCACCTTTAACGTGGTAGATGAGCTCAGCGAACTGCTGTTAATGTCCGGTATGTTCGATGCGTTCGAGATTGTCGGTGGCATCAACTCCATCGCGATTAACCGCCAGGTCAACTTCTGGGCGGATCTGCGCGCCAAGGGTTTAGATATCCCCGTGGTCGGATCGAGCGACGTGCATCGTATCGGTCCTGACGGCCCGACTTTCCCGAACTCGTTCACCATTGCCTTCGCGACGGACAACACGCAGGACGCCGTGCTCGATGCTGTTAAGAACGGACTTTGTGTCGCGGTCGAAGCGACCGGCAACGGCTACGACCGCCATTACCGTCCCTACGGCAGTACGCGACTGACGTCGTTCGCGCAGTATCTGCTGTGCCACTATTTCCCTCATCGTCAGCGAATTATCGAGGGCGAGGGCGAGATGATGCGTCGCTATCTCGCGGGAGAATGCCCCAAGGAGCTGATCGAGCAGATCGCGGCGCAAGGCGAGGATTACACCCTGCGATTCCTCGGCAAAAAATTGCCCGTGCTCCCCTCTGTTGAGGCACTCGCGACCGAAGAACGTTTGCGCGACATCCAGCGCAACGGTCCGCGTCATAAGCACGGCGACTTTACCAGTCCCGCGGTTAATTTTCAAATCTAACCATAAATAGCGAGGCTTTGTCCAATGGACAAAGCCTCGCTTTTTTCTTTCATTAATCCACGCGCGCCGTTACCGTGCCATCTTCGTGGTACCGTATACGGTCGCCGCTGTCTTCCAGCGAATCCTGATAGGACAAGAACGCCTGCGCAGACGCAAACGGCGGGACGTAATCCTCGACGATGCGCTTGGCGCGAGCCGCCCCGTCGCCGAGCAACAGCGCCAGCATCACGAGCTGCCATTTCGCCGAATTCACGCAAGTGCGGGACGGGTCAACGATGCGATAGTCGTTGCCGTGTCCCTTGCC
>JAEIGA010020789.1_pt1 | contig 10006 bp, 5 predicted proteins | sample 9270691 | NCBI WGS metagenome assembly JAEIGA01 (sample SAMN17057246, study PRJNA624740) | gut metagenome | biome: biome; isolation source: fecal sample | host: Bos grunniens | place: China: Xizang | collected 2019
AGCAAAGCGGGATCGGATCTGACGTATCCCAATCCGAAAGATCGCCGTCGACTACAGGAGCCTTTTCAACTCGGCGCGCTTCTGCGGCATAGTCGGTATTCTCGTAAGCCGTCACGCGGATGTTGTCGTAAATCCCCCGTCCGGCTCCGCGTCCAGCAGGAGTAATATTAAGGAAATCAGCCCCCACGAGCGCATCAGTCACCTTCGAGAGCAGCACCCAGCCCTTGGTAGTCTGAGGCGCGGAAAAACACGACGGCAGATAATAGTCCTTCTTTACTCCGTTAGGCCCGGACAAAGAAGCATTCGATCCGCACGTTATATCCGTCGTCCACACCCAGGCAGTATAAAGATACTTCACGCCCGGAGCAGGTAACTTCATCCCCTGCCAAGTCGACGACCAGCCGGAGGAGTTTCGCATTTCAAGCGCATGCCCCTCATAACCAGGAGCAGATCCATCCAACTCAATACGTTTAAAAGCCCGTCCACCCCAGTTTGCAGCGCCGTCCTTTCCGGAAGGACTTTCCATATTGCCGTTCTTCACGAGGTTGCCGAGGAGTTCAGGATTAACCACCGTAACCGCAAAGCGGCGAAGAGCAACAGCAGAAGGTTTCTCAAACTTAACCGCGACGACTCCGTCAGCCATGTCAGAAACCACTTCGCCAAATTCAAAATTAAAGAATTTTTCCTCACCGCCCTCAAGCACGAACTTCTTCGGCTTCGACTTGGCCGACCCGAACTTAGCCGAAACGACGCCAGAAATTCTCGATGTATAAGGGTTTCGCACCTTTACGCGAAGTTTCGCGGTACCACCAAGCACAGCCTGAACCGAAGGACGAGGCGCAAGCGGACCTTGTCCCTCAATAGAAATGGACGAAGCTGCCGCAAGCGGAGCGGTATCAAAGCCTTCGATAATCTCCGGCATCGGCTTTGCGTCGAAAATATACTTATCGCCCGTCGTCGCAGGGTTGTCCGTATTGCCACAGTAATCGGTCCGCTTCACAGTAGTAACCTTGCCGACAGGAATCTGCCCCTTGCAACTCGTTTTCTCATTCGCACTCATCACAAATGCGAGTGCCTTGCCGTCTTTACGCTCAAAAAGATACGCAATCACGCCAGGTTCAAGGTACGCAGCCCCCATTGGACGCGATGCACCAATCTTCGTAGCCATAACCGCGAGCGTCGCCGCCACTGGACGCGGCGTATGCGCATCGAGAAGATAAGTCCAGTTTCCGCATGAATTCGCCTCGCCGCCGAAGTACGTGACACTCTCCGCGCCCGCGACAAATTCACCAGGCCACTGGCGCATAACAAAGACGGACTGCCCGACAGAATCAAGCAATGTTTTCTTCGGCGGCATCTTCCAAATTGAATAACCGCGGGCAGATTCATTGTCGCATACGCGCTTGCCGCCGCCGCCAGCAAAATCGCTAAAGGCCTCGACGACGCCATCGTGATGACTGTAGTGTACCGGCAAGACATCAACGCACTTGCCGACGCCGGCACGCAGAAGGTCCAGACGGAAGCTACGCGGCCAAAGCCCGCCTGCGAGCTGAATTTTCATTTTGGGATCTACTTTCTTCACCGCCTCAGTGCCGATTTTGCAGAAGCGGACATAATCTGCTACCGGATTCTTCGTCTTATTGCCGGGAACGATTTCGTTAAGCCATTCAAACCCCCAAATGCGCCCAGAATAATGCTTCGCAAGATGCGTCGCGGCCTCGCGCCATCCGTCATCGTCAAAGGGGAATGGTTCAAATCCAGGCGGTGTTACACCATCCGGCAAAACCCACATTGGAGCACCAATTAGCGTAATCATCGGCGAAATTCCAACAGCGTTAATATTGTCTATTTGCCGATCGAGTCCAGTGAGAGTCCACTTTCCGCGCTGCGGTTCGAGCCCAGCCCAGCCAGTGAAAAGACGGCAGTACTTAAAACCAATCATCGCTGCCGCCCTACAAGCATGCTCATCATAGAGATTAGTACATCCAAACGGAGCACGTTTCCCACCCAGCGCCTTTGCGACGTCGGGTATGGTGGAGAAAAAGCAACTCTTCGTCGCATTCGCCATTGTCACCTCGCAAAGAACGGTTCCACGGCGTTTCGGCGGTGGAATGACGATTTTCTTATCTTTCACCGGCAGTGTCCCCGTATAAAATACCGTCCCCTCAGTGTCGGTGAGAGCAACCTTCGCAGTAGCATCGCACTGCCCTTCAATGCAGACAACTGGGCTTTCACCGTAACAATAGAGTCCACCTGAGGACTCTGCCCACACTCTAAAAGGATTAGCTTCAGGGATGAAGACGAACCCTGCGCCGCGCACGGACCACGGAAAATTCTTACCATCGCCGCCGATAAACTGACCCATGAAGCTCATATCAGCATAAGGTGCGCTCGAAGTCTCGACTTTCCATGTAAGTTCAAATTCGTTCTCGCCGGTCTTTACCTGCTTGCGCTCCTGCGGCCAGAAGCCGTGAATGTAGACGTGAGTGCGTCCCTTATTGACAACGCCATCGGGATTGTCGATCCAAGGCCCGAGCGGAATCACCTTAAGTGTGGTGCCAGCACCCCAATTCTCCGAAGGATCGAGATAATAACGCACCTTTACCGTAACGGTTTCCCCCTTGCGATAATACTTGCCATCAACACCGCCGGAACGCGAAAGGGTTATCCAACTCTTCTTATAGTTGCAGTTCGCCGGTTTCGGCGAAGATACATTCTTGGCCTTCGCCACACCCTTGGCGGAAGTACCACCACCGTAGGCGATGGATCCGAGATTCATATCATACTCTTTAAGTTTTTTATTGAAGTCACCGCCGGGAGCAACAAACATCATCGGATTAAGCGTCTTAGCATCACTACCCTTCCTCGCGGTAAAATTGAAAACGAGATTTTGCCCCGCGGATTTAACGTTCTGAGCGGGCCGCCATTCATACATGCCGCCCCAAGCGCCAGATGATTTAACATGATGCATGTGAATAGACAAATTGCATCCGGCAGGAAGCGCTTTTTTTATCGTCGCTTTAATCTGGAACGACTGTCCGCCGGTGACGGAATCCGGCATCTCTATCCTGCACCATTTGGATTCTTTGACCGACCCGAAGGCGCATATCACTGCAGACACAGCTACAGCCAAACCCAACATCATTTTTTTCATATCGTAAGTTCTCCTTAAATTATGTTATCGATGCGCTCGCCCCACATAGGCACAGCGGCTTTATACCCTGCCGCCTCTACCCAGCCCTTTACCTTGTACCCAAGTTCCCACGGCACGCGCCACCCCTTATGCCCGAGTTCGCACACATGGCAGATTGCCGTAAGCTTCGGATTAAGCTTCTTAACACCTTCCTCTGTCTTTATCCCACAGCAAGGATGAACGACCCATATATCGGGATTCGCGCATGCAGGATTGATCTTGTCCACACTGAAGCAGTCGCCGCTGTGAACAAGCGTGAAATCACCGACTTTGATTTCGAAGGCCGTGGTGTAGTCGATGAGATAATCGTTGTGGTCGACAAGCATAGTGGTGACTTCCACATCCTTGATCTTAAACGTCTTTTTTGCGCGGGTAAACCCGCCGTCACGTTTCCAGTTTTTAACGCCGTAATTGTCCTTGAAATTTGAAATAACCGTCTTGCCGGATTTGTTCATCGCCGCATAAAGCTCTTCATTGCAGTGATCGCCATGATTGTGCGTAATAAGCATGAAATCGAAATACGGCGCTAATTCCTTCGCGCGGCGGTGCACAATGTCGATTCCGAAACACGCCTCACGCGTCTTGACGACGATGCCCATATTGTAGAGCATCCAAACTGCGGGACGATCGGTCACCGCCGTCGTCTTGACGCCTTCAAGAATTTCATCAAACGCAGACTCGAGTTTATCGACCACGACGTTAGGTTTCGACACCAAGGACGCCTTCACAGTAGCCGTGTCCGCTTTGAGATACTCGACATATTCCGAAGCAGGATACTTATCTATCGCTGCTTGAAAGGCCTTAAGATCGAAAGGCGAAGTTTTTGCGACATCCGCCATCACCGGCATGACCGTAGCTGCGGCCGCCCCCAAAACAAATTCCTTGCGAGAAATATTCATTGTCTTAAGCTCGCGCAACTTAAAGCGCATCGATCATTTCATCAATTCTCCACGCCTCTACCGGCACAACTCCCGGCACACACCCCTTAAAGTCTTTGCGGAAATGACCCTTGGCGATATAATCCATCAATTCGCGAACTTTTGGATTCGCCATGTGGTCCATCTTCGGCACAATAGGCTTTGGAGCTTGAAAACGAGGAGATCTTATCCACACGGGATTAGTGATAGCACAATACTTTATCCGCTGCTGCGCCTTGTAAAGATAATCGCCGTCGTTCTCGCCGAATGCCCTCGCAAGCAAATACCCGCCGTCGCCTTTCTCATCGCGGACACGCCACTTGACAGTGCCTCCCTTAAAATCGCACACGCTCCCGAGCACGATCCCGCCGCGCCCAAGAAGTTCTACTCGCGAAACCTTCTTTTCGCCTTTAGCCGGAAATACCTTTACTTCCACTTCATAGTCCGCGCAGCCTTCAACTTTAAGTTCAGAACCCTGAAGCGCACCATTTACCGTCATGAAAAGTTCAATGCCATTAGACATCGTATGTCGAGCGGCCTTAAACTCGCGTTTGATCCAATCGAGATTAAACTTTTCGCCAGTTCTCTGCAGGCAATTGAAAAATCCACAATCCGCAGATGTGATATTGTGAACTATAGACAAATCCGTCTCTGAATATCCCGGCACGCGATAACCGCGGTCCAAAAGCGCAAACCACAATCCTTGATAATCGCGGTGAAAAGCGTCATAACCCTGAACCGTCATTCCATCTAAATAACCGTCAATCAAAAGCTCTGGCAACATTTCAGCAGCGATATTCGTGACAAACGGACCATCCGGTTTCCCATCTTTAGTCCACCAACTGGTAGGATGCGCCCAAATACACAATGCGCCCGCCTTGCGCTGCTCTGCAACCACCTCTCGATATGTGCGACGGCGATGAGGTTTTTTAGTCACTTGATTGATTTCGGCGGTTTCATCGTCAAGCGGCGAATACCAAACCGCTCGATCTTGGTTGTAATCGTGCCAATTCGGCACAGTTATCTTGAACCCAACGTGCCAGAGATGCCCATAATACGATTTTGGAGTCTCATTATCGACATAATAAAGAGTTTTGCCACCGCTCTCGCGATTCGCGCGATCAATCATCGCCTCAACTTCGGCAGGATCGAAAACTTGCGCACCATCTTTTCGTCCTGCGAAATACTGATCGCGAAATTCGCGCTCATTGTAATAAGTCGCGCGGCGGTTTTTTTCGGACCAAGGGCTACCTATTCCACATGCATCGACACCAAAATCCTCCGCCCATTTTTTCAATCGCCCGAATACATAATCTTCATTTTCAACTTTCCCTCGAACAAGATGCGTGTGTCCGACAATTTTCAGCGATGGGGATAAAAATGTTGAATTATCTGCGCACTCCTTGGTTTCTACAGACACTACTGCCATCGAAGCGACAAGCAATGTTATCAAACTCATCTTACATTCCTTTTTTGTGATGATTTTAGAAAATCGCGCTTAAAGTAAAGCCCTACTTCGCACTTCAGCCCGCCATTTAAAAACATTACGGGAAGTACGCTGAAAAGCATTTCACTTTTATTGATTATACCAAATTCCCATCACCGATTCAAGCAAACGCTTCAATCGAGAATGCCTTTGGAGGGTGCTTCGTCATCGCTCCACCACGATCCCTTTGACGAAGAAATGCGGGCGATGGCTTTAGAGGTGAGTTGTTTACCCTTGGTCCCAGCATTGCGGACCGGCACCACATCCTGATCTTCCAATTTACCGGTTTGGGTATTAACCCGCTTTACCTGTTCCTTGGGGAGAAAATACTGCTGATGGATGCGCTGATTTTTCGCTGGTTTGAACTTCACGTAAATCGTATCGGGGCAGCCTTCCTGAAAGAAAATGATCTTCGACTTAGGCTTCTCCGGCGCCAGGCGATAATCCTTATTACGGATAAGTCCGCCAAATCTAAAGCGCTTGATATAGCTAAAACCGTATCCACCATCTTCATAAACGCAAGTAAACTCCCTCGTCTCACGATCCTTTTCCTGGTTATAGCGCAATACCGCCAAGAGGTTTTTATCAACAAAAATCTTGTCTTCTGGCTGAAGTTTCTTAAAGCGGCCGTCTTTCCAGACAAGAATAAGCTCATCCAGCGAAGAACACTTAAAGAGTTCTTCTCCTCCACGGATAGCACTGCCGATATAACAGTTTTCCTTGTCCCACTTGATCGTAAGCTCGGTAGCCGTAATCGCGCGGACATCCACTTCTTTAAAGGCTCCGCGCTTGATTTCGGTGATCCTCGGATACGCCTTTTTATACTTCGAAATAAGGCCCTTCAAGTATTTTACGACAAACGCGCGCAAGTGCGTGAGATTATCGCTAACTTCCGCCTCCTCTTTAATAACATTCTCTATTTCTTCGCGATTCTTATTAATGTCAAATTGCGAAATACGCCGGATTTGGAGTTTCAAAAGCCGCTCGATATCATCGTTCGTAACATCTCGACGAAGTTCTTTTCTAAAAGGCCTAAAGCCTTCTTTTATCGTGCTTTGCACGCCTTCCATCGTCTTTTCTTCTTCGATACGCTTATAAATACGCTCCTCGATGAAAATACGGTCAAGTGTGCGCGCATGGAATAAATCATCAAGCTCACCCAATCGAATCTCAAGCTCGCGCTTAATGAGATACATGAGGCGTTCGGCGTTCCGCTTGAGGATTTCCGATACTCTCATCATCTTCGGGCGGCCCTCGTCGAGAACTATCGGACGAGACGAAAGCGACTTCTCGCTATTCGTGAATGCATAAAGCGCAGTCATCGCCTTTTCTGCATTCGCTCCAGTCTGAAGTTCCAATTCGATGCAGACCTTTTCGCTCGTCAAATCATGGATTTTGCGGACCGGAACCTTTTTCTTTTTAATCGCATCTTCAATCGATGCTGATAACGATTCTGTCGTTTCACCCCACGGAAGTTCAGTGATTATGAGCGTGTTTTTTTCGCCTTCTTTTATGCGCGAACGGATCTTTACCTTGCCAAGACCATCGTCATACTCGCTGACATCCATGATGCCGCCAAGCTGAAAATCGGGAAATAATTCAAAAGGCTTTTTCTGAATCGCGCAAATTTCAGCTTCCAACAACTCAATAAAATTATGCGGGAAAATCGAGGTCGATAAGCCCACCGCGATACCGTCTGCACCCAACATTAAAAGAAGGGGTATTTTCGCGGGCAGATACACCGGCTCTTCTTTGCGACCGTCGTAATTAGGAACAAATTCGGTAGTCTTTTTGTTGAAAATCTCTTTGCGAGCTAAATCCGTAAGCCGACATTCAATGTATCGCGTGGCAGCATGCTGCATCCCGGTATAAAGCGAACCATAGTTACCCTGCCCGTCAATGAGATAGCCCTTGCCTTCACCCCATAACTTATTCGCCAAAACCACGAGCGCATCCCCGATCGACGCATCGCCATGCGGGTGATACTGCATCGCATGGCCGACGATATTGGCCACTTTAGTATATCGGCCGTCGTCTTTCTCCCAAAGCGAATGCATAATGCGCCGCTGTACCGGCTTAAGCCCGTCTTCAATCGCCGGAATCGCGCGAGAACAAATTACATACGCCGAATATTGCCGGAAATTATAATCGAATAGCTCGCGCATAGGTCCAGAACCCGTAAGCCCAGGCTTCATCGGAGAGACTGCCGGCGTGGCTTCATCGTCCTTGACCACTGGAGGTTGAGCGAACAAATCAAGGCTGTCAAACAAACTTGGCGGTAAATTTTCTTTTTTCTTTGCCATTGCTTCTTATAAAGTAGCGCGTCGCTCAAATATGCTTCGGAGTCCGTATCCCCAAAATATTTAAGCCTTTAGAGAGAATCGAGCCGAACAGCATCACTAAACGCAAACGACTGTCGCGAACGTCCGGTGAACTCTTTAAAATCGGAGACGACTGGTAAAAGCTTGAATAAAGCTGAGATGCTTGGAATAAATAATCTGCCAAGATACTCGGTTTATAGGACTCGGCAGCTCTCACTACTGCGCCCGGAAACTCCAACAAATGCAACGCAAGGCGCTTTTCGGCGACAGTTTCAATCTGGAAACACGAATCGAAATTCGCCCCTTGGATTTCAGCCTTTTCCATCAATGACGAAACTCTGGCGTATGCATATTGGAGATAAGGGCCGGAGTTACCTTCCAAAGCGAGAGCCTTATCCCAGTTAAAATCAATAGCCGTAGCAGGATCATGAGAAAGGTCTGCATATTTTACCGCACCATATCCTATCGCCTCGGCGAGTGCCTCGTCTTCTGGGGTAGGATCAGACCCATCGGCTTTTCGCTCCATAACCATCTTAAGCGAACGCTTTTTCGCCTCGGAAAGGAGATCTTCTAACTTAATGAGATTTCCTTCACGAGTGGAGATTGCCTTGCCCTGATAGCTCATAAGTCCAAAAGGCACGTGAACGAGATTAGCCACACAGCCAGTTTTCGCGGCGATCGAGAAAAACTGCTTGAAATGTAACTGCTGACGATCATCAGTCACGTAGATTATACGCTCCGGATCATAGTCCTTAATGCGGCTTTCGACGCACGCGAGGTCGCTCGTCGTGTAGTTATATCCGCCGTCAGACTTGCGGACAATCGCGACGCCGAGTTTTTCGGATTCCAAATTAACAATCAATGCGCCTTCAGACTCCTCTGCCAATCCCGCCTTCAATAGGCGCTCTACCACTCCAGGCATCATCTCATTATAGTAAGACTCGCCGCGATAGGTATCGAATTTGACATCAAGCTTAGAATACATGCGCTCAAATTCACCTATCGAAATTTCTATAAACTTCTTCCAAAGCGCAATATTATCCGCATCGCCCTGCTGAAGTTTTACGAGCTCACTGCGACAAGCATCCTTCCACTGCTCATCTTCCTTCGCTTTCGCAGCAGATAGAACATAGCACTTCTCCAAGTTTTGGACAGACAAATTTTCGCGCTCCTCATCCGTAAGGCACTCGCGATACCCCATAATCAGAATACCGAATTGAGTTCCCCAATCTCCGAGATGGTTATCGGCGATCACATCATATCCAAGCGCCCTAAAAATGCGATCAATCGCACTACCAATCACGGTTGAGCGAATATGACCGATATGCATTTGCTTTGCAGCGTTCGGAGAAGAATAATCGATGACGATTTTCTTGCCGGCACCTTGGCGCGGCACACCAAGATACTCATCCGAGGCCATACGCGTCAATTCTCCATTAAGCCACGAAGGATTGACTGTAAGATTCAAAAATCCAGGTCCTGCGATTTCGACTTTAAGTTCTTTGTCGATAAAAGATGCTACTTTGGCGGCAGCCTCACGAGGATTCATACCAACCTTCTTGGCGATTTTCAATGCATCATTGCACTGATAATCTCCGAATTTAGGGTCAGTTGCAGGAACAACACGAACTTGTGTTGAATCAAGTTCAGGGAAAGCCTTTTCAAAGGCTGCCTTTACAATCAATGAAAGATCCATTTTTATACCTTTGAAAAAAAATTCATGAAAATGCGCTTGAGTAGGATTGGTGGAGGTAGACGGATTCGAACCGACGGCATGCTGCTTGCAAAGCAGCCACTCTACCAACTGAGTTATACCCCCACGGGTAAGTATGGTGGGCCTGACAAGAATCGAACTTGTGACCTCGTCCTTATCAGGGACGCGCTCTAACCAACTGAGCTACAAGCCCACGTGTATCTTTGGAAGAGAAATGGAACATTAAAGTGTTTGCGTAAGAGTTTCACCATTGTTTAATACGCGGTATGTAATACTACGCATTAAACTAACTCCTTAGAAAGGAGGTGATCCAACCGCTGGTTCCCCAACGGTTACCTTGTTACGACTTCATCCCAATCACCACCCACACCTTAG
>JAEIGA010020790.1_pt1 | contig 10006 bp, 10 predicted proteins | sample 9270691 | NCBI WGS metagenome assembly JAEIGA01 (sample SAMN17057246, study PRJNA624740) | gut metagenome | biome: biome; isolation source: fecal sample | host: Bos grunniens | place: China: Xizang | collected 2019
TGGAGGAAATAAAAATTATTTTTAAAAGAAATCTTTTTATATTTGCAATTGTATTTTCGTTATTCATTTTCATAGGTGCTTCATGTTCCTTTGCAAATGATGTAAACAATTTTGACACTAATGTAACTGCTGAAAACAATGATAACATTGTTGTCGGCGATTTTAATGAACTGAACAATGATATCCGCACCTTATCACCAGGAGACAATTATAACATCACTAAAAACTATGAATATACAAGTGCTTCACGTTGTGCTAATATTGATATTTCTGCAAATAATGTGACTATTAATGGTAATGGTCATGTACTTGACGGAAAAGGAATGTCTACTTTTTTCAAAGTAACTGGAAACAATGTTAAAATCCTTAATTTAACATTTATAAACGGAAAAGTTTATTCAATGTCTGATTATATGAGGGATAGCATTATTTCAGATAAAATAAATTACAAACCAACTTCATCTTACAGTCCTATTGACTGGTTAGGCAATAATGGTGTAATTTCAAATTGTAAATTCTATAACAATTCTGCCATGACTGGCGGTGCAATCAGATGGGCAGGAAACAATGGTATTATAAATACATGTCATTTTAACGGAAATGTTGCAAGCGGTGTTGGCGGAGCAGTTTTAATTCAAGGTACTAATTGTACAATTTCCAATTCTATTTTTGAAAGATCTGTTTCCCAATTGACTGGTGAAGCAATTTATCTAGACCGCAAACATGGAAATTTAAAGTTCATAAATAATACCGTAAAAGACGGCAAAACTTTTATAAATGGTGCTAAAACAAATATTGATATTGATTTATTTAGAAGTTGTTCATATATCGACATTATTTGGAATGAAGGATTTGAATTAAGAAACATTTTATATTCATCAATTATAAATGGTCCTGGAAAACTTAATAATGGAGTATCATACTCTGCAGTTATCAATGAAAAAACTGACGAATTTATCTTATCTTTCAATAAATGTTCTAATGACGGAATTACTTTAACTAAAAATTATCATTTCACAGATATTCATGATTACAACTCAATTTTCATAAATTTAAAAAAAGGATTGTTTAAAAATAATTTTGTATTTACTGTAACTAAAACAATTAATACTATTAGGGATTATGATGCAGCACGTAAAACTTCTCTTTGTGAGTACCTAAATCCATATTACGAAATTATAGAATATGAATTACTAAACGCAAAAGGATATAATAAAGATTCTGTTAAAACAATTTTACAGGTTAATTTTGCAAAAGAAATGTCTTTTAGATCTACAGGAATGTGGATACCTAGTATGTTAGGTTTCAATTTAGTTTATATTGATGGTAATGGATCATCAATCCTGGGCTCAAATGAAAGAAGCGACGAAGAACACTGGATAAAACTAGATAATATTAACGAGGTATGGACTATCGTATCAAATCTTCATTTAAAAGGATTCAACTCACCTGTACAAAATATGGGCGGTATTGGAATTTTTAATAAAGTTGTTTTTGCTCACAATCAAATGGATTATACGGTTAAAAAAGATTGGGGTGGAGCAATTTTAAACTATGGATACTGTGCTTGCATTGATTGTATTTTTGTAGACAATTATGCAAAAAATGGTGGTGCCATATTCAACCTTGGACAATTGGATATTGTAAACTGTACATTTATCAATAATAACGCATATGGAAGAGGCAATGACATTTGTGTTGGAAAGGAGGGTAAGATAAAAGTTGACGGTGAAAATATCACTTCAAATAATGAAATAGTATTTTTCGCTGATACAATAGGTGCAGGAACCATTACAGGTATAGCAATATTAGATTTACTCATCGGTTCAACCATGGGCGCATACCTAGCTCATTTTATAGCCACAACTATTGGTGCAATTATTGGAGGACCAATAGGAGCTGTGGCACTAAATATAATTGTTTTTTCATGTATTGCTGCAGGTATAGCCGGTGCAGTTTATATATCATATCATATACTAACAACAGGTACGAAACTTGACTATTATAGCATTTAAACATTCAATAATATCCTTGAAGTATGTATGGAATATATTGTTTAGAACAATGTTTTCTATTCATACTTAAATTTTAATTTTGGTCGACACCCTTCAAAATAACAAAATTTTAGAAAAAATTAATTAATAACAATATTCAAAAATATTTATAATGTATTCACAAACTAAAATAGCAATTCCAATTTTTCAAACAAAAATTGATGAAGTAATAGAAGTTGCAAATGATTGCATTAAAAAAGGTGCTGATGTTTTGGAGTTCAGAATTGACGCACTTAAAAATCCTGATTTTAAAGAAATTAAACAAGCTATTGAAGAAATTAATTTTCCGATGATTGCAACTAATAGAATATCAACTGAAGGAGGATCTTTTAAAGGTTCGGAAGAAGAAAGAATTGATATTTTATTAAAATGTGCTGATTTAGTTGAATATGTAGATATTGAACTTCAAAGTGATGACAAATACATTAATATGATTCATGATACTGGAGTAAAAACAATCGTATCATACCATGATTTTGAAAAGACTCCAGAAATTGATGAAATAACATACATTGTTAAAAAAGAATTAGAGCTTGGAGATATTGCCAAAGTTGCATTTATGCCGAATGATTTAGATGATACTTTGAAAATATTAGCAATTCTTTCCCACTGCGACAATACTATTGCCATTTCCATGAGCGATTTGGGCAGTTACACTAGAGTCATGGCCTCTAAATTTAACTCACCAATTACTTTTGCCGCAGGTAGAGATGTTACTGCTCCAGGACAAATTGATATTGAAACAATGAAAGCATTATTAAATATGGATTTAAATATCATGGAATAAGGTGATTTAAATGGCTAATAAGGGTACTTTAGCTATAGGCATTATAATAATAATTATATTTGTTGTAGCAGGATATTTCCTATTTGTAGGAGATTCCATTACTGTGTATATAGATGGGGAAAATGTAACCTCCCAAACAATAATTTCACCATTTGCAGGTGTAGATACAAATCAACTAAACAAAGAGATATGTGATTATACAACCCAAACAATGAATAGTCCTAATGGAAACATTACTGGTTTAAAACAAGGGATTTTAAGAATTTGTCTGGCACATGGCCTTAATAATATAAAACTTACTATTAATACTCCTTTAGGTAAAGACCAGCTTCCAATGACATTCCATGTTAAAGGTTCATCAATGTATCCAACATTAAATGATGGTCAAACTGTTACAGTTTTAAAAACAAAAAACGTTAAAATAGGAAATATAGTAGTGGCTAATTCAACAGAATATGGAACCATTGTCAAAAGAGTTTCAGAAATTAAAGGAGACAGGGTTCATTTAATCAGTGATAATACCAATAAAGAATATGAAAACATAAACGGTACTATGTACGAAACAAAAGGAATTGATACCTGGGTCAATATTAACGATGTTTATGGTGTTGTGCAGATTTAACTGCACCCATTCCTTTTTTTAATTATCAAAAAAAGAAAATTTTACAAAAATAATTTAGCAATAGTGCAGTATCAAACTGCACCATCACCTTCTTCACCTGTTCTAATTCTGATTACATTATCCATAGGATAAATAAATATTTTTCCGTCACCTATATTTCCAGTATGAGCTGATTTTTTTATTGCATCAACAATCAAATCCACACCTTCATCTTTTACAATAATTTCAATACGGGTCTTTGGAATTAAATCAATGCAATAGCTAGATCCACGATACGATTCCTTAATTCCACGTTGGCTTCCTCTTCCTTTAACTTCAGAAACACTCATTCCTTCACAGCCAACTTCCAATAATGCTTTTTTTACATCCTGATATTTTTCTTGTCTTATTATTGCAACTACACTTTTCATTTAAATCATCCTAGTTTAAATTGTATGCTGATTCTTCGTGGATATTTGAATCCAATCCTCCGATTTCTTCTGATTCTTCAACTCTAATTCCAATGGTCTTATCAATAATTTTAGCAAGCACAAAACTGATAGTGAATGCATATGCCATTGTTGCTATTACACTAATAATCTGTATTAGAACCTGTCCAGGATTTCCATATATCAATCCTGCAGTTCCGCCGATTGCAGGTACTGCAAATATTCCGGTTGCAATAGCACCCCATATTCCAGACATACCGTGAATTCCCCATACATCCAAAGCATCATCATAACCAAGTTTTGCTTTTAGGGAATAAATTGCGAAATATGAAATTAATGGAGCTACTGCACCAATGAATAATGCTCCGAAAACATCTACAAATCCTGCTGCCGGAGTAATTGCAACCAAACCTGCTACTCCACCAGAAATTGCACCTAAAACAGTTGGTTTTCCAACAATAAATGTATCCAATAATGTCCATACGACTAATGCTGTTGCAGCGGATACGTTAGATACTATTACTGCATTTGCTGCAAGACCATTTGCTGCAAGGCCTGAACCACCGTTGAATCCCATCCATCCAAACCAAAGTAATGCTGCACCAAGTACTGCATATCCTAGATTATGTGGAATTAATGATGTATCTTTTCTTCTTCCTAAAACTAATGCTACTGCCAATGCAGAAACCCCTGAATTAATATGAACAACTGTTCCACCTGCAAAATCCAGAGCACTCATTTGCATTAGCCATCCTCCACCCCACACCCCGTGTGCGATAGGGACATAAACTAAACAAGCCCATATAGTAATAAATAATATCCATGCTTTTGTTTTCATCCTTCCGACAAGTGCTCCTGATATTAATGCAGCAGTCAATCCTGCAAAAGCACATTGAAACATTACAAACAGTAATGTTGGTATTGATCCTGTTAAATCCTCTAATCCTATTCCTTGCAGGAAGAAATGGGATGGGGAACCAATAAATCCATATAATGACGGTTCACCAAATGCAAACTGATATCCGAAAATTACCCAAATTATACTTAATATTGAAAATGCAATGAAAGTTAAAAACATTGTATTTAAAACATTCTTTCTTTTACTTAATCCTCCATAAAAAAATGCTACAGCAGGAATACTCATTAATAAAACTAAAAGAGTACATATAAGAACCCATGCTGTGTCACCTGCACTAAAAACATCCATTTTATCTTACCATTTTTATCATTTTATAAATCTTATCGGAATACGGCTTCCGCCTTCCGACAAATTAATATTGAACTTTTTAGTATATAAATATTTAGGTGAAAGGGAAAAATATTGAAAATAATATATAAGATTAAAATGAAAATAAATTACAAGTAAAGTTTAAAAACTTAAATAATAAAATGAAATTTCTTAAATTTAATAAAAAATAGTGTTATTATGAAATCCTCAACTCAGGCATATTTATGTGTATTTGCAATCGTTGCATTAATCGCCTTTCTTTTAAGTGGCGTATTTGCTAATATTGTAGTTATTGATAATTCAAATTCTACAAAAATTATTGCAATTAAAAATAATTCATTTGAACCTCATCATATTGAAAATGTTGAAATTATAAAACCAAAAGTTGTTAACAATAATACCACTCATGTTAGTAATAACACAACAATCCCTAAAAATACATCAAATAATGTAATTGAAGTGACTGATAATACATGGAACTATAGAGGTGGAAAAAATGGATAAAAAAGATAAATTCATAAGAGATAGTGTCTACGGAGATATTAAATTATCTAAATTTGAAGTTGAAGTAATGGATATGCCACAATTCCAACGCATAAGAAGGATTAAACAGTTAGGATTGATTAGTCTAATATATCCTGGAGCGAACCATACCCGATTTGAACATTGTATTGGAACAATGAACTTAGCATCCATGTTAGCTACTAAACTAGACCTAAGTGAAGATGAAATTGAATTACTTAGGATTTCAGGACTTCTTCACGATGTGGGACATGGCCCATTTTCACATGTATCTGAGGGAGTACTTTCATTTCCTCATGAAAAGCTTACAGAACATGTAATTGAAAAAACATCAATGCATGACTTACTTGATGAAAAATTTGACACTAAAAAAATAGTTGAAATTATTAACGGAGACGGACCTTTAGGACCAATCATTTCTGGAGAATTAGATGTGGACAGAATGGATTATCTCTTAAGAGACTCCCACAATACAGGTGTAGCTTATGGAGTTATTGATTATGAAAGGATCATATCCAATTTAACATTAGACGATGGGTTAGTGCTTGATATTAAAGGAGTTCAGGCTGCTGAAGGAGCACTGGTATCACGATACTTTATGTATCCGAGTGTCTACCAACATCACACCACAAGAATTATTAATACAATGTTTAGAAGAGCATTGAAAATGGAAATAGATGCTGGAAAGATTAAAGAAATGGATATGTACAAATACGATGATTCAGATATTATTTCACTATTCAGACGAAGTGACGATGAAATCGTTAGGGACATGATTAACAGGATAGACAATCGTATCCTCCCAAAAAGGGTAAAGACTATAAGGCTTGATAACTTTAAAAATCCTGAAAAATTATACAAAATCGAACAAAAAACTCTTAGAAAAGCGGAAGAGGAAATAGCTGAAGATTTCAACATGGATAAAAATTATGTTTTCATTAATATTGCAGAATATCCTCGCTTTGATGAAATGAAAACACAGGTCAATGTAGACAATAAATTATACCCATTGACTGAAATTTCAAATATTATAGGTGCACTAAGCAAAGCAAGATTCAATATCCCTGATATTAGCATTTATGTCCCAATAGAAGAAAAAGAAAGGTTTGAAAAATTAAAACTAAATCATTACTTAGATTTACCGGAAATAGATAGAGAAAAATTCCATGGAATACATTATGACCAGATAAAACTATTTTAAGTGATAAAATGATTGTTGTTGCGATAACAGGAGCGAGTGGAGTAATATATGGAATAAAACTACTTGAAGCTCTAAAAGAATTGAAAATTGAAAATAGTTTAATTATTAGTGATGCCGCAAGAACCGTGATAAAATGCGAAACTGACTGGAAAATAGAAGACATTATAAAATTATCAGACAACTATTATGAGTTTGATGATTTGACCGCAGCTATTAACAGCGGTTCATTTAAATTTGATGCATTGGCTATCGTACCATGTTCCATGAAAACCCTGTCTTCAATTGCTAATGGATATGCAGACAATACCATCACAAGAGTTGCAGATGTAAGTTTAAAAGAAAGAAGATGTACCGTTATTGTTCCAAGAGAAACACCACTTAGAACTGCACATATACAAAACATGCTTACCTTATCACAAGAAGGAGCTATAATTTTACCCGCAATGCCCGGATTCTATTCAAATCATGACACTGTTGATGAACAAATCAATTTTGTTGTAGGTAAAATATTGGACTCCTTAGACATAGAAAATAATCTATTCAAAAGGTGGGAGTAAATGTTAGAAGATATGGATTTTATTAAATCATGCGATGTTCCTGGCCCTACAAAAGAAGCCATAAGAGCAATAATACTCTACAAATCGGATGTAAAAGATACTGATAATGTAGTAGATGTAGGATGTGGAACTGGAGGCATTACATGCGAATTTGCTCAAAGAGCTAAAAGTGTAACCTCAATCGATATAAATCCTGAAGCTATTGAAATAACTCAGAAAAATCTTGATAAATTCGGATTTGGAGATAATGTCACGTTAATTTGTGGTGATGGAGCAGAGGCACTAAATGATGTTGATGATATTGACATAGCCATTGTTGGAGGCAGCGGCAGACAATTAGAAAACATTTTAGAGTTAATTGACTCCAAATTAAATTCCAAAGGAAGAATCATTGTTAGTGCAATATTGGTTGACACTAAAGTTGAAGCGGTGAATAAACTCAAGGACCTTAATTACAACCCAAGCATCATGGAAGTAAATATATCAAAAGGCAGAGTTCTTGACCGTGGGATTATGATGATGAGTGAAAATCCAATAGCTATAATAACAGCAAAAAAACGATGAAGTTTGGGGATTAAAATGGATAGCCATAACAGATGGAAAATTAAGTTTTCAATAATAATGGTAATAGCAATAATCGTTATTTATGGATCAAACATACTTATATTAAAAGATCCTGAACATGTTATTTCATATATATGGACTCATTTAGGATTCATTCCTGTAGATATTCTTATTGTAGCATTTGTACTTGATGAGATTATTGCAAAAAAAGAAAAAGAAGCAATGATGGAAAAATTAGACATGATTATGTCCACATTCTTTTCTGAAATAGGAAATGATTTAATTAGCCAATTGAGTTCTGTAAATACACATAAAGCAGATACAAAATATTTGGAATCTATAAAAAATTGGACAGATAAAGATTATGAAAATAAATTAAAAGAAATCAAAAACACAGACATCGCATTTAAAGCAAATGTTGCGCCGGAAGATAGGGAAGATTATTTAACCAACATGAGAGATTTATTAATTAACAAAAGAGAATTCATTGTTGGCTTAATTAATAACCCTAATTTACTTGAAAAAGAAGAGTTTTCCGGTTTATTGAATGCTATACTTCATTTAGATGAAGAACTTGAACACAGACCAGATTTAAGTAAAGTATCAGACATCGACTTCAATCATTTGAACGGAGATATGCAAAGAGTCTACAACAAGTTAATTCATGAATGGATTTACTATTTAAGATATCTCAACAAGCATTATCCTTACATGATTGCATTAATCATACGTACCAATCCATTTGATGAAAATGCAGATGTTTATGTAAAGGAATAAAAAAAATGAAAACAAGTATTATTTTATGTGGAGGGCAAAGTAGAAGAATGGGTCAGGATAAAGGATCCATGATAATTAAAGATAAACCTATGATTAAATACCTACTTTCCACATTAAATAATGAAATAGATGAAGCAATAATTGTTTTAAATGATTGTGAAAGAATCAGCAAATACAAGGAATTCATAAATCCAAATGACTACTCATACAGGATAAAATTTGTAGAGGATAAAATCAAAAATAAAGGCCCCATATCAGGGATTCTGACAGGACTTGACAATATTACAACAGATTATGCAATAGTATTTCCCTGCGATAATCCATTTATCAGCAAAAATACTATTCAATCTCTTTTTAATGAAATTACAGACAATATACAGGCAGTTGTACCTTACCATGACCCCAAAAATAAGCTAAAAACATCAGAGCCATTGCATTCAATATACAATAAAAACATTATTCCATTAATAAATGAATTAATTTTAAAAGATTCACTGCATATAAAAGGAATAATAGAAAAAATAGAAACAAAATATGTTTTAATTGATAATAAAAAAATATTAAAAAAAGAATTTAGAAATCTCAATAGTCCAGAGGACTTAGAGATATTCGATTAAATCTTTTGTTTTGGAAATGGCTGTATTTACAGCAGAGAAAATCTCATCTTTAGTCAATGGATATTTTCCGCCTTTTTGCATAGCACAGATTCTACCATCACGGGTGACTCCAACATTTAAACGAGCACTAGCAACACGTTCTTCTTCTAAAGTTGGGTCAAGAACCATTTTTTCACCAATTTTAACAAAAGTACACATAGCAACTTCATTGTTTATTGGTAAATCAAAGGTATTTTCTTCATCAAGTACAACCTCATCATCAACAATAGATGCTGTTGGTAATTTTGTAGTTTTCAGTGCAGCCATTACAGCAAGTTCCGCAGCGTCAAAGAGGTTTCCGCAGTTATCAATGATATGTAAATCAATGAACAACATCCAAACATGTTTACCTTCTTCAACACAAAGCTTATCCAATTCTACCAATTCACTTTCACGAATTCCTCTATCAACAACACGTGCAAGTTCAATAGAATCTTCGCTAGGTGGTCCTGGTTCAAAAGTAGGATCTGCCATTGGCAACATTTCACAATTAGTCATTAATACACCAAGATCAGGAGTATCTGGGAATGGACTACCAAGTTGAGGTTTAATACCAACAATAACTTGAGTTCCACCAAGTTTTACTCTTGCAGAACCTTCGGCTTTAGAA
>JAEIGA010020791.1_pt1 | contig 10006 bp, 5 predicted proteins | sample 9270691 | NCBI WGS metagenome assembly JAEIGA01 (sample SAMN17057246, study PRJNA624740) | gut metagenome | biome: biome; isolation source: fecal sample | host: Bos grunniens | place: China: Xizang | collected 2019
CTGTAGTTTTTACAGCATCAATCTTTTGGGATGTGGTGCTGGGCTTTTGTACTACTTCTTTGTCTGGGTCAACGGCTTGGGGACAGCCAGTGAAAAACAAGGCTAGAAATAGTATTGTGGCTGTTAGGCCTAAAAAAGATTTCCTTTTCATGTCATTCCTCCTAAAATGAAAAAAAAACTGATTTTTTACGGTATCTAGTATAACACGAAAATATGCTGTTGTCTGCTAAATATTGATTTTAAGGAATCCAGAATGAGAGACCTCGTGCTGGGAACATTTCCTTCCTCCCTTTGACCATATCCTTGTAACGTGGTATGATGAACTGTTATGAAAACTGAACTGATTAAGGATATCCTTGTTTCTGAGCCTGACGGAAGAACTATTGTCGTCAGCGGTTGGGTGCGCACTAAGCGTGAATCCAAGAATCTTGTATTTTTGCAGGTAAATGATGGTTCCTGCTTTGCCTCTCTGCAGCTCACTTTTGACCGAGAAAATCCTCTTTGCTGTGAGGGGGCCAATCTCCAAGATTCCCTCAATCAGTTGGAGGCTAATCTCAAGTCCCTTACTACTGGTGCTAGTCTGAGAGCCACAGGTAAGCTGGTTCCTTCTCCCGCCTCTGGTCAGGCTGTGGAGTTGCAGTTGGAGCAGCTGGAAGTTTTAGGACAGGCTCCTGTAGAAAGCTATCCCCTGCAGAAGAAAAATCACTCCATGGAATTCCTTCGAGAAAATGCCCATTTGAGAGCTAGAACAAATACCTTTGGTGCCATAGCTCGCATGAGAAGCCAAATGGCCTTTGCCATTCACACCTTCTTTCAGGAGCGGGGCTTTCAGTATGTCCACACTCCCATTATCACTGCCAGTGACGCTGAGGGTGCTGGTGAAATGTTCCAGGTAACCACCTTGTCTCCAGAAAAGCTGGCAGAAAAGGCTGTTGCCGCAGGAGCCAAGGGAATGGCTGTGGAAAAGGCTTCTGCTTTGGTGGATTATTCCAAGGACTTCTTTGGCAAAAAGGCAAGCCTTACCGTATCTGGCCAGCTGGAAGGTGAGATTTACGCCACCGCCCTGTCTCGCATCTACACCTTTGGCCCCACCTTCCGAGCTGAAAATTCCAATACTACTCGTCACTTGGCTGAGTTCTGGATGATTGAGCCAGAAATGGCCTTCTATGACTTGGCAGACAACATGGATTTGGCAGAAGAATTCGTAAAGTATCTGCTGAACTGGGCCTTGACCAAGTGTCGTGCCGACATGGAGTTCTTTGACCAGCGTATTCAAAAGGGCTTGATTGAAACCTTGACCCACGTGGTAAACTCCGACTTTGCCCGTGTTACCTACACCGAGGCTGTAGCTGAGCTGGAAAAGAATGCCGACAAGTTCCAGTTTAAGCCTTACTGGGGATGCGATCTCCAGAGCGAGCATGAAAAATACCTTACCGAGGTGGTGTACAAAAAGCCGGTGATCGTGACAGACTACCCCAAGGAAATCAAGGCTTTTTATATGAAGCTTAACGAAGATGGCAAAACTGTTCGAGCCATGGACGTGTTGGTGCCTGGCTTAGGTGAGATTATCGGTGGGTCTCAGCGTGAGGCCGACTACGATACCCTGTTGGGCCGCATCAAGGACTTGGGCTTAAATCCAGAGGATTACTGGTGGTATTTGGACTTGCGTAAGTTTGGAACTGTTCCCCACTCAGGATTTGGACTGGGATTTGAGCGTCTGTTGCTTTATGTTACTGGTATGGGGAACATTCGTGACGTTATTCCCTTCCCCAGAGCTCCCAAACTGGCGGATTTCTAGTTTGTATTGTTGGAAAGGATGTGGCAATTGTGCCACCTCCTTTTTCTCGTAGTAAAGGTTGTATGGCGAAAATATAGATAAGGACTGTTATCATGAGATTTGTCAAAAAAACGATGTTCGGAGTAGTTTTTGCACTCTTTATTTTGGCCTGTGCCTTTATTCTTCTTTCTATTTTAAATTTTTACCGTGAGCTTCAAAACAAGGAAGCCACAATTCAAGAAGAAAGTTTATTAGATCTTTCCCAATTTACCAGTAACTACATGGACGTTAAGCTGGAGGGCTACCTAAGTACCCTCTACAGCCTTTCTGATCTTATCTTACTTAAGGACATAAAGTGGGAAAGCATTCGAGATCGACTGAATGCCATTGTGTCACGACAGGAATTCCTTCATCTGGGCTTGTCCTCCTTGGACGGGAGGGTGTGGTCTACTGATGGATCGACTGAATATATTATCGATATTTCAGGAAGACCCTACTGGCAGGACTTGCTGGCAGGAAAGGCTGTTATTACCGATGCTCAAGATTCCTTGGTAAGCTCTAAACAAATTTTTGTGGTGGCAGTACCCATTATGAATCGGGAAAACCATGTGGTGGGAATTGTCCATGGAGCTATAGCTTTAAGTGAGTTTCAAGACTATGAGGATTCCCGTTTTGAAATGGGAAATTATCCTGTTTTTGTTGTGGATAATACTGGTTCTTTTATTCTTCGTGACCACAAGCATCCTGAAGCTTGGAATTATACTTCAATTTTTGATGAACTGGAAACCATTGGTGATGGGCAGGAGCAAGATTCTATCCGCCGTAAATTGTCAGAAAACTTAACAATGCAAATAGAATCTGTTATTGCTGGCAAAGAATACATTCTCAGTTTTTGTCCCCTTTCCATGAACAATTGGTATACCGTGGTTTTAATGCCTAAGGACGAAATCAATAAGCACATAGATGTATTGTTAGATGATAATATCAATATTTTGTTAATCTGTGTAATTATTCCTTTGGTATTTTTGTGTCTAACCTTCTTTTTCTTTATGCGACAAAAGGTTCAGATGGAAAGAACTAAGGAATACCAATTACGTGAAAAACTTTTTTCCGACATAGATGGGTTCATTCAGGCTGATTTAACTGAAGATAAGGTAGTGTACTGTTCCCAATCCTTAGATTTGCCAGATCTTACCATTCCCTTTTCTCACTTGACAGAAGTATATATCCACAAGGCAGTAGATGAAGATTATCAAGAACGATTAACTCGCATTCTCTCTGTGAACAATCTTTTGGAGTTGTACGGCCAAGGCATTGCCCGCATTTCTCAGGAATACAAGGCGAAAGACAAGGGTGGTAAGTTCCGCTGGTTCCAGTGTGATGTTCACATGGAGTTTGAAGAGGATACTAAGAGTATTATCGTCTATTTTATCCTTCGTAACATCGATACGAAAAAGCAGATGGAGGCCATCCTCAAAACAAGGGCAGAGCGGGATAGTCTAACTGGCTTGTATAATCGTAGTACTGCCACAGATCTTATTAATGTGTTCCTTCATCTGAATTCCCATTCACCCTTAGTCTGTCATGCCTTTGTGATTTTTGATTTGGACAATTTTAAGGTGTTAAATGATACCTTGTTGCATAAAACAGGGGATAAGGCTCTCCAAGATGTATCATCCATTTTGACTAATTTCTTCCGACGGGGAGATGTGGTGTGTCGTTTGGGTGGAGATGAATTTGTGGTGTTCCTAAAAAATATCAATTATGAACATCTTGAGCCAAAAATGCATCGTCTCATGAAGGAATTACGATTGACCTATTCTCAAGATGATAAATCGGTAACTATTTCTGCATCTGCTGGTGTGGCCCTTTCTCCTGCCAACGGAACCACCTTTAAGGAATTGTATACCGCGGCAGACAAAGCCCTGTATCAAGCAAAGCATGACGGTAAATCCTGTTTCCGTTGTGCTCCAACTCCTTGATGAGTAAGTTTTTGTGCATATTATTCTGAAAATCTCCGAAAATGATAAGGCTACATAAAATGAAGGATCCTTGTTTCTTATGGAAGGTGTAATTGTTATTGTAGTGAATATACCGATTTTATTTTGGGAGGAATTATGAAGAAATTACTTTGTATTCTTGCAATAGTGTCATCTTTTTCTTTTGTATTTTCTATAGAGTTACCTGTAGGTGGAGATTATATCTTTCGTTTGTCAAATCCAGAGGTTTTAGCAGGAGCAGCTTCTTCTGCTGGTGGTGGATTTTATACCTCTGGGCCCAGTGCCATTATCAATAACCCCGCGTTAACTGCAAATGACCAGCGAATTATGCTCAATCTTGGGTACACGGCATTATTTAGTTCCAAAGAAAATGCCGGTTTTGGATCTGGTATGGAACTTGCCCTGTTGATTCCCTCCCACCATGGTGTCTTCACTGGTATCCTGAATGGACTTTTTTGTGATGTGGGTAAGCTTCAATACGGTAATATAGTGACTGTGAAAGGTGGTTTTTCCAAGGATATAACAGACCGTTTGTACGCTGGGCTTGCTTTAAGTGGTGGTGCACGTTGGGCAGAGGGTACTGACTGGCATTTGGCCTTGGACATGGGTTTTGTGTATCACTGGGGAAATCTAGGCTTTTTGAAGGATACTCGTATTGCAGGTACTCTCATGAACTTGGGAAAACCCTATGAGCTGGGGATGCCTAGTCTTGCTACACCCAAGGTGGGTATTGCTGCTACCTTGTTCTCCCTAGCTCATGACAATGTAAAAGCAGGCTTTTCTGCTGACCTGTCCTTTCCCATGTTCATGAATATGGTTTTTGATGCAGGTCTTCAATTCCGTATTGCAAAGATTATTACCATAAAGAGCGGTTGGCAGTTTGATGTTCGTGATACTGCTCATAAGGATTATAATTTGTTGCCTTCTGTTGGCGTAACAGTACGTTTTGGCATCAACACAAAGAAGAACCAGTTTATGATTGACAAGGGCTGGCAACAAAGTGAAATTACCACAAGTGGTGCTTGGCAGAATCTGTATCAAGGTGTTCAAGCCATTTCTGCTGGTGCTGCCATTAACTTAGGTTTGAGAGATACTGAGGCTCCAAAAATTAATCTTTGGAATGAGGAATAAAAGGATAAAAAATGAAGGGAAAGAGTAGTTTTATAGTTTTGATTTGTATGCTTTTGGGAATGAGTCTCCCTGCATTTTCCCAAACGGAGAAAATTTATATTTCTCCCAACAGTGATGGTGTACAAGATCAGTTGGAAGTGCCCCTATCCATTACGGATAAGCGTTATATTCGAGAGTGGCAGTTTCTTATTGAAAATGAGAACAAAGAGATTGTCCGACGAATTGGCAACAAGATAAGTCTTCCAGAAAAATTGACCTTTAAGAATTTCTTTAGTCGATTATTCTCTGCAAAAACGGGTGTTGATGTTCCAGATGTAGTGATTTGGGATGGCTCCTTAGATTCAGGAGAAATTGCCTCTGATGGAACTTATTTTTACTATATGACTGCTACCGATGATAATGGTAATGTGAGTTCAACAAACCATTATGAGGTGGTGGTAGATAATACAGCACCAGTTATTAATCTTGCTCAGCCTATTTCTGACAACGATAAGATTTTTGGTGAAGGTCGTAAGTTAGAGTTTAATGTAGAACAGTTTGGTTCTCAGGAAAAATTATGGACAGGTAGTTTTGTAGATACTACAGGAACTGTTGTTCGCAGTTTTACTTGGGAAGCTGATGCTCCTGATTCTTTTGCTTGGGACGGACGTGACGACCATGGGGTTCCTGTTCAAGATGGAGTATATACCTATACTATTACTTCAACTGACTTAGCAGGAAATACAGCCGCCTTAACTCAAATTACAAATATTATCTACTCTGCTGAAAAGCCAAGTACAAATATTCTTATCAATGGTAGTCGCTATTTTTCTCCCAACGGAGATACCATTCAAGATACCATGTTGTTTGATGTAACCATTCCTGCTGGTAGCGGTAGAAATAGTCTTGTTCATTGGAATATTGATATTGCCAGCACTTCTGGTACTGTTGTTCGTAGCTTTTCTGGTGATGAAAATCCTCCTGTCGTTCTTTTCTTTGATGGAACTGATGGAAATGGAGCTGTTCTAGAGGATGGCTCTTATCAGGCAATTGTAACTGCTCGGTACTCCAACGGATATGAAACACCAGCCCTCCGTTCACCTGTTTTTGTGCTAGATACTCTGGCTCCCTCTGCCATCGTACGATCTGATTCTCAGATTTTCTCTCCAGATGGAGATGGTCGCCTTGATACCTTAAAGATTTACCAAGAAGCCTCCTTTGAAAAGGAGTGGAAAGGTGAAATTATAAATCAGGATGGCAGGGTTGTACGTACCTATACCTTTGGTGGCCATCCTTCTGAGTCATTCTTGTGGGAAGGTTTGGATAGCCAAGGTCGACTTTGTGATGATGGAACCTATACCTATCGCTTTTCTGCCACAGACCAAGCTGGTAACAAGGGAGAAACCATTTCTCAGAGTTTTGAGTTAAATACTGGTACCACAGAAGTTATTCTTACGGTGCAGCCTCCTGCCTTTTCGCCCAATGGTGATGGTGTACAAGATGCCGTAGCACTGACTCCTGTTATTAAATCCAACAGTGGAGTTGCTTCCTACGATCTTCAAATCAAAGATGGCACTGGTGCTACTGTTAAAACCTTTTCTGGAACTGGAAACTTGCCTTCTCGTATTTCTTGGAATGGTTTAGCAGACAATGGTGAGCGTTGCGTTGATGGCATGTATTCTGCCGTTTTGGAAACAGTTTCTAAAAATGGTAGTTTTGCTAAAACCCATTCACAGCCCTTTACCATGGACACTGTTGCTCCAGCGGTAGATGTAACAACACCATATCTCTTGTTCTCTCCTGACGGAGATGGTAACAAGGACGTGCTTGATTTTACGGTTAAATCAAGTGTTGAAGAAAAATGGGTTGGTCGTATTGAGCGTGACAATGGTACCTTGGTTCAAGAGATTGTTTGGGAAGGTGCTGCTGAGTCCTTCCAGTGGGACGGAACAAATGATTCTGGAAACTTAGTGGATGACGGCAAATTTAAGTTGACGATTTCCTCTCAGGATGCTGCGGGCAACAAGGCTGTAGCTTCTGTTACTGGCTTACAAATGGATACTCGCCAAGGAAAGGTGTATCTCACTGCTGACCAGAACAGTATGTCTCCCAATGGGGATGGCTTCAAAGACCAGCAAAAATTCACCATCCGTCTTACTTTAACCGAGGGAATCGATTCTTGGAATTTTGACATTAAGAATGCTGCCGGTGCTGTAGTGCGGTCTTGGAATCGAGATGATTATAAAAACGTTCCTGAAACCATTATCTGGGATGGTTTGTCTACTGCAGGTATTCCTGTAGAAGGAACTTTGACAGGTAGTATTTCCATCAATTATGCCAAGGGTACTGTGTTAACTGCTACAACTTCACCTTTTGTAAGTTCTGTAACACCTCCTCAGCTTACTGTTCGTACTGCCCCTGAATACTTCAGTCCAGATAATGACGGTGTAGATGATGACTTGTTCATTGCATTGGGAGCCATTTCTGCGGTGCCACTGAAATCTTGGTCTTTCCAAGTGTACGATCCAGAAAACGGAAAGGTATTCTGGTCTCGCTCTGGTTCTGGCACCGTCACTGAAAGACTTGTGTGGGATGGACGAGGAAATAATGGTGAGCTTGTTCAGTCTGCTTCTGACTACCCCTTTGTCTTTTCTGTGTCTGATGAATTGGGAATGTCATCTGAAATTGCAGGTATTATTTCTGTAGATGTGCTTGTGCTTCGAATTGGAGATGTGCTGAAAATGCAAGTTCCTTCGATTATTTTCCGTAGTGATAAGGCCGACTTTGTTGGTAAAGATGTAGATCCGAAAAAGGGCTTGGATCAATCTGTTATCGATAACAATATTCGAGTGTTGAAGCGTATTGCAGAAATCTTGAACAAGTTCAAAGATTACACTGTTCGCATCGAAGGTCACGCCAATAATATTAGTGGTACGGAAGCAGAAGAAACTTCTACTGCTAATGGCAATATTCCTTTGGTTCCTCTATCTGAGGAACGAGCTGAGACCGTGCGAAAAATGTTGATTGAATTTGGTGTATCTTCTCACCGTCTTTCCACAGTTGGTGTGGGTGGACGTCAACCAGTAGTTCCTCGTGGAGACAGGGACAATTGGTGGAAGAACCGCCGAGTTGAATTTATCTTGAATAAATAATCGAGAAAAGAGGAGACAAGATTTTGTTCTCCTCTTTTTTTTATTTCAAGATCGTGGTATACTTATAGGAGATTCAAAATTGGTAGAGAGTTTTGAAAAAAAATTAGAAAAAGGTAGGTAGGGCTTTTATATGAAGTCTGTAGAAGAAAATAGTTCTCTTTCCTGTATCTTGAAGGACGTAGAAATACTTCCATTTTTCCAGCCTATTATCAACATAAAGACTGGAAGGGTATTTGCCTACGAGTCTCTTGTACGTGGACGTTGTAAGTCTACTGGAAAACTTATTTCACCAGTAGAATTGTTTGAATTAACTGATTCCCATAAGGTGTCACGAGAATTTGACCAGTTTTGCCAACGGTTAACCTTGGAATCGTTTAAAAAATATGAAAGTGATGCTCTCCTTTTGATGAATATCAATACAAAGTGTATTATCCAGGAAATGGTTGATGAGCTTATGCTTCCTAATTTAACGGAGCAAATGGGCTTTGATCCAAGGGTTATTGGCTTGGAGTTTATTGAGTCAAAGGCCAATTCTCCTCAGGAACTTATTAGTTTTGTCCATCAACAGAGAACAAAGGGTTTTTTGATTGTTGTGGATGATTTTGGTAGCGAGCATTCCAATATTGAGCGATTGATTCTCCTTCATCCTGATATTATAAAAATCGACAGAAATATTATTCAGGGCATAGATACTGATGTATACCGCCAGTCAATTTTAAAGTCCATTGTGAGCTTGTCCGAAATGACTGGTGCCGTTTGTTTGGCAGAAGGGGTTGAAACTCCAGAGGAGGTGTATACCTGTGTCTTGTTGGGGGTAAATCTCCTGCAGGGCTATGCCATTGCTCATCCTGCCGCAGATTTAGTTGCTTTAGAGCAGGAAGCCCTGCAAAACCTCAAGGGCTTTCAACATGAAATGCATCAACGGGCAGTAAGTCTTTTACAGGAAACACGTTATCATACTGGCGATGTAAATACTATTGCTGACTGGCTCATTCGCCAAATCAACGTAAATGAGGAAGATATTAGTATTACAGAAGCAGTTCTTCAGGAATTTGTAATTGTTAATCCGAGAATTGAACTAGTTTTTATTCTTGATGAAGATGGCATACAAGTTTCTAATATGATATGTGGTCCCCACATAGAAAAAAAATCCTATTCCTACATTTTCCGTTTGGAATATCCGGGATGTAATCACTGTCTTCGTCCCTATTTTACTTGTTTTGACGCCTTTAAAATAGATCGCTTCCTGACGGATAAGCATTTGTCTGCAGCCTCTGGAAATATCTGCCGTACATTGGCGGTGCGGTTGCAAGGGGAAAAGAAATCTTATATCCTGTGTATAGATTTTCTTGAGGAAGAAATAAAAACACCTTTATTACATAAGGAAAAACCATGAATTGTACAACACATCACAGTACCTTGTCTGGTGCTATCAGTGTACCTGGATCAAAAAGCCACACTATTAGAGCCTGTTTATTGGCAGCCATGGCAGAAGGAACTTCATATATTCGTAATCCTCTGCCTAGTGCAGACTGTCTCAGTGCTGCCCGATGCATTGCAGAAATTGGTGCAAATGTAGAGATGTCTTTTGACAATAGCTTATGGACCGTACATGGGGCGGGGAAGAATGTGCACCTACCGTCCAATGTGGTGGATGTAGGGAATTCTGGCTCAGTGTTGTACTTTCTTACTCCCATTGCCGCTACCTTTCCTGGCTGGAGCATTTTTACTGGAGATGAGTCCATTAGAACACGTCCTGTGGGACATCTTGCCCAAGCTTTGGAGCAGCTGGGAGCAAAAACCTATATTTCCCGTCCAGATGTAGATGCTCCGCCACTTTTGGTGCAAGGGCCAATTTCTGCTGGCAAGGTAGTGACCGATGGACGCCTGTCCCAGTACATTAGTGGCTTGATGATGGCTGCATCCCGTATGACCGGTTCCTTGGAAATTGAATTAACAGACCCAAA
>JAEIGA010020792.1_pt1 | contig 10006 bp, 9 predicted proteins | sample 9270691 | NCBI WGS metagenome assembly JAEIGA01 (sample SAMN17057246, study PRJNA624740) | gut metagenome | biome: biome; isolation source: fecal sample | host: Bos grunniens | place: China: Xizang | collected 2019
GTAAATCTACTCTGTTAAAGACTATTTCAGGTTTTGTAAAGCCACTTGAAGGTGAAATTCGTATAAACGATATAGAGAATGGTAAATGGTTGTCTATTGCCGATCTTACAGAAGTGGAAAAATCGCGTCTTTTAAGTGTGGTACTTACGGAACGTGGTGAAGTGTCACATCTTTCTGCATACGATGTAGTCAGTTTTGGTCGTATTCCTTATTCCGGATTATGGGGTACACTTTCCGATACCGATAAATACATAATAGACAATTCATTTACAAAAGTAGGTATAGACCATCTAAAGAGTAGGTATTTTGATGAATTAAGCGATGGAGAACGTCAGAAGGTTATGGTGGCAAAGGCATTGGCACAAGAGACTCCTATGATAATTCTTGATGAACCATCTGCTTTTCTTGATTATCCAAGTAAAGAGGAACTGATGGATTTGTTGCGATATCTGGCACATAGCTATAACAAAGCCATTCTGCTATCATCACACGATTTGGATATAATAAGACGATATGCAGATAGGTATTGGATAATGGAAAAAAATATGGGAGAAGCTCGTTTAAGAACATCTCCCACATATTGACAAGCCTTTATGCTTTAAAATACTCTGGGCTTGATATCTTTCAGATGATTTTTAATCTCCTTTATATGATCCGGTGTTGTTCCGCAACATCCGCCTGCAATGTTTATCAAGCCATCGTTAGCCATGGCTGAAAGGGCATGGGCTGTGTCGCAAGGACCTTCGTCGTATCCATGTGCAGTTGGAAGACCTGCATTAGGATAGATGCTGATAGCGCATTTAGCTTTTTCAGACAGTTCTTTTATGAATGGATATAGTTCGTTTGCACCAAATGAACAGTTTAAGCCAAAACTCATTACACCTGAATTTTCCAATACAGATAATAAATCAGCAATAGGGGTACCGGTCATAATACAACCGCTTGTGTTCATAATGGTTGCAGATGACATTACAGGCAGGCTGGTTCCTTTAATTTTTAGTGCCTTCTCTATGGCTGAGAGTGCAGCCAATGCATTCTTTTCGTCTGTAATGGTCTCTACTATAAATCCATCTACTCCGCCATCAATCAAACCTTCTGCCTGTGTCTGATATGCTGCTTCCAGAATATCTGATGTAACAGTCTCTTCAGGATCCATCATCATCTCAATTATGGTAAGAGATTTATCTGATGGTCCCATGCTACCCATTACCCATACTTTGTGGTCAGTGCAATTGTCGGCAACTTTACGTGCAATTTTTGCCCCTGCAACATTCATTTCATAACATTTATCAGACAGACCATATCCGTGTTGCGATACTGCGTTTGCGCCAAAGGTGCATGTGCAGATGATGTCAGATCCTGCATTAACATAATCAGAATGGATTCTCTCTATCAATTCAGGATGGGTTAGCGGCAGGGCATCATTGTTACCATCGTAACTGATGCCCAACTGCTGTATGTATGTACCCATTCCGCCGTCCAGAATGAGAATTCTCTCTTTTAATGCTTCTTTAATCTCCATAACGGATTAGTATGCGAACATTGGGTAATCTTTCATGATGTCGTTTACTCTAGCACGAACCTTAGCTATTACTGCCTCATCTTCAGGTGCGTTGAGTACCTCTTCTATCATTTCTGCTATTACTACCATCAAATCTTCCTTAGCACCACGGGTTGTGATAGCTGGTGTGCCAAGACGCAAACCGCTGGTCTGGAATGCTGAACGTGAATCGAATGGAACCATGTTCTTGTTTGCAGTGATGTCGGCAGCAACAAGCGCCTTCTCTGCAACCTTACCAGTCAAATCCGGATATTTAGAACGCAGGTCAACAAGCATACTGTGGTTGTCTGTACCACCTGATACAATTGTGAAGCCACGTTTTACCAGCTCTTCAGCCAGTTTCTTTGCATTCTTCTGTACCTGAGCCTGATACTCTTTAAATTCAGGCTGCAACGCTTCGCCAAATGCAACAGCCTTAGCTGCAATTACGTGTTCCAATGGACCGCCCTGGATACCTGGGAATACAGCTGAATCCAAAAGCTGTGACATCATCTTGATTTCACCCTTTGGAGTAGTCTTGCCCCATGGATTTGGGAAATCCTTGCCCATCATGATAACACCACCTCTTGGACCACGCAGGGTCTTATGGGTTGTTGATGTTACGATGTGAGCGTACTTAACAGGGTTGTCAAGCAGACCTGCTGCAATAAGACCTGCAGGGTGAGCCATATCTACCATAAGCAGAGCGCCAACCTTGTCGGCAATTTCGCGCATGCGTTTGTAATCCCATTCACGTGAATATGCTGAACCACCACCGATAATCAGTTTTGGACGTTCGCGCAGTGCAACCTCTTCCATCTGGTCATAATCAACGCGGCCAGTCTCCTGGTTCAGGTTGTATTCACATGGAGTGTAGATGATACCTGATGTGTTCACTGCAGAACCGTGGCTCAGATGACCGCCATGAGCAAGATTCAAACCCATGAACTTGTCGCCAGGATTAAGTACAGCAAGGAATACTGCTGCGTTTGCCTGAGCACCAGAGTGTGGCTGAACATTTGCCCATTCTGCTCCGAATAGCTCCTTCAGGCGAGCAATAGCCAGGCGTTCGCTTTCGTCAACAACTTCACAACCGCCATAATATCTTTTGCCTGGGTAGCCTTCTGCATACTTGTTTGTAAGGCAAGAACCCATAGCCTGCATAACCTGATCGCTTACAAAGTTTTCTGATGCAATCAGTTCGATACCCTTCTTCTGGCGCTGATGTTCGCGCTCGATGATGTCAAAAATCTCTAAATCTTTTTTCATAATTATGATGTTTGTTATATCTGTTTCATTTTAAAAAATCATTCCAATGGAAAATGAAAATGTTCCGTGTCGTCTGTTTAACACTATCTCATTTCCATTACCTGACAATTGGTCTTCATTGTAACTGATCCCTTTTGATATGTTTACCAGTCCAAAGTCGTATTCTATATCAAAAAAAGTTCTGCCAATAGCACAATTCAAACCAAATGACATTGAGGTGATAAAATTGTTTATCTGCTCTTCTATATCTGTCTTGCCAAAGTTTACAAAAGTAGTGTTGTATGTATTGACCAATGGCATTCTGACTCTTGGTCCACAAAATAGTGCCATACTGTACTCACCATCCTTAATGAAGTTGTAGCCAATCTGTATGGGTAGGTCAATACAGTAACCATCCATGGAAAAGGCTGCCTGCGCTTCTTCTGTCAATTCTGAATCCCAACTATTCTTGTCGACCGTAATTGCAGTTCTGCTGTAGTTGGCTACTACTCCTGTCTGTATGTAAATTTTTGACAGGTTGAACCTGGAGAACAGAGTCAGATTGTAACCAACCTGGGAATCTCTGTTGTAATGTTCCAAGTTATGACCATCTATTACAATGTCGTCCATGTAGAGGCTGGTAGCATCGAAACCTATTTTAAAGCCATAGCTTACTATCTGTCTGCTATCTTTGCTCTTTTCCTGCCTGTCAGGTTCTGCGGCAAAGAGTGAATTTGCAGACATCAGTATAAAAGCTAAAACTATGGCGTATTGCTTCATGACCGCTTCTTATAATAACTTTATCTCCTCTATGGATATCTCCTTGTTGCAGTAATTGCATCTCAATATGCCATTAACCTTATCTACAACAGCAAAACGTGTAGCCATTGGTTCGTGGTTGGTTATGCATTTTGGATTCGCGCACTTTACTATACCTTTGATTTCGTCCGGCATTGATATCTTGCGCTTGCCTGCAACTTCATAATTTTTAATTGTACTCAGTACAATGTTTGGAGCAATCAGTGATAATTTATTTACCTCAGAATCTGTAAAATAGTGATCCGCAATCTTTATTATTCCCTTGCTGCCCATCTTTTTGCTGTTCAGGTTTGCTCCCACAGTTATTGGTTTGTGAATGTTGTTCAAACCTAAAAGATTGACTACGGAAAACACCTTATCTGAAGGTATGTGGTCTATTACGGTGCCGTTTTCAAGTGCGGCAACAAGCAATTCTGATTTAGTCTTCTTTTCCATAATCATTATAGCATATTAAGTGCATTGCAAATTAAGGCTTCTCTTACATACAGACCGTTCTTGGCCTGCTGGAAATAGTATGCCTTTGGGTTTGTATCAATCTCCTGCTCAATTTCATTTACTCGTGGTAGCGGATGCAGAATTCTAAGGTTTGGCTTTGTGTCTGTAAGCATGTCGTTTCTCAGAATAAAGGTGTCCTTGACTCTTTCATATTCCATTAAATCTGTGAAACGTTCTTTTTGCACTCGTGTCATATAGAGAATGTCTGCGTCAGCTATAATCTCCTTGCTGAGTTCCGAATGTTCGTAGAATTTCATATTGTTCTCCTTGCAGAACTCTTTGTAGATGTTTGGCATCTTCAGCTCATTAGGAGCAATAAAATGGAAGGTAGGGTTGAAGTGTCTCATTGCTATCAGCATTGAGTGAACTGTGCGTCCGAATTTCAGATCGCCTACCAGATAGATGTTCAGGTTTTCCAAAGTTCCCTGAGTCTTCTGTATGGAGTATAAATCCAGCATGGTTTGTGACGGGTGTTGATTTGCACCATCTCCTGCGTTGATGATTGGGACAGGAGAAATTTCACTTGCATATCGTGCAGCACCTTCCAGATAGTGGCGCATAATGATAAGGTCGGCATAACTGCTTACCATCATGATTGTGTCCTTAAGGCTCTCTCCTTTGGTAGAACTGCTGGTAGATGCATCGGAGAAACCGATAATGCGTCCTCCGAGTCTGTTTACTGCGGTCTCAAAACTTAACCTTGTTCTTGTGGAAGGTTCAAAGAACAGAGTTGCTACAATTTTGCCGTCTAAAATCTTTCTGTTAGGCTCCTTTTCAAACTCTGCTGCGTGTCTGAGAAGTTCCAGTATTCCCTCTTTTGAGAGTTCCTCTAACGAAATCAAACTTTTTCCAGATTGCTCCATATTGATTAACTATAGTTTTTGGACTTCAAAATTACGAATAAAATCACTATCTGTGTACAGTTTTTAGATAAAATACTTGCGCTCGCTTTGAAAAATATTCAAGCAAGCCTGATATTTGCTTTTTGCGAAGTTGGCTACGCTCATTGCGTGTGAAAATAAATTTTCACCCATTCGCTTGCTCAACTTTCTCGCTCACTTATTCGTATTTTTTGCAAAAAGGATAAAAATAGCTTTGCTAAGGTTATAAAATGCGTTTTTTTCTCTAAATTTGTAGATTGTAAAAATAGTAATAATAATGAAAGATCTTACAAAACGTACGGCTAACATAATTATCGGCCTCCTGTGGTTTATGTTTGGAGCAGTGATGCTGCTTATCTTCTTTGTGTTTTTCGGAATAGCAAAAGACTGGCGTGGTGATATGCCTTCAGTAGCAGATCTGGAGAATCCTATTGATAAGTTCGCTTCTCAGGTGGTAACGTCTGATGGTGTGGTTCTGGGCTCCTATTCGTATGCCGGCGACAACAGAGTGTGGGTGGATTTTGACGAACTCTCCCCGCATTTGGTCAAAGCACTGATAGCTACAGAAGATATTCGCTTCCAGGATCATTCAGGTATAGATTTCAGGGCTTTGGTGCGTGCTATTGTAAAGAGATTGATTTTGCAGCAAAAGAGTGCCGGCGGTGGAAGTACCATAACTCAGCAGCTTGCAAAACTTCTATATACCGAACAGGTTGCCAGAAGTTCTGTTCAGCGTATATTGCAAAAACCAAGTGAATGGGTAATAGCAGTAAGGCTGGAGAAATATTACACAAAAGAAGAAATTCTTACAATGTACCTGAATAAATATGACTTTGGCAATAATGCAATAGGTATTTATACAGCGGCTCATACCTATTTTGGTCTGGATCCTGTAGATCTTAATCCTGAACAGGCGGCAATGCTGGTTGGTATGTGTAAGAATTCTTCACTCTACAATCCTTTGCGCAGAAAGGAACTGACTCAGGAACGTCGCAATGTGGTATTGTCCCAGATGGAGAAAGCAGGTTATCTGAATGCAACGGAGTGTGATTCCCTGCAGGCATCAGAAATAGTTCTGGATTATCACCGGGTTGACCATAAGCTGGGCTCAGCAACATATTTCCGTGAATATTTACGTACAATGATGACAGCCAAAGAGCCTAAAAAGGCAAACTACAGAGGCTGGCAGATGCAACAGTATTATGAAGACTCTCTGGATTGGGTGAATAATCCGTTGTTTGGCTGGTGCAACAAGAATGTAAATGCGAAAGGTGAACCATATAACCTGTACACAGATGGTCTGAAGATATACGTAACTCTCGATTCAAGAATGCAGCAGTACGCAGAAGATGCAGTTGATGAACATCTGATCGGTTACCTGCAACCGAACTTTTTCAAAGAGAAAGGAAGTAAGAAACCTGCACCGTTTACATCGAATCTGACTCCGGAAGAGGTTGACAACATTATGATAAAAGCTATGCGTCAGACCGATAGATACAGAGCTTTAAATGCAAAAGGTATGTCCGAGGCAGAGATAAAGAAGATATTTGATACTCCACGAGAGATGACAGTATTCACATACGAAGGAAATGTAGATACAGTAATGACTCCGATGGATTCTTTACGCTATCTGAAATATTTCCTGCGTACCGGCTTTATGGCTATGGAGCCTCAGACCGGATATGTTAGGGCTTACGTTGGCGGTCCGGACTACAGACAGTTCCAGTATGATATGGTAACCAACGGACGTCGTCAGGTTGGTTCAACTATTAAACCTTTCCTATATTCACTGGCTATGGAGAGTGGATATTCACCTTGTGATCAGACAATCAACCAGACACAGACTATCCTGACAGAGAGCGGTCAGATATGGCGTCCGAGAGATGAGGGAAAGGATTTAATAGGAGAACTGGTTACTCTGAAGTGGGGTTTGTCAAAATCAAACAATAACATATCGGCATTCCTTATGAGTAAACTCAGCCCGTATGAATTCAAAAATATACTTCATGAATTTGGTCTGAGAAATCAGGAGATTGAACCTGTTCCATCTTTGTGTCTGGGCCCATGTGATGTATCTGTTGCAGAGATGGTGAGCGCATATACAGCCTTCCCGAACAAGGGAATCAGAACAGAACCTCTTTATGTAACAAGAATTGAAGATGCCGACGGAAATACAATTGCAACATTTACAGCAAGGAGCAATGAAGTTATAAGTGAGGAGACATCCTATAAGATGATAGATATGATGCGCGCGGTTATATCGGAAGGTACAGGTTTGCGTGCTAAGAACTATGTAACGGTGGATTGCGGTGGAAAAACAGGTACTACAAACAACCATTCCGATGCATGGTTCATAGGATACACTCCGGATCTTGTTGCCGGCTGCTGGGTAGGTGGTGATGACCGTGATATACATTTTGATTCCATGGTATTCGGTCAGGGTTCCAGAATGGCACTGCCTATATGGGGTATCTTTATGGAGAAAGTCTATCAGGATTCAATTGCGCTGGGATATTCCCCAAGCAAGGAGTTTGATATCCCTGAAGAGTTTGATCCATGTGCAGGATACGGAATGGAGAGTGAAATAATAGAGAATTACGATATTGAGATGTTTTGATATATGAAGAGTTTTGTAGCAATTATCCCAGCCAGATATGCTTCTACACGCTTCCCTGGCAAACCACTTGCCATATTGGGTGGCAAACCGGTTATACAGAGAGTGTATGAACAGGCATTGAAAGTGTTTGAAAATGTATATGTGGCAACAGATGATGATAGAATATACTCTGCAGTACAGGCTTTTGGCGGAAATGTGGTAATGACATCATCGGATCATAAAAGTGGTACGGACAGATGTTATGAGGCTTACCGCAAGTGTGGTGTGGAAGCCGATGTTGTAGTGAATATACAAGGCGATGAACCCTTTATAGATCCATCTCAGCTGGTAACTATTAAGGAACTGTTTGCTAAACCTGAAACAGATATTGCAACACTGGTGAAGCCATTTGCAAAAGATCTGCCTTACCAGGCACTGGAAAATCCAAATTCTCCAAAGGTAGTGGTAGATGACAACTGGAATGCTCTCTATTTTAGCAGAAGCGTAATTCCGTATCTTCGAGGTGTTGAGCAGGAACATTGGGCAGAAAACCATAATTACTATAAACATATTGGTCTGTATGCATTTAGGGCCGACGTATTAGGTAGTGTAACGTCATTAAAACAGGCCCCTCTGGAACTGGCAGAGAGTCTGGAACAGTTAAGATGGTTGTCGGCAGGATATACCATCAAAGTGGGCACTACCGATGTTGAAACCATAGGAATAGATACTCCTGAAGATTTGTCAAATGCAGAAAAGTTTTTGATGGAAAACAGCCTATGAAACATATTTATATCCTGTCCACATTAATATTTCTCTTTCTGTTGCCTCAAACCATTTATGGTCAGCAGAGAGAAGGCAAGGTGCGTATCTATACCTACAAGGATGGCTCTACATACCAGGGAGATTTAAGGTGGAACAAACCGAACGGTACAGGTGTTGTTAAATATGCCAATGGCGATACATATACGGGTACTATGTTGAAGGCCATGCGTTCCGGTAAGGGAACACAGGAATATGCTAATGGTGACAGATATACCGGCAATTGGTTGCAGGATAAACGTGATGGTGAAGGGGAATATATCTATTTTGATGGTGATATATATAAAGGTGTCTGGAAAGAGAATCAGCGTAGCGGTAAGGGAGTCTATTACTGGATTGACGGTTCCTACTATTCTGGCGAATGGAATGAAGACCAGAAACATGGAGAGGGTATAATGTACTGGGCAGACAGCACACAGTACAAAGGTGACTGGAAATTTGGAAAAAGAGAAGGACAGGGGGTCTATACCGGTAAAGAATATAGCTATTCAGGTGGCTGGAAGAACGACCGTAAAGATGGAAAAGGCGAATGTCGTTTTTATAATGGCGATATATATACAGGAGAGTTTAAACAGGGACTGATAAATGGAAAGGGCAAATATAACTATGTAAATGGTGATGTTTATGAGGGTGCCTTCATGGATGGTGTGGCATCAGGAACTGGTACGTTTGTGTGGTATAATGGCTCTAAATACGAAGGCGAATGGAAACTAAACGTCAGAGAGGGCAAGGGTAAAATGCAGTGGAAAAATGGCGATAGTTATGAAGGTGAATGGAAAAATGATCAGCCTGACGGTGAGGGTTTCATGAAATTAGCCGATGGCAATCATTATAAAGGAGGTTTTCAGAATGGGCTTGTACACGGACACGGAATTGTTGTAGAGCCTGATGGTTTACAATACGAAGGTGAATTCAGTCAGGGCAAACGAATAGGGGTGTTCGTTGTTAAAGATCAGGAAGGCAATGAAATAAATAAGATAACATATTAACTACAGGTGTTATGGTATTGGATATTCTTGAAAACATAGGAAAATATGTGCAGTTGCATCCTTTGATAAAAGAGGTTGCAGATTTTCTTGAAAAGAATGAACTTCGCAGTCTTGATTTTGGAAGAATCTACATAAAAGGTGATGAACTTTTTGCGAATATAGATAATCAGGCTTCAAAGTCAAAAGAAGATGCAGTTCTGGAAACACATAGCAAATACATTGATATACAGATACCTATATCATCTGATGAAATAATGGGATTTACAGCAGCGAATATGTTGCCTCAACCACATATCCCATATGATGCTGAGAGAGATATCGCATTCTACCCTGGTGTGTCCGATATATATATCAATGTTAGAAAGGGTATGTTTGTCATCTTTTTCCCGGAGGAAGGACATGCTCCGGCAATCTCTGAGAATGGTTTGAAAAAAATAGTGTTTAAAATAAAAGTATAGCTTTATGAGAATAGTTGATAAAGATCCTTGGTTGAAACCGTATGAGAAGACAATAAAAGAGCGTCACAATAGTGCGGTGGTTAAAGAATCTCAGCTTATCGGAGATGGTACACTATCCGATTTTGCATTGGGCTATATGTATTATGGCCTGCATTTTA
>JAEIGA010020793.1_pt1 | contig 10005 bp, 8 predicted proteins | sample 9270691 | NCBI WGS metagenome assembly JAEIGA01 (sample SAMN17057246, study PRJNA624740) | gut metagenome | biome: biome; isolation source: fecal sample | host: Bos grunniens | place: China: Xizang | collected 2019
AGATATTCACTTCGCCTTCCAACCCTGCTACAGCCGCTTTCACATCATCATTCGCACTTCAGTTCGGAAGTGAGATCTGAAAATATAAGAAAACTCAAAAGGCACTCCCTTTCGGAAGTGCCTTTTTCTATGCAATAGATAGATCCTGTTCCTTAGAACTGCTCTGTATTTACTTCAAAATATGACTTGGGATATGCGCACACCGGGCAGATCTCAGGTGCGTTGGTACCCACGACTATGTGTCCGCAGTTCCTGCATTCCCACACCTTTACTTCGCTCTTTGCAAAAACTTCCTGTGCTTCAACATTGCGGAGCAGTGCGCGGTATCTTTCCTCGTGATGTTTCTCTATCGCGCCGACTGCACGGAACTTCGCTGCAAGTGCCGGGAATCCTTCCTTCTCTGCGGTCTTCGCGAAATCCTCATACATATCTGTCCACTCATAGTTCTCGCCGTCTGCTGCTGCAGCAAGGTTATCAGCTGTGCTGCCCAGACCGTTGAGCTCCTTGAACCACATCTTTGCGTGCTCTCTCTCATTGTCTGCTGTCTTGAGGAACAAGCCGGCGATCTGCTCATATCCTTCATCCTGCGCTACAGAAGCGAAATATGTGTATTTGTTTCTGGCCTGGGATTCACCTGCAAAAGCTGCCTGCAGGTTCTTTTCTGTCTGAGTTCCGGCATATGGATTCGCCTTCTCTTCCTTGACTTCATCCTTTATCTCTTCGATGAGCTCAAGTCTCTCTCCTTCTGCTTTGCAGAGAGGGCACACAGCAGGTGCATCGTCCTCAAGTTCGAATACTGAACCGCACATCAGGCATCTGTATTTCTTCATAGCTTTTACCTCTTTTTTATTTTCTTTCTTCTCTTCTGTTTTTTCATTGCATGGGATGAGCTCGAGCAGTTTTCTGGCTGTATCCACGGGGAATCCCTCAGGCGGATTCTTTACCAGATCCTCCAGCAGCTCGTGAGCGTTGGCACTCTGCGGGAGCATATATCCTGATTCACGGATGATATCCTCTGCAATAAGGCGCTCAGACTTCGCAAGCGCTGTCATAAGACGGTACATTCCGTCCTCTTCAGCGTTTTCAGCAAGTTTCCTTGCCATTCTCTCACCCTTCGTCTTCACGGCAGAGAGGGCATTCATCGTTCCGACTACTCTTTCTTTCTTAGGCTGCTGAGCAGGCAGCTCGACCGGCACCATGCTTATGGCGGATGACGGACATGCGTCTGCGCAAGCTCCGCATCCGATGCACTTCTCTACATCGATGATGCTGTTCTCTGTGTCAGTAGCTCCTGACGGGCACACATAGAGACACAGGCAGTCCTTCGTGCACAATCTGATAGTTCTAACTGCAACACGTTTCATGAGCGCGTCCTCCCTTCCACTTTCTCGAATTTCCAGGCCGGGACTTTGCATACAGGGCAGAGCTCCGGAGGATTCTTTCCGATGTAAACGAATCCGCACACCGTGCAGACCCACATCTCGGTATCCTTAAGCATCTCTTCCCCTTCCCTCAGGTATCTGTCCGCGAGAGAGGACAGCATGCGGGTGACTTTATCGCCCCACACACAAACCCTTTGTGCTCCTCGGTCGCCTTCCTGTTCGGCGACAGCTTTTGTAGCGGGATATCTGTCGCTGATATCCTCTTTAAGAAGAGCTGCCAGTTCCTCAAGAGATCCGCTGTCAGGGGCGGGTGTAGCGGCAGTGTAATAAGCTGCTATCTCAGAGAAGAGCGCTGCCTCCTCCGTCTTGTACTGCTTCTCACATCCTCTGGCGAGGTTGGAAAATAAAGCTGCGAGCTGTCCCGCACTCAGCTGCTTCATGTCTTCGTCTATCACCGGAGCCGGAACTGCGGCAGGCGCAGCTTCCGGAAGCTTTTCAGGCGCAAACGCAGACTTAGGAGCTCCGCACAGCGGACACTTCCAGGTGTCCGGAAGCGAATCAAATGGGACCTGCTCCTTGTCCTCATCATAGACAAATCCGCAGATACTGCAGATATAACGCATGATCTAGCCTCCTTTCAAAAGAGTCTTATACGTCAAAAAACGGTTAATTAAAAAAAGTATATTTCTATATTAATAATACCATATACGTCCATCACTGCCCGAATCAAACACGTGATTCAGGAGCATAAAGAGAATATAATAAGTATAATTACAGACAGTCCTGATCATTTTGTTGTTGGTGCAGTTATGAACAAAGTTTGGTCTTTCATAAAAAGAGTGTGGAATTTTTTCAGGAGAGTATGGAGATCCTACATCCCCTATCTTCAGTCATCGCTTGACATGCTCAGATATCAGGCTGTTTCCAACGGATGTCTGGCTGCTTTGTTGTGGGTGATAAACGACCTCACTCTAGGTCTGATACACTCCACCGGAAGAGTCGCCGTGACCAGCGGTGACTTCAAATTCCTCTTCACAACATGGCAGGGCATCCTGCTCATTTTCTTCGCTCTGCTGTCGCTTTCGCTTTATATTGCTTTTGACCTGTCTTCAAAGGTCCTTTATGCCTCCAATCTTATAAAACAGCAGGATAACTATATGTTCAGCAACTTGTTTAACGGACTGCTGTACATCGTGAAGTTTATGAATCCTTACGGGATCCTTGTCATGATATATCTTGCCCTGGTGGCTCCTATAGTGGGCATCGGTCTGTCTATATCGCTTACAAAAGGTCTGTACATTCCCACCTTCATCTCATCTGTCATAAAGACGACACCGCTGTACAACGCAATATATATCATTGCGATTATAGTATTCTTAATCATTGGTATCCTTTATATTTTTGTTCTCCATGGAGTCATAATAGACGGGCTGAGTGTGAAACAATCATTGAAACAGTCCAGACAGATGATAAAAGAACACTTCAGGGACTTCTACAGACAGAATGTAGCCTTCTTTGTCCTGGCATTTCTGTTAAACGCTGTAATGATAATGGCCTGCTTTATCATCCCCTTCGCCATTGTCCTCGTTCATGTTTCTGATCAGATGACACAGCGGTATTTCCTTATCTTTCTCACGATGCTCACTTTAGAGGTGGCATTCATCGGCAACTCATATGGCACCCCGTTTTATATCATCAAGCTGACACAGCTGTATTATTCATATAAGAACAGGGAATCCGCGATAATCCCTATCAGAGAGAAAAAGAAGCACCCTGTTGCAGTGACTCTCGCTGTTCTTGGGCTAGCACTCCTGATCTTTCTCTCCATGGTTATCAACTCTCAGTTCGACGCCATCTTTCCTCTTGAGACCGACGTGCGGGTGATAGCTCACCGCGCCGGAGGGAATGAAGCTCCGGAAAACACCGTAAAGGGTATCGAAACAGCCATTGCTGCCGGGGCATACGGAGCTGAGATAGATATCCAGAGGACTAAAGACGGGTATTACATCGTCAATCACGACACCACTTTTGAAAGGACAGCCGGGAACAAAGGCAAGCCCGGGGACATGACTCTGGAGCAGATCAAGCGCCTGTCAGTTGGCGGCGAACCTGTAGCTACGTTCGAAGAGATGCTTGAAGCGTCAAAGGGAAACCTTGTCCTGTTTGTGGAGCTCAAGGGAAATTCGGCAGACAGAAAGATGGTAGATGACGCTGTAAGGACCATCAGGGAATACGGTATGGAAGATGAATGTGTGCTGATATCCCTGAAATATGACCTGATAGACTACTCAGAAAAAACATATCCGGATATACAGACTGCTTTCCTTACATTCATAACATTCGGAGAGACCGCAAAGCTCAACTGTGACTTTATCGGCCTGGAAGAGGAATCCGCTACTTCCTCCATTATTGAAAGCATACATCTTCAGGATAAGAAAGTACTTGTTTGGACTCCCAATGAATGGCAGGCACAGAAACATTTTCTTCTCTCAGATGCAGATGCCATCATTACGGACAACGTATATCAGGCTAACGATATCATCATGGAACTTTCTGAACGCGGAGACGTGGAGCGCTTCTTTGACGCGATATTCGTAAGCTCGGATCTCAACAGGGCAAATTAGCGGATACAAAAAAGACCGGTGCACGGTCAGACTCTGGGTCTGAATACGCACCGGTTTTTGTTTGTTTAAATCTTCAGCTGTATATGCTGACTGCCTTACGGCATATCCATGATGATCGACTGGATCTGTGCAGCATCGATACCATATCCTTCGTATCCGCTGTTGAAAGTCATTGCCCAGTATTCATCGTCGACATGGAATGTCATGAGGTTTGCAAGCTCACCGTCTCCGTAGCAGTGTACTCCGAGACCCTTGATGCTTATATCCCATTCATGGGTGTACTCGTTGAAGTCGCCTGCAAGTTCTCTTTCTTTCATGACCTTGGATTTGCTGATGATGAGCTGATCATTGACGGACTCAAAGTACGCCATGATGGTGCCCTCCATGTAGCGGTATTTCCAGAAGTGCATTCCTGCCGGAACTCCCTCTTCCTCAACCGGAGGACTGAAGGATATACCGGAACCGTTGACTGCTTCCTGGAGATCCTCTGTTTCTTTCCAAGGATCAAGGACACTGTCTTCTTCGGTATTTCTTACAAAGACGGATGCGTCATTGATGGTCTCTTTCTCGTCGTGCCATGTGAGAGAATCCTCGCCGATCTCGAAATATCCGTGACCGTCCGTATAGCGCTCTGTATCTGTGTGCTCCTCTTCGTTTTCATAGACTATGTCCACTGCAGTGCCGTTCTCATAAACAAGAGCGTTCCTCTCAGGATCATAGGTGACAATGAAATCCCACTCTGTTGACTGGAAAGCGCTGCTTGCCCAGTGAATGAAGATCTCGCCAGTGTACTCGTCGACATAGACGAGACTGAGCTGTCCTCTTCCTGCGTTCTTTTCATGATAGTCACCGACAAGCTCTGTCGGGAATTCGACCTGAACTGGCTCTACTGTATCTGCCGGTTCCGGGTCTACTGAAGGCTGAGTATCCTCTTCCTTATCAGGAGTCTTTCCGCAAGCGGAAAGAACGAAAGATAAGCAAAGGATAAGAGCTAATATAGAAAATAATCTTTTTGCTTTCATTTTTTCTCCCAAAAACATTTTTAAATAATAATTATCGTCTCAGCGTATGTATGATACCTTTTTTCTTTCGCTAAATCAAGGAATGTAGTGAATTCGTAATGATTTTCGTATAATCTTACGAAAAAGCAGCTTCTCCGCGCTTTTTGCAGAGAAGCTGCTGTATTTTTAACCAAAGATCTTCAGTATCAGCCGAATCCTACCTGACTCCAGTTCTCATAGTCGGTGGTCATGATTATCTTTCTCTCACCGGTATAGAAATCAAGATTGATGCCGTAGAGCGTGTGTTTGTTTCCGTCTGTCAGATCAAACACCGCATACGTATCTCCGTCGTAGATCATCTCCTCCATGGGATTCAGGTCAAGCCCTTTGCTCAGTCCGGAACTCACTTCAGCGACCATGCTGAGCGTATCAAAGAACGACTGCTGATAGAAAGGAACTTCTGAGCTATCGAAATATCCGTACGGAGATACGTCAAGTATCCCCATGTGATACTCAGTTCTGAGGTGTGAGGTGATCGTGTTGAATCCGAAGTTCATCCAGCCCTCCGAGACAGCTCCGTTGGCGAGATGGCGTTTGTATTCAACTCTGGAAAGCACGTTCATGTCGTCAGCCATCTCTATGAACAGGATGGGATCCGAGCTTTCCACACTGTACCATGTATCAACGATCTCGTTGGCATACCAGCTGTATCGTCCTACAGTGATATCTGTATCAAAAGCCGGAATAACAAGGTAGACGTTGTTGGCGATGCCATTGCACAGTCCGTATACGATATCCTTATCTGTTATTTCGCGCACGAATGAGAAGCGGGCAAAATTCGGATCGTTCAGCGCCCGGTCAATGATATCGTCAAGGGTTATGTCGCCATACATGCATCCGAGGAATGCCACCTGCAGATCCTCATACCCTTCCATGCCGAATCTGTAATCTGTGGTCTCTGTCTTGACACCGGAACCTGTTGGAGGCTGATCCGTCTCCGGTTTTCCGGGTGTCTCGCCTGAGCTCGGAGGTGTCACAGGAGCAACAGGTCCGGGATTGCCGCTTGGCTGAGGCTGAACAGGCTCATGTGTGCCGCCGCCGCATGCGGCGAGCAGAAGAGCAATGCATAAAACAGCTAATAACTTTTTCATGTATAATCTCCTTTCTTTGCGAAGGACTGCTCTCTAAATATTGTAACCTACTAAAGCTCGTATATAAATATTGAAAAAACTATGCCTGCTGCAGCCACTGATCCGCCCAGGACATACAGGATCCACCACAGAAGCACCGGGCCCCTCTTTCCTTCTGCCCTTTTTACCGTCATGTTTGTAAGCCATAAAAGTATCGGAAGGCCCGCCAGCATAAACGGAGAAAGAGCTATGCCGCTTATTACCGTTGATAACAGAGCCAAGTTAAATATCAAGCCGGCAAAAAATATCGCAACACTGATAAGATAGATTATCTGCGCTGTTCTGACCCTCTCCTTCATCAAACGCAGGGAATTTGCGTCTTTCCTGTGTTTGAAAGTATATACTGCCGTAAACAAAAGGAAAAATGCCAGAGCAACTTTGATAAAGCTTATAAACCCATACATCGCGACATTGCCCAGCGTATAGAGATCTTCAAAATGGTCGGTGAACACAAGGAACATACCGCCCCTCAACTGTGTGGCGATCGTTCCGAGCCCCCCTGCAAAAGCCAGCAGGGCAAGCAGGAGCGTCTTAATTTCCTTCGGGTTATCGGAAGCCTCTTCTTCCTGAAGGAAACGGGTCTCAAATTTCTTCCGCTCAATATTCCACGTCGTGTCGAGCGCGCCTGCCGGACATGCGCTGACACACTTGAGGCAGCGTATGCATTCCGGACTGTTGGGTGTTTCGAAAGTCTTAATATCCATCCCGCAGGCTTTCTGGCACATGCCGCACTTAATGCACTTTTCAGTATCCACGGTAAGCCGGTATGTCGATACCGGATTGAATAAGCCGTATATAGCGCCAAGAGGACAGACATACTTGCAGAAAGGACGGTAGTAGAAGACAGATCCTATAAGGATGATTATCATGATGGCCATCTTCCAGTAGAACTGGAATCCGATAGCCTCCCTGAATTCCGGATTCAGGATCATGAGTGGGACTCCTGCCAGCAGCGTTCCGCTGGGGCATACCCATTCGCAGAACCACGGGATGCCTGTTCCGGTCACATCATGTATCAGCGATGTAAGAAGGACTACAAATACTAACAGGAAGACATAGCGCAGATATTTAAGGTATTTATGCCCGGGCAGATTCTTCTTCTTGAATCCGCTGGGTATTTTGTAAAGCAGATCCTGCACGAGCCCGAAAGGACACATAAATCCGCAGACCAGTCTGCCGAACAACACACCGAACAGCGAGATAAAGCCGAACACATACAGCGAAACACGGTATGTATTGCTGCCGAGGATAGCCTGCAAGGAACCGATTGGACAAGCTCCAATCGCTCCCGGGCAGGAGTAGCAGTTCAAACCGGGGACACACACGATCTTCGTGTTTCCGGTATATATCTTTCCTTTTACAAAACCGCGGAAATAGCCATTGGTAAATGCAAACCATGCAGCCTGAAACCAATTGCGGTATTTTTCAAAAAAACGTCTCTTCTTTTCCACTTTGCTCACCCTATCCCTATACACTGCATGCATACTTTGACAGCTTTATTGAGTACAGCAAAAGCTTCGCCGCGGACAACACCGAAGCAGATCATAACTACCGATAGGATCAGGAGAGTCCATGTGATTATCTTTCTTGTCTTATCGCTCATCTACGCCACCTCACTCAGAAGCCTTTCCACAGTTTCCTCCCAGAACTCTGCCGGCCTTGTTCCGACGACCGAATCTATCACGTTTCCCTCTCTGTCAATAAAAAATGTCGTAGGTGTCCCTGTGACAGTCAGTGTCAGGAAAGCATCCATGTCCTCATCTGGAATGATATTTGTAAAAGTGACACCGCTTGATTCCAGAATACGTTTTGCTTCCTCGAGACGCTCCGGTATAACTTCTTTTCCCATATTCGTTACATCACTTGGAACTCCTATGATCCTGAAGACACTGTCATCATAAGAGTTGTTCAATGCCTCCAGCTCCGGCATCTCGGAGATACACGGAGGACAGTCTGTTCCCCAGATATTAACTGCTGTCAGCGAGGTATCACGCAGCTGTTTCGCTTCAAATGATTCACCGTCAAGCGTTTTAAGTGCAAAAGTCTTGAATATGTCTGTTTCTGCTTTTGCTTCAACAGTTTTCTGATAATATCCCCACGAGATACAGTACGTTATGATGATCCCCGCAACAGCCAATACAGCTGCCATAGCCAAAGACCTTACGGTGCTGACATGAAGCGGTTTTCTTTCCTTTTTCTCTCTTTTCCTCATATCTTTCAGCATGCCCACCTTTGTGCTGGGATAATGCGCCTCTCTCTCCTTCCCTGTCTTTCAGTTATATTTAATATATTACTATATATAATACCGAACAATAACATTTCGCAGAGTCTATTCAGGGAAAAACCGTTCAGAGATGCATTTTTGTGTTTCACGGTTATAGCCTTCCTGTATAATTAATAGGTAATCAATAGAAATTGAGGGTAATACGGTGGTTAAGTTATTCAAAGGCAATGTAATAAACCCGGTGTCTCCTTCTGAACTTGAAGTCAGGGAAAACTGCACTATCGCAGTCAGAGACGGAATTATTGAAGCAATGTTCGATGAGAAAGATCCTATCCCGGAGAACTATCAGGGACTTAAGGCTGAGGATTTTGGAGACAGTATAATAATCCCCTCTTTTACCGACCTTCATATTCACGTATCACAATACGTTCAGCGAGGGGTCGGCATGGACTGTCTGCTGTTTGACTGGCTGAACAAATACACCTTCCCCCAGGAAGCGAATTTCAGGAATCTGGATTACGCAAGAGCTATCTATCCCCAGGTCATCCGGGATTTTCTGAAAAATGGTACTACACAGGTCGCTCCGTTCACGACCATACATTATGATGCCTGTGATCTGTTCTTCCGCATGCTGGAAGAAAGCGGTATGTACTCATACATGAACAAGATCAACATGGATATGAATTCGCCTGAATACTATGTTGAGGATACAGAGCAGTCTGTTGCGGATACTGAGAGATTTATCTGCGAGCATTCGGGAAGCAGATGGTCCGGCAGAGTGCAACCTATAATTGTACCGAGATTCGCACCTACATGTTCGGATGCTCTGCTCAAAGGTCTGGGTAAACTGGCAGACAGGTATGATCTCGGACTGCACACTCACCTTGTGGAGTCCAGAGCTGAAGCAGCGTGGTCTGCTGAACTTTTCCCGCAGTATGGCTCAGACGGAGCCATCTATGAACGGTGCGGGCTTCTCTCCGGAGCAGGGCCAAAGATATTTGCACATGTTATCTACCCAACGAATGTCGAGTACGAGATATTGAATAAATACACAGCATATTCCGTGCACTGCCCGATATCCACAAACAATATCACTGCAGGAATTATGCCTGTATCTGAATTCCTGAAGCGTGATCTCCGTGTTGCCTTGGGTACAGATGTGGGCGGCGGACACGATATGGCTTTATATAAAGTGGTGGGAACTGCTATTCAGAGCTCAAAACTGAAGGCGTTTTATGAAGAAGATTACGGCCGCATAGATCTGACTGAAACTTTTTATATGGCAACAGCAGGCGGCGGGGCTGCATTCGGACGGTTCGGGAAGCTCGAGCCGGGTTATCACTTCAACGCTCTGGTGCTGAATGGATTGCAGGATGATGGTTTTGAACTGCCGCTGATTGAATGTCTGGAGCGTTTCTGCTATTCAGGTGATGACAGAAATATCTCTCATCGTTTCATTGACGGCAATCTGATCGATCCGGATGAAGTTTTTGAGAGAATTAAAGGAATATGATCAATGCAAAAGAGCTCTGATGATCATCAGAGCTCCTTTTTCTGTTATGTGTCATACACTTCTCGTCTGTG
>JAEIGA010020794.1_pt1 | contig 10005 bp, 7 predicted proteins | sample 9270691 | NCBI WGS metagenome assembly JAEIGA01 (sample SAMN17057246, study PRJNA624740) | gut metagenome | biome: biome; isolation source: fecal sample | host: Bos grunniens | place: China: Xizang | collected 2019
AGCATCGACACTGTGAGAAGCAATGCTGAGGAGGCAGGCTGCAGTGTGGAAGAAGAACTGCACCGAATTCTTGCACACGGGCTGTTGCACCTGTGCGGACAAGATGACAAGACGCCCGAGTTGCGCGCGGAAATGACGCAAAAAGAGAATAAAGCGCTGGAAATGCTGAGGATATAGGACGCTCATTGCATTCGCTACAGGACGGGCGGAGCCCTACAGGACGCTCGCGGGGCGAGCTGGAGGATGGACCCCCTCCCCCTGCGGGGACTACCCCTAACCTAGGGGTAGAGTTTTGGGCAGCGAGGTGGTGTAGGGCACGGGGTGCGCAATTAGGCAAAATGTCACGCCACATACAACAATTAATCCACATTTATTTTTTACAGAATGTGCTAAATTTGCCAACTGATTCACACGCGACATTTGTCAGAGATGTGAATCTTTAATTATTTGTAATAAAAACCCAAATATATCAGTAAATGAGACAAAGAATTTTAATCGTATTGTCGTTGGTGGCAACATGTATGTTTTGCTATGGCGGCACATCCGTTTTGCGTGTAAACGGAGAAGAAGTAGGCAAGACCCTACAAAGCATCAGTTTTGATGGAGACAAAGCAGTGGTGAAATTTTCGGACGGCACATCTACAAGTTACCAAATGGATCTTATGGAAGTGGTGTTTAAGAACCAAAGCACCGCTATGGAAGAAACCGGCATTCGCTTGTTGAGCACCTTGGTGCACAACGAATTGATTGTAGAAGGAGGAGCCAAAGATGAATTGGTTCAAGTGTATGACATGAACGGACGATTGCACCTACAAACCACTACCCTAGCCCAAGAAGCATTGCACATGGATGTGAGCAAATTGAGCCAAGGCATGTATGTACTACGTGTGGGAGGAGAAGCGATTCGATTTATTAAACAATAAAAAAGAGAGAAAGATGAAACGATATATATGTAGTTTAGCAGTTTGTGTGATGATGTTATCAGCACATGCACAAAACAAAATGAACATTGTCAAAGCCGATGGACAGGTAGAGACCTACTCCACTACCGCTGTAAACAGCGTGGAATTCAGCAACTCCACTGTTACCGTAAAACAAGGTGCCGGAGACAAGACCTACAACACAACTGAATTAAAATCAATCGGTTTCCAAATAGTCACTCCAAGCCAAATCAACATCTTGGAAGTGGGCGGATGGTATGAAGCCGGATATGTGGAATTTGGATTATTGGAAAGCGCAAGCACCTATAATGTGTACTACCGCAAAGCCGGCGAGAGCGCATGGAAACAACTTGACGCCATGCTCGTAAGAAGTTATGGAAACTACGGACGTGCTGACGTGGTGGGACTCACCCCGGGCGATTATCAATTTAAAGTAGTGGGTGTGAATGCCTCTAAAGCCGAATTGAGCGAGACTGCGGCTGAGACTGCAGTGTTTAGCGTGAAAGCGCACGACAGAAGCGGATTTGCCCACCTGAACTACACAGAAGGAATTGGTGCCTACAACAACGACGGTAGCTTGAAAAGCGACGCACGCGTAATCTATGTCACCGCAAGCACAGCCAAGACCGTAAGCGTTGAAGTCACAGGAGCCGAAAAGAACCCATGCACGGGTCTGCAAGGCATCATCGCCGGCTATCAAAAAGGCAAAGAAACACGTCCGCTGGCAATTCGCATCATCGGAACTGTAAAAGACAGCGATATGGACTATTTCGGAAGCTCTGCCGAAGGCTTGCAAATCAAGGGTAAAGCGGCTTACTCAAAAATGCCTATCACCATCGAAGGTATTGGAGAAGACGCTACCATCCACGGATTTGGCATATTGGTAAGAAACTGTACCGGAGTGGAACTGCGCAACTTCGCCGTGATGAACTTCATGGACGATGGAATCTCATTTGACACCGAAAACAGCAACTGCTGGGCACACCACCTCGACTTCTTCTACGGAAAAGCCGGAGGTGACGCCGACCAAGCCAAAGGAGACGGATCGCTCGACCTGAAAGCCGGAACGAAATACATGACATTCTCTTACCTCCACTTCTGGGACAGCGGAAAAATGTCTTTGTGCGGAATGGGCGGTGATGAAGAAAACTACATCAGCTATCACCACAACTGGTTTGACCACACCGACAGTCGCCACCCACGCGTGAGAAACATGACCGTCCATGTGTGGAACAACTACTATGACGGATGCTCAAAATATGGCGTAGGAGCCACCACAGGTTCCGACATATTTGTAGAAAGCAACTACTTCAGAAACACCAATAAACCCATGATGATTTCCTTGCAAGGAACCGACATCTCGGGCGACGGCAAAGGAACATTCTCCGGCGAAAGCGGCGGTATGATTAAGTCATACGGCAATATCTATGCTGAAAAAAGCAGCAATTTCCGCCACGTTACCTACCAACAAAACAATGTGGAATTTGACGCATACGAGGTAAGCAACCGCTCTGAAACTGTGCCCGCAAGCGTCAAATGCAAATCTGGAGGAGACACCTACAACAACTTCGATACCAACAGCGCATTAATGTATGCCTATACCCCACTCGCCGCTGCTGACGTACCGGCTGCCGTAATGGCTAACGCAGGACGCATGCATGGTGGCGACTTCAAATGGACCTTCAACAACAGCAGCGAAGACCACAACTACGGCGTGATTTCCGCACTAAAAACAGCTGTAGAGACATACAAATCTGCTCTTAAAGGATTCATTGGCACCGGAAGCAATGTCACAGTTCCTGGAGGAGGAAGCGACAATGAAGGTGGAAATGAAGGTGGAAATGAAGGTGGTGACAACAACGACCCTGTTGTAAGCGGAAGCGTAAGCTGCAGTTTTGAAGGAAAAACTCCATCCAACAGCGCATTCACCGTCACCGGAAACTACAAAACCGGATTGTCGAAAAACATTAATGGCAAAGAATACACCACTGCACTTAAAATGGAAAGTGCTACCGAAGTGAAATTCACCATTGAAAAAGAAATGACCCTCACCATCGTAACCGACGGCAGCGAAGGTAAGAAAATCAAAATTAACGGTGAAAAACATGCAGTAGATGCCAACGGATACGTGACCCTGACACTCAAAGCAGGCACACACTCCATCACCAAAGGCGACAGCATGAACCTCTACTACATCAGTCTGCAATAGATTTCATCATAAACTACCCCATCTTGAGATGGGAAACAGTATCTCAATCCGCCACCGGGTTGAGATACTTTTTTTATCCCTTCCCACATCCCCTAACACTCCCACAAGCAGTAGGTGGATTACAGGACGCTGGCGCTACAGGACGGTCACAGACCTATAGGACGCTGCGCTGTAGGGAAAGTAGGGAAAATTGCGAGTAAGTGAAAGGCTACGGGTAGGCGAAAGGCAACGGGTAGGCGACCGAAGGTCGGGAATCCGGAGGTCGGGAATGGGCAGAATCAAGCTTGCTTGAATTATGCCGAGCGAGAGCAATTTATCTAAACGGCGTGCCGTGTCCGTATTTATGCCGAACGGGAGCAATTTATATAAACGGCGTGCCGTGTCCACCTAAATCTACCTCATTCCCCTTCCTCCGGCACCCATCCTCTGCCCCGCAGACACACACGAAGAGCATACCCACAAAACAGATAGGAACTAGATAGGAACTAGATAGGAACTAGATAGGAAGAAGATACAAAACAGATAGGAAAATGCTCCTACAAATTTGGCTTTTCGCTCGCCTTACACTATCTTTGTAAAAGATTGTAAAAATAGCTTGAGAGAGGGGATTCATGGTATGCTGAAATATCAAATACCTACTTGGATGCAAAAGTGTTACAGAGGAGTTACTTGGAGAAAAAACACTAACCGGAAAGTGATTTACCTTACCTTTGATGACGGATGTGTTCCGGAAGTGACGCCACAAGTGCTCACGATTCTAAGAGACAAAGGGGTTAAAGCCACTTTTTTTTGCGTAGGCGACAATGTGCGTAAATATCCCGAACTGTTTGAACAAATAAAAGCAGAGGGACACAGAGTGGGAAATCACACCCACAACCACTTAAAAGGAATCAACACACCCCTGAAGATGTATTTGGATAATGTGGCTGAAGCCAACCAACTCATAGGAAGCACGCTATTCAGACCCCCCTACGGGAAAATGACGTTTCAACAAAAACGCAAACTACAACGGGAGTATGAAATCGTAATGTGGGACATATTGACCAACGACTTTGATGCCGCAACAAGCACTACGGAACTTATACAGCAAACAAAACGACACACAAGAAATGGATCGGTGATAGTATTTCACGACTCTCTCAAAGCAGCGGAACGCATGTTACACACACTACCCACACTGATTGACTGGTGGGAAGAACAAGGGTATGCATTTGAAACTTTGTAAACAATGAAAGAGGATTTTCTATATTACATCTGGGAACAGAAAATGTTTGTTTCTCTACCACAAACCACCACGGATGGAACACGCATCGAGGTGATTGACGTGGGCAAGAGAAATAGAATTTCCGGGCCTGACTTCTTCAATGCCAAAGTGCGCATCGGAGACACCGTGTGGGTGGGTAATGTAGAAATGCACTGCAAGGCTTCCGACTGGTATAAACACGAACACCACAATGATCCTGCCTATGAAAACGTGACACTACACGTAGTGGTGGAAAACGACACCAACGTAACCCGCCCTAATGGTGAACCTCTCACACAAATGATACTCAAATGGCCGGAATGGCTGACTGACAACTACAAAGAACTCAACCAAGCCAAACCTCCTATTCACTGCCAAAAAAAGGTAGGACTCATACCGGAAATCTTTATCACCGACTGGAAAAACAGACTGGTCATTGAACGATGGCATCACAAATATGACAACATCGAACAAATGCTTCAGCAAAATGCCAACAACTGGGAAGAAACATTCTACTGGATAATGGCACGTAACTTCGGCTTTCACACCAACAGTCTGCCTTTTGAATGGACAGCACGCTCACTCCCGCTCATCTACATAGCCAAACACAAAAACAACCTGACACAGATAGAGGCCATGTTATTTGGACAAGCGGGCCTATTACCGGAAGTAGCCACAGATGAGTACACAGAAATACTCATCAGAGAATACTCCTTCCTGAAAAACAAGTTTTCCCTCACCCCAATCAAACAAGGTGTGTGGAAAAAAGGAGGAGTCAGGCCTTCTAATTCGCCCTATGTACGCATTGCTCAGTTTGCGGTTCTACTCCATCAGTCAAGTAAGTTGTTTTCTAAAATACTGGAGATAGAGCAAATTGATGACTTCTATAAACTATTCGAAGTACAACCTTCCGACTATTGGAAGAAACACACGCAATTTGGCATAGAAGGTAAAGAACGAGCAAAAACACTGGGGAAGACTTCCATCGACACCATCTTAATAAACACAGTGTTCCCCACTCTCTTTGTATATGGCAGAAGCAGAGAAGACGAAAACATAACGGAAAAAGCATTACATTTTCTACAAAAACTACCGGCAGAAAACAACACCATTATACATCAATGGACACAAGCCGGAATAAAATGTCAAAACGCTTTTGACACACAAGCACTATTACAGTTGTGGCATTGTTATTGCAACAACAAAAACTGCTTGAGATGTAGAATTGGACACCAACTACTCACACGCAAACAAAAGAAAGATGAATAAGAACAAATGGCATAAGGTTTTTCGCATCATAGCCTTGATTGTAATCGCATGGACAGTACGCTCATGTGCCAACAGAGGACAAGGACCACAAGGGGGACCGAAAGACATCACACCACCCACAGTAGTGAAAGAAACGCCGGAAAATGGCGCACTCAATTATAAGTCAAAACAAATCGAAGTAGAGTTTGATGAGTTGGTACTGACCGAAAAGGTGATGGACAATGTGGTCATTTCACCACCACAACTCAAGTTACCCGACATAAAGACACGAGGAAAAAAACTCTTGGTAGTGTTTAACGAAGACTTAAAAGATAGTACTACTTACACCATACAATTTGGAGATGCCATTGTAGATAACAACGAGAAAAACCCACTTAAAGGCTATACTTTTGCCTTCTCTACAGGAGATGTGATTGACTCATTGGAAATATCAGGCTACGTATTAGACGCAGAAAACCTCAATCCTCTATTGGGAACTTTTGTTGGAATTCACCCTGCTGGTGATTCACTATTCACAAAACAACCCTTCCTGAGAGCAGCAAAAACAGACTCTGCCGGTGGATTTACCATCAAGAACATTCGAAAAGGAAGTTACGCTCTCTATGCGCTGAGCGACAACAGCCGTGACTATATTTACCAACAGGGAGAAGGAATGGCATTTGCTGACTCACTGATAACACCGAGCGTGCATAACGAATGGAAAAACGATACATTGTGGACAGACACAATGAGCATCGACACGATTAAACATATACTGAATCCTATCTACGCGCCTAAAAATGTAGTCTTATTCCATTTCAAAGGAAATAAAGTTCATAGACAATTCACCAAGTATGAGCGCAAAGAGCAACACTACTTCCGGATGTACTTCACCTCACCATCTGACAGTACACCTATTATCAAGCCTCTCAAACATGACTGGACAGCAGCAATGATGCTACAAACTAATCCAACGAATGACACAATCACCTGTTGGCTCACTGACTCATTGGTAATAGGAATGGACTCACTGGAGTTCTTGCTCACATATCAGAAAACAGACTCTGTGTACAACTTGTATAATCAGACCGACACAATGCAAGTGGTGTACAGAAAACCACGTAACAACAAGCAAACCTCCACAGAAACACAACCAACACAGCTAAAACTAACACACAATGCTACCGGGACCTTTGAAATATATGACGACTTGAAGATTTATGCCCCTAGTCCTATTAGCCGGATAGTGGATAGCATGATGCACTTCTACGTAATGAAAGACACTGTGCCTGTACCACTCACCATGGAATTTAAAGCACACGACAGTTCGAATATGACCTTTGGTTTCTCTTACAACTGGACCCCGGGCACAGACTATCGCTTAGACATAGACTCTGCTGCATGGACTGACATCTATGGCATACAGACCAAAGCAACCACCCTGAAGTGGAAAACAAGACCATTGGAAGACTATGCTAACATGACAATAAAGATAACACCTTTTGACTCTTTAGCTGTACTACAACTACTCTCGCCAAAAGATGAAGTAGTAAAACAAAGCCCGGCATTACCCGAGGGCACTAAGTTTGAAAACATACGACCCGGTGATTATTATATACGCTTGTTTATTGACACTAACCAAGACCAACAATGGACCAGCGGTGACTATGAACTAAAGAGACAACCTGAAAAGGTAATATATTCTCCCAAGAAAATGACTCTGAGGGCTAACTGGGACTTTGAAGAAGAGTGGAACACAGAGGAGTATCCCGTCTTAGAACAAAAGCCCAAAGAACTGCAACAAGCCAAAGGAGGAAGAAAGAGATAAGAAGAATGCAACAAACAAGGAATAAAGCTGAGAACAACATGAATGGGAAAAACATATTAAACTTCTTGCGCCAGCTCACAATCAACAACAACCGAGAATGGTTTGCCGAAAATAAAGGATGGTATAATGATGTGAAAACGGAATTTGAGCACATGGGGGAGGCACTGATTGGACGTATAGCGGAGTTTGACCAGGATATACGATACATGCAAGCAAAAGACTGTATTTTTCGCATATATCGTGACACTCGCTTTTCTTTAGATAAGACTCCCTACAAGGACCACATGGGAATATTCATAGCGGCCAATGGAGGAAGAAAAAGCTACAGAGGAGGATACTACTTTCATCTGCAACCTGACGGAAAGTCTATGTTGGCCGGCGGAGTGTGGTGTCCTACCCCGGAACTACTCAAAGAACTCCGAAAGAGTGTGTATGACAATATAGATGAGTTACTGGACATCATACAACAACCCACATTTAAGGCATACTACCCTACCTTCTGGGATACTGAGAAACTCAAGACTGTACCCAGAGGATTTCCCAAGGACTTTGAACATGCCGACTTGCTCAAATTAAAACACTACATGGTGGAACATTACCTCACAGACCAAGAAGTGGAAGAAGAAAACATTATAGACAAGGCTGTAGAAGGGTTTAGAATCATGCAACCTTTGAATGCTTTTCTTAACTATACAGTGGACGAAGTAATACCCTATAATCATAGGGGCGAAAATAAATAACAACTTATAAATAAACAAAAGATGATTTTAGACAAACTTACCAATGCAGCGCTCTATGAGCAAGTAAATCCACGATTTGCAGCTGCCTTTAAATTCTTAAAAGAAAACGATCTTCTAAACATGCCGGCAGGGAAAGTACATTTGGAAGGTGACGACTTATTTGTGAATATCCTCGACTTCCAAGGCAAAGAAGAAAAAGATGCTAAGATGGAGACACACAATGACTATATTGACATTCAAATCCCTATCAACGGCACGGAAACAATGGGATGGACTGCGACTACAGATTTGAAAGAAGTAACCCACCCATACAATCCTGAAAAAGACGTTACTTTCTTCGCTGACAAAGCAGTGAACATGCTCACTGTTGAAGCTGGGACTATGGCTATCTTCTTCCCTGAAGATGGACACCAACCCGGTATTGCCCCCGGACAATCCTATCGTAAAATCATTGTTAAAGTAAGAGTTTAACAATGGCACTCCTGCTGAGTGCCCACATAGATAAATCAAACATTTTATAAACATATGAAAACATTACCTCTCATCAAGTCTGACCCTTGGCTCAAGCCTTATAAAGAAGCCATCAAAGGACGTTATCAATTTGCTTATGACACTGAAAAGAAACTAATTGGTTCGGGCACCTTGAGCGACTTTGCATGTGGACATCTATATTTCGGACTCCATAAAACAGAAGATGGCTGGTGCTTCCGTGAATGGGCCCCTAATGCCAGTGCCATTTATTTAATCGGCGACTTCAATCAATGGACAAAGAAAGCTGAATTTGCACTTTCTAATATAGGCAATGGAGTGTGGGAAATCCGACTACCGGAAAACGTTCTTCAACACCAACAGCTGTATAAGATGTTGGTAGAATGGAAAGGAGGTTCAGGTGAGAGGATTCCTGCGTGGGCTACCAGAGTAGTGCAAGATGAGCGGACGAAAATATTCTCTGCTCAGGTGTGGTGTCCGCAAAAACAATATGTGTTCAAGAAGAAGCGCTTCAAGCCTACGAAAGAGCCTTTGCTCATTTACGAGGCTCATATTGGAATGTCAAGCAGTGAAGAGAAGGTGGCTACTTATGAAGAGTTTAGACTCAAGGTGCTACCACGCATAAAAAAAGGTGGTTATAACTGCATACAGTTGATGGCCATCCAAGAACATCCATACTATGGTTCATTTGGCTATCATGTTTCTAACTTCTTTGCTCCTTCTTCTCGTTTTGGTACGCCGGAAGAGTTGAAACATTTGATTGACGAAGCCCATAAGATGGGTATTGCGGTCATCATGGACTTGGTACATTCTCATGCTGTGAAGAATGAGTTAGAGGGTATCGGCTTGTTGGATGGAAGTCCTTATCAGTATTTCCACGATGGTGCTCGCAGACTTCATCCGGCCTGGGATTCTTTGTGCTTTGACTACGGCAAGCATGAGGTACTACACTTTTTGCTTTCTAACTGTAAATATTGGTTAGAGGAGTTCCGTTTTGATGGTTTCCGTTTTGACGGGGTGACCAGTATGCTTTATAGAAGTCATGGTTTGGGTGAGAACTTTAACGGATATGGTGATTATTATAATCTCAATCAAGATGGCGAAGCTATCTGCTATCTTACGTTAGCCAACAAATTGATTCATCAGGTGAATCGGAATGCTATCACTATTGCTGAGGAGATGAGTGGTATGCCCGGGTTAGCCTATCCTGTAAACAAAGGCGGTATGGGATTTGACTATCGCTTGGCGATGGGGATACCTGATTTCTGGATTAAAATGATTAAAGAGGTAAAGGATGAGGATTGGCA
>JAEIGA010020795.1_pt1 | contig 10005 bp, 8 predicted proteins | sample 9270691 | NCBI WGS metagenome assembly JAEIGA01 (sample SAMN17057246, study PRJNA624740) | gut metagenome | biome: biome; isolation source: fecal sample | host: Bos grunniens | place: China: Xizang | collected 2019
CACAGTTTGGTGCTTATTTCGATTTCGATGTAAAATTGCGTTATATGCAGACTATGCAGCGTGACCGTGCTACGGAGGAGAAGTCGCGTACTCCAAAGGGTGGTATGCTGCAGCTGAGAATGGCTAAGTGGGGCTTGTTTCTCGAGGAGCAGCTCTACGTTGGCGAGAACCTGCAGCCCTATTACGGACCATTCGGTAGCGAGTTGTTCCCTATGGGTTATGGTGCGGAACTCTATGCAGGTGAGCCATTCTTCTCAACCAATGAGAAGGTATATTCGACAACCAAAATCGGTTACACCCGTTCATTCTATAACGATACGTTGAGGCTGAACTGCTACTTCGCTTTTCAGCACGATGGCGTAGCTATGGGCTGTAAGCAGGTGGTGAGCCTTGCGGTGCGTCTGGGTGGCGATAATATAAAGTTAGGAAAGAGATAAACAAAATATAATACGATGGAAATGAATAACATAATCGAGACAACAGAGCCTAAAGAGAAGCTCAATTTCTTGGAGGAGATCATCGAGGAGTCGATGGCAAAGGGTGAGAAACGTGTTCAGACCCGATTCCCACCTGAACCAAACGGATATCTGCATATCGGTCACGCAAAGAGTATCTGCATCAACTTCGGCTTGGCTAAGAAGTATGGTGGTAAGTGTAATCTTCGTTTTGACGACACCAACCCTGTAAAGGAGGATGTGGAGTATGTAGACTCTATTAAGCGAGATATCAAGTGGCTCGGTTTTGATTGGGCTGTGGAGCGTTATGCTTCGGACTATTTCGATCAGCTCTACGATTGGGCAGTTGTGCTCATCAAGAAGGGACTGGCTTATGTTGATGACCAGACTCAGGAGGAGATTCGTCTGAATCGTGGTACAATCTCAGAGCCAGGAAAACCATCGCCTTGGCGTGATCGCTCTGTGGAGGAGAACCTCGACCTGTTCGAGCGTATGAAGGCGGGTGAGTTTGCCGATGGCGAGAAGGTGTTGCGTGCCAAGATTGATATGGCACACCCTAATATGCTCTTCCGCGACCCTATTATGTATCGTATCCTTCACGCTGAGCACCATCGCACAGGTAATAAGTGGTGCATCTACCCTATGTATGACTATGCACACGGTCAGAGTGACTCTATCGAGCAGATTACACACTCTATCTGTACTTTGGAGTTCGATGTACACCGTCCTTTGTATGATTGGTTTATCGAGGCGTTGGAGATATATCCATCACACCAGTATGAGTTTGCTCGTCTGAACCTTACCTATACAATGATGTCGAAGCGTAACCTGCTGAAGCTTGTTCAGGAGGGTGCTGTTATGGGCTGGGATGACCCACGTATGCCGACTATCTGTGCACTTCGTCGTAAGGGTTACACCCCTGCATCGGTACGTGCTTTTGCCGAGATGGTGGGCGTAGCGAAGCGTGATAACGTGATTGATTTGGGTAAGATGGAGTATTGCGTACGTGAGGACCTGAATAAGGTTGCTGAGCGTCGTATGGCGGTACTGAATCCTCTGAAGGTGGTTATTACCAATTGGGAAGAGGGTAAGACCGAGATGCGTCAGGCTGTCAATAACCCTGAGAATCCTGAGGCTGGTATGCGTGATATACCTTTCTCAAAGGTTATCTATATCGAGCGTGATGACTTTATGGAGAATCCTCCTAAGAAGTATTTCCGCCTGAGCCCAGGTAATGAGGTGCGTCTGCGTTACTCTTACCTTATCAAGTGCGAGGAGGTTGTTAAAGATGCCGAGGGTAATATCGTTGAGCTCCACTGCTCTTACGACCCACTCTCAGGCGAAGGCTCATCAAGTGATGGTCGCCGCGTTAAGGGTGTTATCCATTGGGTATCGGCTGAGCACGCTACGGAGGTTGAGGTGCGTCTGTTCAACCCATTGTTCCTTACTGAGGACCCACACGACACGTCGAATGGTCAGCAGTCGTGGGAGGATAACCTCAATCCAGAGTCATTGGTTAAGACCACAGCATTCATTGAGCCATCACTGAAGGAGGCTCCTGTGGGCGTTCCTTATCAGTTTGAGCGTGTAGGTTACTTCTGCGTTGATACCGACTCTACTGCAGAGCATATTGTATTCAACCGTACAGTGACACTCAAGGACTCTTGGGCTAAGATGAATAAGTAAGCTGAGAGTTATACGACATAAAAAACCGCCTTTCATTGTTGAAGGCGGTTTTTTAATTTTATTACATCATTTTGCCAAACTTACGCCAGCCAAACACATAACGGGCGATGATTGAGCCACGATATATCTGGCGGGACTCGCAGCACGATGCTGAGCGTACAGCATTACGCTTTCGGGCTATTGCTTTGTGTGAAGCGAAGAATTTTTTGTAAGCCTTCCACGTCGCAGAGGCTAATGCCTTCTTGCCGCTAATGAGGTATATCAGTGCTGAGCACATATCTGCTATTGGGCGTACTATGGCAACTACAATGCGTTGGCTCGTAGGGGCACACTTCATCAACATCGTGAGGTTGTTACGGTAGTTGAGGAAAAGCTTGTAGGATGACTCCTTGGCGAGTGAGCCTCCACCTAAGTGGTATACTACACTCTTTGGCTCGACCATTATCTTGTAGCCCGCTAACTGCATACGCCAGCATAGGTCTATCTCCTCCATATGGGCGAAGAAGTCATCGTCGAAACCTCCTAAAGCGTGGAATAGCTCTGCACGACAGCAGAAAGCTGCTCCACTCGCCCAGAATACCTCGCGTGCATCGTCATATTGTCCTTTGTCCTTTTCAATGTTGTTAAGAATGCGACCACGACAAAACGGGTAGCCCAAGTAGTCGATATAACCTCCTGCAGCACCAGCATACTCAAACTTATCTCGCTCGGTGTAGGAGAGTAGCTTGGGGGCAACAGCACCACACCATCGGTCTTGCTGAATGATATTCAGAAGTGGGTTGGTCCATCCTGCAGTAACCTTTACATCGGAGTTGAGCAGGATGTAGCAGTCGGCTTTTATCTCTCTCAGGGCAAGGTTATATCCCGTAGCAAAGCCGTAATTTTTATCCAGAAGAACAAGTCGTACCGAAGGGTATTCCTGTCGGAGAAAAGCGACAGAGTCATCTGTAGAGCCATTGTCGGCTACGACAATATCAATCTCGGCAGGGGTGTTGTCTACCACGCTGCCCAGGAAACGTGCCAAGTGGTTACGACCGTTCCAGTTGAGTATTACTACTGCAGTTTTCATCAGAACTTAATCTCTTGTAACTCCTTTGGAGGAGTGTGCTTCCAACGACGATGTGACCACATCCACATAGGTGGATTAGCAATGATATCATTCTCCAAAGCCCGCACATATCGCTCCATTATCTCGTGCTCGGCAATCTCCTCTTTGCCATCATAGATGCGGATGAGTTCACCTTCGTATATTCCAGCCTTAACTCGGCGGGTAGAGTAGTAATATACGGGAATATTATACTTGAGAGCCATCACCTCGGCTCCATCAAAGAATGCTGACCATTGGTGCAGAAACTTATGCCAATGCAGATTAGGACGGAAGACGGGATTTTGGTCCGATATAAGACCAAGCAGCATAGGATATTTGTCTTTGTTTTCTACAAAGTGACGCATCGTGCGTTGCATCGTAACAAGTTCCACGTTGGTGTGTTGGCGGATACGTTTCATAAGCTCATCGAAGAGCTTGTTTTGCAATTTGTGATATACTGCCACCATTCGCTGTTCGGGCATATAAAGACTTACGGTGCTTGCTCCTTCCCACGAGCCGTAGTGGGCTGTTATACATATCACGTGTGAGCTGCCAACCTCCTTCTGTACCTGGTCGGTGTTTATGAAGCGTGTGCGACGCATCAGTGCTTTGTCGCTGATACCTGCTTGACTTATGGTGTTGATAATCTGCTCGGTTATGTTTTTGTAGAAATCCTTGCAGATGCGATTTAATTCCTTCTCGCTCTTCTCGGGGAACGAGTTGCGTAGGTTGGTCATTATCACTTTGCGGCGATAATGTACGACATAACAAAGTATAAGGTAGATAGGGTAGCCGAAGATGTGATGACGTATTATGCGGGGCAGCATAGCAAAACCTCGACACATAATCCATAAAGTCTCCAGACCTAATCGTTGTCCCCAAGATAGTTTGACACTCATCTGCTTCATCTTTTAGTGTTACTCCTCCTCACGGGCATATTTGTTGTGCTTTGTTTCACGCTCGGGTTTCGGTTTACCCGCTACAACAATCACAAATTCGCCCTTTGGCTCATTTTGCCTGAAGTGCTCCAGCACCTCGCTGATAGTACCTCTTACGGTTTGCTCAAATTTCTTGGTCAACTCGCGTGATACCGATACCTGTCGCTCCTCGCCAAAGACCTCTGATAGTTGCTCCAGACACTTAACAACGCGAAATGGTGACTCATAGAAGATAATCGAGCGACTCTCCTCGGCAAGCTCCTGCAGTCGCGTTGTGCGACCTTTCTTTTGTGGCAGGAAGCCCTCGAAACAAAATCTGTCGCAGGGAAATCCACTCTGCACCAATGCAGGGATGAGTGCTGTCGCTCCAGGTAGAGTCTCCACCTCAATACCTGCCTCTACGCAGGTGCGTACCAACAAGAAACCGGGGTCCGAGATGCCAGGTGTGCCGGCATCCGATACCAACGCAACCGTTTTGCCTGCCTCGATGCTCTCTGCTACAGCGGTGGCTGTGGCGTGTTCGTTGAATTTGTGGTGCGAACGCAAAGGTTTATCTATGCCGAGGTGCTTCATCAGAAAGGCTGATGTGCGTGTATCCTCAGCTAAGATGTAATCAGCCTCCTTGAGGACTTTAATCGCTCGCAGAGTGATATCATCAAGGTTGCCTATTGGCGTAGGTACGATGTAGAGCTTTGACATAAGTGGCTATGATAGTTTGCGTTCCAGGAGTTTCATAATAAACTTAGCACCATCGGAGTCAGGATTCCAGGCAAAATTTTCTACGATATATATCATACAATCGTCGAAACTCTCCATTTTGTCCAACTCGTTGATAACTCGCTCGTACTCAGATGAATCACCATCGAACAGGTCGCGTATCATAAGGAACTTGTCATTGATGCCTATACCGTCGCTCAGTGACTTGATTGCCGAATTCTCAATCTCGTCAGCCAACGCAGTAGGTGCAGCTATGCTGTCGGCAATGGTTGGTGCGGAAGGAGTTATCACGTCGGCGAGTATTGTAGTACGCTCCTCGCTGATGCCGGCTTTGATAAGTGGCTCTGCAACAGTGGTTTCTTCGTCGTCAATCTCTATTACGATATCATCGGACTTGCTGACGGGCTTTGATGGCTCGGCGTCGATATCGTCTAACTCAAAAATCTTTGATATGTCGACACTTTTCTCTCGTGGAGCACTCTCCTCTGCGTCGGAATAGATTGACATCATTCGCTGGTGCTTGGTGCGTGGACCCTTGCGTGCAGGCTCGGCATCACCAAAAAGATTACCCATTACTACGGATGTGTTGTGAGGTGTAACATCCTCATCAGTAGATACTTGAACAGACTCTTGTGTAGGCTCCTTGCTTGGCTCATCCTCTTGTGCGGGCGTGGAGTCGTTGTCGAAGAAGTTATCCTCGTCGTCTACGTTGTTTTCGACAGGTATGTCCTCCTCTGCAACCTCCTCTGATTGCTCTTCAAGTGGTTGCTCATCAGCCTCTTGTGGGAATTCAAAATCCTCCTCGTTGAAGATGAACTCCACCTCTACCTCTTGCTCTGCTTCCTCCTCGTCGGCTGTGTCGGTAGGCTCTTCTGGGATAGGTGCTGGCATTGCAATTTGCTCAGGCTCAGCAATTTCACTCTTAGACTGAAATGGCGAAAAGCGAATCTCATTGTAGAGGCTCTTGAGATGATCGAGAGCCATATCTTGTTCTATTGCGTCAACCTCCTGATTATCATCCCAATTGGCGATGATGAGGTTCAGACGCTCCAACTCCTCTTTAAGATGTTTGATATTCATAGCGTGAATATGATAATTATTCTCCAAAGGTAGTGTTTTTTATTGATAAAATGCCCTATAAACGCAAGAAAATAGCCCTCTTACGGGCTATTTTCTTCGTTAAATATCCTATTTCGTTATTTATTTTACTTGATTTGATCGCTATATACCGCTTTTGGAAGGTCGTGCATATTGTATTGCGATGCCATAGAACTGCCGTATGCTCCTGCTGATTTTATAGTGAGCAGGTCGCCGCGTTTGCTCTTGCGGAGGCTGACGTTCTCATCGAAGACATCGGTCGACTCGCAGGCTGTTCCGACGACTGTATATTTCTTGAATGACTCCTCTTCAGAGGTGATATTCTCGATGTTGTGATAAGAGCCATAAAGCATAGGGCGAATAAGCTCTGTCATTGATGCGTCGACAATAAGCAGACGGCGACCGGTAGCGGTAGTCTTGTTATAGAGTACGCTTGTGATAAGCTCGCCACATTCGCCAACCAACGCACGACCAAACTCAAAGTGTACCTCCTTGTCGCCTACGTTCAGATACTCACGGATGATAGCGAAGAGCGATGCGAAATTTGGAATAGGCTCATTTTCAGGCACATCATAGTTAATGCCGAGTCCACCACCAACATCAACGATGCGGAACTTGAAGCCGAGTGATTCGAGATTCTCGACTATCGCATTTGCCTTGTTGCACATATTCTCGAATACGTGGAGCTCACGAATTTGGGAGCCGATATGGATGTGAATGCCAATGATGTTGATATTCTCCAATGACTTAATCCACTCGATATTCTCCATTATCTCCTCATATGAGATACCGAACTTACTATCTGCCTGACCGGTGTCGATGCAGCGGTTTGTCTTGGGGTCAATGTCGGGATTGATACGCAGACCTATATCTGCTTTTTTACCAAGCTCGGCAGCTATCGTGTTGACTACCTGCAACTCCTCGATAGACTCGCAGTTGATAGCCAAGATGTTCTGCTCAATGGCATAACGAATCTCCTTGTCGCGTTTGCCTACGCCAGCGTAGACTATACTCTTTGGCTCAAAACCGCTCTCGATAGCTTTGCGTACCTCGTTGCCGCTGGCACAATCGATGCCTATGCCATACTCTTTGATGATTGAGAGCAGATAGTCGTCGTTATTGGCTTTGATAGCGTAATGAACTTTATAGTTGTATTTGTTTGACTCATAAACGACGCTCTCTAAAGTCTGGCGGAGAAGGTTGATGTCGTAGAGATAAAATGGAGTCTCTAAGCCTTTGAGCTGCGATGCAATTTTTCTACTAAGCATAATATATGTTACTAACTTCCTAACTTTCCGATTAACGGATATTAACTTGACAAAAATACCGCTTTTTGCTTGTTTTTGCAAATAGTTAATAAAATTGAAAAACAGAAGAGCTTTTAACTGTCAAAATTTGTCATTATGTATAGCTATTTAGTCATATTATCTCCTTCTCTGTAAAAAGTAAAAAAATATTTGCATAGTTGATTATTGTTTAGTAACTTGCGATTGGAAGAGAAGACTCACTTCCGGGGTATATTTTTATTAACTAAAACCGATTAACTATGAGACGGAAATCTACGATTTTTGCAGTAGTAGCTATGATTTTAGTTGCTATCGCAGCCTGCTCTAAGGATGAGCTTGGAGTAGAGGTGATTGTTCCTCAGCAGGAGCAGATGGATTCTTACCGCGTGAGTGTTGATGAGGCACTACGCTCAGCCGAAACGATACTGAGAGCCGGAGACAGAGATACTCGCTCTGCTGCACGCAGAGTGAAGAGCACAGAACTTTACGTTGCAAAACCTGCTACACGCAGTAACGAGAATACCGAGGTGTCGTTCTATCTTATCAATTATGAGGATAATGCAGGTTATGCATTGGTTTCGACCGATGAACGCACAACACCCGTCTATATGTATGCCGAGGATGGAAATATTACTACAGAAGATTTACAGAAGGATGGACCATTAAAAATTTTAATGGACGAAGGAATTGCGAATTATGAGGCTGAAATAACAAACTATGATGAACCAGTGGATATATATTTTCCGCCAGGGATTGATGGACACATGGGCTTCGTAGATGGAATTCTTTGCTATATTGACATAGATAGCGTGTATGTCAATAAAGGACCGTATTGTCCAGTCAAGTGGTTTCAAGATGAGCCATACAATCATTATTGCAACCTTAATAAGGTAGGGTGTGGTCCATTGGCGATGGGGCAAATTATGTCATTTCACAAGCACCCAGCGTCTTATAATGGTTATACATTTGATTGGGATTCTATGACAGAAAATCAATCATTTTCGAGTATTTATATTGATGGAGCACTGGATGTAGCCAGATTATTATCTGAGATTGGACAAGCTTTTCCCGATATACAATATGGAGTTTCATTAACCACGACCTCAACAGAATCAACAAAAAATGTTTTTGCTGAATTTGGTTATTCGTGTGGAGATCTTGAGATTTATTCAGCTTCTCGTATTTTTGAGGAAATAGATGAAAATAGACCAGTTTGGATTAGAGGTGACAACAATAGCAGCGTCGGACACGCTTGGATAATTGATGGATATATAATAAGGTCTAAGACTATTGAATATCGATATACAACACCTCCATATGAACTTTTTAGACGAGATGTTGAGTACAACGAGAAATATTTCGCTCATAATTTTGGAGACGTAAATTTTTCACAAATATACTATCTTGTGGGTGATACGTCACTTCCATGCAACTATAATAAGTACATATTTGGTGGTATTCACCCTATAATCGAATAATAAGCAATAGTGATATGAAACGGATATTTTTAACATTACTCGTTATGATGGCTTTCGTAGCGTGTAATAATACAGATTATGATTATGAATTTGAAATTGCAAACGGAGTGTTTGTAAGCGGAGCCGTTGAGCCAATAACTTATGGGCAATTCTGCGAAGAGGTGGTTGGCTCGGCCTGGGCTGCTGATTTGAGTTCTGCACGCCTTATCTTAGAGGATGGCTCTATCGATAATAAACCACATTATGAGCTAACTGTTGGTGGAGCTTATACACATTTTTATTTTGACAAAAACAGCATCGTCGTGTATATAGATAAAGCAATCATCAAAGGGTATGTTGTATCAGATTACCAGTACAACGAAGGTGTAATTATTAGTGATATGTGTACCGAGCCTATATTATCCATTTTAGAGTTAGAAAAAGATAAAATGATTTGTATTCAACACGTAGGTTGGACCCCAAATATAGGCAGTAGATTCATAATATGCACATACAACAGATTGGACGAGGATGAGTACGAAAAAATAAAATATGAATATACTCACGAACTATAATTCATCAATACTATGAAAAAATTATTTTTAGTATTACTCGCTATGGTAGCTTTCGTAGCGTGTGAGAAGGATGAAGTTAATCCGATTAGTGTTCCGTCAAAATATAATTTTGCATTTGATGAAAATGGAGTGTGTTATAGCAAAAATACAGAAGGTATTAGCGAGGTAGTTTTCACAAATGAGGTAGTCGGTTACGGCTGGTTGGAAGTAGATACTCATCGAGTTAAGGAGAACGGACAACTTGAAGCTCAGGATTATTGGTCGACGATGGTTGGTTTTCATCGCGGACAACTCTACTTCGAGTCGGCAGGTATGGTAAAGGACTATTGGGGTCAGCATACAGACATCCCTGGTATTGATGATACCGGGTGGCAGGGTGGCTTTTATCCATACAACTGCTCATTCGAAGCTCCAACGTTCTATTTTGACAAGAATAATAGGGATTATTATAGTGTAATTTTGGAGGTTATAGATGATAAAATGGTGTGGTTGAGAAAGATAACCAAAGACTGTTATGTCGTTGCAACCTATGAAAGAATGACCGATGACGAGCTTACAACATTCCAAGAGGAGTATCTCCGAGATTGGAGTGAAGGACCTACACCCGATACTACATCAGGATTTCGACTTCGTTTTGATGATAGTGGCTTGTGTTACAGCAAACAAGAGGAATACGTCCCCGAAATTACAAAAGAGGAGGTGAAAG
>JAEIGA010020796.1_pt1 | contig 10004 bp, 8 predicted proteins | sample 9270691 | NCBI WGS metagenome assembly JAEIGA01 (sample SAMN17057246, study PRJNA624740) | gut metagenome | biome: biome; isolation source: fecal sample | host: Bos grunniens | place: China: Xizang | collected 2019
CGTGCGCAAGTGATTAGAAGAAGAGGTAGCGGGTATCCTCTACGTTGCCCTTGCGGTAGAGCTCGTTGAGGATGGTGTTGCCATTGATGTTGCGGATGGCAGTAGCCTCGAGAGTCTTCTGCTCAGCCTCGGCGTTGAAGGTGGCTGAACCGTTGTTCTTCTTCACAACCTGTACGAAATAGATACCGTTGTTGCCCTTAATGGGTGCGCTGAGCTCACCCTCTTCAAGACCTGCTACAGCACCGCTCACGGCAGCCTCTGTTGCAGAAGGTCTGCTGATATGGGCAGCTGAGCTGAAGCTTACGCGGGGAAGGGTGCCTGACTGTGCACCGTTGAGGGCACGTGCCTCCTCCATGGTGCTTACCTTCTTGGCATCGGCAAGGATGATCTCGGCCTTCTTGTCCTTGGTAGCCTGCAGACGGAAGATGTCGGTCATCTCAGTTGCGGGACGGTAGCCAGCCTCGTGGATGTCGGTCACGGTGATTACCATGAGGTGGTCGTTCTCGCCAGCCTCGAAGATGTGTGATACCTCACCCTCCTTGGCACCGAAGGCCCAACGGAGTGCCTCGCGGGTACCCTGTACGCCACCGATAACGTGGGCGGTGTTGCTGAGTGAGCTGTTGGTATAGAGACGGAAGCCTGCCTCCTCGGCGTTGGCCTCAAAGTCTTCGAGAGTCTGGTTGCTGGCTACGAAAGCGCTGAGCTTGTTGTACTCATCGGCATAGGTCTCGTTGCTGAAGTAAGCGGGACGCTTGATGACTGCTACCTCGTACTTCTCTACGGGGTTCTTGGTGTCGAGAGCCTCGATGATGAGGTAACCGCCGCTGAGGCTTACCTTCTTGAACTCGCCCTTCTTCATACCGAAGATGGCGTTGAGGTAGGTGGCGTTGTCACCCTCGATGGCTACACCCTCAAACTGTGAGGTAGCTACCCAATTGGCTTCGGTGGGCTGGCCATACTTCTCGGCGAGCTCGGCAAAGTTGGCTGCACCTCTCTTTGCGGTGAGGGCACCATAGATGCTGTCGGCCTGAGTCTCCTCTACGGCAGAGATGGCGCGGATCTGTACTGAGTCGGGCAGCTGTGCCTTGCTCAACACGCGGAAGGCGTTGTATGAGTCGTCGGCAGCGTTGTAGTAGGGACCGTATACCTCGTCGCCCTGTACTGAGTCGAGGCGTGCAGCTACATCCTCGGGGAGTGCCTTGGCTGTCACGGGAACAGCTGAGTAGGCTACCTCAGAGTTGGTAAGGCGTACGAAAGCAGCCATCTCCTCGGTAGTAGCGAGCTGGCTTGCATATTCGTCAACCTCGGCGAGGAGAGCCTTGCGGTCGGCTTGGCTGGGCTTAACGATCACGTCGATGTACTTGATGGCACGAGTCTCGGCAGACTGCTTGTAGAGCTCCTTCTTGGCGTCGTAGAGGCGCTTGATGTCGCTGCTTGAAACCTTTACGAGTGAGTCGGCAATGCTGCTGAAGGGTACTACAGCGTAGGCTACCTCAGCGTGATTGTTGCGTGCGTTGAAGTTGTACTCGGCAGCTACGGGGTTGGTGAGCTGTGACTCGACGACGAGGGTCTCATACTTCTGCATGAGGAGATCGCTGAGGATATTGCTCTCGATGAACTTCCAGTAGTTGTGGAGCATATGGTAGTACTCTACATAGTCGGCGGGCATAACCTCGGGGTCCATGGTCTTGTAGTCGGCCAAGAACTTCATGAGGACATCGCGGTCGAAACGGTTGCTTGTCTCGTTGCGGAAGGGTGTCTGTGCCAACAAGGGGTGGCTGCCTTCGTCGATAACTGACTGCAACTCTGCTGCGGTGACGGTGAGACCCAACTTGTTGGCCTCTGTGCCGATGAGAGTGTTGGTAACGAGGGTGTTCCATACGTCATCCTTAATCTGTGCGTTCTCCTCCTCGGTGAGTGAAGAACCGCCACGCATGAAGCTAACGGCCTGAGTGTACTCCTCTACCAATTTCTGGAACTCCTGTGCTTCGACCTTTCTACCATTGATAATACCTACGTTTTGTGCATTCTGGCCGGGCTGGAGTACCTTTGCTGCGTCACCGGCAATGAATGCGAACAGCGCGATACCGATTACGATAACCAAGGCTGCGCCGTGCTTTCTGATTGTTGATAATGTTGCCATTTTTTTTGTATTGTTTTAGTTTTATGTTAGTTTTGTTATGTCCAACTCTCGTTTTGAGCGCACGAAAGTACGAAAAAAAACTGTGCCTACATAATATTAGGCCAAAAAAGTAGCTTATTCCTCGATTTTCAGTGTCACAAGCTCGATTTTGTTGCTCTCAACCTTGGTAATCTTGAACTGAAAGCGTCCGATTCGTATCACTTCGTGCATCTTGGGGAAGTTCTTGTAGTGGTAGAGGATGAGGCCGGCAAGAGTCTGGTACTCATCGGAAACGGGGAGGCTGAGATGGAAGAGTTCGTTGACGCGCTCAATCTCGAGACGGGCCGAGAGTAGGTAGGTGCCGTCATCGTTGCGCTTGGCTATGTAGTCGTCGATGTCGTGCTCGTCTTCAATCTCACCGAAGAGCTCTTCGACGATGTCTTCGAGGGAGATGATACCTGCTGTGCCGCCAAACTCGTCGACCACCACGGCAAGCGACTTCTTCTGCTGCAGGAACTGCTCCATGAGGCGTTGGGCCTGCATGCTCTCGGGTACGAAGGGCATCTTGACGATGTTGTCCTGCCATGTGGCGGTGCGCTTGAACAGCTCGGAGGAGTGGATGTAGCCGATGACGTTGTCGATGGTGTCCTTGTAGACGATGATCTTGGAGTAGCCCGTCTCGACAAACACGCGCATGAGCTCCTCGGCAGAGGTGCTCAGGTCGACAGCCTCGATCTCGGTGCGGTGGACCATGCAGTCACGGATGCGGAGGTTGGAGAAGTCGAGCGCATTTTGGAATATCTTGACCTCGGTGTCTACATTCTCATTACCGCTACCCTGCTGGATGCTCGACTGGATGAAGTAGTCGAGGTCCATCTTGGTGAAGGCCTTGGTAGAAGTCTCCTTGTTGAGGCGGATGCCAAAGAGGCGTAGCACACCACGCGCACAGGCTGTGGCAAACTTGGATATGGGGTAGAGGATGCAGTATATCAAAAAGGTGGGTAACGCAAAGAAACGGAGCGTCGAGTTGGGGCTGATCTTGAAGATGGTCTTGGGCAAGAACTCTCCCACCACGAGGATGATGAGCGTAGAGATGAGGGTGTCGATGAGCAGGAGAAGGGCTGGATTGTCGGGAATGTACACCACGAGGAGACTGTCGATGATGCGTGACATCATGATACCATAGACGACGAGGGCGATGTTGTTGCCCACGAGCATGGTGGAGATGTAGTTGTTGGGGTTGTCATAGAAGACTGACAATAATCTGCCCGAGAGACTTTGACTGCTCTTGTCCAGCTCGAATCTCAGCTTGCTGGACGATACGAAAGCAATCTCCATACCTGAAAAGAAGGCGGAGAAAGCCATGGCTATAAGAAGGATTAATAAGTCGGTCGGAGACATGAGAGGATTTGTCAATAGTGAATGATGACTTGTAAATTGTTAACTGTGAATTATAAATTGTGATTTGTGGATTGTCAATTGAGACTTGTGCCTTGCCCATTATGGCATTAACCCATAACCTATAACCTTCCCCAAACCCTTATACAACCTCCACCGAATCAGCAGGGGCGGGTTGCTCCTCCTTGATGGGGAAGATGCCTTGTGTCTGCTTGATGGTGTATTCCGTGAAGTCCTGGTTGGAGGTGAACCCAAGGCCGGTGATGATGCGCTTCTGCTGGCGTATCCGTATGGACTGCTCGGAGTATACGCGCTTGGTCTTCTGATCCCAGAAGAGGTGCTGGGTGTCGAACTGTTCGTCTTGCTCGTTCTCGATATGCACATTGCCGCGCAGCTCCCACAGTTCCAGTTTGTCGTAGTAATAGGCTGTGTCGGCCGTGATGGTGGCGTCGACGATGAGTTCGTTGTCGAACTTCTCGAGGTATATGCCTTGCTCGAATGACCAGCGTGAGGGGTCAAGGAGGTCATAGACCTTCCACTCGTCGGTGATGATCTTGTAGCGCACGACACCCGAGTCGCTGACGTAGGTCGATACGTCGCGGGTTATCATGACGGGCACAGAGTCTCTGTTGATGATGGCACCTGTCATGGGCTGCTTGTTCTTGGTACATGCCGATAACATAAACAGCATAACAATCGTCGCGAAGACGATTGTTATGCTTCTGTCTGTCAAGTGTCGCTGGCGCTTACTTCGGTCCACTGATATTAGCGAATGGTAGTGGTTTCGTTGATGAGGCCACCTACATGTACCTTGTCACCCTCCTTTTTACCGAGCATGAAGAGCTCCTCGAGAGAAGGTGTGTGGGTTGAGTATGCAGCAATCATCTTGTTGGCCTCTTCAGCCACGCTCTCGTCGACACGCTTTGCCTGGTAGAGGCGGTCGAGCACAACGAAGTACTTGCACTTATCGATAAGGGGCTCCTTATCCCACTGGGGAGCAGCAGCGTAGATGTTGGCCAGGAGGATGTGGTAGGCTCCCTTGTTGCCGTTGAGGCTGATAGCCTTGGTAACGTAGCTCTTAGCCTTGCTGAGCTGGCGGTCAGAGTTGAGGACCACGGCAGCCTTGTAGCAGTACTCGGCCTTGCTCTCGGCTACGGTGTCAAGTTCGATGGCCTGGTCGAAGTACTCGAGAGCCTTGGTCATATCGCCACGCTTGAGGTAGCGGTAGGCGCATCCGGCAGCAGTTGCTGCAGTAGGAGCGATGTGGTGTGCATACTCTGAAGCGGTGTAGTATACCTCTGACTCGGTGCATGAGAGCATAGCCATGAGGTTGACGATCTTGCGGAGCTCCTCGAAGTTCTCCTTGTTCTCCTCTACCTTGGGAGCGTAAATCGCTTCGAGCTGGCCGCAGTCGGCAGCACCGCTATTGATGAAGTAGCCCTCAACGTTACCCTTGATCTTGTCGATAGCCTCGATGAGCTTGGGGTTGGGAGTAGCTGCGTTCTGTGCCTTGTTGGCGATAGAGGCGATATATTCGGCAGAGAGGGTGTAGTCCTGGATGAACTGGGCACGGTGAGTCTCGTCGGCCTTGAACTTGGCCAATGACACCTTCATGTAATCACCGATAACGAAGTACTGGTTCTTGTCGCCGGCCATCTCGATAACCTCGCGGAGCATGTCGTAGGCGAGGTTATTGTCCATCTTAGGGTAGTAGGTGAGGTAGTTGTGTGCCTTCTCGCCCTTGATGTTGTACTCTGTCCAAGGAGTCTTTCTCAACAGGTTGAGCTTGTCGAGGTACTGGAGCTGCTGGTCATAAACCTTCATCATCTCCTCGGCATAAGCTTTGCGCTCTTCGAGGTCCTTTGAACCAGCAATCAAGGTCTTGAGGATGGTGACACCATCGGTGTAAAGGCTGTGGCGTGACACGGGAGCATCGGCAAAAACCTTTTTCCAGTAGGTGTAAGCATCGGGATAGTTCTTTGTCTTGAGGTTCTCGCTGTAGAGACTGATGTTGTTGAGGCAGTCAATGCTGTCTTGCCCGTGTCCGAAACGTGAACCGTCTTCTACGCCTTTCTGCGCCATAACTGCTGAAGAGGCGAGTGCAAAAAATGCGATAAGTGCTTTGAATCTCATAATTTGTTTGTGTATTTAGTTTTATTCTCTATTCTGTATATGTGACGTGATTTCCTGTCATTAGTTTAATCCTAAACTCTCAGTTCTTATTGTACCTTCCACTTGTTGAACCAGGTCTCGTTGATGGATATGCCGATGTTGAGACGCAGTGAGTTCTCGGTAATCATGCCCGGGGCGCTGGGATGTACATGGATGTATTGTCCTGAGATGTTGATGACGCTCTTGCCATTCCAACGGTTCATGATGGGAAGACCGATGCCCATGGTAGCGCCATACTCCGTAGGTCCACGCTTGCCGTCGACGGTATAGTGTGCGGTGGCATAGTGGAGTCCTGCACGGTAGCGTGCGCGACGGAAGAGCTTGCGGGTGAGATGCTCGGGGATGTACTCCATACCTACGGATGCGCGGTGGCGGTCAGCACCTTTCGCACCGAAGAATGTGACATCGCCATAGCGCTGCAGGCTGTAGTCGGCTGCGATGGTGAGGCGGTCGTCATAGGTGTATGAGATACCGGCTCCGTATGTGGAGGGCATGCTCAAGGTACTGCGGCCTATGGTGTCATTGGCCGAGATGGTCTCGATGACATAGGCTTCGTCATCAATGCTGTGACCAGGCTGATAGGTGGCACCGATGGTGAACTTATTCTTGTTGATGACCCCCTGATACTGTATGCCAAAGTCGGTATTGTAGGTAGATACGTCGCATCGGTACATTCTGGTGCGTGAAGTGATATTGGCATCGCTGTACTGATTGTATACGTAGTGGTATATCTCGCCGTAGACATACGAGATGTTGGCTCCGATGGACAAGCCTTTGAAGGGCATGTAACCAAGACCTGCGGTCACCTGGCGCAATCCGCCGATGCCGTTGTAGCGATTGGTGGCTGTCAGCTGACTCTCGTCGTCATAGTCCTTGGTGATGGTCTGACTGAAATTGTACCCAATGTTGGAAAAGGGGGTGAGCCCGATGGTCATACCCAAACGGGGGACTATACGGAACTGCATGGCGAGGTAGTCGAAAGTGGCGCTACCGGAGTTCATGGCTACTCTGTCCTTTGACTGGCCTTCCGAGAAGTTGGTGTTGCCTACGCTCATACCCACATCCAGAAGGAAGGTGAGGGTGTCGACAGCAGCGTATGAGGCGGGGTTGAGCAGGTTGATCTGGTTGTTGTTCCGTACACCGATACCTGTGCCGCCCATGCCTTTGCTGGTGCCTGTCTCCATGGAAGAGAGCTGGCCAAATCCGAATCGGGTGTATGGTGAGTTCAAGCCGTTCTCTGCAACCACGGGGAGGGTAAGCAGAGTGGCGAACAGTATGGTAAGTGACTTAAATAGCTTCATGATTAAGCATTAATATCCGGTTTAGCCCTTTCATTACGAGCAAATCATCGACAAAGATGTGACTTTTTGCGCTATTATCCAAGAAAAAAGTTCCGCCGCCCGTTAAAAAAACCAAAAGATGAGGATATTTCGACGTGTACTCACGGATGTACCCCTCGATTTCTTTATCTACACCTTGCAAAACCCCTTCACGAATGGCGGTCTCGGTGGTCACGCCCACTGCGCTACGTTGTCCCTCCTTGTCGACAAGGGGGAGCTTGCCGGTGAAGTGGTTGAGTGCCTTCAGCCGCATGTCGATGCCGGGTGATATGTTGCCTCCGAGATAGACACCTCCGGCAGTCACCACATCGTAGGTGATGGCGGTGCCCATGTCGATGACGAGCAGGTCGCGGCCGGGCTGCTGGGTGCAGGCCTCGGCTACAGCAGCCAAGCGGTCGGCCCCCAAGGTGTCGGGGGTCTTGTAGGCGATCTCGAAGGGCATCTTCAGCTGTGCCGACATGCGCAGACAAGGGTAGGGGAGGCGCTTGATGGCATGCTCTACCTCTTCGGTGAGAGGGATGACCGACGAGACGATGGCTGAGCCTATGGTGCTGTCCATTGCTTGAGCGATAAAGAAACATGGCAATGCCTCGTGGTCAACGCGAGTCTCTTCGATGGGTGTGTCACCCTCGAACAGAGCCGCTTTGGCTGAGGAATTGCCAATGTCTACTATCAGTCGTTTTGCCACTAATTGCTAACAGCTATCTTTGGTCGTATTAACCCTGAAACTTACGTGATTGTTCGGCTATCAGCTCCGCATCGTCGAAGTAGTTGATACGCATGGCGCGACGGACGTCTGCGAGTGTCTCGGCTGCTACCTCTCGTGCGGTTTCGCTTCCCTTTCTGAGAATCTCGAATACGGCAGGGATGTCCTTCTCCCATTCTTTGCGACGCTCGCGGATGGGGGTGAGCAGCTCTTCGAGGATGGCATAGAGGAACTTCTTGACCTTCACGTCACCCAAGCCACCACGCTGGTAGTGTGCTTTCAACTCGTCGAGGTTGTTGTAGTCGGGCCAGTATTTGGCAAAGTGCTCGGGCTGGCAGAAGGCATCGAGGTAGGTGAACACGGTGTTGCCCTCGATCTTACCGGGATCTTCGACGCGGATGTGGTCGGGATCGGTGTACATGCTCATCACGCGCTTGCGAACCTCCTCAGATGAGTCGGAGAGGTAGATGCAGTTACCCAATGACTTGGACATCTTAGCTTTGCCATCAGTGCCCGGAAGGCGCATGCAGGCAGCATTGTCGGGGAGCAATATTTCGGGCTCTACGAGCGTGTTCTCGCCATAGATGCCATTGAAACGGCGCACAATCTCGCGAGCTTGTTCAATCATTGGCTGCTGGTCCTCACCGGCAGGTACCGTAGTGGCGCGGAAGGCGGTGATGTCCGAAGCTTGGCTTATGGGGTAGGTGAAGAAACCTACGGGGATGCTGGTCTCGAAGTTGCGCATCTGAATCTCGGTCTTCACGGTCGGGTTGCGTTGCAAGCGACTTACGGTGACGAGGTTCATATAGTAGAAAGCGAGTTCGCATAGCTCTGCCACCTGTGACTGAATGAAGATAGTGCTCTTCGTAGGGTCTATGCCACAAGCGAGGTAGTCCAATGCGACCTCAATGATGTTCTGGCGTATTTTCTCGGGGTTGTCGGCATTGTCGGTGAGTGCCTGGGCATCGGCAATCATGATGAATATCTTGTCGCAGAGTCCGGAGTTCTGCAACTCAACGCGACGGCGCAGTGAGCCAACAAAGTGTCCCAAGTGGAGGCGACCAGTAGGACGGTCACCGGTGAGGATGATTTTTCCCATATCTGATGTAGTCTTTTTGTTCGAAGTTGCAAAGATAGTGCAAGGCGAGAGAAATGCCAAATCTCTACGAGTGAATGTCGAGGAAAAGTTTACTTTTGTGTTGCTAGGTGGGGGAAATTCAAAAAAGTTATGTTTGCTTGTATCTCTCTGCTAGTTCTTGTGTGCATAAAACTTTCATTTTGTTTGTTTATTTGATAAGTTTCGTTATATTTGCAACCAAAAGACTTATTGCCATGACAAAACTACATTTGGAATATCCTATCAACGGTAACTCGCGAAACATTGTTTGGAACTTTATTGGAACGACGGGTGGCTTGGAGGCATGGATGGTCGACAAGATAACCGAGCAGAAAGGTGTGTACACATTCCAATGGGGAAAGGATGAGACACGTGATGCCGAACTTTTGGGCTGTCGCGAAGGTGTCTATATACGCTTCCGTTGGCTTGATGAGGCTCCCAAGACCTATTTTGAGTTGCGCATCAACGTGAGTGAACTCACCAAGGCTCATGTGCTGGAAATTACGGAGGTTTCGCGTAATGAAGAGCAGGAAGACCTTACCCAGATGTGGGAGAGCCAGATTGAGGAGTTGCGCCGTGTCGCGGGATTCTGATTATAATTCATCATTCGCAATTCACAATTCACAATTATTTTGTATCTTTGCGCGTGAAATAAGAGGTATGCACTCGTGCGCGTCAAGAAACTCGACATATTCGTACTGAAAAGTTTCGGCTTCATGTTTGTCGGAACCTTCTTTATCTGCCTGTTTGTCTTCATCATGCAGCTCTTGTGGCTATATGTGGATGAACTGGTCGGTAAGGGTATCCCGATGGATGTGCTGATGAAATTCTTCTACTATGCGGCATTGACCTTAGTGCCCAGGTCATTGCCTTTGGCGATATTATTGGCCGCACTCATTACCTTTGGTAACTTTGGTGAACGTGTAGAACTCACAGCCATGAAGGCAGCCGGAGTGCCCTTGATTAGGGTGATGCGTCCGCTCATCGTGTTCAGTGTTGTGTTGGGTATAGTGTCGTTCTACTTCCAGAACGTGACCGTCCCTCATGCCAACCTCCAGCTGCAGACGTTGCTCATCTCGATGAAGCAGAAGTCTCCCGAGTTGGAAATCCCCGAGGGTGCCTTCTACGACGGCATCGATAACTACAATC
>JAEIGA010020797.1_pt1 | contig 10004 bp, 14 predicted proteins | sample 9270691 | NCBI WGS metagenome assembly JAEIGA01 (sample SAMN17057246, study PRJNA624740) | gut metagenome | biome: biome; isolation source: fecal sample | host: Bos grunniens | place: China: Xizang | collected 2019
GCGGTGATTTTAGCGAGTTCGATATCTTGGTGCGCCTTAATTTCCCGTGGATTTAAGGGGTATTCTTGCCCGCAATAAGGGCATATGGGTGCAGTCTTAAAAACTTTGAAACACGACGGGCAAGTTCTTATAAAGAAATCGCCTTCGTCGTTTATCCTCGGCTTCTTCCGCAACGACTGTGACAAACTCCACTCGACGGGGGCATCGAACAACGGGTTGCGCGAGTAGTTACCTACGCAATCAATAATCGTTGCCGTTTTGCCCGGCAGATACCGCATCGCTCTCATCCCCTGTTGCCAATAAAGAGCGTGGCTTTCGGTCGGTCGGAGAAGCAAGCAGCAAGTCACATCGTCGATTGAAACGCCCTCGCTTATGATTCCTACATTACATAGCACCGTGATTTTCCCGTCGCGGAAATCGTCCATAATCTCCGACCGTTTCTTCGGTGGCGTTCCTCCGTCAATCTCTACGGCGGAATACCCCGCGTTGCGGAACATCTCGGCGGTTTCTTTAGCGTGTTTCACAGAAACACAGTAGGCGATTGTTTTTTGCCCTCTCGCTAAACGCTCCCAACTTTTGAGGACATCCGAATAGATCGCTCTGTCGCTCATAAGTTGTTCGAGGTCTTTGATGATGTAATCGCCCATCTGCACCTTCAAGCCGTCTGTTTCCACAACGGTAGGGGCATAATACTCATAGGGGGACAGGCGGTGGTTATCTATGAGCCACCGCACCGAAACACCCGTTACAAGTTCGTCGTAGATGTCACCGAGCGGCTTGCCGTCAAGCCGAACGGGAGTGGCGGTAAAACCGACGGTGTATGTGTTGTAGTAATCGAGAACCTTCATCCACGAATTTGACCGAGATAAATGCGCTTCGTCTGTGATTATCAGCGAGGGGTGTTCGTTCTGCCCCAACCTATTCGCTTCGGTAAGTATCATTTCGATGCGGGCATTTATGCCGTTATCGGCAAACAAGCGACCCGTTTGCTCTTTCAATTCTTGCCGATGCGTAAGCACCAACACGGGGCCGCGCGCTTGTTCCGCCATTTTAGCGAATATGTACGACTTCCCCCCGCCGCATCCCACCGTGACAAGCACTCGTTTGTTGCCACGGCGGAATGCAGACTGTGTTTTGGCGTATAGGTCTTGCTGATAATCGCGGAGTTCTATCGGCATCAGAACGGAAGGTCGTCCGCTTTCACTTCCTCAAAGTTACCGCCACCGCCGTATGCGGACGGAACATTCTCGGCAGCGGGAGCATCACCCTTCCAAGCAGGGAGTTTTTCCTGATTCTTGCGCTTCAAGCAGAACGCAACCTTCGCCGACTGTGAGCCGTTAAACTCTTCATGCTTAACTCGAACGCCGCCGATCTTGCCAATCCATCCACGGTAGTGAGACATATCGAAGTCGGTGATGTTGAAAGATTCAAAGAAATCGCCGATACGCTGATTGGTTTTCTTCGTGTCGGCGGGGTCGAGAACGATGTAGAACCACAGTTTCGAGGAATATCCCGAAACCGTAAGGGTGATTTCGTAGCCCGAATTGCCGGAACGGAAGGTTTTCTCGACGACATCTGCGATTCTTACGCGGTGGTCGCCTGCGGGGATGATAGCGAAATCCTGTGCTTCGTATTCGTTGGGGTTAAAAGTCCATGCCATAATAAAGTTCTCCTTTTTATTTATGTAAAATTAGTTTTTGGGGGCGGTGAAAATATCTTCGGGCAGACAGTTCTTGCGAAGGTACATTTGGTCTTTTCCCATCATGGTCGGAGTGCCTTCCATAATGAAGTACCATTGACGGTTGCCTTGCTTATCGTGAGCGGAAGAAACATATGCTACGATGTTGCAAAGACCGCAAACTTGCTGTTTGATTTTAGCGGGGAGCATAGGCGATACACGGTTCACGACTTCACCCGACGGGAGTGTAACCGCTTCCATATCCTCCCAACAGTTAAACACACAGTTCGTATCGCAGAACGCCGCCTTGCGGACGAGGTATTTGACCTTCGTGTAGATAGCGAGGTAGTGTTGACGAATATCGCCCGAAAATCCCTTTTCACGGATTTCAACGATATATGCGTCAATGAGGTCGGTAAGGCAGTCAACGATGATGTTGTCGTACTGCTTGCTTGCGGTAGCCGCTTCAAACGCATCAACGAACTCTTTGAAGTTCTTTACTTCCTTAACGGTGAGGTTGGGGCGGTCGAAGTTGTTCAGCACAAGTGCCGAATTGTCGCTGCTCAAAAGCAGGGTTGTACCCGGAATGCGGGTGGTGTTGACGGTTTTGCCCGAGCCGGGCGCACCATAGACGATTGCTGTTGCCATTCTTGATGGTCCTTTCTGTTTTTTGTTATTTATGCTCCGCGAGAAAACATCATAGTTCCCCTCGCATCGCTTCAAGTTGCTTTCTTGACATTCCCAAGAGATTGTGGTCGATAACTTCTGTCAAGACCTTGCTCCCTCTGCAATAGGGGCAATCGTGACTGTCGCATCGAATAGGTTCTTCATTGCCCGACTTTATTTGTTGGAATCCTGTGATTTGCTTTTTGAAATCTTCCAACGCTTTTTCCAAATCGAAATCGTCGATTCTAACAACCGCAACATCGGGAGGGTCTTGCTTTGTTACAATAACCAAATAGAACGGTAGCCGTTTGCCCGTATTTTGAAAAACAAGTTCTTGGTAAATAGCCCCTTGTGTTATGTAGTCATAGTAGGATATTGCGTTTTCAAACAAATTCGGGCTACGAAAATCTTTGAGATATTTTAGGTCTGCGATAAACTCATCGGGAGCGTAACTGTCGAAGCGTCCTTTAATCGGCACACCCTCAATCACACCCGTCATAATGACCTGATGCTTTCCGCCGAGGTACTTCATCATAAGAGGTTGCGCTCTCACTCTGCTTACCGCTTCAATCGCTTGCTCAACATCCGCATAAGGTTCGCCGTTCTTCTTATATAATTCGGAACGGTTCTCCTCAATGAATATCTCTTGCGATCTCTTCGTTCCCGTAAGCATCTCGTCAACAAAACTGCCGAGGAGCAATGCTCGTCCTCTTTCGGGGATGTACTCTCCGCGTAGTTCCGCCATCGCCGCCGCTTCGCATTTCTTGAACGCCTTGAACTGCGATACGCTGAAATACTCGGCGTTGGCTTTGGCGGAGTAGTAGTTTCTACTTGTGAGTTTCATTTCTTATCCTTTCCTTTAGGATTTCTTCTGCTGCCTTGCGAATTTCTTGCATCCGCTTGCGGTTCTCTTCTTCTGTGAGGTCAGGAAAATGAACCCTGACAACCGCGTTCGGATATGTAAATATTCTCTGACCTTCCATTACATCACGCTCCTTTCTTTAATGTTATGAAGTTACGGGTTGTACGCATTACGTTTGCTTTTTGTTGAGTTTTCTCAATTTTTGTGGCAAAAAAAATAGTCAGGTGCTTCTGCCAACGGAATGCCGAGAACTTCGCAAGCCCTAACGATTTCAACGCTCTGCCATTCGGTTTTCCCATTGAGTTTTGCACTCAAAGAAGATGGATGCATCCCAATAGCAACGGCAAAATCGGCTCGGCGAGAATACTTCTTCTTAATCTCGCCTACAAGATTTGAGTAATCCATATGTTTACCTCCTTCTAAAATTCGTTGAGTTTTCTCAACGGTACACGATTATTATATCAAAATAATTTCCGTTGTCAATAGGTTTTTTGAGATTTCTCCATTTTTTATAAAATTTTTTCTATTTTTTGTTGACTTTACTCAATATCCGTGGTAAAATTTACCCATACCACACAAAAAGGGGGGGATATATTATGGATAGTAGAAAGAAAGCAAGCACATCCGAACGAATCCGAGAAGCGATGATTTTGGCGGGTAAAAAGCAAGCCGACCTTGTTAGAGAAACAGGGCTTGACAGAAGTGCAATCAGTAGTTATCTGTCAGGAAAATATGAGCCGAAGCAAAACGCCATAAATAAGTTGGCGATTGCACTTAATGTTTCGGAGATGTGGCTGTGGGGTTATGATGTTCCAAAGGACAGAACACATGAGCAAAAAAAGAACGATGATCTTGCAAAAATCATCGCACAAATGAGGAAAGACCCTAAATTTTTTAAAGTTGTATCTGCATTGGCTGAACTTCCGTCCGAACAATATGATAGCATTACCACTATCATTTCAGCACTCGGCAAGAAGTAACTTGTAAATTAGGTCAAGCAAGTCTGTGTTGTCTGTCTTTTGTAACTGCTCAATGATAAGGGTTTTAATACAATGGTCAATGGCACTCATGTCATGCTCTCCTTTCAATCAGGCGGAACAAATGTTCTGATAATTATTATAAGTTTTTAGATTGCAAATTTCCATATGAAATTGTTTCCATAATAAAATAATAGGAGGAAAAAATAATGTTTTATGATCCGATAGTAGACCTTTCAGCAGACGAGGTACTTGTATATCTCCGAAAATCAAGGACAGACGACCCATCACTTGACGTTGCGGAAGTCCTCGCAAGGCACGAAACCATCCTTGACGAGTGGGCGGAAAAGAATTTGGGTGGCAAAGTACCCGAAATAAATAAATACCGCGAGGTCGTTTCGGGAGAAACGATAGATGCCCGCCCGGAAATGTTGGCTATACTGCAAAAAATAGAATCGCCATACATTAAAGCAGTCCTTATCGTTGAGGTTCAGCGTTTGGGTAGACCTGATTTGGAGGACATCGGGCGTTTGTCAAAACTGTTCCGATACACAAATACGCTAATTATAACACCGACAAAAACCTTCGACCTTCGTAACGAATATGACCGAGAAGCGTTTGAGCGCGAATTGATGCGCGGAAACGAATATCTCGAATATACCAAGCGAATTATGGCGCGGGGCCGTGAACTGTCGGTTCAGCAAGGAAACTTCATCGGTACGAAGCCGCCATACGGTTATGATAAGGATGTAATCATAGAGGGCAAGAGAAAATGTCACACTCTTAAAATAAATGAAAAAGAAGCGGCAATCGTGCGAATGATATTCGATATGTATGTCAACCAAGATATGGGTTGCGTAAACATCGGACATCACATAAACGGGCTTGGCGTTAGAACTCGGTCAGGCACTCTGTTTACACAGTCAACGATAAAATGCATTCTCGAAAACGAACATTATATAGGTAAGGTTCGTTGGAATTGGAGAAAGACGGTCAAGGTTGTTAAAGACGGAGAGGTCAAAGAATCCCGCCCCGTAACGGCTATTGGCGAGTATATGTTATATGACGGCAAGCATCCCGCAATAATAAGTGAAGAATTGTTCTATGCAGCGAGAGAGAAAAAAGGTCGTCACGCAAAGAAAAAGCCAAACACGAAAATACGAAATCCTTTGGCGGGGTTGTTATTCTGTCAATGCGGTAGAGCAATGTCGATGAGAACATACAAGTACAATGGTGCAGAACCGAGACTTTTGTGTGACAATCAGGTGTATTGCAAAACATCCTCTTGCTTATTCGCAGATATTATTGAGAGAGTAAAAGATGTGCTTCGTCAATGCATCGCAGATTTTGAAGTGAGAATACAAAACGACGATCACACTTCTCTTCAACTGCACGAAAATTTAATCAAGCAATTAAAGGCGCGTCTTGCCGAACTCAAAAAAAAGGAAATCGGTCTTTGGGAAAAGTATTCAGAAGATGGAATGCCAAAAGAAATCTTTGAAAAACTGAATGCAAAGGTTTTACAAGATAAAGACGAAATCCAACAAGCCCTGTGCAATGCCTACGAATCAATGCCGGAGCCGATTGACTATGCAGAACAACTACAACGATTCACAGACGCTTTGAATGCGTTGGAATCTCCCGATGTATCGGCAGAAACAAAAAACAAACTGCTAAAAGCGTGTATCGAAAAAATTGTGTACCACAGAGAGAAAGCAACGCGTGTTCAAAGCCAACAAAAACGAGTAACTATTGACGGCGTTAGAAGAAGCGTAAGCCCCCTCAAAACAGGCGGAAGTTGGACAAATCCACCGATTGAACTTGACGTTAAATTGAGAGTAAATCCAAACTCCTAATTTTTTTGCCTAATCATTTCCATAACATACGCGCTCATTCGTCGGCGTGTAGTTTATGGAATTAAACAGAAACCCAATAAGGACGGGGCTTTTTGCCCCGTCCTTTATATCATTCTACACCGCGTTTCATGTAGTAGTTGTGTATTGCGGCGATTTCTTCTTCGTATTTTAGTTTCAACCGCAACAAATCGTTCTCGGCGGAAAGACTTGCATTCTTTTCTTTTAGGACGGAAACCTCCGCTTGCAAGAGAGCGATTTCGCGCGTTAGCCGTTCAACCTCCGCTTGTAGCGCAACTTGGTCGGTGTTAGCGACCACACTACCACTTTCGGTAAAAATTTCATCAAGTGATGTACCGAGAACTGCGGCAATGCGACGGAGCGTGTCAACACGGGGAGCATCGGTATCCCCCAAGAAAATACGCGAGATGGTTCTTTCGGGTAAATTGGTTTCTTCTGCTATTTGCTTATTAGACTTTCCCGCCTTTTTCTTCAATTCTCTCAATTTATCAAGCCACATATTTTTCTCCTTACAAATGACATTGTTGTCCACACCCAAAGACAAATTTGTACATAGAGCGGACAAATTTGGTGTGCGAATAGACAAATTTGGGTATTGATTTTCATTCTTTGCCGTAGTAAAATCTTGGTGAACAAAGAAATAAACGAGTGAATTATACCATATTTTTAATTTTTTGTCAAGAAAGGATTTCAAAAAAATGGACGAAGTTCCCCTCCAAGTTATTCAGCAAATGGTTATCCAAGCCGTAGAACAATGCACAAACACCGACCTTCTTGACCTTGTTTATAAACTAATTGCATATGATGATTCGTTATAAAAGGTGGCGGTTCGTAAAGAACCGCCACCTTAAAAATTATGCAAAACTTGCATTCTCAACACACTTAAAATATGCAAAAATAATGTTCACCCGTTCCAACGCGACTTTGACGAACGCACATCAACATGAGTGAAATTGGTATATGTTCCGATGCCACCTTTGTTCGACATAATCGTTTTGGCGTACTCTGCCACTTTCTGCGGAGATACGCTGTTCACCTTGATGTCTGCTGCCTTGCCGTAAAGATGTTGCGAGTACGCCGTTCCGCCGACCTTTGCATTATGCGTTGGTGTTCTGTATGCCGATGTAACCGTAACCGCTTTGCCAAAGTGAGAACGAATTTTTTGCAGTACGGTCACAAGTTCCGTATCAATGAAGATGGGGTCGCTCCCGTCTGTGCAAGCAAATTCCTTGACACGGAAATTCGTTGACAACTTTACATTACCGTCCTTCGATTTTGAATACGCTTTGATTGTCATATACATTCCCCTCTCAATAGAGATACGCCCGTAGAAACTACGGGCGTATCTTTTATTCAGTTATTCTTTGGGCTTATCATAGGTCATTGCCTGTTCGCTGTCGGAGACACCCGCAGTGGTCGGGTCGGTAACGATACCGAGAATCGACATCACCACGAATACCGCATCGACGACAGCAAGAAGTTTGTTGCCAATGTCGCCGAGGTCGAGGTTCACGCCGAACACATGGAGAACCACTTGCACAAGCAACAGAAACGCAGGGATAATGGTAATCCAAAAGTTCTTGTTTTTCAGTCTTACAGTCCAATTGATTTTCATGGTGTTTTCCTCCTGTTGTTTTTTAGATTCCTAATTCAACTTTCGCTTCAACCTTGCATTGTTCAACGAAAGCGTTGTAGGCGTTAAATTCATCGGGTTTAGTATCGCGTTGTCGGAGAATTGCAAGTTCGTCACTCACGGAGTAACGCTCGCGAATTTTGTTGTTTACAAGGTCGGCGTACACTTTTGCTTTTGTGCCGGGAACAACTTTGTCGTTCATGTCAAGAAGTCCGTTTTTGCTCATGCAGTGACCTCCTTAATCAGATAGGTTATGACGGACGGGACCGACATTTCGTGTTCGTTTACGAAAGTGAGTGTTCCGCCGCCATCGACACGGATGTAGTTGTCTATGGGCGCGATGTCATATTCAATCGGTGTTGCAAGCGCATACACCGTCTTCGTGCCGTCCGTCACGACATCGGGGTTGTCCTCATCTCCTTCTTCGTAATCACGCTCGTCACACATCTGTATATAGCGTGAGCCGTCAAGATCGAAGTAATTGTGACAATCCTCGGAGATGCCAAGACCGTAGCCCCTTTGCGATGTGATGTGTTCAGGCAATGCAACAATTGCATCAAAATAGGGTTGATACGGCTTTTTGTCTGTTTCGTCACTTTCGGATGCGTAAAGCATAATGTCATAAATCGTACAAGAAACGCCTTTTGACGGCGACACCCCGCCTCCTGCGCTATAGAAAAAAACCGCATTAAAAGGTTTTGTTGCAGTAAATGTGCGCTCCGTGTATGTCCTCGCGAGTTTCAAGAGTCCGAAGTATGTGCCGTCCGTATATTGGATATTTACGGCAACAGAGTCATCACTTGATCCCGACACCCAATCCGCGCTAATTGCATACCGTCCGGCGGGAAATGTTTGCTTAAGAGTATAAAGTTTCGTCCCCGTGAACGAAAGCGTCCCCGCGTCGCAGAGGTTCGCGCCTTTGGTACGGATAGCCGTAACAGGCGCGTGGTGCAATATTCCGTCAATAACGCTCGACATACCACCCAATCTCTCCACCGCTGCATAGGGCAGGGCGTTGTCGGGTGCAATCTTCTCATAGGCAACAGTATCGTCTGTTACGAAGGGGTCGGGCGTGATGCCCTTTTCCAAGTTCGTGATGCGTTTTTCTGCCTTCGAGATGCGCGCTTCTGTGCTTGCGATTCCGTCTGCGTGTGCTTTCGCTTCCTCTGCCGCCGCCTTTGCTTCCTCTGCCGCCTGTTTTGCTTCGTTGGAGTAATTCTGTCCGCTTTCAGGATGAGGGATAGTTTCATCGCACAGGATAGAGGGTCTGCAAGGTATGTTCGCGCCCGTTGTGGTTTCAAGATTGCCCGCATATACGCCGACGGAAACTTCTGTTGCGTTCTTAACGATAGGGCAAGGGCAAACATTGCCCGTGAACTCTTGGTCGAAATACTGTTTGTTCCAAACGAAACGAGCCGTTTTCTCTTCGTGTTCATCCCATTCGCTGTCGAATGCGAACTCTACTTGGTAGTTACTGTTTCCGCAGACGATGAAGCCGTCGCGTTCTCTATACTCGGCTACTTTGTTTGAAACCGAAATATGAAGTGTTTTCAAGGCGTTTTACCTCCTTTAAGCCAAGTATCGTACATATAGGGTATAGTTTCTAATTGCCAGCGTTTCCGTTGATAGATTTTGTGCATTCCCCGTAAGACGGGCAAACCCGAAGTGGACTGTTCCGTTGGGGCCGCCCGTCGATTCGGGGTCTACAATCATGCGAGGAAGTGCTAAACTCGTTCCGTAAGCAGAGCCGTCGCCAATCAAAGCGTCAACAACAACGACAGGAAGGTCCACCTCTGTCTTTTCGTTGGGGATAACCACAATGCCGAGGTCGATATATCGGTTGTTCATAAGAACCCGCAACGATGCGGTTTTTCCTACGCCGCCAAAATACCATGACGAACCGGAGTTAAAAACAGCGGGGTTGTATGAAGTATAGTCTGCTTTAAAATAATCCCCACTCGGTTGACGAACATAACTCGTGTAAATGTTGTTGCCGTGTTCGTCCGCTATCGCCCTATCAGCCGTAGCCGCTCTTGATGCGTTGTTGGCGTTCCCCGCTTGCGTTGCATTTACAGCGTTCGTTGCGTTCGTGGCAGAATCCGCTCTTGTGGCGTGTTCTGCTTCGCGCGCCTTTGCCGGAACAACATCACCACTTGCGAGGTCTGCCATAGCAGTGTTTACGGCATCAATGAGTTCCGTGTATCTGTCTGCGACCTTTTGGGGAACATCCTCAACACGGCTCGGTCTTGTTCGGTGGATAATGGGAATCGTAATCGTCTTTGTGGTCGTTCCTCTTGTGCCGACAATTTCATAC
>JAEIGA010020798.1_pt1 | contig 10003 bp, 10 predicted proteins | sample 9270691 | NCBI WGS metagenome assembly JAEIGA01 (sample SAMN17057246, study PRJNA624740) | gut metagenome | biome: biome; isolation source: fecal sample | host: Bos grunniens | place: China: Xizang | collected 2019
GTTTTCGGATCTGGTAGAGCTCCCGGAAGTATTATCGGTCATATCACGCGAGCGGCCTATTTTCTCGTCCTCATAATAGTCCTTATTTTCGATAGGAGAATAAACCGCATCGAATATCTTGCCGACATGATTAAATGTATACTGATTTCGCGCGCTCCAGATAGTTATAGCCGACGCCATAACGCGCGGATCAGCATACATTGGAATATTAAGGCCGCATTTTTCTATTATCGTATTTATAAGAATATCGCGGTCTAAAGGGTTGCCCTCGGGTAAAGTAATGCCCTCGAATATATCAATATCGACATTATTACCTAATTTATAAAGCTGTTCTAATGTCAACATTTTCTATGCCCTCCTCAGTATTAAAAGTATTTTTGAGCTCTACGCCCAGGGACAGATTAAACATTGAATTGGCCTTATCAAGGCCCTCTTTAATGTTATCAAGCCAATAGCCCGCATTGAGCTGTATTTCGCTGTCATTGGCCTCCACTTCATTATCTGTTAATCTTTCCCTTTTATCCGTGTTCGCGTTATTTACGCCAATTTCTGTAAGAAATTCGGACATTATTTTACGTTTAAGGATCTGAACTTCACCGGCGATAAAATTCTCTTTTACATGGTTGTAATATATCTGTTCCGCGTTGATCTGGTCGCCCTTAACGAACACGGCCGGGGATCCCTTGCTGATCTCGTCATACATTAGTTTCATGCTCTGGGCCTGCTGCTTTGAAGTGCAGAAACCAATAAAGGCTACTTTACTGTTTTGTAAGTTAACAGCTATGGACCCGTCACAGTCTGCAAGCATCGTGGCATATTTATAAACAATAGGCATGATAGGCGAACGGTAATTATAATTCATTTTGACTAAAATGCCGTCCTCGTCAATATCGCGCTCCAGGTTACCCAATACGGGATTGGCTATGATGATCCTGTTCGGGTGATTGAACACGTTAATACCGGAAACACCGCAGCGCAAAGGCAACACGCCCATAGGTGTATCAACTATTGCGATCATGCCCGTTGCCAGGAGCGTAGTAACAAAATAATCATAATCCCAATTATCAGGCATGCCGGTGAATTTATACACCGATTGAGCTTTTCTGAATAAAGCATCAACATAATAAATATATGTAGTGCTTGCGGGGTCAACCTTTTTAGGGTTAACGCTGAAATAGTCGCGCAACATATCATCGCGCATTACTTCTTCAATGGGTAAAAAATTATTATTCATTCAAGATATACCCCCGAATTAAGATAATTATTTATCATTTCAATCTCCGTTTGTGTCGGGTAAGGCTCGCCCGTAATGGCTGCGTTATTTACTTGAGCATTGAGACATTGACAATAACCCAAGCCGCTTGAAAGGGTCTTTAACTGCCTTGTAGGCGTTCCGATCACGGGTAAGAGTGTGGCCGGTTCCTGTGATGTGTTATGTGTTCTTACTACACAAACAATTTGATTTGTTAAACCGGTCCCTGCACCGCCACCAATGCCGCCTACTGATGTAGACATGCCACTAAGAGTTTCCGCGGCTGCAGCTCCGGCGGCTGCGTATTGCTTAGTAACTGCTGCGACGATAGTATTAACAGCGCCACCCATGTTAATATTAGAATCTCCGATTAATATATTCATGGCGCAATTAGTTCCGTAGGTTCCTAACTGTCCGCCGTTGCATCTAACTTCAACAGCTAATTCGCCTGAATAAATATTAAGAGCAAAGCGAAGATATAAAGTATCATTTCCTTTTACACATTCCGGCGGAATATTAATACACCCGATAAGCGGAATATATAACATTATCTCGGTGCAGGAAACATCTCGCCAATCATTAAACTGCCATGGAATGGTTACGGGTATATCAACCGCAGTTATAATGGGATCAACTACCTTTTTAATTCCCGGTACGGTGTCCGTATATGTTCCGAGCGCTAAAGTATCGGCAACTAAAGGATTACCAAGAGCGCCGTCTGGCATTGTAAACGGCAGCCAATAAGATGCTTTTACATTCTGTAAGGCATTACCGCCGCCTAAAATATTCTGAGCAATTAATAGGGCTAATCTCGTAGGATAATTTATAGTTAATTCCGCGGCGGCATTAAATTCGCGTCTGGCGAGTTCCATGAGCCACTCAATAAAACCTGTGTAGTCAGTAACCGGCGGAATGGATCCGGGAGCCAATGCGGCGATAGAGTCTCTAATAGCTCTCGCCATATCTACGTTAATAGCTAATAATTGTGTCAAGAAGTCATTAATATCAAAACCTATTTCTTCCAATGAAGATTGAGGTATAGCATATACGCCCGTAGGGCTCCTATAATCACTCATTAAAGTGCCGTCAACAATAAGATCGTCAACGGAATTGATTTCCAATTTAATATTATCTTTTTCGCCGACTGTGGCTATAAAATAAGTTCCGATCGTGCCTGATGTATAATGCCAGGGCATTGATGCGGTGCTTGTATGCGTATCGCAGTCCGTTTCTATTCCTAAACGGGTATCGGGCAACTGTGTGTTAGGCGTGGAGTCATATAATACAAATGCCTGGGTATTGAATACATGCCCGCGGAATGATGTTAACGGGTCCACCATGCCGTGGATCTCCCATAACTGATTTGCAAGTGATACAAGGTTTGTAAGCCAATAAAAGCGGTTTTCAAACTTGAAATAATTAAAAGTCGGCAAAGTTGCCGCCTTTATACGTAATACCGGCTCTATAAAGGAACAGTTATCTTTTAATGTGCATGATAATGTATCAACGACAGCCGGGGCCGTTTTTGTACTGTTAAGCCTTTTTGTATTGTTATATAAATATACGTTCATAGTATTAAATGTTTAAATTTGCCCCGCATAGCGGTCTGAATACTATACGGGGCCGGGTATGGATAAAAGGCGGAGGGCCTTAGCCAAGCGTGAAGATACACATATTGTATGAGGTATCAATATAGCGGGCCTGTTTTTCATGCCAAAACTGGTTGTAATACTGCGCGGCTGCGTTCACGGGTGAGGTAAGGACCGTCTCGTCAATCTGATAGATGCCAAAGCCGTCGCGGTCATGTACGCAAGCTACAACATAATCTTCGGTAAAATTCTCACCGTCGGACGGCCTTTTAACAGATACGTTGGAGGGTGCCCTTTCTCCCTGCCAGAAGTTGATAGTGCTGTAAGCGCCGTCAATGTCAACATATTCATCATGGAACGCGGCGTACTCCGTAACAGTTTCCAATCTTCTCTTAAAACCGGAAAGGACGCGGATGCGCAAATTTTCCTTATTTGTAAATGTCGGAACAGTACCGTCGTTATAAAGCGTGCTCATGTCCTGCATCATGTCGCAGATATGATTGATCTGGCCGATAGCATATCTAAGGAATGAATCACTATGCAGCGCGGTTGTAGCTGTGAGTGCATCGTCTCCTGATAGATCGTACTCTGTATTATACATTGTAACAAGTCTGTAGATCTGTGTGCTCTGTGTGATCTCGGACATAGCTCCGCAAAGTGTGAGGCGGCCAAGGTTCTCCAAAGCAAGCTCAATGGCATTACGTACTTCACCAAAGATCAAGGAGATAAATGAGCCCATAGCCTCAACAGATAAAAACGCCTCTTCAAGTGTCTTTCTCTGTATTGTGATCTTAAACATGTAAGGTGTACGTGTTACGTAAAGTTTCTGTACTACCTCAGGCTTAGAAACTGTATACATGTCTACGCTCTCGCCGTTTGTTAAGGAATACGTGGGATCCGCGACGCTGTCGGGCATTTTTACCTTTATGGATTGCAAAATTGCCCCCCATTTAAAATCCGAAATAACCATGTCTTTAAATTTGTTATTATAATCTCTGAACTTGTAAATGGTCTTTCCGATTCTCTGTGCCAGGACATTAAGAAATGCCTCCGTATTTGCTGAAGATGAAAGGACCGTGTTACCAACGGAAATAAGGCCCTCAGTATCAAGCCTTGTTACGTCGCTGCGGCCGATGGCCTGTGCCACTGTGGAATTGACTAATTCATAAATCTGGTTAGTGTCCATGTTATCTAAACTCCTTTATAATATTGTGTAGAATGTCCTCCGGTGTCTGCGCCGGTTTTGTGTCTATCTTTCGGGCCAGAGTGAAATTCATTTCCTTTGTGGCCTTCAATTCTTTATTGTTTGCTTCAAGCTGTGCCCGTATTTGCTCGTTCTCAGTCCTAAAGCTGTCGCGCTCTGCCGTAAGATCGTCAATGCTCTTTTGGGTATTTTCGATGCTTGTCAGATATGCGCCTTTTTCCTCGTCGGTTAGTGTGTTAAATTCATCAAGTTTCATAATGTTCAGACCCCTTTATTTTAAAAAGTGTGGCGGCTCGTCGGCTGGTCGGGCTGCGCTCCCCTTCCGGGGTTGACCGTGGCGCGTTCCGGAGCCGCCGTACTTTGATTTTACTTGACTTTCATTTGAAAATCAACATTTTCATTTGAAAAAGTTCAAAATATCTATTGATTTATAACTAAGTATATGCTTATAATGAATATGTCAGTGGTCGGCATTATGACAGTTCTTGATTTCTTACAACTCAATATTCTTTTACGGCCTTATGGACAAGTGCATTTACCACACATGTTGACCATTGACACCAACCGCAAAGCGGTAAATAAATTTTATTGGAGGTCTGAACAATGGTACAAGCAGTAAACAATTTCACTTTAACGGGAAACATAGCACAGGTCCCGGAGATCAAAACAACATCAAGCGGCAAGAAATATACATTTGTTACTATTGCCGTTAACGGAATGAATAAGGACAAAGCCGATTTCATTTCATTCTGCGCATGGGAAAAGCTGGCCGAGAATATTTGCAAGTATTGTACCAAGGGCGATTGTATTTCCATTATAGGATTTATTGCAACATTCAAGGATAAGGACAACCATACTCAGATCCAGCTCACCGCCGATGCAGTTACATTTCTGCACAAGACAGCAAAGAAAGCCGAGCAGCCTAAACAGGAAAGACCGGCAACGCCTGAGAATGATAACTTCGTCCCTGTCAACGCTGATCCGTTTGCACCGTTCTGATTATGTCGGTTAATTGGTATAAAATACCTGATAATAATAAACTGCGGCCGTTCACATTCATTGTGGGCGGTCGTGGTATAGGTAAGACATATAACAGCATCGAGCGGGCTGTAACCGAATTTAAAGGACATTTCCTATACTTACGTAATACCAGGGAACAGTTACAGGAAAGCTGCGGCGCGTTCGGTAACCCTTTTAAAAAGTGGGCCCAAGATCACGATAAAGACATCGTAATGAGATTGGAAAAATCGCACGCTGTTATATATGAGACCATAGCCGAGGGCGTTAAGTCTGAGGTCAATATTATCGGGTTTGGTGCTAACCTTTCGACGTTCGAAAACTTAAGAGGCGTAGACTTGTCCAATGTTGAATTTACTATCTTTGATGAATTTATCGAAAATCGCACATTAACTTTCGATCAGTTTAAAGCCTTTCTGCAAATGTATGAAACCGTTAACCGTAATAGGGAATTATTAGGAAAAGAGCCCGTTAAAGTCGTTCTGTTATCCAACGCCCAGAGATTAGGCAACCCGATATTAAGAGGTTTTAATCTCATTCCGGTCATAGAGAATATGCAAAAGGCGGGCCAAAGATCATGGGCGGACGGTCCTATTAGAATAGAGCTGCCGTTCTCAGAGGTATCAGACGCAAAGAGACAGACAGCTCTATACCAGGCCGTAAAAGGTACAGACTATTCAAAAGAGGCCCTTGATAATAATTTCATAAATGATAGTTTTACCGGCGTAAAAACAGTTAATCTTATGGAATATACCCCGGTAGTTTGTGTCGATGAAATATATATTTATCGTCATAAATCAAATGCCTCATATTACGCATGCGCAACACCGGCGAATGTCAAAAGGTACAGGAGCAAAGACAATTATATAATCTTCTACCGATTATACGGCATGCGCTTAAAGCTGGCCTACGGATCCGATCAGCTGCTGTTCAGTGATTATGCTACCAAGGTCGATTTATTAAATCTTTTAAAAATGCTTTATTGAAGTTTAAAAATGAATGGTGATTTTCAATGGGTAATACAGCATCATATCAGGAAGGTTATACCGACGGTTATGACCGCGGTATAAAGGCCGAGAAAAAAGCAATATTGATAATGCTAACAGAGTTCTATAATGATAATTATGAGACCGAAGCAGAGGACCGGTTTTGCAAAGGTTATAATTTAGCATTGGATCACCTCATAGAGCTCGTTAATGACATTAAAGATATGGAGGACTAATACATGGCTAAATATCCCGGTTCCTTTATTATCAACGAGATGGGCACACGTAAAGAATTAGCGGGTCTGTATGGCGTTTCTGAGCGCACAATATATCGCTGGCTTAATAAAGCTGCAAAGGAATCAGGGATAATGCCAAGGCCTAAAAAGAGCATGCCGACGCCCAAGGCGTTGGCATCGTTCAAGGGCACAAGGAAACAGTTAGCCGCTAAATATGGAGTCAGCGAAAGAACGGCATACCGCTGGCTTGAAAAGGCGCGGGGCTCGTCAGAGATCCCCGCCGGATCCCTTAACAGAGCCAAGACTTCAAAATATCCAGGAACAAATATATTAAATATTCCGGGAAAGACCAAGGATCTGGCGGATCAGTTCGGAGTATCAGAGAGAACAATATCACGCTGGCGCCGTAGGGCAAGACTTGAAGAGGCAGCAACAAGACCCGAAGAAACTACACCAAGGCAAGAGCAGCCAAGGCCGCAGACATTCGAAGAGTTTACGGAAGAGGCATACATTCCCGAGAATCTTATAGAGCCTCCGGAGTTAGAGCAGCCGGAACTGATCGAAGGCCCCGAAGATATTGAAGAGCCCTGGGAGCTACCTGAGTATGATTGGTATGAGGATGACCGCCCCGAGTGGGAAAAACTCGGCATGGAAGAAGAGACATACGAAAATCTGGCCGAAATAATAAAAATCATTACCGAGAATGAATTATTATCTGCCGGATCCGCTTTTAATAACCTGGAAAGTCAGAAAACTATTCAATATATGGATAAATATATTGAATATCAATATGATATGGACCCGTCACAGTTTTATGATCCGGACACGCATGAATTTAGATTTGATTCGGAATGGGTCTCAGCTCTGCCGATATGGGGCGACGAGTTTGAGGAATGGTTAACCACCCAAATGGATATAGACAGTTATGAGATATAATAAATATTGGAGGTCTGAATCAATATGTTATTATCCTATTTCACACACGACGAGAATAACACACTCGTCAAAATTCCGTCACTATATGATGCGACGCCGTTATTTTATATCAATATGCCGGACGGTGAAAAGGCCCCGGTTTTTGATTTTCATAATTTTCCGTTTGAAATATTTAAAGATGCGCCGACGTATGCGAAGCGCGGAAATACTCGCGACCAGGTTAATTATATCAACCTTGCATGCTGTTTTGACATTGAAACTACTACCATAGAAAATACTGATAAACCATTCGCGTTTATGTATCAATGGCAATACTGCATAGAGGATTATGTGTTCATGGGTAAGACATGGCAGGACTTCAGGGACTTTAATATCATACTTGAAAAAACATTCAATACCAAGATATATGAGGAATATGATTTTAGAAACGGCAAGCCGATTACCTATATAAAGGGTAAAAGCCTGGTGTGCTATATCTTTAATCTTAAATATGAAATGATGTTTATGCAGCACTTCATAGGAGATCTTGTTAATCCTTTATTTACTGATATATATAAACCGTTATATGTTCCGACAAAAAGCGGAATAACATACCGCTGCGCTTATAGGTTATCTAATAAATCATTGGAACAGTTTACAAAAGGGTTTCCGCATCATAAACTTGCGGGCGATCTTGATTATACTGTTATCCGCGTGCCTGTCGCAGAGGATCCCAAGAACGGCCTTACAGACTTAGAACTCGCTTATTGTTATAACGATGTAAAAGGGTGTTGCGAAAAGCTCCGGGACATGCTGGAGCGCGAAACACGATACAACATAGCAAGCATGCCTTTAACGTCTACGGGTTTCGTGCGTAAGGACTGCCGCAGATCAGCGCAAAAGGATCCGAAATGGCACACAAGATTTATTAATGCCAAGTTAACCCCGGAATTATATCAAATATGCCGCGCAGCGTTCAGAGGCGGAAACACACACGCTAATGCAGCATACGCGGGGCAACTCATGGGGCTCCCCGAGCTCGGAGGTATGGGAGGCTTAATCCTTCACAAGGACATAACTTCAAGTTATCCAAGACAGATGTTAACAAAAAAGATATATCCCACATCACCATTTATTAAAATGGTTAATCCGGGCAATATTATTAAAAAAGTATCAGATAAGACTTTTAAACTTAATGATAAATATGATAATTACTGCATGCTCATAACAATGCGCCTTATAGGCATTAAATACCGTGGTTGTTATGGTGTGCCGTATATAGCAAAATCTAAAACATGGACCAGGACGCAGGACAAGGATATTATAAAAGAGGATAACGGCCGCATTTATTCCGCTCCTTTTGTACATCTGTCTTGCACTGAGATAGATGCAAAAATAATCCTCAGGGATTACGATATTGACCGTATAGAGATATTATCATCATATCAGGCCCATAAAGGCATGTTACCATTAGAGCTGCGGCAAACCATATTTGAATATTATAAAATTAAATGTGAGTTGTCCGGCTCTGAGGATCCTGATGATAAATATAATAGAGCCAAGGCTAAAGAAAATCTCAACAGTTGTTATGGTATGATGTGCCAGAGGCTCGATCACCTGGACATATTATACGACCATGGCAAATATACGATTCAGCACAGACCATTAAAAACAATGATAGACGAATATTATGATTCGGAGTCATCGTTCTTATGGTATCAGTGGGCATTATGGACCACAGCCGGAGCCCGCGCCGATCTTGACCGCGGGTGTATGATATGCGGCAAGGATCTGATTTATATTGACACTGATTCGGTATTTTACATTGGAGATCACGAAGCCGAATTTGCGGCGCTTAATGCTGAGATAGAAGCAGAGGCATATAAATATAATGCCGTGGCCGGTAATGATAAAGGAGATATGTACCCCATAGGCGTCTGGACTTCTGAGCCCGATGTTAAATTATTTAAGACGCTGGGAGCAAAGAAATATCTTTTATCGGAGAACGGCGAGACGATCCAGAGCACAATAGCAGGAGTTAACAAGGAAATAGGCCAGGAGTATTTTACTGAGCATGGTTTTGATGCGTTTACAGATCAGACTATTATAAACGTTTCCGGTAAGCTCTCAGCGCATTATAATAATGATCTGCCGCATTATGTTACAGTTAATGGTATAAAGATCCTTACAGCCTCGAATGTTGCATTGATTAGCGCGCCATATACGGTTAAGATAAAGCATGACTACATTGATTTTATTAAAATGATACGTGATAATTTAAAAAATATTTATGAAGGAGGTTAATATTATGGATATTTCCGCATTAGGATCATTAATCGGCAGTTTGGGGTTTCCGGTTGTGGTTTCATTAATATTATTTTTCGGCTGTAAATACATGCTTGATAATCAGCAGAAAAATACAGATCGTATGTTTGAAATGTACGAAAAGGCCAATACGGAGAACCGCGAAGCCATTATTGCATGCACCAGCGCATTAAACAGACTTTCCGACAAACTCGAAAAAATAAAGGAGTAATTATGGCAGCTTTTAATTGTGTTGACGTTTCCGAATGGAACAAAGATATTGATTGGGCCCGCGCAAAAGCGGACGGCGTTGAATATGCCTTTATTCGGTGTGGTTTCGGCCGTGATACTGAATCGCAGGACGATAAATATTTCCATATTAATATGGAGAACGCAATCAATGCGGGTGTTAAGGTGGGCGTTTATTTCTATGCATACGCCTCAGATTATGATAGCGCGGTAGAAGAAGCCAAGCACTGCATCAGATTGATCGAGCCATA